>Ga0137796_10000190_pt1 | contig 38475 bp, 33 predicted proteins | sample OV2TP3_FD_97704 | JGI IMG/M metagenome (GOLD analysis project Ga0137796, IMG submission 97704) | reverse complement strand
TGCCCCGGCGGATCGCCGCGTGCACGCGCGGGGACGCAATTTTGGCTTGCCGCCTCACGGCGCCGGCCCCTACGATACCGGGCCTTATGGTCTCCGGCGAGTCCGACTGGCCTTGTCTCACTCCGCATGCCGAGGGCGTCGTCCTCGCCCTCAAGGTCACGGCCGGGGCGGCCCGAACCGAGCCTAGAGGCCTCTGGCAGGATAACTTACGCCTCGCGGTCCAGGCTCCCCCCATCGAGGGCCGCGCCAACGCCGCCGTCATGGCCTGGGTCGCCCGCGCGTTCGATCTCCCACGGGCGGGGATCGACCTCCTGAGCGGGGCGCAAAGCCGGCGGAAGACAATCCTCCTCAGGGGCTTGAGTCTGGAAGCCGCTCGTCGCGCCCTCGCCGCGGCCGCGCCGCCGGCGACGCCTGCCCCCCCGGGGGGGGCTCCTCCGCGTGCTTGATCTCAAAGCTTACCTCCGCCAGATCGACGAGGCCGCCGCGGCGATTGGAGCCCGCTGGGCCGGCGGGCCCGAGATCGGCGTCATCTGCGGGACGGGGATGGGCGATCTTGGCGACCGGGTCGACCGTCGCACGGTCATCCCTTACGCCGAGATTCCGCATTTCCCCCTTTCGACCGTCGAATCCCATTCGGGCAATCTCGTCCTCGGCGAGCTTTCCGGCCGCCGCGTCATGCTGATGCAGGGCCGGTTCCATCGATACGAGGGCTACACGCTGCGCCAGGTGACGTTCCCGGTGCGGGTGATGAAGGCCCTGGGGTGCCGGGTCTTGATTGTCATGAACGCCACGGGCAGCGTGAACCCGCTCATCCCGCGCGGGTCGATCGTCCTCCCCGTCGACCACATCAACCTGATGGGGGATAACCCGCTCATCGGGCCGAACGACCCGGCGCTCGGGCCCCGTTTCCCGGACATGTCCGAGCCGTACTCGTTGCGGCTGATCCGCCTGGCCGAGGCGGTGGCGCTGGAGGCGCGCCAGCGTGTCCATCGCGGCGTCATGGTGGCCGTCACGGGGCCCAATCTGGAAACCGCCGCCGAGTATCGGATGTTCCAGATCATCGGGGCCGATCTGGTGACGATGTCCACCGTCCCGGAGGTGATCGTCGCCCGGCACGCCGGGCTGGAAACGCTCGCTCTCTCCGTCGTCACCGACGAATGCCTGCCGGATCGCCTGGCCCCGGCCGACGTGGACGAAATCATCGCCGTGGCCCGCTCGGCCGCGCCTCGGTTGGAGACGCTCCTCCTGGGCCTGCTGGCGAGGCTCGGCGAGGCGATCGAGGCTCCGACGCCGACGACCGTCGCCGGCGCCGCCAACGCCCCCTCATGACGCAGGAATCCAAGACTTACCGCCCGACGGTCCTCACCCCCCGGACGGATTTCCCCATGCGGGCCAATCTGCCCGAGCGCGAGCCCGAGCGCCTGGCCCGCTGGGAGGCTCTCGGTCTCTACAATCGGCTGCAAGAGCTGAGGCAAGGAAGGCCGCCCTTCATTCTTCACGATGGCCCGCCCTACGCCAACGGGGACATTCATCTGGGGCACGCGCTCAACAAGACGCTCAAGGACATCGTCGTCCGCTATAAGAGCCTGAAGGGCTTTCGCGCTCCGTTCGTCCCCGGTTGGGATTGCCACGGGCTACCGATCGAGCAGCAGGTCCTCAAGGAAATCGGCCCCGCCATCCACGACCTGCCGCCGATCGAGATTCGGCGGCGCTGCCACGCCTACGCCGCCCGCTATCTGAACCTCCAGCGCGAGCAATTCAAACGTCTGGGCGTGCTGGGGGACTGGGACCGCCCCTACGCGACGTTCACGCCGGACTATGAGGTCGGCATCCTCAGCCTTTTCCGCGATCTGGTCGCCCGCGGGCTCGTCCGCAAGGGGCGCCGGACGGTCCACTGGGACCCGGTCTTCCGAACCGCGCTCGCCGAAGCCGAAATCGAATATCACGAGCACACGTCGGACTCGATCTACGTTCGATTCCCGTTGCGAAACGTCGAGCGCTACCCCTCGCTAGCGGGCCTCGGCCCCGTGGATCTGGTCATCTGGACGACGACGCCGTGGACGCTGCCGGCCAACCGCGCCGTCTGCCTGCATCCGGGCCTTCCCTACGTCGTCCTGGCCCATGACGGCCGCCGTTCGATCGTGGCCGAGGGTCTGGCCGAGGCCTTCCTGAAGGCCTGCGGGCTGTCGGGCCGAAGCGTCGCCCGGCTCCGCGCCGCCGAATTGGAGCGCGCCGAGTGCGACCACCCGATCTTTTCCGATCGCAGGAGCCTCGTCGTCCTCGGCGAGCACGTCACGCTGGACATGGGAACCGGCTGCGTTCACACCGCCCCCGGCCACGGGCGCGAGGACTTCGCCATCGGCCAGCGCTACGGCCTCGAAATCGCCGTTCCGGTCGATGAACGCGGCCGCTTCACGCAGGCCTACCCGGCCATGGCCGGCGTCGACGTCTTCGAGGCCAACCCGAGGATTATCGAGGAGCTTCGCCGCCGCGGGCTGCTCTTGGCCGCCGGCAAGATCGTCCACGAATACCCCTATAGCTGGCGCAGTCGCCGGCCCATCATCTTCCGCGCCACCGAACAGTGGTTCCTTGAGCTCGACGAAGGCAACCTCCGCCAGAAGGCGCTCCAAGCCATCGACCAGGCCGTCCAATGGATTCCCCCCTGGGGACGCGAACGTATCCGTGCGATGGTGGCGGCGCGGCCCGATTGGTGCCTCTCGCGCCAGCGCGCCTGGGGCGTCCCCATCCCGGCTGTCCGCTCCAAACGCTCCGGCACCTCCATTCTCGATCTGGGCATCCTGGAGGCCTTTATCGCCGGCGTGGCGGACCGAGGCTCCGACGTTTGGTTTACCGAGCCGCTCTCGGCCTTCTGGCCGGAGAACTTTGTTTACGAACCCACGGGGGAATCCCGCCCCGAGGAGTTCGACAAAGAGTTCGACGTCCTGGACGTCTGGTTCGATTCCGGCGCCAGTCACGTCGCCTGTCTGGAACGCGATCCCCGCTTGGCCGCGCCGGCGGACCTTTACCTGGAAGGGAGCGACCAGCACCGGGGCTGGTTTCAGAGTTCCCTGCTCACGTCGATCGGCGGGCGCGATCGTCCTCCCTTTCGCCAGGTCCTCACGGCCGGCTTTGTCCTCGACGAGCAGGGCCGAGCCATGAGCAAGTCCCTCGGCAACGTGATCTCGCCCTCTGACCTGATGGAGCGATACGGGGCCGACATTTTGCGCCTGTGGGTGGCCAGCGAGGATTATCAGGCCGATATGCGCGCCTCGGAGGAAATCCTCCAGCGGGTCGCCGAGGCTTACCGCCGCATCCGCAATGGGCTGCGGTTCCTGCTGGGTAACCTCCACGACTTCGATCCCGCCGCGTGTTACATTGATTTCACTCAACTTGAGGAGATCGACCGCTGGATGCTCAGCTTGCTGGCCGGGCTTGTTGAAACCGTCGATCAGGCCTACGCCACTTACGAGTTCCACCGCGTCTATCACTCGATTTACGGCTTCTGCAACGCCGAGCTGAGCACGGTTTACCTCGACGTGATCAAGGACCGGCTCTATTGCTCGGCGCCCGGGGATCCGACCCGTCGGGCCGCGCAAACCGTGTTGTATGAAGCCTTGAGGACCCTGACCCCTCTCCTGGCCCCCATCGTCCCCTTCACGAGCGACGAGGTCTGGGAATATGGCCGTCTCCCAGGCCAGAGCGTTCATTTGTCTCAACTTCCGGACCCCGACCGCCGATGGCGGGACCTTCCGCTCGAAGCCAAATGGGGGCGGCTGCTCGCCCTGCGGGACGAGGTGAGCGTCGCTCTGGAGGCCGCCCGACGCGCCCGGACGATCGGTCACAGTCTGGACGCCCTCTTGGTCCTCAACCCGCGGGATGAGGCCGAGCGGCGCTTCGTGTCGGAAAATCTTGCGCTTTTGGAAAACCTCCTTATTGTTTCCGATCTCCGGCTGGGGGAAATCGGCGGGGATAGGGATGGCCGACTGAAGGTTCTCCAGGCCGAAGGGCGCAAGTGCGAACGTTGCTGGAAAATGGATCTGCGCGTCGGGGAGGCCGCCGACCATCCGACGCTTTGCCCACGCTGCGTCGATGTGATCCGTCGGCTGGAGGCCGTGACCTCGGGGCCCGCGCGTGGGAGGTGACCGAAAAATGACCAAGAAGAAACTGGCGGCCAAGGCCCGCAAGGGCCCCGCCAAGCTCAAGCCCAAGAAGACAAAATCCAAGGGAGGCGTGAAGCCTCGCCGCAAGATGGCGCAAACCGGCCGTAAAGCCCGAACACGCGCTAAAGTCAAATCTCCTTCCAAACCGAAGGTGAGTAAATCCCGCCAACCTCGGCCGAAAAAGGCGAAAAAAGCTATAGCCAAAAAAGCCAAAATACGGCCTAAAAAGCTAAAATCGAAAGTGGTCTCCAAACCGAAACTGAAGAAGAAAGCCCGCCCACAAGCGCGGCCAGTCAAGAAAGAACCGATCCGTCGGCAAAGCCTGAAGAGGGCCACAGCCATCGCTCTCGCCCCCGGCCCGATTATCGGCGAGAAGGGCCAACGGCAGTTCATCCCCGAAATTGATCGGCCGACCGGAATGTACGGCGGCGTGATCATCACGGAAAATCCCCGGCCCTTCCCGCGAGCCACCCCCTATTCGGCCCGCGAGCTGACCCAGCTCAAGGAAGCCCTCAGCAACGAGCGGGACCGGCTGCGCCGGGAATTGGCTTCGATGGAAGGGATGACGATGGGCAGCCTGGAAGGCGGAGGAGAAAACGAGCAGAGCGGCTACGCCACCCACATCGCCGAACACGCCTCCGACATCCAAACCAAGGAGACGATCCTCGGGGTCCGAACGATGGAGGAGGAGCGTCTGGCCCAGGTTGAGGAGGCGTTGGCTCGCCTGGAGAGTAAACGTCATTACGGCTTATGCCTGGCCTGCGGTAACAAGATCGGGATCGAGCGCCTCATCGCCAAACCGCACGCCCACCTCTGCATGGATTGCCGCCGCATCTACGAACGCAAACGCGCCGTAGCCGGCGGCTGAGCCCTTCGGCCGCCGTAAGCCTTGAGGGGCTCGGCCCGGCCGGCGTCCCCTTCGGCTGGGGGGCCGCCTCCGGGGTCTTCGCCGGTGAATCTCCCCCCCCTGTCCCTTCGCGGGTTTCTGATCCTGGCCGCGGCCATGACGGCCGCGGACCAGGCCTCCAAGGCCGCGGCCGTCTATGGCCTGGGCCACGGACGGACGCTCGTGCTGATTCCCCGGCTCCTGCAACTGCTCTACCGCACGAACACCGGGGCCGCCTTCTCGTTGTTCCGGGATTTCCCGATGGTGTTGGCAATCTTCTCGACGATCGTCTCGGTCGGGTTGATCGTCTGGGGATGGCGCCTGCGGCCGGCCGACGTCGGCCTGCGCTGGCCGATCGGGCTTATCCTCGGCGGGGCCGTCGGCAACCTGATCGATCGGTACCGGATCGGACACGTCGTCGATTTCATTGATGCCCATTGGAACAACGTCTATCATTTCCCCACGTTCAATCTGGCCGATTCGGCCATCTGCGTCGGCATGGGCTGGCTGATCTCGATGAGCCTGCGGGGCGGTGGCGACGGAGTTTCCAAATCCGGCGCTTCCCCTTCGTCCGCCTGAGGCTCCGGAGGCCGGGGCCCTATAGGCCGGCCCTTCGGCCGAGCCCGGGCGGGGGCTCGCGCCCCGGCATGCATCCCCTCAAGGCGCGCTCATGACCCTTCCCAGGGAACAAATCGACCCGGCCGTCTGTCCTCCAGACGAGGCAGGCGATCAAGCGGTTGGCAGGGCGCAACGGCGCGATCCCCGGGGACGAATCCCGGCCGGTCCACCGCAGATCGACGAGACGGAGATCGAAGCCTGGGTCGAACAGGCCCGCGGGGGGGACCGCGATGCGTTCCAACGGCTGATCCTTCACTTTCAGGATCGGGTCTGGCGGCGGGCCTATTACCGGCTCAGGGATCGCGAGGAGGCTTTTGACGTCGCCCAGGAGGTTTTTTTGCTCTGCTTCCGGAAGCTGCATCAGTTCCGGGGCGAGGCCCGCTTCTGGACCTGGCTCTGTCGCATCGTCGATAACCAGGTCAAGAACCGTCTGGGCTGGCTCAAGCGGCGGGCCCATGACCTGACTTACTCGCTCGACGCCCCGCCCCCGGGCGCCGACGAAGCCGCCACCGGCTGGGACCCGCCGGACCCGGCCCCCAGCCCGCGTCAGCAGGTCCAGGGGCGGGAGGCGCTCACGGCGCTCGATCGCTGTCTCCATCTCCTGAGCGCCGACCACCGCGAGGTCCTCCTCCTCCGCTTCGCCGATGGACTCTCCTACGAGGAGATCGCCGAGACGATGCAGGTTTCGCTGGGAACGGTGAAATCCCGGATCAATCGCGCCCGCGCCGAGCTGCGCGCCCTCATGACCGACCATCTCGAATGACCGACCGCATCGGCCCCGCCATGGAACTCGACCGCTTCGAAACCCTCCTTCAGGCCGAATCCGACGGGGAGATCTCCCCCGAGGAGCTTCAGGAACTGGAAGCCGCCTGCGAGGCCTACCCGGAACTGGCCCGCCTGCGCCGGCGAGATCGCCATCTGGCTTCGCTGATCGCTTCGCTCCCGCCGGAGCCCGCCCCGCCCACGTTGGCCCGGGCCGTTCTTCAGCAGCTCGAAGCCGAGGGGATCATCGCCGCGCCCCCGCCGGCCACAGCGGCTCATTCGACCCGGACCGCCGGCGACGGGGGCCGCGGCCCGCGCGCTGTCGCCGCCGCGCCTCGATCCGGCGATCGGCCCTCCTGGTGGCGTGTGCTGGTGGGGTCCTCGGCCGTCAAGTGGGGGTTCGCGATGGCGGTCTTCGCCTTTGCGGCGCTCAACGTCACTTTCCTGTTGCGCGAGGGTGAAATCCGCGAGCCGACCGGCCCGCCGAGACCCGTAGCCACCTTATCCTCCCCGGCCGATGAGGCCTCCAACGCCGCGGCCGCGGCGGGCCGGGAGCTGGCCGCGCTTCCTTCGCCGGCCCCCCCGCCGGAGAGTTTCCCGCCCCTGCGTGATGATTCCCCCCCGCCCACGGGTGGTGTCGAATCGCTCCTTCGCGAGCCCGTCAAGCCCTCCGCCCCAGAAATGACCCAGCCTCCCCCGGTTGATCGGCCCGAGCCTCTGACCTCGCCTGTAGCCCTCGCCCAGGCCGAGGAAGCCGAGGACCCTGAACTTCAGGCGCTCGTCTTCGACGGCCGGGAAGTCGCCTCAGCGACGCCGGCCATCGCCGAAGAGGCCATCGCCGAGCGAGCGGCCGCCTTCGGAGCCGCGGCCGCCAGGACCACGCCTGCCTCCGACCCTTCGCCCACGGCCGCCCCGCTCGCGGCCCCCAGCGCCTCAGCGGCCCTTCAGCGAGCGACCGAAGCCGGGCCGAGGGGGGGGCCACGACTGGAAGTGGTCCTGGTGCAGCCGGCCGCGGGGCCTGACCCCGCCTCGGCGGCGCGGCCGCGCGTCGCGATCGACAATCAAGGGCAGCGGCGGGCCCTCGTCGATCCTTCCGGCGCGACGGATGCCGTCCAGGCGCGTCGTCAGAGAATCCGCGAGATCGAAATGCTGCTCGCCGTCGAGGGGGAGATCGTGGAGCGCGGGGCGGACCCGGAGAACCCTCGAGCCTTCCGTCTGCGGTGCCGCCTGACGCCGCAGGCCCGGGCCAACGTCTTGCGGGAGCTTGAGCGCCGCGGGATCGCGCGCCGCGAGCCGCCCTCGGGCGGCGTCGCCGAGAAACCGCAGTCCTACTACGTTTTCGAGTCCGACGGCGCCGCAACGGACGAGGTCGAAATTCTCATCCGCTTCAATCCCTGAGATCACTCCGCCGCGCCCATCGGAAGCCCTTCCATCAGGTCCGCGTGAAACTCGGCGATCGCGTTCCATCGGTCGAGGATCGGCCCAAGGACGCAGGGGCGGGCCTCCCCGTGAGTCGCCTCGAAGGCCTTGCGGGCGGCCGCGACGCCCAGCGGGGGACGGTCGGCCCGCGGGCTCAGCAGCGCGTCCACGGCGTTGAGCGCCCCCAAGCGCTGGGTGGCCACCTCGACCTCTTCGCCCGAGCCTTCCCGCGACGCCGAGCGCATCCAATCCAGATGCCCCTCGACCACGCTGGGCACGGCCGACGCCCCGAGGGCGGTCTTGAGCAGCCGCGCCCCCACTTGGGCGTGGCACCGCACGCAGGCCAGTTCGGCCCCGTGCAGGCTACGTGGGGCCGCGATCAGGTCCAGATACTGGCTGGAGGCGCCGATCTCGTGCAACAGAGCCGCGCACCGAAGTCGGCCGAGCGCTCTCGCCTCGTCGGCGTCGAACGCCGCCTCGACCAGACGAGCCGTCCGCTCGGCGTGGCGAAACCGCTCGCCCAGGCCGCCGGGGGCTTCAAGGAAGGCCTCCGGCAGAACGCGCTGGGCCGCCTTCGTCGCGGGGCGACCCCCGTTGGAGACCTGACCCGCCAGACCGGCCAGAAAACGGCCCCGACGCGCCACCCAAGCCAGCGCCCCTTCGAGCCGGTCCAGGTCCAGCGGCTTGGCCAGGAAGTCCACGGCGCCCTGGCGTAGAATCTCGGCTGCGGTGGCCGGGTCCGAGTAACCCGAGGTGGCGATGACCGCCGGAGGCAAGTCTTCTTCTCTCAGGACCGCCAGGACCGCTCGGAGGTCCATCCGCGGCATGCGGATGTCGCTCAAGAGACAATCCACCGGATGGGCCCGGATATAGGCGAGCGCCTCAGCCCCGTCTGCGACCTCGGCATGCGTGACGAAAGCCAACGAGTCCAGAAACTCGGCGATGATCCCCCGGAGCATCGGTTCGTCGTCGGCCACGAGGACGTGAATCGGCTCGGCGGATTCGACGAGGGCTCGGGCGGCGATCGCGCTCATCGTGGGCTGAGGCGGCCGTCGGCCGGCGGATCGGTCGGCCGCGCGGGCGCCCCCTCGGCGGGTAAGGGGCCCTCGGCCGAACGGTGGATTTCGACCTCGACTTCCCCCTCGTATCCCCGCGCCAACTGCGGTACGGTGCGGAAGGCGAGCGAACCCGGACGCGTGACCCGGAACCGCCGTTGACTCCCCAAGGTCTGGACCGAACCCCCGATTCGGAACTGGATGGCCAGATCGGGCAGCATCAGCCCGCGGCCGACCGGTTGGATCTCCATCACGTGGCCGTAATAGGTCACATAGGGGGTCTCGTGCCACACGCCATCGGCCGGGAAGGTGAACTGGACCCGCTCGCCGGCGTCCAGGGGCCATCCCTCGAACCGCACGGGGTCTTCCGGCGGCTCCGGCTCGCCCCGCAGACAACCCCCGACGCCGAGCGCCACCAACACGACGATCCCCCCGCGCATGAACCGTCCTGATGAGCTGGACTGAGCGTGGCCGGCGAGAACCAAGACGAACTGGGGCCGAGCAACCAGGAGAGAAACGGCGAGGCCACCTTTGATAACGCTAGGCCAACGGCGCCGATCCGTCAATCCTAATGCAGCCTGGGGATGAATCCGACGGTTTTCCCTCGACGGTGGGCATTCGCCGCGGGACGTTCCCCCTCGGGGCCGTTCGCTCCCGCCGTTCTTCGCTCCCAAGGGTAACCTCATGAGCCCGACGACGCGGTTCACGGTCGGCCTGGCCGCGCTCGTTCTCTCGCCCATCGTGCTCACGGTCCCGGCCCTCGTCGAGGGCTCGATCCCCAGGGCGATGGACGTGGTGATGTACTTCTATCCCTTGCGGCGGCATGCGGCCGAGTTGATCGCCCGAGGGGAATGGCCAGGGTGGGATCGGTCGCTCCTTTGTGGGACCCCCCTCTTCGCCAATCCCCAAGCCGCCCTGGCGTATCCCTTCCATTGGCCGTTTCTCGTCGCCCCGGGGCCGAGGACGTTCTTCTTCCCGATGCCGCTGCAGCTCGGGCTCTGGGCGGGGCTGACGGCGCTCGCCGTCCGACGGCTTGCCCGCTCCGATCGGGCGGGCCTCTTCGCCGGAGCGCTCTGCCTGGCGGGCAACTACGGCTGGAGCCGCTTTCAGTTCGGCAACTATCTGAACGTCCTCCCCTGGTGGCCCGCCTGGGTCCTCGGAGCGGAGACGTGGCTGAGGGGCCGCCGCCGGGTCGGCCTCGCCATCGGCTGGAGCTCCGGCGCCTTGATGCTCCTGGCGGGAGCGCCTCAATTGGCGGCCCTCGGCGGCTTGGGTCTGGCCCTTTATGCCTTCGTCCGGGCCCTGGCCGCCCCCGATGATCGAAGGTCCTGGCTTGCCTATGTCGTCGTTTCTTCGGCTGGCGGAGCCCTCGTCGGGGCCCCCGGCTGGCTCCCTCAGTGGGCTCACCTTCGGGAGACGACTCGCCTGACGGCGCTTTCGGCCGAGCGTGCCCTGGCCGGGGCGTTGGGCTCGCCCCTGGACATCGTCGGGCATCTGGTCGGACCCCCTGCCGGCGGCGGCGTGGCCGACGCCGAAGCCTCCGTGGCGATCGGCTGGGTGGGTTTGGCGTTGGCGGGGGTCATTCCCGCCCGCGGGGCGAGGTTCAACGCGTGGATCGCGGCGTGGACGGCGGCGGTGATCGGCGCGGCGATGGCATGGCGCCCGGTCGCGGCGGCCTTGGTCGAATGGCGCGGCGCGCCGATCGGGCTCCTCCATGATCCGCGGCGATCGCTCGCGCTGGCGCACTGGGGATTGATTCTGGCGGCGGGGCTCGGCCTGGCCACGGCGCTTGAGCCTCCCGCCTCACGGCCCCTCGCCCGGGTTGTTCCTTCGCTAGCCTTGTTGGTTCTCGGCGGATGGGCTCGCCACCAGATCGACGCCGGATGGATGGCCGCGACCGCGGTTCCTGCGACCGGCGCCGTTCTCCTTGTCGGTTCCCAGATGGGCCGTCGCGCCGGCCCGGTCCTCCTCGGCGGAATGGCGATCGCGGGGTTGGCCGCCGCGGCCTGGACGACGGCGACGACGACCGATCTCCAACGCCTCCCGGTGGTCCCTTGGGAGGATCAGGCGGTGAACTCCCCGCTCGCCCGGCATTTCGCCGGCCGCCCCGGGGAACGCATCCTTACCGTCGATTGGGAACGCGCCACCAGTTACAACTATCGCCGCTCGGACGCGCCCACCTGGTCGCTTCCCAATCTGCCGGCGCTCTGGGACGGCGAGGATGCCGGAGGCTATGAACCGGCTCGTCTGCGCGGCTATCAGCTTTGGCTGGAGGAAGCCGCCGCCTGGCCCGGGGGCCGCCAGCCCTGGGCCGAGTATTTTGGATTGATCTATCCCCCGCATCCGGCCGACGGGCGGCGTCGGCCCCGTTTTGAAGAGGCCAATGTCGTTGCGGCGGCCGTTCCCATCTGGGGCTGGCCGGTTTATTTCACGTCTCTCGGGGAGGGCCGTTGGGCGGGTCAGCCGCCGGATTGGCCCGCGACGGGGGAATTGCGCATCGTCTTCCTCGAAGAACCGGCCGAAAGCTCCTCGCCCAGGGTCCGAGTCTACCTTGATTCGGCCGAACCGAGGGAGTTCGCCCTGGATGCGCGGACGCGCCTGGAGGGGCTCGGCGGAATCATCCCGGCGGGCGCAATCGACGGAGCAAGCCCCCCCGGAACGCCGATCGTTCATCGATTGGCCCTAGGGGCGGAGCGGCCCCAGACGCGACCGGCGCTTCTCCCCCGTCTGGCGGCGGTCGAGATCGAAATGGGCCCGTCGGCGGCGCCGCCGATCGGCGGGTTCCTCTGGTCAGAGGCGATCGGCGATCTCTGGCGGCCCGTCCAGGCCTCGGGCTGGGCGATGATCTGTCGATATGAAGGCTCGCCCCGCTGGCTGGAGTTTGCTGCCGACGAACGCGAACCCGACGCTACCGGCCAGGCGCTTCCCCGCCGGATCGCCGCCAATGTCATCCAGCTTGAGACGCAATGGAACGGTCGTTTCGGCGCGTGGCTGGAGATTCACGACGCTTATGCCCGCGGCTGGCACGCCACGGTTAACGGCCGCCCCGCCCCCTTGACGGCATCCCCCCCCGAGGGGAAAGGTCCCTGGCGCCGAGTGCCGATCCCGCCGGGGCCTTCGACCGTCCGGCTGACTTATCGCCCCCCTCTGCTTCTCCCTTCGCTGGCTGCGGCCGCCCTCGGGTTGACCCTCGGCGGGCTCGCGGGCCGGGGGCGGCTTCGCCCGGCCGAGGCGGCCCCTCGATGAATCCTTGGATTGACAGGCTTTAGCCGAGGGTTCAGTATGGCGGAACCGACCGCGCGCGGGGATGTCCAAGCCTTGGGTCGAGGGGGAAGTCCTTGCCGCATGAGACGCCTTCTCCGAATCGGCATCATGGCGCTGGCCCCCCTGGCGACCGGCTGTTCGTTCGTGCGGGTCGCTCAGGACCCCTATTTTGACGCCCAGGCCTTCGCCGAGAGCCCGCCCCGGACGCTCGCCGTCGCCCCGTTCAAGAACCAGACGCGAACGGTCACGGCGGGCGAGGTCATGCGCCGCCAGATGTTCGGGGAAATCTCAACCCTGGGCTACGAGGACGTGGAACTGGCCAAGGTCGACGGCATCATCCGGAGCAAGGCCGAGCAGCGCGGTCTCTCCGTGGCCGAGTTCGACGAGACGATGATGCTGGACCCGGACCTGGCCGACGCCGTCGTCTTCGGCGACCTGGTCAAGGTCTCCAAAATCTTTCTCCTGCTTTACTCGCACCATAAGGTCGAACTCCGCCTGGCGATCTACGACGCCCGCTCCCGCAAGCGGCTCTATCAGAATCACTTCATCGTCCGGAACATCAACCTCTCGCTCCCGACGAGCCTCGACGGGATCGTCAGCACGTTCGCCTCGACGCTCTGGTTCATGCGCGACACGAAACTGGATGAGACCCTCAGCGTGGCGGCCGAAGAGATCGGCAAGCGCCTGCCGGATCGGGCCGACCCGGCGCTGACGGGAGGGCTCTTCATCTCGCGGATCGAGGTGGCGGTCGAACGCCAGCCCCTCAAGGCCGGCGATCGCGTCCTGCTGCGCGTGGCCGCCACCCCCGGCCAGATGGCCACCTTCGCCCTGGGGCGGATCATCGACGGCCAGCCGCTCTGGGAGACCTCTGCGGGTCTCTACGAGGGGACCTACGTCGTCCAGCCCGGCCAGACGGGCCGATTCGTTTACGCGACGATTACGCTGACCAACCCCCAGAACCCGGAGGAGCAATTCGTCAAGGAAGCCAGCGAACAGCCGTTCGCCATCGACACCGTGCCGCCGCCCGCCTATGAGGTGACCGCCTGGTCGCCGGCGCCGTCGGGCCGGGGGGTTCGGTTGCGACTGGGGCCGCGTGATCGATCGGCGGCGGCCGAGGACGACCTCCCGGCTCAATTGGCCATCTATCGCGCCCGCGGTCGGGCCGAGGAGCTGCAATTGATCGGGACGACGACGACCGGGGAGTTCGACGACGAGTCGGCCGAGCCGGGGGTCGAATACGATTACGCCGTCATCGCCTACGACGCCGCGGGCAACGCCGGCCCCGTCGATCGCCGCGTGACGGTGCGCGTCCCCGATCGCCCGGCCTCCCGATAGTCCGAGGCCTCGACGGGATTGACAGACCGACGGGCGGGATTCATTGTAGAAACACTCACCCGGGGCGCGCCGCGCTCCGGCCCAGCCGGGGAGCCACCCCCGTCTCATCCCCACGGAAAGCGAAGACCCCCTCCATGAATCGACGCCTTGGTCCCTTCGCCGGGATCGTTCTCGGAGCCGCCCTCTTGCCGGCTGCGTTCGCGCCGGCTCAGCAGGCCCCGCTGCCCGAAGAGAAAACCGGCCCCAAAATCGGCGAAAAAGCTCCGCCGTTCGAGCTTGAAGGCGCTGACGGCCAGGTTCACTCCCTGGCGGACCTCCTGAAGCAAGGCAAGGTCGCGCTCGTCTTCTATCGCTCGGCCAATTGGTGACCCTACTGCAAGACGCAGTTGGTCCAACTGCAAAACGATCTGGAAACCATCGGCGCCACCGGAACTCAGGTCGTCGCCATCAGCTATGATCCCGTGGCCACGCTCAGGAAATTCGCCGAGGAAAAAGGGATCACCTATACGCTTCTCTCCGACGCCGGCAGCAAGACCATCGATGCCTATGGCATCCGCAATAAGGAAGTCGCCGGCCACCGCCTGATGGACGGCGTCCCTTACCCCGGTACGTATCTTCTCGATAAAGACGGCGTCGTCCGCGCGAAGTTCTTCCTGGAGCGCTATCAGGAGCGCCACTCCAACGCCGAACTGATCGAGGCCGCCCGGGCCCTTCCTTGAAGGCGCGACCGCCGCGCCACGCCCGGCGGAATACCTGCCCGCGTTAACGCGAAGCATGGCCTCGCGCCCGAAGGCGTAGGCATGGCCTGCGCACTCCACAGCCCCTCCGCCAAGCGCGCTGACGCGCTCAGACATTGCCGTCACCTCCGACGTTCCTTATGCTCGATGTCCGAGAGGAGCGGGCCGATGGATCGGCGCGATCAGGACCCCGCTGCCGCGGCGAGCCCGAAGCCTCGGCGCTGGCGGCGGCGGAAAATGATCCTCGGGGCCGGCGGCCTGGCCGCGAGCGCGCCGGCCGCTCTGGCGCTGGCGGATTGGGGCTGGATCGCCTCGCCCGCTTATCAAGGCCCCCCGACGGACCATTTCGACGGCAAGTACTTTCATAACCTGCGCCCGCTCGTCGGGCGCGGCTGGCGCCAGATGTGGCGTTGGCGGCGTCAATCGCGCCCCGGCCCGTGGCGGCCCTGGACGGCCGCCTCCCCGGGCCCGGCGCCGCCTCGCCGCGTCGACGGCGCCCGCCTCCGCGTTACCTACGTCAACCACGCCACGACGCTGATCCAGACCCAAGGGATCAACATCCTCACTGACCCGACGTGGTCCGAGCGATGCAGCCCGGTCGGCTGGGCCGGGCCGCGCCGGGTTCGCCCGCCGGGGCTCCGCTATGGGGACCTGCCTCGGATCGATCTCATCCTCCTCAGTCACAATCACTATGATCATCTCGATCTGCCGACGCTCGCCCGCCTTGAACGGGACCACCGCCCCCGGCTCCTCTGTCCCCTCGGCAACGCTCAGCTCTTGAAACGGGCGGGGATCCGCCGGGGGGAGGACATGGATTGGTGGGAGACGCGGACGGTCGGCCCCGTACGTCTCTGGTGCGTTCCGGCCCAACATTGGTCCGGGCGGGGCCTGAGCGATCGCGGGCGCACGCTCTGGGGCGGGTTCGTGCTGACGGCTCCCGGCGGGCCGGTTTACTTCGCGGGGGACACGGGCGACGGACCGCATTTTGAACGCATCGTCGACCGGGTCGGCGCCCCTCGGCTCGCCCTCCTGCCGATAGGCGCTTATCTGCCTGATTGGTTCATGGGGCCGGTGCATCTCTCGCCGCTGGAAGCCGTGCGGGTCCACCGCCGTCTCCGAGCGCGCGTGAGCCTCGGGATTCACTTCGGAACCTTCCGGCTGGCGGACGACGGACAGGATCAACCCCTGGAAGACCTGGCGGCGGCTCGGCGGGCCGAGGCGGTCGGCGAGGAGGATTTCTGGGTGCTGGACTTCGGCCAGGGACGCGAAGTTCCGCCAACGGCTTGACGAACCCGAACCCCGTCGTCAGACTGCGCGGCGTCTGGAAGGTTCAATGGAGCGCCTGACGGGAATCGAACCCGTATCTTCGGCTTGGAAGGCCGAAGCACTGACCATTGTGCTACAGGCGCTGGAAGGATCGCGGCAACCCCACGGCCCGCCACGCGGGGCTGATCTTCTCTTAGCCCAGGACCGGCGGGGTTGTCCAGAGAGACGCTCCGTCGGCCCTGGAAAGGCCGTCTGAGCGGGCGAGCCGCGGGGCGCGCGAAGGGAAGAGGTCAACCATGGCCAAACTGCAGCAGGAAATCCAAATGACGAAGCCCTTCGCCACGCCTCGACAGGAGGCCTTCCTGGGGCTTCAGCGGACGGCTGATCTGGCCGCCCGCCCGATCGAAAAGGTCTTCGCCCGGCACAAACTCACGCCGGAACAGTATAACGTCCTGCGCATCCTGCGTGGAGCCGAGCCCGAAGGATTGCCGACGCTCGTCATCGGGCGTCGGATGATCACCCGCGCCAGCAACGTCACGCGGATCATCGATCGGCTCGAAGTCAAAGGGCTTCTGATCCGCCGCCGGGAACCCTCGGATCGGCGCGTCGTCCGGATCCGCATCTCTCCGGCGGGGCTGACATTGCTCGGCCGAATGCAGGCGAGCGTGGACGGCACCACCGAGAGGGCGATGGCCGGTCTCTCGCCGAAAGAAGCCGAGCGGTTGAACCTGCTCCTGGAAAAAATACGCGCGGGGTTGCCGACCCCCTTCACGGTCGGGGAACCCTGATCGTCCGACACCCAACCCCTTCGGTTTCGGCAGCCTCGCCCCATGGCTCCGGCCGATGAACTCGTCCTCGCCACGCGCAACCGCGGCAAACTCCGGGAGTTGATACCCCTGCTGCGGCGGATGCTCGGCCCCGGTCCGCGTTTGATCCCGGTCGCCGACCTGCCCGCCGTCCCGGAAATCGAGGAGACCCACCCGACCTTCGCGGCCAACGCCGTGGCCAAGGCTCGGCAGGCGGCCCGCGCCTCCGGCCGGCTCGCCCTCGCCGAGGATTCCGGTCTCGTCGTCGATGCCCTCGGGGGCCGCCCGGGGGTCCTCTCGGCCCGATATGCCCCGACGCCCGAGGCGGCGCTCGCCCGCGTCTTGAGCGAACTCGGCGGCGTCGCCCCCGCGCTTCGGACGGCCCGCTTCGTTTGCGTCGCGGCTCTGGCCGATCCTTCCGGCCGTTGCGCGACACGCGAAGGCCGGCTCGAAGGCGTCATCGCCGAGGCCCCCCGCGGCGAGCGCGGCTTCGGATATGATCCGATCTTCCTCGCGCGCGACCTCGGCCCGAAAGCGGGAGAGCCCGCACCGGGGAAGCCGACGCCGCCCCCGGCGACGCTCGCTGAACTGACGGAGGCCGAAAAGAACCGGATCAGCCATCGGGGCCGAGCGCTTCAAGCCCTGGGCCCCGCCCTCGTCGCCAGCGTGGCCGCCGGACGGACGATCGACCCCGATCAACCCTCGACGAACATGGACTGAATGTCCCCCTCGAAGGCGACTTCGCCGTCAACCGTGATCCGACCGGTGGCGCGGCCCATCCCCAGCTTCATGGCGTGCATCTGAGCCTCAACGCGCAGAACGTCGCCCGGTCGGATCAACCTTCGAAAGCGGCAAGTCCGGAGCGCCGCAAGGACGGCCATCTTCCCCTGGTGCTCCGGCAGCGTGAGCATGGCGATGGCGGCCGCCTGGGCGAGGGTCTCGACGAGAATGACGCCGGGCAGGATGGCCTGGTCGGGGAAATGCCCCTGAAACCAGGGCTCATTGCGCGAGACGCACCGCCGGGCCACGACCGAGCGACCCGGCTCCAGCTCATCGACCCGGTCCACCATCAGGAACGGATAACGGTGCGGAAGAATCTCCATGATCTCTTCACAGGCCAAGGGGGCCCGGTAAAGCTTCGTCTCACGCATCGATCAGGTGCCTCCTCAACTCGGCGATGAAGGCCTGATGCAGGCTATGGCCGGCGGCCCGGGCCGAAATCATCGCCGCCACCGGCCGGCCCAGCACGGCGAGATCCCCCATCAGGTCCAGAAGCTTGTGGCGGGCCGGTTCTCCTTGCAGACGAAAACTCCCCCCGACCGGCCCGCCGTCCCGCAGCACCACGGCGCAATCGAGGGATCCGCCTCGGATCAGGCCGTCCTCCCGCAGGGCCTGAACCTCGTCCTCGAAACACCAAGTCCTGGCCGGCGCGATCTCGGCCAGAAAATCGTCGCGGTCGGGCACGAAGGTCGCCTGCTGATCGGGCATCCCCCCCCGGGCGAGCTCCGTGAAGGTCGTCAGCCGGGTCCGTTCCGCCGGCAGCGCGATCACTTCGCCTCGGTCAGTCCAGACCGCCACTGGACGCGCCAGCCGCCATCGACGTTGAGGAACCGTCTGAGTCGCCGGCCCCGCCGAGAGGATCAGTTCGGCGTACGGCAGGGCGCTCCCGTCAAAGATGGGGCACTCCGGCCCGTCGACCCGCGCCCGAAGATTCCAGACCCCCAGCCCGGCGCAGGCGGCCAGGAGATGCTCGACCATCCCCACCTGAACGTTTTCATCCTCGGCGGCGCGCAGCACCGTCATCCGCTTAAGCCCCCTTCGATCCACGCGGTCCGGCGAGACCCGGATCGAGGGGGCCCCCGTCAGATCGGATCGCTCAAATACGATCCCCGTATCCGGCGGGGCGGGTTCCAGTCGCAGTCGGACGGCCTGGCCGCCGTGAACCGCCATCCCCTCGGCTTCGACGGCGCGGCTGAGGGATCGTTGGAGTTCGGGCGGACTCGGGGCCGCCGCCGTTTCGCCGGCGGTCGGCGCCCCCCCCAAGCGCGACGTCGGCGGGGTCGCCGGCTTCATCGGGGGCGTTCCCGGGGCGGGTCCGGATCGGGCAGCGCCGGGGCGGGGGCGCTCCGGTCGAGGTCCTGTACCACGAGCGGCGTCAGATCAATCCCGTCGACGCCGAAAAGGACAACGTCGGATCGGAGCACCAGATCGTAACCGTTGGCCTTGGCCACGCGCTTGATGGCTTCCAGGATGCGGTCCACGGCGGGCTCGATGACCTCGGTGGCGCTGCGCCGCCACTGACGCTCAACCTCCAGCCGCAGGTTTTCGATCTGATCGCGTTGGGCCTGGATCTTTCGCTCCTCGGCGCGAACCTGTTCCTCGGAGAGCACCGTGCGCGTCGTCTGAAGTTGGTCGCGCGCGCGTTGATACTCTCGCAGGAGCGTCTCGATCTCCCCCTCGCGCTGTTTGAGCTGATCCTCGACGGCCTTGATGGCGTTCTGGATCGTCTGGGAGCGCGTCCTCGCCAGATCCACGTCGACGTAGCCGATCTTGAGCGGCCGCTGCGCCGCCACCGGTCCCGCCCCGCCCGCCGCGATCGCCGCCGCCAGCATCATCGTCCCCACGCCCCGCCACCCTTTTCGTCCGAACCTGAACGCGCTCTCCATCCGTCGCACCCATCCTTTCTCCTTCGGCCGTCGCCGACCCGCCGGCTTGGGCCGCCGCGCGGGGCCCCATGTTGACCCATCCCCCCGGCTCTGGCAACCGCCCGGCCGACGCCGACGCTCACGACAACGGCAGACGGCGCGCTTTGGCTCCCAGGCGGGCCAGGTCCTCAAAGAACCCCGGATAGGATTTGGAGACGCAATCCGCCCCCCGAACCACGAGCCCGCGTTCGCACCGCAGACCGATCACCGCCAGCATCTGCGCCAGCCGATGGTCCCCATGAGCCTCGACCTCGATCCCTCCAGGGTAGCCCTCGGGGTTGCCGGTGATTTCCACCCAGTCTGCGCCGTGCCGGACCGCCACGCCGAGCCGGCTGAGCTCGGCCGCCACCCGGCCGATCCGGTCGGACTCCTTAAGCCGCAGATTGGCGATGTTCTCGAACCGGCTCGCTCCGTGGGCCAGACAGGCGGCGGCCTCCAGGGCCAGAACGGCGTCCGTGGCCAGATCGCCGTTGAAACATTCGGCCGCCAGCTCCCCCCGGCTGTGGATGAACAGCCGGCCCCCTTCGCCCTCCTGAAACTCGCAGCCCATGGCGGCCAGCGCCGGCCGGGCGCGCCGCTCCCCTTGAGCGTCATCGGCGAGCCCGTCCAGAGCGGCCATCCCGCCGGCGACGGCGACGGCGCTCATCAGGGCCGCCGCCGAGGGCCAGTCCCCGTGCACCTCATGATCGCCGGCCCGGAGCCGTCGCGGGCCTTTGATCCCGAACCGAAAGCCCTCCGGGCCAACGTCAATCCCGGCCCCGAAAGCCGCCAGGACTTCCAGCGTTTGGTCGATGAGCGGGCGGGAAACGATCCTGGGCTGCACCGCCGGACCGGGGCCGGCGACCTCAACGACGCTCGCGCCGCGTAGATGCGGCGCCAAAAACAGGAGCGCGCTCAAAAATTGAGAGCTTCGGAAAGCTTCCACGCGGATGGTCCCGGCCCGCAGCCGATCCCGACCCCCTCGGACCCGGATGGGCAGGCAGGCTTCAGGGCCGGTGGCCTCGATCTCGGCTCCGAGGGACCGGAGCGCCTCAACCAGCTCGCGATTGGGGCGGCGGCCGAGTGATTCGGCGTGGTCGGTCTCGATCCGGACCTCCCCCTCGGCCAGGCACGCCACCGCGATCAGGAACCGCGCCACGGCCCCGGCGTTGCCCGGATTCAGCACGCCCGGATTGCGTGGACGCCCGGCCACGCCTTCGATCCGGAGCCCTTCGGGCGTTTCTTCGATCTCGGCCCCGAGGGCGCGGCAGCAGGCGATCAGGGCCTGGGCGTCGTCGTTGGTGGCCGGACGCCGGATCAGGCTCCGACCCTCGGCCAGGCTCGCCGCCAGAATCATCCGCGTCGTGTAGTTTTTCGACGGGGGGACGCGCAGATACCCCCCCAGCGGGCCCGAAGGCTCAATCCGAACATCCCAGCGTGGGGCCGGCAATGGCATATGAGGTCGCCGCGCGAGCCGAGCGACGGGTCGCCCGCGTCAACTCGCCGCTCGACGGCGCGCTCGTCTAAGTCTTACCCTGGACAGCCCGAGCGCCGGAAGATCAAAATACCGGCCGAGGCGGGAGAGTGAAGGCGGGGAGGTCATGCATCGGGTGGCGTGGGCGCGACGCAAGCAACGATCCGAGGCTTCGGTCGCGCCGGCCCTTAGGCGGGCGTGGGGGCCCTGCTTCCGAATCGCGCTCGGGCTCATGGCCGCCTGGGCGAGCCTCGCCTGCCGCGAGCGGCCGATGGTCGAGAAGGTTCAGATCACGCCGCACCTGGCCTTCAGCGGGGCTCAGGGCCAGGTGTTCAGCCTCAATCTGCAACGGCTGCGGACGCTCTCGATTTACGCCCCGGCCCTTGAGGCCATCCTGGACAACGACGACCGGGCGGCCTGGCACGGCGAATTGGCCGAGGACCTCGGGGCCGACCCGCTCGTCTTCATCGACCGCGCGGCGCTGGCCTTCCACGAGCCGTTCAAACTGGAGACGCCGTGGACCCGCTGCGTCGTCATCGCCGTGGGCGATTTCGCCGAACCGGAGCGCCTCCTCGCCGGCCTTCACCGCTTCGTCGGCAAGCGCTATCTCGTCAATCCGCCTCCCTTCGCCAAGGCTTCTCACGCGGGCCATGAGATTCACGTGACGCGCGCGCCGGCCTACGCCGACCCCGATCGCATCATCGAGATGTACTTCGCCTTTCCGACCCCCCGCCTGATGGTCTTCGCCACGGGCCGGGACCTGATCCACGAAACCCTGGAGGTGATCGCCGGCCAGCGAAAGGGGCTCGCCGCGCCGGCCCCCTGGCAAGATCGGCTCCGCCGGCTGGACCCGGCGGCCATGGCCTGGGGCCTCGGCCTCATCCCCACGGAGGTCAATCGCTGGCTTCTGGACAAGGCCCGGACCGAGCCCGAGCTGGACGGCCGGGAGGCCCTCAGCCTCGGACAGGAGTTCCGGGCGAGCCTCACGGTGGGCCGCGAGTACCTGCTCCGAGGGACTATCCAATGCCCCTCGATCGACGGGGCCGGCTCCATGGCGCGGGACCTGGAGGCGGCCCGGCCCATCCTGCCCCGGATTCTCGCCCACTTCCTGGGGGAAGAGAGCCGGGCGATCCCCGTCTGGCAGGGGCTCCTGGGCCGGATCGTCATCACGTCGGAAAGCAACACCGTCGGCCTGATCCTGCGGCGCACCCGGCGAGAGGTTGAGGATTTTGTCCGGGAGGCCATCTCGCCGCCGGCGTCCCCGACTCCGCAGGCGATCCCCGCCCCCTTCCTGGAAGAAGACCCCGCCGGGAGGCACCCCTAGATCGGCGTTGACCGCCGCCGGGCGCCCGCCGGACTCTTCATCCCGGGCGGGCGCGCCGATAAGATAGGGGGGAAGCGGGAGGGGCGCTTTCGGCTTGCGTCCGCTTCCGGAGGTTCTCTGGCCATGGCCACGCTCAACCACGGCACGAAGGAGCTGATCTGCAAGATCGTCTACTACGGGCCGGCCCTGGGGGGAAAGACGACCAATCTGCGGACGATCCACGACCGGCTGCCGAAGGAGCACCGGAGCGATCTGACGAGCCTGGCCACGCGCGAGGATCGCACGCTTTTCTTTGATCTCCTCCCCGTCGACATGGGCAAAATCGGCGCCTACACCGTCAAGGTTCAGCTTTATACCGTCCCCGGTCAGGTGCAATACAACGTCACGCGGCGCGTCGTCCTCAACGGCGTCGACGGCGTCGTGATGGTCTTCGACTCCGACCCCGACCGCGCCGACGCCAATCATCTGAGCCTGGTGAACCTGGAGGAAAACCTCGCCTCTTACGCGGTCAAGATGGGCGACCTGCCGACGGTCTTCCAATACAACAAACGGGATTTGAGCGGGGCGATGGACCTCGCGCGGATGCGTCAGGAGCTCAACGCCGAAGGGGGCTTCTCGGACTTCGAGGCCTCGGCCCTTACCGGCTTCGGCGTCATGGAAACCCTCCAGAAAATCTGCTCCCTCGTCTTCGAAAAACTGGAGCGCGACTTCCCGGCCCGCGAACGGACCGCCACCGCCACCCGAACCGGCTGGCGAGCCCCCACCCGGACCCGTCCGGGGCGAGATATCCCCGTCGAGACGCCCCCCGCTCCCCCGACCATCCCTCCGCCGCCCCCCCCGCGGGCGCCGACGTTCGTCCTCCGTCAGGTCTGCGATCTGCGCCTCCGGGGTTTGTCCTTTGGGCTGGGGGTCGTTCATTTGACGCCCACGGGCGAGGACCCCGCCGAAGCCCCCTACGCCGCGACGATTGAATACGCCCCGCTCTTCGGCTGGCCCCGGCGGGAGTCGACGCGCTTCTGGCGAGCCGAGAACCAACCTGAGGCGGGGGGACGGGTCGTCCTCTATGAGACGCGCCAGCCCGGCGAACGCCAGCCGGCGCGGCTCTGGATCCGCCGAATGGAGAATCAGCCCGACCAACTTTACCTTGATACGGGCGGCGGCTTGGGCAAAATGACGTTGCTGCCGGAAGGCGCGCGCGTGTGGCCGCCGGAAATTGTCCGTCGCTGAGGGGGGCTTCGGGCTGAAACGTTCGCGCCCGCCGCGGGGGTAAGCCGATTACCCATGGAAAATCTGCTCTATTTCCAGATCGGCGAGAAGCGCCTTGAGGAAATCCGCCAGGTGATCGTCGAGATTCTGCGGGACGGCGGGGCCAAATGCGGCCTCCTGATGGACGTCAACGGCAACCTCATGGTCCGCAAGGGCTTCACGCTCATCCGCGAGATCGAGAGCCTGTGCGTCCTCATCGCCGCCACCCGCCGGACGACGCGCGAGATGGCCCGCATCCTGGGTCAGGACGACATCTCCATCATCTTTCACCAGGGAACCGGCGACCACGTCCATAGCACCGACGTCGGCAAGAACGCCGTGCTCACGTTGTTGTTCGACGACCGGGCCGACATCGCCGCCCTCCAACGGGTCGTCCGCGAGCGCCTGCCGGACCTGGAGCGCTTGCTTCAACCCGAGCCCGGCCTGGAGACCGCCGAGCTCGGCGAAATGAAGAACCTGAAGGCCCGGGCCGAGGATAAGCTGGGCAAAGTGCTCGGCACGCCGCCCAAGGCGCCGACGGCCAAACCCCCGAAGGGTTGAACGGCGGGCCGGGCCGGCCGATGGGGGCATGAGTCAAGGCGATGGAACTCGAGGGCAGTCTCAAGGCCTTTAAGTTTCCGGAAATCCTTCAATTTCTGGCGATGGGGCGGATGACGGGGATTCTGTGGTTGACCCAGCCGGATCGCGAGGTCGGCCTGACCTTCAATGAAGGCAAGATCATCGGCGCCTCCAGCGAGGATCAGGACCTGAAGCTCGGCCAGATGCTCGTCAACGGGCGGCACCTGACGCGACAGGCGCTCGACGAACTGCTCCAGGCCCAAGACGTCGGCGAAAGCCGCCGCTTCCTGGGCGAGATTCTCGTCGAAAGCGCCCAGATCTCCGCCGAGACGCTCCGTGCGGTCATCAAGCTCCAGATCGAAGAAATCGTCTGGGAACTTTTCCGGTGGGACGCCGGCAATTTCCGTTTCGAGCAGGGGCCCGTCCGGGACGCGCAGTCGCTCACGGTGAGCCTGGAGGTGGAGCCGTTGCTTCTGGAAGGCTCCCGGCGGGTCGACGAGTGGGAGGCCATCGCCTCCACCATCACCGATCCGAATGAGGTCTATCGCGTCAACCCCGACCTGGCCGGCCGGCCGGAATCGGCGCTGGATTTAACCGCCTGGCGCGTCCTGTCCATCATCAACGGCCGCCTGCCGGTCGAATCGCTTGTCCGCATGTCGAACCTGGGCAAGTTTGAAACCTATTGGGCCCTCGAAAACCTCCTCCGCTCGGAGCTGATCGTCAGCACCGGCGAGCGGGCCGGATTTATGGAAGACGAGGCCGCCGGCCGTCGCGCCTCGGGGGCCGGGGGCTCCCCGGAGGGGGAAGCTGCGCCCAAAGCCGGCTCGGCCGACGGCGGGGCCGGCTCGGCTTCCATCCTGGGCCTTTTCGGCCGGCGGAAAGGGGCCCCGGCCGAGAGCCGGCAAGTCGCGGCGGCGGCCGCGCCGCCGGCCGAGGTCGCCGGCGTCTTCCGGACCAACGTCGCGCTGGCGTGCCAGGCCGTCAATCAACTCCTCGATCTGGCCGAGAGCCAGGCCAAGGCCTTCAGCTCCGGCGAGGCCGCCGGCGCCGTGGCCCAACTCTGGCGGGCCGCCGAGAACCGCTTTCCGAAGGCCGATCTGGTTCAGCCGGCGAGGGGGAAACTTTCTTCGCGTCTGTACGATCGGTACGCCGAGTTGGCCGGAGGTTACGTCCCGGCGCTCTCCGGCGCCCACGATGATTGTCTGGAGGCGATCAAGGCCGTGTGGGCGGCGTTGCGGGCGAAGCTTCGAGAGCGGGCTGACGCCAAGACGGCCGACCAGCTAGCCCGGCGCGCGATCGAGCCGCTGTTGGAAAGGGCCGGCGAGATTCAGCCGCCGGACTTCTCCCTCAAACGCTGGCATCAGGACGTCGGCTGATGCCCCGCTCCCGCCGAAACCTGACCCATCGGGCCATCCCCCGCGCGCGGAGGTAAACGATGGCGGCCGAAACGATCCTGCTCGTGGAAGACAGTCCGGGCGAACGCGACATCGCCCAGGCCTACCTGGAAGAAAACGGCTTCAAGGTCGTCGCGGCGGCCAACGCCGCGGCCGCGCTCACATTCCCCGACATCAACAACGTGAACCTGGTCATCCTCGACGCCACGCTCGACGGCGTCTCGGGCTTCGAGACGACCCGTCTCCTCCGCCAGCAGGCCGACACTCACCCCCTCCCGATCCTCATGCTCGTCCCCGAGGGGATGATCGACAATCGGGAGGACTTCTTCCCCGGCGGCGCCGACGGCTATCTGCTGAAGCCTTACGAGGGGCCGCAACTGGTCCGCAAGGTCGGCCGCCTGCTGACTCAGGCGCATCTGGAGTCCTTGAGCGGCAAGTATCTGAGCGATCGGACCGACGAGGTGATGAAGGAACTGGCGGCCCAACACATTCAGGCCGGCGTGGAACGCAAGACCCAGCTCATCATCGAGCGCTGTCTGCAGAACGTGGCCACGGCCGTCGATCTGCGCGCCCGCCAGGAGGTCGACAAGAAAATTCAGACCCTGGCGGCCGAAAAGGAACAAGAGCTGGTCAAGATGACCGTACGCGAGATCGCTCAATCGATGGTGGAAAAGCTCGCCGAGCGCAAGGTCGGCGAGGCCATCGAGACCGTCCTCAAAGACACGTGTGAGAAGGCCGTTACGCGGATCGCCAATCAGCTCCTGCCGGGGACGATCCGCGAGCGGGTCAAGGAGAATCTGAACAACACGCTGCCGCGGGAGATTCAGACCCGCCTTCAGAAGGCCACCGAGAAGATCGGCCCCGAAATGGGCCAGCAGATCGTGGCCACGGTCGAGGGCGTGGCGCAGAAAACCCTGCCCAAGGTGGCGCGCGAACTCCTGCCGGAGCTGGCCGAAAAACAGATGCGCGTGGCCGCCTCCGAGCAAGTCCCCCGCATCGTCAGCGACCTGATGGGCCGGGAACTCGACAAACAGATGTTCGAACGGATCGACCCGGCCGTCCGCGACAGCGCCGATCGGCTCCGGCGGACGGTGTTCGTCTGGAACGGCGCGGCGGCGCTCATCGCCGTCGGGCTCGGCCTGGCGGCCCTCATCGTCGCGCTGATCGCCAGGTAACCCTCCCCTGCGGTATCAAGCGGATCAGGGGGCCGGGGCGAACTGGCTTGTGACGGATTCGGCTTCCTTCTCGGTCAGGATCGGAAAGATGTGATCCAGGCGCGTGCAGTTGAGGACGGCACGAATCGGCGGCGGGGGGGCGACCATCGTGATCGTCATGCCGTTGTTCTTGGCCGAGATGTTGAAACGCAGCAGCATCGCCAGGGCCGACGAATCCAGGAAAATCAGGCCGTCCATCTTGAGGAACACTTCGCGGATGCCGGCCCCGATCAACCGATCCAGCTCCACCTGCGTCCCCGTCAGGTTCTCATAGATGATCCGTCCCTCCAGGGCGACAAGGACCTTATCCTCCTTGCGCTGAACCTGCATGGGGGGCCTCTCCGCTTCCCTGCCAAGCGGGGGACTCGCCGAGAATGGGGCAGACCCGCGTGGACGCGGGATTATAGGGAATATCGGCAGCTCCCCGCAATGACTTGAATCCTTATTCGTTTCCCGAAAGGAGCCCTCGCCCTCAGTTTGGCCTTGAACTGCCTTCCGGCGATTGGCGAAGATTCCGGCGCGCCGTGACGCGCAATGGGCCCGGGCCGCAGGCCGCCAGAGCGCGATCGCGCCTGGGCCGGCCCGGCCGGAACGGCCCCCCCCAGCCCGGGCTCGCCAGCCGACGGACCGCCGGCGGCCCCTCGGCCGGGGCCCCCGCTTCCCACGAATGACCCCCCGCACCCAGAAGCCCCCCGCCCCAGCCGAGGAGGCTCCTTCGGCGGCCCCCAGGACGCCGACGCGCCTGGAGGACCTCGAGGCCGAGTTCGAACGGCGTCAGGCGGCGAGCGCCCTCGGCGGCGGGGAGGCCGCCATCGCCCGCCAGCACGCCAAGGGGAATCTGACGGCTACCGAGCGGATGGATCGGCTGTTCGATCCGAGGACCTTCCGGCGGCTGTTCGCCCTGCGCGGGGCGGGTCAGACCGGCGACGGCGTCGTGGCCGGCTGGGGGCTTATCGACGGGCGGAAGGTCTACGCCTACGGGTGGGATTTCACGAATTTCGCCGGCACGTGTAGCGCCGATAACGGCCGCGCCATCGGCGAGATCATCGACCACGCCCGCAAGGAACTCTGCCCGCTCGTCGGCCTCAACGATTCCGGCGGCGCGCGCGTCCAGGAAGGCGTGGCGAGCCTGTTCGGCTACGGCCACATCTTCAACGGCCACATCGACGCCTCCGGCTACGTCCCTCAGATTTCGGCCATCGTGGGGCCCTGCGCCGGCGGGGCCGTCTATGCTCCCGCCCTCACCGATTTCGTCCTCATGTCGAAGAACGCCTTCATGGCCGTGACCGGGCCCGAGGTCATGCGCTCGACGACGGGCAAGAGCCTGACGATGGAAGAACTCGGCGGGTGGCGGCTCCATAGCGAGCGGAGCGGCCGCGTGAACCTCGTCGGCGAGACCGACGTTGAGGTCCTCGCCCTGATCCGGCAATTGCTCAGCTACCTGCCGTCGTCGTATCGCCATCTGCCGCCGCTCGTCGCCACGTCGGATCCCCCTGACCGGCCCTCCGATCTCGCCGAGGAAGTCATGCGCAAGGTCTCGGAGCAGGATACGCCGTTCGACGTGCGCACGCTCATCGCCGATCTGGTTGACGATGGCCGCTTCTTCGAGCTATCGGAGCGCTTCGCCCCCAATCTCGTCGTCGGCTTCGCGCGCCTGGCCGGTTGGCCGGTCGGCGTCCTCGCCAATCAGAGCACGCGGCTGTCGGGCAATCTGGACCCGGCCTCGGCCAAGAAGGGGGCCCGGTTCGTCCGCTTCTGCGATTGCTTCAACCTGCCGATCCTGACGCTGGTCGACGTGGCGGGCTTCATCCCTGACGACCGGACCGAGGCTGAAGACATCGAAGGCTTCGGCGCGGCCTTCCTGATGGCTTATCGCCGCGCGACCGTCCCCAAGTTCTCGATCGTCATCCGTCGGGCGTTCGGCGGGGCCTATGACGTGATGAGTTACAAGCTGGCCGACGTCAACCGCGCTTACGCCTGGCCGACGGCCCGCTTCGCCGTCATGGGCGCCCCCGGAGCCGTCGATCTCATCCACCGGCGCGAGCTGACGAAGATCCGGGCCGAGGAGGGGGAGGACGCCTATCACCGCCGACGGAACGAGCTGATCGAGCGACATAAGGCCGAGGTCGTCAACCCCTGGAAGGCCGCCGAACTCGGCTACATTGAAGAGTTTCTCCGCGTCGGCGAGACGCGCGCCCGCCTGACCGAAGCCCTCCTGCCGCAAATGGAGGTCGAACGGCTCAAACCCCGCCTCTATAAGGGGGCCAACTGGCCGGTTTGAACTCCGCCGCGACGCACCTCGGCCCCAGGCGACCCCGGCGGCTTCCTCCCCTCCGTGGGGGGCGTTGTTGGTGCGCGGCCCGCCTGCCGGAAGCCGGGCGGTCATGAGCCGCCGCCGGCGAGCTATCGGGGCCGAGCCGATCCCTCTGGAGCGGTTCCGCGTCCTGATCGTCTGCCGGGGGCCGATCGCGCTGGAGGCAATGGAGGTGGCCGCCGAGCTGGGGATGCCGCGGCCGCATTTAATCGTCGCCAAGCGGGAGGTCCTCGAGTCCGCCGAGGCGCGCGCCCCCTGGATCGAACAGACCGGCCTCTACGAGCGGCTCCACATTGTCGACGACTACCGGGATCAGGTGACGATCGTCGAGGTCGCCCGACGCCACGGGATTCAGGCCATCTACGTCGGCTACGGCTATAACGCCGAAAACGCCGATTTCATCGCCCGGATCGAGGCGGCGGGGCTCATCCCCTTGGCCCCCGCCTCCGACGTGATGGCCTTCTCCGGCTCCAAATTCCGCGCCAAACGATGGGTCCGCGACGAACTGGGCATCCCCGTCCTCCCCGGTTCGGATCGTCCGGCGGCCCTCGCGCTGGAGCCCGAGGCGGACGACGAGAGCCTCCTGGCGGCCGTTGAGGCCGAAGCGCGCGCGCTTCAGGATGAGGCCCCGGGCCGACTGATCCGCCTAAAAGCCGTCCGGAGCGGCGGCGGCAAGGGCCAGCGGCTGATCCGTCGGCCGCAGGAGGCCGGCCCCGCCGCGCGCGAAATCTGGGCCGAGATCGGCGCCCGCGGCGTCAACGGCGATAAGGGCATCCTCGTCGAAATCAACCTCGACCGCCCGCGGCACTGGGAGGTCCAGGTGCTCAGCGACGGGGAGACGACCGTGCACTTCGGCGCGCGGGAGTGCTCCATCCAGAACGTCGGCAGTCAGAAATTCATCGAAACCTCGCTCCATCCGGATCAGTACGAACCCTATCTGGCGACGCTGGATCCCCGGGCCGAGGCCCCGCTCGTCGCCGCCTTGAGAGAGGAACAGGAGCGCATCCGGCGGACGTGCGATCACGCCGCGAGGATCATCGAGTCGCTCAAGTATCGCGGGGCGGCGACGGTCGAATTCCTCCTCGCCGATGACGGCGGGCCGGAGCCGGGCGGCCTGCCGCGCTTCATGGAGATCAACTCGCGTATTCAGGTGGAGCACCGGGTCAGCGAGGCCGTCGCGCGCGTCCGCGGGCGGCCCATCCGCCTCGTTGGCGAGCAATTCCGGATCGGCGCCGGCCACCGGCTCGGCTACGGCCAAGAGGACATCCGGCTGGCCGGCTACGCCATCGAGACGCGAATCAACGCCGCCCACTCGAACTTTCTGATCGGCGCCTCCGGCAGCGTCATCGAAACCTGCGCCGTCCCGCCGACGGATGAGAATTTCACCTATGACGACGGCGGGGCGCGTGCCTCCTTCGCCGCCGGCCGCCGCCGGGCCTGGGCCGTCCCCAACTTTGATTCCAATTTCGGCCTGGCGGTCTTCCGCGGGGCGACCCCGGGGGAGGCCTTCGCCCGGGCTCAAGCCCTGCTGGAACGGTTCCAGATTCGCGGCAACGCGCAACTCCGGACGACGGTCCCCTTTCATCTCGGGGTGCTGGCGCTCCTGCTGGCCTCCCCCCCTCATGGAAAAATCCGCACCGACTTCAGCGAAATCTATCTGGCGCTGGCCGCGCTCACGCACCAGGCCCTGGCCCGGATCGGCCCCGAAGCGATCGACCCCGCCGACCCGCTCGCCCGGTTGCTCCGGACCGGGCTCGCGCGCCTGAAAAGCGAGCCCAGCCTCGCCCTCGCGCTCGCCTTCCGGGAGCGACGGCTGCGCCAGGCCAACGGCCCCGACGGCCCCGCCCCCATCGCGCAGGTGGTGGAGACGCTCGCCCGGCTGATCGATCTCCCGCTCTTCGAGGAGGAACGCCGCGCGGCGGCCGGCCTGGCCGATGAATATCCGCCGCTGATCGCGCGCCTGCTGTCGGCCGTCGAGGCCTCCGGCGGCCTGGAGTTCACCCGCCGACCGGAGAGCCTCGAATTTGAGATTCCACCGAGCGTGCGGGACCCCCGCCTGCGGCGTTTGCTCATCGAGGAACTCCGGGACCGGCTCGTCCCGCCGATCGAACCTCGGACGCTGACCGGCCCGGAGCTGGAAGGATTGCGCCGGACGTTGGAGGGGCTCCGCGCGCGCCTGGCCGAACTCGTCGAAAGCGAGGACCTGCGCGCCCGCCTGGAGGATCGTCTCCAGGACGGGCTCGAAATGATCCGGACCGATCGGGCGCTCACGCCGGAGGAATTCCCGCCCTTCTACGACGCCCTGCGCGAGATCAAGTGGATGCTGCGCAAGGGGGGCCTGGACGAGGCCGCCGAGGCGCTGCTGCTGGCCGAGCTGGGCCGGGCGCTCCAGGTCGTCCGCGGGCCGAATCTCGTCGCTCATCTGGCCGGAACGATCTACCTGAGACCGGCGCCGGATAAACCCCCGTTCGCGCAGGTCGGGCAGGAGGTCGTCGAGGACGAGACCGTCGTCGCTCTCCTGGAGAACATGAAGATGTTCAACGAGATTCGGGCGCACATGTCCGGCCGCATCCGCGAGATTCGGGTCGAGGATGAGCGGCCCGTCCTGCCGGGCGACGTCCTGATGGTGATCGAATGAGCCGGAGGGCATCCGATGGTTGGGTCCACGCCCGCCCCCGTCCGGCTCGTCTCCCGCACCGTCGCCGCCATCGCCGCCGGCGCCCTCTGGGTCGCCGCCTGTCTCCTCTTTGAGCGCCGCGCCTGGCTGGAGGGTCAGGGAAAGGCCGCGGGGGCGCTTCTGCCGCAACTGGTGGCGGCGGGGCCTCTAATAATCTGGGTTCTGGCGCTTCGGCGGGGGTTGGCGGCGCGTTGGGGGCGCGCCGAGACGATCGCGCTCTTTCTGGCGGCCGTGGTCGTTCGGCTGCCGTTATTGGATCTCCCGCCCGCGCAATCCGACGACATCTATCGCTACATCTGGGAAGGGCGGGTTCAATTGGCCGGGCGGAATCCGTTCGCGCATCCGCCCGCCGACCCAGCCCTCGCCGAACTGCGCGACCCCCTCTGGCCGCTGATCAATCATCCCCAACACGCGGCCATTTATCCTCCGCTCGCGCAAGGGGTCTTTCTGCTCGCGGCCGCGGCGAGCCCGACGGTTCTCGTCTTCAAGCTCATTTTCACGGCCTGCGATCTGCTCACGTTGGTCGTGCTCATGGACTGGCTGCGGCGGCTGCGGGCCTCGCCGGCCTGGGCCGTCCTCGGGGCGCTGCATCCGCTCGTGATCGTCGAGTTCTCGGGTAATGGGCATTTGGATAGCCTGATGATCCTCTTGACGGTCCTGGCGCTCGCCCGGCTGGAGGCGGGCCGCGACGTTCAAGCCGTCCTCGCCCTCGCCGGCGCGGTCGCCGTGAAATTCATCCCGCTCCTTATCCTGCCGTTCTTCTTCTGGCGTCTTCGCCGTCGATGGCTTCTGCTGCTCCCTCCGGCGCTGCTCGCGCTCGGCTATCTCCCCTATCTGAGCGCGGGCGAGGGTCTCTGGCGGTCGGCCTGGATCTATCAGCGGGATTGGCTTTATAACGCCCCGATCTTCGAAGGCGCGCGCGATCTGATTTTCGGCGGCCACGGCTATCGGGCCCGCTGGGGGTTTTATAGCGTGCTCGCCGCCGTGACGCTTGGGTTCTGGCTGGCGCGTCGGCCGCCGTCGGCGGCGTATCTGCCGGTCGTGGGCTTCTATCAGTGCGCGGGGCCCGTGGCGCATCCCTGGTATCTGGCGCAGTTCATGCCGCTGGCGTTGGTGCGGGGCCGGCTCTGGCCGTGGCTCTGGTTAACGGTCACGGCGCCGCTCGTTTACCCGGACGAAGCCTCGGCCGCGGCCCGCGCCGCCGTCTGGGGGCCTTTCCTCGCCTTCCTGGCCGGCGAAGGGGTCTGGACGCTCACGCGGCGAAGGTTTTGGCGCGCCGCTTCCAGGATCGAAGGCGAGGCTTGACAACCTTCCGGCCCGGCGTCAAAGGTGAACGCGAAAGCCAAGGAGGAGGGCCTAAGCACGTTAATCTCCCCAGCCTGAGGCCCGATCGCCTCACCGGGGGAGCCAACAACAACTATGGAGCGCGCAGGCCACGCCTGCGCCTTCACGGGCGAAGCCATGCTTCGCCCTCCAGCACCGGGGGCTCCCCCCCCCAAACGAAGGAGGCTGCGCGGCATGAAACGGCTCCGAGCGGCGGTCTGGGCGACGGCATGGCTGGGGCTGGCCTCAGCGGGGAGGCCGTCGGAGATCGAAGACGTCTGGGATCGCGTCGAGCACGGCTACGCCGTGAACGACGGGGTCAAAATCCACTACGCAACGCTCGGCGAGGGGCCGCTCGTCCTGATGATCCACGGCTTCCCGGACTTCTGGTACTCGTGGCGGCATCAGATGGCCACGCTCGCGACCGGTTACAAGGTCGTCGCCATCGACCAGCGCGGCTATAACCTCAGCGACAAGCCCAAGGGCCAGGAGCACTACGACATGAGGCTCCTGGTCGAGGATGCCCGCGCCGTCATCGCTCACCTCGGCCGCGAGCGGGCCGTCGTCGTCGGCCACGACTGGGGCGGTCGCGTCGCCTGGGGCCTCGCCATGACTTACCCGGCGATGGTCGACGCCTTGATCATCTGCAACCTGCCGCACCCGCGCGGCGTCGCCCGCGAGCGCGCTCACGATAATCAACAGAAGATCAACACCGCCTACGCCCGCCGATTCCAGGAGGAAGGCGCCCATCTCTCGCTCACGGCCGAGGGGCTCGCCCGACGCATCCGCGACCCTCAAATCCGCGCCCGCTACGTCGAAGCCTTCCAACGCTCGGATTTCGAGGCCATGCTCCACTATTACAAACAGAACTATCCCAAGCCGCCGTACCTCGAAGACACCTCGCCGGTCGTTAAGGTGGAGCCGCCCGTCCTCATCTTCCACGGCCTCGAAGACACGGCCCTGATGCACGGCGCGCTCAATCACACCTGGGAGTGGCTCGAGCGGGACATGACGCTGGTGACGCTCCCCGGCGTCGGCCACTGGGTGCACGAGGACGCCGCCGAGTTCGTCTCCGGCATGATGGCCGCCTGGCTCAACCTTCAGGCCGCGCGCCGACCGGAAGGGCGCTAGGCCCCCCCCGCGGGCCGAACCCGATGTCCCTCCCACGCCTGCTCATCTGCCTGGCGCTCGCCGCCGCGGGTGCCCGCGCACCCGCTCAGGAACCCCTGCGGACGCTCATGGACCAGGCGCGCGAGGCCCAACTCGCCGGCCAGTGGGCCCGCTCGATCGAACTGCTCAACCAGGTCCTCGCCCAGGAGCCGAATCTCCCTCAAGCGTACTTTCTGCGGGGCGTGGCCCACGACTCGCTGCGGCGATACGAGGCCGCGATCGCCGACTTCGACCGCGTCTTCGAGCTCGATCAAGGGGTTCCCCAGGTTTACAACCACCGGGGAGCCACGCAGTTCAAACTCGGCCGGATCGAGGCCGCGATCGCCGATTTCGACCGCGCCCTCGAAATGGCCCCCGAGCAGCGTCCTTATCATTGGCAACGGGGGATCGCCCTCTATCTGGCCGACCGGTTTGAGGAGGCCCGCCGCCAGTTCGAGCTGCACCGCACGGTCAACCCCGACGACGTGGAAAACGCCGCCTGGCACTTCGCCTGCGCGGCCCGGCTGGAAGGGCCGGAGGCCGCCCGTCGGGCGCTCTTGCCCGAGGGGCGCGACGATCGCGTGGCGATGAAAGAGATTTACGCCCTCTACGCCGGGACGGGCTCCGAAGCGGCCATCTTCGCCGCCGCCCGCGCCGGCGATCCGCCGCCGCTTCGCCTGCATCCCCAGCTTTTCTATAGCCATTATTACGTCGCGTTGTATCATGAAGCGAACGGACGGTCCGAACCGGCTCTCGAACACCTGACGCGCGCCGCCGAGGATCATCCCGTCAACCAGTACATGGGCGACGTGGCGCGCGTGCATCTGGAACTCCGCCGCCGCGCGGCCGCCGCCCCCAAGCCCTGAGCCCCGCCCCGGAGGCCGCCCATGAACCTAACGCAGGCCCCGTCCACGGGGTTCGGTCAGCCCGCCCGGCGCCGCCTCCCGTTTGGACGCTTCGGATGGTTTCTGATCGTGTCTCTGGTCTCTCCATCGGCGGCGACTTCGGACGTAGGGGGCCGCAAGCCGATCCCCCCGCCGGCGACGATCGCGTCGCTTCCCCCCGACGGCGGGCTGGAATTCAACCGGCTCGTCTTCGAAAAAAGCCCTTACCTGCTGCAGCACGCCGGTAACCCCGTAGATTGGTACCCCTGGGGCGAAGCGGCCTTCGCCCGCGCCCGGGCCGAGGATAAGCCGATTTTCCTTTCGATCGGTTACTCGACCTGTCACTGGTGCCACGTGATGGAACGGGAGTCCTTCGAAGACGCCGAGGTCGCCGCCCTCATGAACAAGGACTTTGTCTCCATCAAAGTCGATCGCGAGGAACGGCCCGACGTCGACCACATCTACATGACGGTGACCCAGGCGCTGACCGGCTCCGGCGGCTGGCCCATGACCGTCATCCTCACCCCCGATCGCAAGCCCTTCTTCGCCGGGACCTATTTCCCCAAGCGCGGCCGCTTCGGCCGGGCCGGGATGATGGAGCTTCTCCCGGCGCTCGCCGAGGCCTGGAAGACACGTCGGACCGAGATCGAACGCTCGGCGGAGGAAATCGCCGGCTCCCTCCGCGCCCTCAACGCCCGGCTGGCGCGCTCGGCGGGCGACGAGCCGCTCAACGAACTGACGCTCCGCCGGGGGTTCCATCAACTCCGCGGCTCCTTCGACGCCGATCGCGGCGGCTTCGGCTCGGCCCCCAAATTCCCCACGCCGCAGAATCTGATGTTCCTCCTCCGCTACGCCCGCCGGACGGGAGACGCCGAGGCCACGGCCATGGTCGAAAAAACCCTCACCGAAATGCGCCGCGGCGGCCTCTTCGATCAGGTCGGCTTCGGCTTCCACCGTTACTCGACCGACCCCGATTGGCTCCTGCCCCACTTCGAAAAAATGCTCTACGACCAGGCGATGCTCGCGCTGGCCTACCTGGAGGCCTACCAGGCCACCGGCGCGGCCCCCTTCGCCGAGACGGCCCGCCAGACGCTCGATTACGTCCTGCGCGACATGGTCGGCCCCGAAGGGGGGTTCTACTCCGCCGAGGACGCCGACAGCGAAGGCGAGGAGGGCAAGTTCTATCTCTGGAGCGTCGATGAGGTCACGAACCTCCTCGGCCCCGAAACCGGCTCGCTTTTCGCCCGCGTCTATCAGTTCGAGCCCGAAGGCAACTTCCGCGATCAGGCCACCGGCCAGCGCACCGGGTCCAACATCCCGCACCTGCGCCGCTCGCTCGGCCAGTGGGCCGCCGAGCTGGACCTGTCCGAATCCGACCTCGGCCAACGGCTCGAATCAGCCCGCCGGAAACTCTTCGACGTCCGCAAGGGCCGCATCCACCCCCTCAAGGACGATAAGGTCCTGACCGATTGGAACGGCCTCATGATCGCGGCCACGGCGCGCGCCGGAGCGACGCTCGGCGAGCCCCGCTACGCCGAGGCCGCCGCCCGCGCCGCTGACTTCGTCCTCGCCCGCCTGCGCGACGATCGCGGGCGCCTCCTCAAGCGCTACCGTCAAGGCGAAGCCTCCCTGCCGGCTCACCTGGAGGATTACGCCTTCCTGGCCTGGGGGCTCGTCGAACTCTACGAGACGACCTTCGAGGTTCGTTATCTGCGCCAGGCCGGCGGGCTGGTCGATCATATGCTCGCCCGCTTCTGGGACGCCGAGGCCGGTGGCTTTTTTCTCACGGCCGAGGACGGCGAGCCGCTGCTGGTCCGCCCGAAGGAGGTTTACGACGGCGCCATCCCCTCGGGCAATTCCGTCGCCGCGCTCGTGCTCCTGCGGCTGGCGCGCCTGACGGGCCGGACGGAGCTGGAAGACCGGGCGCAGGCGCTCTTCCGGGCCTTCAGCGGGCCCGTCGCGGCCAACCCCGCCGCCCACGCCTTTGTCCTCCTGGCGCTCGATTTCGCGCTCGGCCCCACCTACGAAATCGTCATCGCGGGCCGGCCCGAAGCCGAGGACACCCTCGCCCTGCTGGCCGCCCTTCGCGGCCGGTTCATCCCCAACAAGGCCGTGCTGCTGAGACCGGAGCCGGCCGACGCCCCGCCGATCGTCGACCTGGCCGAGTTCACCCGCCCCCAACGCGCCCTCGACGGCCGCGCCGCCGCCTACGTCTGCCGCAATTTCGTCTGCCGGGCCCCCACGACCGAGCCCGAGGCCATGCTGGCCGCCCTCGCCGAGCCCTGAGCGCGAGGCCACCGGCTAGGCCCCCGAAGCCGAGAAATCCTCACCGCCTCTCCGCGGTGAATCTTCTCTCTCTCTCCGTCGAATTCCCCCGTCTCAGACTAAAGATTCCTGAAACGAGCCCCTCAACCCAGCAGCCGCGCCATCGCCCGCATCGCCGTCTCCACGTCCTCCCGCGTCACGTCGGCGTGCGTCACCAGCCGGAGCGTTGAGGGACCCGCCGCGCTGACCAGAACGCCGGCCTCGGCGAGAGCCGCCTCGACCTCCTCAGCCGTCATTCGCTGCGGGACCACGTCGAAGAAGACCATGTTCGTCGCCACGCGGGCCGGGTCGATCCGGACGCCCTTCAGTTCGGCCAGCCGCTCGGCGAGCCAGCGCGCGTTCGCGTGATCCTCGTGCAGCCGGCCGGGGGAATCCTCGATCGCCACCAGCGCCGCCGCCGCGAGCACGCCCACCTGACGCATCCCGCCCCCCAGACGCTTGCGGAAGACGCGCGCCCGCTCGATCATCTCCCGCGCGCCGACGATCATCGAGCCGACCGGCGCCCCCAGCCCCTTGGAAAAGCAGAACGTCACCGTGTCGATCCCCCGCGTGAGCGCCTCCACCGTCTCGCCCGTCGCCACGGCGGCGTTGAAAATCCGCGCCCCGTCCAGGTGAACCTTGAGCCCGGCGGCGTGGGCCCGCTCGACCAGCTCGCCCGTCCGTTCCGCCGGGAGCGCCGTCCCGCCGGCCAGGTTGTGCGTGTTCTCCAGGCAAAGGACCGTCGTCGGCGAGACGTAATAGACCGCCGGCCGGATCGCCTCGGCGACGGCCGCCCACGCCGGCGCCCCGCCGGGGGCGTCGATCACGCGCGGCATCACGCCGCCGAAGGCCGAGTGGCTGGCGAGTTCGTAGTTGTAAACGTGGCTCAGCCGGTCGCAGATGATCTCGTCCCCCGGGCGCGTCAGGCAGAGGAGAGAGACCAGGTTCCCCATCGAACCCGACGGGACAAAGAGCCCCGCCTCGCGCCCGAAAAGCTCCGCCGACCGCCGCTCCAGGCGGTTCACCGTCGGGTCCTCCCCGTAGACGTCGTCCCCCACCTCAGCTTCGGCCATGGCCCGCCGCATCCGCGGCGTCGGCCGCGTCACCGTGTCGCTGCGCAGGTCAATCGTCCGCCGGGGGGTCATGGGCAAAATCCGACCCGGAATGACCCGTCGAGGGCCGCCGCCAAAGATAAATCCTTACCGCGGAGACGGGGAAGATCCCCGGGACGGAGGAATTCATTCATACCTCAAAAATCTTCCCCCTCTTCTCGGCGCGCTCCGCCTCTCGCCGGTGAGTCTTCCCTTGCCCCCATGAGGAAACCCCCTGAGGCCGGGGAGCCTCAGGGGGTTTCCGCTTTGGGCTCGATTCAGGCGTCAACCGTCCGAACCGGCCGCGACCGGCCCACGTCTCCTTATTCGAAGACCTGCCAATCGCGCACGCCGAGATCGGGCGGCGTCCTGACCCCTTGCTTGCGGACCTTCAGGTTATCGACCCAGCTCCCCCGCAGGCCGCTGGCGTTCAACCCGAAGGCCGACCCGATGTGGATCACCGCCTGGTCGAAGTTCTTGTTCCACGGCACCGCCCCCGGCAGCACCACCG
>Ga0137796_10000185_pt1 | contig 38982 bp, 36 predicted proteins | sample OV2TP3_FD_97704 | JGI IMG/M metagenome (GOLD analysis project Ga0137796, IMG submission 97704) | reverse complement strand
GTTTTGATCATCCGTGGCGTTCTTATAAACTAGAAACCGGACGTTTTAACTTTGCAGAAAACCGGACATTTTAACTTTGCGTTGACAGGGATTACCGACATGCTTTTAAGCGAGTTAATAATATGGTAAACTAATTACTATATATTTTGATAAAGACATTATAATTGATAGATTTCTTATGTTAAACAATTTAAAGCAATTTGTACCCGCTACGATTTGTCTATTGTGCGATGGCTGCTGTCGATTCAAGGAAGAGAGTAGCCTCTGGCGACCGAAGCTAAATTCGAATGAATTGAGTTCAAGAATTTTTGAAAGAACCGTGGCCAAAGATGGTCGATTGAAAACGTGTTGCGTTAGCAAAGAACACCTCTGCTCCTTTTTTAATCCCGAAGATCATACATGCCATATTTACACGAAACGTCCCTTCGAATGTCAACTCTATCCATTTCTTTTACACCATCGGGACGGGAAGGTCGTTTTGAGCGTACACCTCCTTTGTCCTTACGTCCAACAGACAAAAGCAAAACCGATTTTTCAAGAATACACAAAATACCTTCAGAATTATTTTAATCGGGTAGAAGTTCGCGATTACCTTCATAACAACTTTCATTTGGACGATTATTCATTTTATCAGGATGAATTAGAAGATGTTCTCATCATTGACTAAGAGGCAATCCTTGACGGATGTGAACGAAGCGCAATCGCTATTTGAGACTTACGCGCAGAAAGTAAAGAGTCTTCTGTCGACTCACTCGTTTGTCAATATTTTTATCTGGCAAGATTTTTTTAACTTCCGATTTGTCACCATCAACCAAAATCTTTGTGTTTTTGCGGAAAATGAAATGGGGTCTTTTATGTATTTGCCACCCCTCGGAGAAAGATTTTCTGATTCGACCATTGAGGAATGTTTTGCCCTCATGGAGGAGACTAATCACGGCAATGGAGTTTCTCGTATTGAAAATGTTGATCAAAGACAGATGGCATTGTTTTCTTTCGAAAGATTTGTGGCGCGCATAAAAAGTTATGACTATTGTTATTTTCGTCAAGACATCGTTGATTTAAGGGGAAATTCCTTCAAGGCGAGACGGGCTCTTTACAATTTTTTTGTAAAACATTATTCCTATCATTTTCTTTTTTACGATAAAACGATGCAAATGGAGTGTTTACAACTTTATGACAAGTGGGCTGAGCATCGTCTTCAACGTCATCAAGATCCCGTCTTCAGGCAGATGATTGAGGAGAATCGGCTTGTTCATCAGAAAGTTTTGGAATTTTATCTAGAGTTGGATTTGGTTGGCCGTGTCGTTACAGTGGATGGCGTTATCAAGGGGTACACCTTTGGTTATTCCTTAAACGAGAATATATTTTGCATTCTCTTAGAGATTACAGATTTAGAGATTAAAGGGTTACCGGTATATATTTTTAGAGAATTTTGCCGTGATGTAGCAATTCGAGGATACAAATTTATCAACACCATGGATGATTTTTCCATGCCGAATGTCGAGAAGACCAAGTTATCGTATCAGCCGATTTTCCTTTTGCCCTCCTATACCATTCAAGAAGCGAGGAGATCATGCAGCAACAGGAATTTGTTGTTCTAGATGTGGAGACAACCGGTTTATCCCCCTGGGGCGGGGACCGTATTGTTGAGATTGCAGCCCTTAAAATCAAAAATTTAAAACCCGTCTCTCAATTTTATTCTCTTATCAATCCTCAACGTGAGATTTCCTGGGGCGCCTTTCAGGTCAATGGTATCAGCCAGATGATGGTGGAGGGATCGCCGTTAGCGGCTGAAGTATTGCCAGCTTTTTTAGAATTTTTAGGTGAGTGCCATCTTATCGGCCATAACATCCAATTTGATTTAGGATTTCTGGCCAGCGAACTGGCTTTGCTCGGATTAAACCTTAACGAAGATTTGGTGACTTTGGATACCATGAGTATGGCCAGAAGAATTATTCCCGGCTTGAGCAGTTATTCTTTAAGTAATCTTGCGTTGAGTCTGGATATTGAGATAACGCAACAACACCGAGCTATGGCTGACGTCTATTTAACCTTTGAGATTTTTCGTCGGCTATTGGCGAAAACCACCAAAACCATCCTTCCCGTTCGATCCGCTAAAGAGAGATTGTAATGTCTGAGGTTTTATATAAGTCCTTTGATTTTTATGGGGATAGCTTTGATGTTTTTGAAGCGTTAAGTCAGGAACCTTATGTTTTTTTCCTTGATAGTAGCGCTTATCCCCATAAGACGTTAGGACGATTTTCCTTTATAGGCTTTGATCCTTTTCATATTTTTTCAGGAGGAGGCCCTAAAGCATTAACAGATTTACGAAAAGATTTTTATCAAATAGCGAAAGAATTCAAAACACCTTTTACCCCTTTGCCAGCAGGCCTGATTGGATTTTTAAGTTACGATATTGGGCTTTATGGGGAGAATATCAAACAGCAGAAAAAGGAAAATCTGCCAATTCCTGAAGCCGTCTTTGGTTTTTACGATACGGTACTAACGATTGATCATGTAAAACATAAATTGTATGTTGTTTCCACTGGTCTACCAGAAAAAAAAGATCATCTTCGCAAAAAACGATCCAGAGAAAGGTTGGAGGATGTCATCAGGAGATTTTCTTATAGTTTCTCCTTAAAGAGAAGACAACCGGCCACGGCTTCTTTTAAAAAGCCCCATCGAGCGCTTGCCTTGAAAAGTAACTTCACGAAAGAGAACTATTACCGTGCGATTAAAAAAATTCTCCATTATATTCGGGAAGGAGATGTCTATCAGGTTAATCTCTCGCAACGTTTTGCTTTTCGCCCCTGGCAGAATTTTAATCCCGTTGAAATTTATCGATCCCTACGTCATCGTTCCCCTTCTTATTTTACGAGCTATTTTGATGGAGGCGATTTTCAGGTTATCAGCAGTTCACCAGAGAGATTTTTACAAGTTCATCAAAACCTTGTCCAAACACGTCCCATGAAGGGTACCCGACCACGTGGGCATGATGGGGGAAGTGACAAACGGCAAAAGGAAAATCTGGTCAAGAGCGATAAAGATAAAGCCGAGTTGTTAATGGTCACGGATCTGGAGCGAAATGATTTGGGGCGTGTGTGCGAATTTGGTTCGATTAAAGTTAAACAATTGCGTACGATCGAATCTTATCGGACGGTCTTTCAAGCAACCTCGACGATTGAAGGACGTCTACGGCGGGAGAAGGATGCCTTTGATGTCTTGCGAGCGTGTTTTCCCGGTGGTTCGATAACGGGCTGTCCCAAAATTCGTGCCATGCAGATTATTGAAGAGTTAGAACCGCATCATCGTGGGATTTATACGGGTATTTTGGGATATATTAGTTCTGGTGGCAACGCGGATTTTAATATCCTCATACGAACCATGTTGGCGCACCAAAATAAAATTTACTTTCACGTTGGTGGAGGCATCGTCGCGGATTCTACGCCTGAAGGCGAATATCAAGAGACCCTCATCAAGGCCAGAGCCTTATGTGAATCTTTAGAGGAGGTGGGTGGGAATCTTTCCTTCCAATGATGAAAACCAAATCCCTCTTATTCTTAGATGGCGTCTTTTTACCAACAACAAAATTTTTGGAAGAACATTTAACACCGGGATATATGCGAGGCCATGGTGTCTTTGAAACCATGCGTGCCTATCGTGGCCATATTTTGGCTTTAGATAGACATCTAGGACGTTTGAGTAAAGGGTTAAAATTCTTTAAGTTGCGTTCTCCTATGCCATTGAAAAGAATTTGTTTTTTTCTTAAGATTCTCTTAAAAGTCAATAAACGCAAAAATGCCCGCGTCCGATTAATGATCTGGCAGGAGTCAGCGATCACCCATAGTGCCATTGTGACGTTACCTTATTGTCCCCCGGCGGCGCGGAAATATCGACAAGGATTCAAAGCGACTTTGGCGAATCAACACTGTCCGTTCTCCTCACACAAGATGAATGTGAAATCTATTCAATATCAACCTTATCTTCTTGCGCATCAAGAGGCCGTGAGAAAAGGTTATGATGAAGCCATTCTTTTAAATACCAAAGGTTATCTTTCAGAAGGGAGTCGAAGTAACCTTTTTTTTGTCAAAGACCATCGATTGTATACACCGAGCTTGCCGTGCGGTTGCCTTAAGGGTGTCACCCGAGATATTGTTTGTCAATTAGCTAAAAGGAAAGGAATTATAACAAAATTTATTTTGGCGAGAGTGAAGGATTTGAGGCAAGCGGATGAGGCCTTTCTGACCAATTCGCTTATGGGCATTATGCCACTGACGACTCTTGGTAGACATAAAATTGGTCGGGGTCAAGTGGGACCAATCACAAAGGTTTTAAGACAAGAATATCTCAAGGCGAGTATGGAAAAAAAATTTCGTGATAAAGGTTCGATTTAGTCATGGGAGTAAGCCATTAATCATCCCTTTTCTTCTTGCCCAACCATTCCTCTATCGCTATAATACCTTTCGTATGATAAGAAGAAAATATCGAATACTTATTATTCTCTCGCTGCTGATGTTCGTTGGACCGAGGGTAGAATCGCAAGAGGAAGGCGTAGAGTCGCGCACCCCCCAATGGGCTAATACCTTGCAGGTGATCAAGGGAGATATCCAGCGTATCATGGAAGAAAATCAGAAACTGCAAGAAGAATATGATACCTTGAAGGAAGAACTAATAAATATACAAACTACTATTAATACCTATAAAATTGAGAATCGAGATATAGAAAACGATATTGAGCGTACCAAGAAGTTGATTACGCAAGAGGGGTATACACGCGACGCCTTACAGCAGAAAATGGAGCGCTTAAAACAAGAGGCATTGGCTAATCAAAGTAAGACCGATGCCTTGAAGGGACAATTAGGGAGTTTGGATGAAAAATTGCGACTATGGCAATTGCAAATTAATGATTTGGAGTTAGAGAAAAAGCAGTTGGACTTAGAACTACAGACGCAGGAAAAATTACGCATGGATATCGAAAGTGGGGAGGCCGAGGAGTTAAAGAAATTAAGAGATCAAATTGCGGCCACTCAGGAAGAGAGCGCCGAGGTATCACGTTCTGCGGATGCACTTGCCTCACAAAATCAGCAAGTCCTTGCGGAAATCACTCGCCTGCGTGAAGAAAATGAACAATTGGAGAAGCAAATTAGCCAATTAGAAGATGAAAAGAAGTTAAAAATAAAGGAGACACAGCGATTACGTGAGAGTGTCCAAGCAAGCACGCCTTCCAAGGAATATGATGAAAAATTGAAAAAGAAAAAGGCCTTGGAAAATGAAATTAGTCAATTGGAAGGCCAGTTGGAATCCGTTAAGAAATCGGTGGAAGAGTCGGCGGCCATGCAAAGTAAAAAGCGTGGTCTCCTTGATCAAATCATGAGTTTGGATAGAGAAAACAGAGAATTACGTAAGAAAATCGCAGATCTTAGGGCCAGAATGGCTACCATAAAACAAGATCCCTCAAAGTTTAACCAATAGGGGTTTTAAAGCAATCATTAGTAGCCTGCCTCTTTTCCGTGATTAATAAAATTTAATAACTCTGGGTTTATAAAAGGAGATTTCTATGGATGAAATTTTAGAAGTATTGGAAAACGATGCACGATTGTCACCCGAAGAGATTGCGAAATTGACAGGTAAAAAAATAGTAGATGTGAAAAAGACGATTCAAAAATATGAAAAAGAAGGTGTGATTGTTAAATACAAGACGGTGGTCAATCATGACCTGATGCGCGAGGGAAAATCCTTTGTACGTGCTTTGATTGAGGTCGGGATTACACCACAAAAGGATGTTGGTTTTGATGCCGTAGCCGAACGCATTTATAGTTTTCCGGAAGTAAAAAGTTGTTATTTGGTTTCAGGAGCGTATGATCTTTTGGTGGTTGTCGAAGGCGATAGCATTGAAACGGTTTCCAATTTTATAGCGGCGAAATTAGCTCCGATTGAAAGTGTTCAGCGCACGGTCACCCACTTTATGTTGAAGAAATATAAGGAAGACGGGCAGATTTTGAAGAAGGGTAACCAAACGAAAAGATTGAATATATCGTATTAAAATAGAGACCAGTAACCAGTGACTGGTGAGACCCGTTAAAAGATTTTCTGGTGACGGGTCGCTCATTGCTGGTCACCTTACCATATGCAAATCTCAAAAAAAGTCGAGCACCTTGCTCCCTCAGGCATCCGCGCCTTTTTCGATTTAGTCTTGGGGATGAAGGATATTATTTCCCTCGGTGTGGGGGAACCTGATTTTATCACGCCCTGGCTGATTCGCGAAAAGGCGATTTATTCCTTGGAGAAGGGGTATACCTCTTACACCTCCAATAAGGGCATGCCAGAACTGCGTAAACAAATTGCCCATTTTTTACATCATCGTCATAACCTCGATTACGATCCTGAAGAAGAAATACTGATTACAGTTGGGGTCAGTGAGGCCTTGGATTTGTCGGTGCGGGCGTTACTTAATCCTGGGGATAAGGTATTGATTCCGGAACCATCTTATGTGTCTTATGGACCAGTCGTTGAGTTAGCTGGCGGCCGTCCTGTTTTTTTAAAAACGGATATTTCTAATGGCTTCAAATTAACCGCGCAACAAATTGACAAGGCTTGTGCGCAAAAAGGGGTGAAGGCTCTGATGATCAATTATCCCTGTAACCCTACAGGAACTTCCTATCGCAAAGAAGAGTTGAGTGAGATTGCGCATGTTGTCGCGAAAAGAAACCTCATTGTCATTAGTGATGAGATTTACGACGAGTTGACCTATGATTTCGAGCATACCCCTTTTTCTTCACTGAAGGGAATGAGAAAGTATGTTATTTATCTCAATGGTTTTTCCAAGGCTTATGCCATGACAGGTTTTCGTCTGGGCTATGCCTGTGGTCCGAGGGATATTATTGAGGCCATGACGAAGATTCATCAGTACACGATGTTGTGCGCTTCCATTATCTCTCAAATGGCGGCGCAAGAAGCCTTAAAGAATGGCTTTCGAGAAGTTGTGCAGATGAAAAAAGAATATATGCGTCGTCGACGTTTTATTGTTGATGGTCTCAACGAATTAGGATTATCGTGTCATCTCCCGGAGGGCGCCTTTTATGTTTTCCCCTCCATTGTCAAGGCAAAAGAAAAGTCTTTAGATTTTGCCAAAAATCTTCTGCGTCAGCAAAAGGTGGCCCTTGTACCGGGCGTGGCCTTTGGGCCGTCGTGCGAAGACTATGTACGGATCTCGTACGCCTCGAGTTATGAAAATTTGAGAGAGTCTTTACGACGCATTAAAGTATATTTACAAAAGTAAAAGAGGATATATGACGTCAAATCAACAGGATGATATAGACTTCGAATTACATTTTTATGAAAAAATATTAGAGCACAAACCAGACTTTATCGAAGCCTTGATGGTCTTAGGTGATTTGTATACGAAAAAAGGAAGGCATATTGATGGCCTTCAAATAGATCAAAAATTAGCGAGGCTTCGTCCCAAAGATCCGACCGTCCTTTATAATTTGGCCTGTAGCCATTCCCTCGTGAAAAATATTGATGAGGCCTTGGTTGTGATCAAAAAAGCGATCGAATATGGATATGATAATATTGAATATCTTGAGCGTGACGATGATTTGCATAATCTTCGTCAAGATAGCCGTTTTAGGGAATACCTACTGGGTGTTAAGAATAAGAAAACCAGATAATGTCTGATCCCTCCAAGGTTTACAATCGTGTTAAATATATTTGTTTTTTTGTCGGTCTTTTTCTTGATGTTTTGGTCATCAGCCTTTTCTATCTTAGTCGGGCTTCTTTTGGACTCCGCGATTTCTGCACAAATTTTTTCTCAAATATTTTTTTAATTCAGACGATGTACTTTTCATTAATTTATGTTGGTTTATCTCTTATTCATCTTCCCTTGGATATCTTTGTTGGTTTTATTTGGGAGCACAAATATCAATTTTCAACTCAGAATTTTCGACAATGGTTGATTGATGACCTGAAAAGATTTGGCTTAGGATTGATCATTTTCTTGATAACCATGAATGGGTTGTATATCATTCTGTCTCAATTTTCCGATAAGTGGTGGGTATTGGCTGGCTTGTTTTGGCTATTTTTAACTATTTTTTTGGCACGGATAACTCCCCAATTTATTATTCCACTTTTTTTGAAGTACAAAGCGGTTGAGGACCAAAATTTGCGGCAAAGCATTTTTTCGCTTTTCCAGGAATGTCGTGTTCCTCTCCGGGATATTCATCTTGTTAATCTCTCTTCCAAAACCAAAAAACCCAATGCCTTTATGTGCGGCTTAGGAAAGTCCCGACGAGTCATTTTAAGTGATACACTCGTTGACAATTTTTCTTTACCTGAAATTGAGACGGTCGTAGCCCATGAACTAGGACACTACAAACATCATGATATTTTAGTTTTGACAGTGTTGAATGCGTTGGTTGTTTTAGGTGGGCTATGGGGAATTGATCGGTTCTGGAAAACTGTTCTTCAAGTTCCGTTGGCTGATATGGCCTATTTTCCCTTATTGGCCTTGCTCTTTGGTTTATTTGGTTTTGTGACGATGCCATTTTTGAATGCGGTGAGTCGGTATTGTGAGATTCAGGCCGATCGCTTCAGTTTGAGAGTAACTCAAAAGCCTACAGATTTTATTTCGATGATACAAAAATTAGGTGAAATGACTTTGGCGGAATTTGAACCTGGCTGGTTGAAGGAAACATTTTTCTACGATCACCCCCCGATTATCAAACGCATTAAATTCGCAGAGAGTTTTACTTCCTAAGGCATGAAGCGAATTGCTCAAATTTTGTGGCCCGGCATTTTCATTGTGGGGATCGGCTATTCTTTGGCTTGGGCGGATTTCCCCCGCTACACAATCAAAGCCAATCTCAATGTGGTCCAGAAGAAAATATCCGCGCAACAGACCGTTGAGTTCACGAATAACAGCTCTAAGGAATTAACAGAAATTTTCTTTCATATTTACCCTCATCGAAAGTATTCCAAAAAGGAAATAAATTTTATCAATCGTTTCACCAGTTATTTTAGTGTGAATTTTTTCCCCGATGGCTTTCAATCGGGTGATTTGATCGTTGAATCAATCAAGCAAGGGAACCAAGCGATCAATTTTGTGATTGAAGGGGAAGACAAAACGATTCTTCGCGTTCCTTTAAGCAAACCGTTATGGCCGCGACAGAGTATAACCTTGACTATTGATTTTCGTGTCGATATCCCGCATGCGTATGGTCGCTTGGGCTGGCATGAAGATATGCTACGGCTCTCGCGTTGGTATCCTGTGCTTTCAGTTATCAATCAATATGGTTGGAATAACCATCCCTTTTATCCTTTTCATCGACCATTTTTCAGCGAGGCCTCCTTCTATAGTTTGGAATTAACATTGCCCCAGAATCAGGTCGTGATACATTCGGGAGAAAATAGAAGAGAGCAAATCAACAGGGATGGCACCAAAACACTTTTTATTGAAACACCCCTTCCCATTCGAGACTTTTCTTTAGCCTTAAGTCCCTCGTATCGTGTTTACGAAGATATTTATGAAAACATAAAGATAAAATCCTACTATCTTCCTGGACATGAATTTTATGGAAAAGAGGCCGCTCAAGATGCTAAAGATCTGATGGGCTTTTATACCAAGCGCTTCGGACCGTCTCCGTATAATGAATTTAGTATTGTCCCTGTCCATTTAGGCTATGGGGGGGAACAGATGTCTAATTTAATATTTATTGATACACGTGTTTACGAACTTCCTAAATTCTTAAAACGTTATTTTGATTTTCTTATCGCTCATGAGACAGGGCATCAATGGTTTTATAATCTCGTTGGTATCGATGAGTTTACGGAGATGTGGTTAGAAGAAGGCATTAACTCCTATTTTATCGCCGAATATTTAGAAGAAAAATACGGCCCTCGGGCTGAGGTGATAGATTTCCCGTATTGGTTTAAAAAATGGAAAGGACTATTACCCGAACTGACGTTTCATCGTACGCGCGATGTACGCTATAAGATGATTGCCCGCTACGGATACGATCAGCCGATTGTTGGGAAACTATCAAGTTTTCAAGAACCGAGTAGTATTTTTTCGTTAACTTATGGCAAGGGATCAGGGGTGGTCGATATGTTGCAGGATCAGATAGGGGAGGAGGCTTTTGAAAAAGTTTTTCGACGTGTTTTTAAAGAATTTGAATTTAGAAATATATCTGTCAGAGAATTTCAAAAACTATGTGAAGAAGAAAGCAATAAAGATTTAGAGGAATTCTTTCATGCGTGGCTTTATGATGCCAGAATCCTTGATTATGCGGTAGAAGTCAAAGGAGACAAAATCCTTCTCTTAAATCGTGGTCAGATCAATATGCCAGTTGACGTTGAGGTTCATCGGCGCGATGGAAGTGTCTCCCGATTTTCTTGGGAGGGAGAAAAAAGGAGGGAGGAATACGAGACGGGTCTAGGGCCAAATATTAAGCGGATTGTGATTGACCCTCACCAAAAGGCACTGGATATTGATCGCACCAACAACAGCTGGCCAAGAAAAATCAATGTGAAAGCGGTACCTCTTTATCTTCCGCTTTACGATATTCCCATTTTCTTACCAGATGACGGTTATAATATTGTGGTGGGTCCGGAAATTATTACCAATGGTTTAGGGTTCAAGGCCTCTTTCCAGAAACCCTATGATCAAATTTTTTATGCCGCCACAGGCTATGAATTCAGTGAACAATTGCATAAGACAAGGGTTGGCTACCAACTCAATAATGTTTTAAAGACGCAAACAGCGTTCGGTGTCGAATTTATGAATCGCACCGATTTAGAGGATGGGAGTGAAGATTTGGTTTCAGAAAAGGTTTATCTTCGTCGTGAATTATGGCCATCGAGATATAGTTTAACGAGTATCAACGATCACATTTCCTTGTATCTTCTGCGTAACCGAGGCATCGATGGATTTTTGGTGCCGGCTGAACGCGAAGACAGCCGTAACGTCTCGTATCTTCGCCGTGATGAGGCCATCATCGGTTCGACATTTCATGTGGGTCGTTCGGGACCATGGCCTGATCCTCATCAAGGGTTTAATATCGATACACTTCTTGAACATTCCGGTCATTTCTTGGGGGCGACACAATATTTCAACCGAGGTTCCATCGATGTAAGCCTTTACCAACCCGTCACGAACAGGACCCAATTAGCTTATCGAATGAAGGTGGCTGGCGGTTTCCCAGACGATAAGAATTTATTTGAATTAGGGGGGTTGGATGGATTAAGAGGCTATGATCGTAAAACAATCCGTGGGGCCAATGCCCTTTTAGGAAGCATGGAATATCGATTCCCTATTATAGAGAAGATGCGTTGGTCATTTTTGGATAATATCTTTGGCATCGAGGCCATCAGTGGGGTGGCCTTTGTGGATGTTGGTCAGAGTTGGTTTAGTAGTTTTAAGGAATCCGATTTAAAGAAGAATGCAGGTGGCGGACTGCGATTCAGTGTGAATGTCGCTTCGTTTTTAGAGAAGATTGTTCTTCGCCTTGATGCCGCCCAAGCGATTAACGATTCTTCCGAAGAAACCCAATTCTGGTTTGGTATTAATCATGCCTTTTAAAGTGATTGTGCATTCCGATGCATAAAAAGTATTTTTTTATTATCCTTATTGTGACGGTTCTTACTTATGCCAATACCCTTTTGAATGGGTTCGTTGGGGATGATGATGTGGTACTTGTCAACAACAACTTTTATGATAGTTGGTCGAATTTTCCTCGTTTATTTAGCAAAGAATATATTTTGGATAGCAATTTAGCTGACCTTTATCTGGGTGACAAGGGAAGAGGGGGGAATTGGTCTGGTTCGGTCGCCTATCGCCCTGTGCTTTCAGTTTCGTTTTTTATCGATCATTGGATTTGGGAACTCAATCCCTTCGGGTATCATTTGACAAATTTGTTGTTGCATATTTTCAATGTTCTAGGGGTTTATGTCTTAGCCTTTCTTATCGGTCGAGCCAAGAGAGTTGCTTTGTTAGGGGCATTAATTTTTTCTGTGCATCCTTTAAGAACTGAGGCGGTGGCAAGCATTAGTTATCGGGCTGATTTGCTTTCCACATTTTTTGTTCTTATTTCTTTTTTGTCTTTTTTGTATTATAAAAATCTGAAGAATTCTAAAAGGATTATTGTGTTTGTGCTTTCCCATCTGGCATTCTTTTTAGCAGTGTTTACCAAAGAGGCTGCGGTGGTCTTACCAGCCCTTATGGTTATTTATGACATCTATTTCAGTGAAAATAAATTGGTTGATATTCTGGTAAAATTCAAATCGAGATATTTGGGTTTTATTCTCATAACTTTGTTTTATCTCTATGTTTATCTTTATGCATTCCCTAATTTAACGTTAAAAAATCTGAGATTTCTGGGTGGGGATTGGTTAACGCACATTATGACGTTATCAAAAATTTTTGTGATATATGTGGGCAATCTTATTCTACCATCTTCTGTACATATTATTCCTCCGCTCTATGCCCCAGTGGTTGGTCCTTTTGATTGGAGTAACATTGTTGTCGCTTTATTCATTATGATAATATGTGTTCTTATTGCGATGAAGGCCTTTAAGAGCAATGACGCATTATCCTTCGTTCTTTTATGGTTTTTGGTAACTCTCATTCCCATTTCGAATATCATTCCTCTGCCGAATCCCATGGCCTATCGTTTTCTTAATTTGCCGTCGGTCGGTTTCTCAATCGCCATGGCTATCTTTATTGAACAATTTTGTAAATGGTTTGAAAAACACACTTCACTGGCTAATATCACATCTTTCTTTCGTTGGAGCATCATCGGTTTTTGTATGATCTTAACTATTCCGTTAAACATGGCATGGAAAGATAATTTTTCGATGGCCTATCATATGGTGCAATATTATCCGCATGATCCAAAAGGTTATTTGTTTCTAGGATTAGTCTGCTTTCAATCACACTTGGTGGAGCAGGCGCAACATAACTTAGAACAAAGTCGAAAGCTCGGTCTTCAGGACCCACGACTTTATTATACGTTAGGTCTTTGTTATACTAAAAATAATCTCGATAAAGCCATTGAGGTTTTTTCCGAAGGTATCCAGCATTATCCTAAATTTGGTTTTCTCCATATGGGATTAGGGCGAGTATTATTTTTGAAAAAGGATTACGAGAAGGCTCTGCCTTTTTTATTAACGGGATTAGCCGCAGGGCCAACCTATGCGAATTATTCTCATCTGATACAAATTTACATCATTCAAAATAAACAGGATGAGGTCAAGAAGCTTTTTGAAGAAGCGAAAATGAGATTAACCAATGACAAACAAATCAATTCTTTAGAAAAATTAATGAGGGAAGATACGTCACGGTTCCCTATTGATGTTGGATTTTGACAAAGAGGAGAAAGGAAGTATGAAGACATTCCGGGAAGAAATATGGTTCCATACTAAAACTCGACGAGCATACATCAATATAACTGATAAGGTACAAAGTATTGTCGACAAAAGTGGTATCAAAGAGGGATTATGTTTGGTCAATGCGATGCATATTACGGCCAGTGTTTATATCAACGATGATGAGGATGGCCTTTTACAAGATTATGATGATTGGTTGGAAAAATTAGCGCCGCACGAGCCGATTTCAAAATACCGTCATAATAATACCGGTGAAGATAATGCAGATGCCCATTTAAAGCGACAGATTATGGGACGGGAGGTCGTGGTGGCGATTACTAAGGGCAAATTGGATTTTGGTCCTTGGGAACAGATTTTTTATGGTGAATTTGATGGTCGTCGGGATAAGAGAGTATTGGTGAAGGTGATCGGAGAGTAGCTAAAGGTAATCAGTGACTAGTAACCAGTAGAAAGATTTTGGTTTTACTGGTCTCTGGTGACAGGTTACTGGTCACTTTAAATGAAAGAGTTACAAATGAGTCTACTCGTTTTAGGTACAGTTGCCTTGGATAATGTGAAGACCCCCGCTGGCGAACGACGTGATATGTTGGGAGGGTCAGCCGCTCACTTTGCGATGAGCGCCAGGCTGTTTACAAAGGTTCATTTGGTCGCCGTTGTGGGACAGGATTTTCCAACGTCCTATGTACAATTCTTACATCGCAAAGGTATTGATTTAACGTCCCTCGCTGAAGCAGACGGTGAAACCTTCCGTTGGGATGGAGAATATAAAAAGGAAGATTTCAATAAAGCCTTGACCTTGGCGACCCGTTTGGGTGTGTTGGAAGGGTATTTACCGGAAGTCGCCTATGAACATCGCAACATCCCACATGTTTTTTTAGCTAATATAGACCCCGAACTTCAATTGAAGTTACTGCATGTGATGAATCAACCGAAATTGGTCGGATTGGATAGTATGAACCTTTGGATTAATATTAAACGTAGGCCCTTATTAAAGTTAATGAAAACAGTGGATTTATTTGTCGCCAATGACGGAGAGGCACGTTCATTATCCGGAGAGAATAATTTCATTAAAGCGGCGAAATTTTTACGACGCGTTGGTCCTAAATTCATTGTTATTAAAAAAGGGGAACACGGCGTTCTATTTTATAGTGACCAATTTATGTTTTCATTTCCCGCCTATCCCATTGAGAAAGTTGTTGATCCAACGGGGGCGGGTGATACATTTGCCGGAGGACTGATGGGCTACTTGAGTAAAGCCAAAAAGATTAATAAAAAAATTCTTAAACAAGCGCTCCTCTACGCCACAACGGTGGCTTCCTTTAATGTGGAAGGTTTTGGCATGGAAAAGACGGCCTCATTGACAATAACTAAGCTCCATGAGCGTATTCAACAATTTAAAAAATTTATTTCCTATTAAGAATCCGACCCTTTTTATTGCATGGATATTCATTGGACAGAAATTTTAGGTCTGATCGCCTCGGTTATTCTTCCGCTTTGGAATATTCCTCTTATTGTTAAGATCATTAATCGAAAATCTTCGAATGATATTAGTATCTGGTGGGCGTTGGGGGTGTGGGTGTGTCTTTTGCTGATGGCGCCTTCGGGTTTTCGTTCCACCGATATTGTCTGGCGAACTTTTAATATCGTTAATTTGACCTTATTTACAGTGGTTGTGGTCGTTGTTCTTCGTTACCATAAAGGAAAAATTTTTTGACGGAAAAATCTATATCCTATCGTTGCGGGATGGTTTCGATTGTTGGTCGTCCGAATGTGGGCAAATCGACACTTCTTAACACGATTGTTGGTGAAAAGGTAACGATTGTTTCGAAGGTCCCCCAAACCACACGTCATCGTATTCGCGGCATCTATAGCGATGAACGGGGACAAATTGTTTTTATTGATACCCCTGGCCTCGTTTCTGGAAAGGATAGGTTGGACTATTTGTTACGTAAGGTGTGCTTGGGGGCAACACAGGACGTCGATTGCATTATTCATTTAGTTGATACACAGGAAACGGTTGGCAAAGAGGAGGTGGAATTGGTCAAGCGTTTAAACGGGGTGAAGGTCCCCATTATTCTTGGTTTAAATAAAATTGATTTAAAAGGAGAATATATCCCGGAGTATATTGCTCTTTGGGAACAAGTAAAGAATAAGCCGATCAACCACATTGATTCCTTAACGATGGTGGCTTTGTCAGGCAAAGACTGTATCAATGTTGATAAATTGTTAGATGTACTTTTCGAAAAATTACCGGAGGGAGAACCGTTTTATCCAACGGATACAATTTCGGATATCCCCCAAAAAATTCTGATAGCGGATATTATTCGTGAAAAACTGTTATATGTCCTGCGCGAGGAAGTCCCGCATTCGATTGCGGTTGTCATAGAATCTATCAAACCTCGACGCAAGAAAACGTTGCACATACAAGCGGTCATTTTGGTGGAGCGTGAATCGCAAAAAGAGATTGTGATTGGTAAAAAAGGGCATACCTTAAAAACCATTGGTACGCAGGCGCGTCAAGAGTTAGAAGAGTTAGTGGGCAGCAAGATTTTTTTAGAGACTTATGTTAAAACGCAGAAAAAGTGGCGTGATGATTTACAACTTCTTCAAGAACTCGGGTATGATATTTGAGCCATGAGCAAAATATTGAAATGTGTAACAGTTAAACAGATTCAGGAGCTAGATAAAATCGCCATTGAACAATATGGCATTCCGTCCATTGTCCTTATGGAGAATGCTGGTCGAGCGGTGGCGGTAGAAATTTTGAGTCGACTCAAAGGCCAACATTCAAAGCAAGTGAGTATTTTTTGTGGTATTGGCAACAACGCTGGCGATGGTTTTGTGGTTGGTCGTTATTTGATGAACGCGAACATTCCCGTTCAGATTTTTCTGATTGGTCAACCTGCGCAGTTAAAAAAGGACGCTTACCTTAATTATCAAATCTTCAGAAAAATTGGTGGTTCTATTTATACGATAACAAAAATAAATCATTTTGTTAAAAATAAAATTCAACAATCGAGTTTATGTGTTGATGCCATTTTCGGTGTCGGATTAAATCGCTATATCCAAGAACCATTTTATACAATCATTGATTATTTGAATCATTCGAAAAAATTTATTATCGCTGTTGATATTCCTTCGGGTCTGAATGGGACAACAGGAAAAATTTTTGGTATTTGTGTGAAAGCAAAATTAACAGTCACTTTTAGTTTACCTAAAAGAGGTTTTTATTTGCATAGGGCATCGCAATACACGGGGAATGTTCAAGTGGTGGATATTGGTATACCAAAATCATTAATGAAAAGGATTTGAAATGGCTGTGACAAACAGGAATATAGAGGAAGTGATAAAAGATTTAAAGCAGGCGATGCGCTATCTACCGGATCCCTCTGTGACGTTGGTAGGAAAAAGATGGAAGAATCCCTTTCTTGTACTCATTTCGTGCATCTTGAGTTTACGAACAAAAGACACAACAACTCTACCGGCCTCAGAGCGCTTATTTCGCTTAGCCGATAATCCTAAGGAGATGTTGCAAATTTCTCGTCGGACGATTGAAAAGGCAATTTTTCCAGTCGGTTTTTATCGGGTGAAGGCCCAAAGAATTCATGGGATATGTCGTGACGTTTTACATAAATTTGAGGGGGAAGTACCGGATGATATGGAAGAGCTTCTAACACTGAAGGGGGTCGGTCGTAAAACAGCAAATTTGGTTTTGACAGAAGGGTTTGGCAAGGCAGGGATTTGTGTAGATACACATGTTCATCGCATTTCGAATCGATTTGGTTATATCAAAACAAAAACGCCACATGAAACAGAGTGGGCTTTGCGTAAAAAACTTCCGAAGAAATTTTGGATTGATTATAATGCGCTTCTCGTTACGTGGGGACAGAATGTTTGTAAACCTATTTCGCCATTCTGTTCGCGTTGTTGTATTGAAAAATTTTGTTCCAAGAGAGGCGTCACAAAATATCGTTAAACAAAAAATCATTTTGATTATTTCAAATTATGAAAATTTATTGACAATCGATAGTGTGTATGATAAAAAAAATATAGGTAATAAAATATTTTTTTAACTTTTTAAAATTTCGAAAAAATTTTGCGCAAGCGGAGAAAAGATAAATTGAAATAAAAAATTTTCTAAGGAACCTTAGGTGTTTCAAGGTTCCTTTTTTTTGGGAAAAAGATGAGCAAAATCATTGGTCTGACATTCGATTTAAAATCTGATCGAAAGACTTCTCCGGAAGATCCCATTGATGTTAATGCGGAATTGGATTCTATGGAGACAATTGATTTTATTATTCAAGCCCTCGAATCCGGCGGACATCAAGTTAAGAAAATTGGGACTGTTAAAAATCTTCTGTCTCAAATCAAAGATTTGGATGTCGACATAGTATTTAATATTTGCGAAGGGTATTTTGGTCGTAATCGTGAATCCGAAGTTCCACAAATTTTGGAAATGTATGGGATTCCCTTTGTGGGGGCCGATGCCTTAACCATGGGGATCACCCTTGATAAGGTGATAGCTAAGAAATGTTTTATCGTTCATAAAATTCCTACCGCCCCTTACTTTATTGCCCATAACAGTAACAATTTAAAGAAATTCAACCGTATTGGTTATCCCCTCATCGTTAAACCGCGTTTTGAGGGCACCTCCAAAGGATTAACCGACAAATCGCGTGTCGAAAATTTAGAGGAACTCACCCGCCAAGTAGACATCATCACCAAGCGTTATAAACAACCAGCCCTCATAGAGAAGTTTATCAAAGGGATGGAATTTACAGTAGCCGTTTTGGGAAATAATCCACCGCAGGCGATGCCGGTGGTGCAAGTGGCGATCAATAAGCAACTCAAACTCGGTAATATGATTTTTACGTATGAGTGTGTGGTTCGCGAACAAGCGGTGGACTATATTTGCCCTGCTAAAATTTCTAAAGCTTTAATGAGAAAGTTGCAAGACCTTGCGGTGCGGGCTTATCAAAGTGTGGATTGTCGCGATTTTGGACGCATTGACTTTCGTGTCGATGGCAAAGGGCGTATTTGTGTTTTGGAGATCAATCCTTTACCTTCTTTGGCTAAGAAGGATGTCTTTAATATTTTTCCGTATACGATGGACTCAACCTATAACGAAATCATTAATCAGATTTTAGATTATGCCTTAGAGAGGTATGGACTAAAAAAACAAGCAACATCAAAAGATAATTCCGCGTTATCAGCGACTATCCCTGGAAAACGATAAGGAGGCCAATGAATGAATAGCACTGGGGTTGTCACAAAGGATGAGCAAATAGTTGAAAATGGCATTTTATGTCCAAATGTCAGACTTACGCCTAAGGAAAATAGAGTCATCGCTTTTTTCAAAGATGCCACACCGTTAGATTGGGAAGACTGGCGTTGGCAGATGCGCAATCGCATCCGCACCAAAGAAGTATTATCCAAGATTATTAATCTTACCCCTGAAGAAGAGAAAGGGATCGAGGGTTCCGGTAGCAAGTTGACCATGTCCATTCCACCCTATTTTGCGAGTCTCATGGATCCCGAAGATCCTCAATGCCCGATTCGCTTGCAGTGCGTTCCGTTATCTTATGAATTGGAAACATCTCCCGAAGAAATGGCTGATCCGTGCGGTGAAGATAAAAATTCTCCTGTCCATGGCTTAGTGCATCGTTATCCCGATAGAGTTTTATTCTTAGTAAATGAGATGTGTGCGATGTATTGCCGATATTGTACGCGTTCACGCATGGTGGGGGACGGTAACCGTACCTTAAACACACAGACCTATAAAGCCGCCTTAGATTATATTCGTTCCAATAAAAAGATTCGTGACGTTCTTATCTCGGGGGGTGATCCTCTCACCTTAGGGGATAATTTGCTCGAATATCTTATTAAGAGTATAAAAGAGATCCCACACATTGAATTTGTTCGTATTGGAACAAGGATCCCTATCACACTGCCCCAGCGCGTGACCTTTGCTTTGGTTAAAATGCTTAAGAAATATAGTCCGATTTGGATGAGTCTTCATTTTAATCATCCGTTAGAAATCACTAAGCGCGTTAAGTTTGCCTGTGATTTGTTAGCTGATAGCGGTATTCCCTTGGGAAGCCAAACAGTTCTTCTGAAAGGCATTAATGACAAGCCCTCGGTTATGAAAAAGTTGATGCACGAACTTCTGAAGATTCGTGTGAGGCCCTATTACATCTATCAATGCGACCCTATCTTAGGCTCTAAGCACTTCCGTACTTCCGTGGAGACAGGGATTAATATAATAGAGAAGCTGCGAGGGCACACGACAGGCTACGCCGTTCCTACCTATGTCATTGACGGTCCCGGTGGCGGGGGCAAGATTCCGATTAACCCGAATTATGTTGTCCGTAAGGAGCAAGGAAAATACATCCTCCGCAATTACGCCGGCCAAGAGTACGTCTATTACGATCCCGAGGCATAATCCTTCCCTATAATCATTTCAATATGCTAATATAAACTACTTAAAGGCAGTCTGATGAAAAAATAGAAGCCATTGTGCGGAAGGAAAAATTTGAAGAGGTCTATAAAGTGCTTGAGAAATCTGGCATAGGAGGCATCATTGTTTCTGAGGCACGAGGTTTTGGTCATCATCGTAACGGTCTCAAGGAAAAGATGAAGATAGAAATTTATGCCGATGAATTTCAAGTCGATAAAGTGGTTAAGATGATACGCAGAGTCACTAAAACCGGGACAACAGGGGATGGGAAGATTGCGATTTTACCTTTAGAAAAGATTTACCGTATTCGCACAGGAGAAGAAGAGGCAAGTGCGATTTGATTGGTTTCCGTGTCAGAAGTAGGGTAAAAACTGATTTACAATTTTGAAAAGTATATTATAATAGGGACGCATTTTTGTAATTGATGAGCATTGAAATCGATGGATAAGGTGGTGAATGATTCATGGTGGAAGTCAAGATTACGGATAAAATGGATTTTGAGAAAGCCCTGCGCATTTTTAAAAAACAATGCCAGAAAGAAGGATTTTTAGTTGAATTAAAAGAACGACGTTATTATTCAAAACCTTCAGAACGGAAACGAAAAAAAGGAAAATAATCTTATGGTGACCCGATGGCGCATAAACCCATCGGGTATTATTTTTTAATTGACCTAAGTATCTTCCTAACTGCAGCACTGCTTTAAGTTATCTTCCATAAAATAAGTTCGCGATCTATAGTTCATAAAGAGGAGAAGAATATGCCGAAGGGTCAAACTCCCCCCAAGATAGCCATTTTGGTTGAGGATCAATATCAAGTCCATGAGGTCTGGTATCCTTTGTTTCGTCTTCAAGAAGAAGGTGTCAAGGTGATAACGATCAGTCCTGGAACAAAAGAAATTTATCATAGCAAAGAAGGCTATCCTATTAAGGTGGATACCTCCATTGATAAAGTTAAACCAAACGAATTTGACGGTGTCATTATTCCTGGCGGATATGCACCGGATATTTTGCGTCGATATCCAGCGATTATAAATTTTGTGAAACGTTTATACGTGGATGGCCGTATTGTAGCGGCTATTTGTCATGGCGGGTGGTTGTTGGTATCGGCCGGGATTGCGAAAGGGCATAAGGTAACGTGCTTTTTTGCTATCAAGGATGATTTGATAGCGGCTGGGGCCAAGTATATGGACCGTGAGGTCGTCGTTGATCAAAACTTGATTACGTCGCGCAAACCGGAAGACCTTCCACGATTTGTGGTAGAGATAATTAGGTTATTAAAAAAATAAAGAAGCAAGAGATCAGAGGTCAGAGGTAAGAAAAATCAAAGGCATTATAGATTTTCTGACATCTGACATCTTGTTTCTAACTTCTTTAAAGAATATGATCAAAATCAAACGCGCTATCATCAGTGTTTCTGATAAAACAGGATTGTTGGATTTTGCTCGGGGTCTCATAAACCATGGCGTTGAGATTTTATCGACAGGTGGGACAGCGAAAGTTCTGAAATCATCGGGCATTTCTGTCCGCGAGGTAAGTGATTATACAGGGTTCCCAGAGATTCTCGATGGCCGTGTGAAGACCTTGCATCCCTTGATTTATGGTGGTCTCTTAGCCCTTCGTGATCATCCTGAACACATGGAGCAGTTAAAAAAGCATAAAATTGAGCCTATCGATATGGTCGTCGTGAATCTTTATCCCTTCGATCGTGTGATTCAAAAAAAGAATGTGGCTTTAGAAGAAGCGCTAGAGAATATCGATATTGGTGGACCGGCCATGTTAAGAGCTGCTGCGAAGAATTATAAAAATGTTGCTGTTGTTTGTAATCCCCATAGATATAGCGACATCCTCAAAGAATTAGAAGTCAATAGTGGTATTTTATCAGACACTGTTTTATGGAATTTAGCCATCGAAGCCTTTGCCCATACGGCCCAATATGACAGTGTCATTCATACCTTTTTAGTAAAGCGCCTGCGAAGTGCTGATTTCTCAACGCTTCCACCTGAAATTTCTTGGCGATTTTCTAAAGTGCAGGATCTGCGTTATGGGGAAAATCCTCATCAAGCGGCTGCCTTTTATAAAGATATCAACGCCACGTATGGGCTGTTCACGATGAAGCAATTGCATGGAAAAGAACTTTCCTTTAACAATTTGTTAGATCTTGAGGCAGCAATCAATGTGGTTAAAGACTTCGTCTTCCCAGCGGCGGTCATTATCAAACATAACAACCCAACTGGGATTGCGGAAAATAAGACATTGTCTTCTGCTTATCAAGAGGCCTGGCGTTGCGATACCTTAGCAGCCTTTGGAGGAATCATTGGATTAAATCGTCGCGTCGACCAGCCAACGGCTCAAGCGATTATCAAGAGTGGTTTTATGGAATGTATTGTGGCTCCATCGTATGATCACAAGGCCTTCACTGTCTTATCTCAAAGGAAGAACCTCCGTTTGATAGAATTCGATTTAGAAGAACGAAAGGATGAAACGTATGATTTTAAAAAGGTTTCTGGCGGACTTCTTCTGCAAGATCAAGATAAAAAATCTGTCAACACTAATGAGTGGAAGGTTGTCACAAAACTTAAGCCGACAAAATGGCAACTCACGGTGGCAGATTTCGGTTGGAAAGCGATTCGCCATGTTAAGTCCAATGCCGTTCTTCTGGTCAAAGGCAGAAAGACTGTTGGGATTGGGTGTGGTCAGACAAGCCGTGTGGATAGTGCCATCACGGCGATTCGCAAAGCGGGTAAGAATGCAAAAAATTCGATTTTAATTTCAGAGGCCTTTCTTCCTAAAATTGATACCGTCGAGTTGGCCGCCAAAGCAGGTGTCAAAGTAATTGTCCAAAGTGGTGGCTCTATTGAAGATGCCAATGTGATTAAGGCTGCTGATAAAACCAAAATGGTTATGTTGATGACCGGCACAAGACATTTTAAACATTAATTAAAACACCAAATTTCAAACATCAATAACCCAAAACTTGATTGGTCATTGTCATTTTCTGTGTAGGATTTGGTGTTTGTTACTTGGTTATTTAATTCCTAAATGCTACTCCATGAAGCGAAAAGATATCTGGATTCATTTGCAAATTATGAATCGAAGAGACCCATTGGTGGCTTAACCACATTTAATCTCAAACGTGTAGAATTATTATTGGAGGACTTAGGTTCTCCTCATAAGAAATTGAAGTGTATCCATGTGGCTGGAAGCAATGGCAAGGGATCGACATGTGCCTTTGTTGCTTCCATCTTGCAATGCTCGGGATATAAAGTTGGTCTTTATACCTCACCGCATTTGTGGAACTTGACCGAGCGCATTCGTATTTTAGAGCCCTTATCTTTTTCGCAGAGTCGAGCGATAATCTCAGGACAGATCAGTGAGGATGAGCTATGCCTAATCTTAGAAGGTATTCAGCCTAGTATTGAACGTGTCCGCCGACAACATCAATTTGGTGAATTAACTCTTTTTGAGATCTTAACGGTGTTAGCGTTCTGTTATTTCTACCGGCAGGGAGTTGATTTTGCCATTTTGGAGACGGGGTTAGGAGGCAGGCTCGATGCCACTAACGTCACCGAAGCGGCTATTTGTGCCCTTACACCCATTAGTTTAGAACATACCCAGCTATTAGGGGATACCCTTGCAAAAATTGCCATGGAAAAGGTTGCCATTATCAAGAGTCATCATCAGCATGTGGTGGTTGCACCGCAAGCCTTCGAGGTGATGCGTATCATTGAGGCGCATTGCCAGAATTTAAATATACAGTCATTGATTGTGGGGAAAGATATTCGTTATACATGTTTGGCCCAAGGATTAGAGGGACAAGAATTTTCGATTGAAGGGCGGCAGAATAAATATTCTTTTTTAAAAACACGTTTGTTAGGTGAGCACCAATTAATCAATGGGACCGTGGCTGTCGGTATTATTGAATTACTTTTGGACGAAGCACCCTTAGTGAATCAAAACACAATAGCCGATGGAATTTGGAAAACAGTTTGGCCAGGGCGATTTGAGGTAGTGCAAAAATATCCAACAATTATTTTAGATGGCGCACATAATCCCGCGGCTATCCATGAATTAGTCAAGACGGTACAAGAGATCTTACCCGATAAAAAGATTATTCTCGTTTTCGGTGTATCCAATGATAAGGATAAAAAAGCCATGACTATAGAATTAAGCTCTTTGGTTCAAACAGTCATATTAACGCAAGCCAATCATCCTCGTGCTTTCGACAGTCATGCGCAAGAATTTAGGGATTTGTTTGTTGGAAAGAATGTGATATGCACACAAACAGTTCCGGAAGCAATAGAGCGGGCCTTAACGATGGCGACTGCTGATGATGTGATTGTAGTCACTGGATCTTTATTTGTGGTGGCGGAGGTGAGGGGATACCGTCCATAAATGAGGTAACAGCATGTACCAGTTAAAAAGTTTGGATGACACAATTGTGGCCATTGCCACTCCACCTGGCCAAGGTGGTATTGGGATTGTTCGTCTCAGTGGTCAGCGTGCCCTTGGGATTGCTGATAAAATATTTGTCGCCAAGAATAATCAAAAGCCTTCGACCTTTAAAAATTTCACTGCCCATTATGGATGGGTTATTCGTCACGGTAATGGCAATGAATCATCCCAAATGGTGGACGAAGCCCTCTTGATGGTGATGCGTGCCCCCAAGAGCTATACGAAAGAGGAAGTGGTGGAAATCAGTTGTCATGGGGGGATGGTTGTCTTAAAGATGATTTTAAACTTGGCTGTTGGTGGGGGGGCACGATTGGCGGAGCCAGGAGAATTTACTAAGAGGGCCTTCCTCAATGGCCGTATTGATTTAACACAAGCGGAGGCGGTTTTGGATATTATTCAGGCGAAGACCGAGGCCTTTCTTCGCGTTAGCCATAATCAATTGAAAGGTGAATTATCGCTTGAATTAGAAGCGATTCGTGAAGAGCTAATGAATATTTATACGGAAATCGAGGCGATTGTGAATTTCCCTGAGGATGAGATTGAGGCCCAAGGCTGGGTAGAGCTTCGGCAATCTATTCAGAAGGCTGAACGACGGGTTGATAAACTTCTACAGTCCAGTGAGGAAGGAAAAATTTTAAGAGAAGGCATACGGATTGTCTTGTGCGGTAAATCCAATGTAGGAAAGTCTTCACTTCTTAATACACTTCTTCGGCAACCACGGGCCATTGTGACGGCGATCGCTGGAACCACTCGTGATACGATCGAAGAAACAGCGCAAATCCAAGGTCATCCTTTTCAACTGGTCGATACGGCAGGGATCTTAGAGCCACGTGATTTGGTGGAGGCAGAAGCCATTAAGCGTACTCATATGTATATTAACGGGGCGGACTTGATTCTTTTTGTTGTGGATAGTTCGCATCCCCTCTCGATAGAGGATGATAGGTTAATGGAGAGAATCAAGGGCAAAAATGTTTTAGTGGTGATGAACAAATGCGATTTAAAGAATCAAGTGGATGAGGAGAGCTTACGTAAATTTTTTTATGGAGAAAATATTGTGAGAACTTCTGCTCTCACGCATAGTGGCATTGAAGACTTAGAACAGGCCATTGTCAATATGGTCTGGCGAGGTGGCGTGCAACAATCTCACGGCGTTTTGATAACCAATCTCCGTCATCAGGAGGCCCTTAAAAATTGTCAAGAAAATTTGCTTAGGGCGAAGCAAATTTTATCACAACATCTTTCTTTGGAGTTTGCATCGGAGGAAATCAAATCCGCTGTCAATGCCCTGGATAGTATTACCGGGCGAAATATAGATACAGATTTATTGGATAAAATATTTTCAGGGTTTTGCATTGGGAAGTAAAGCTCCACGGTTTTACAGCCGTGGCATCTTCACATGCTTCGGCGAAACCCGCCGAAGCATGTCCGCCATCCGCCAAAGATGTGTGGCGGAGCGGATACCCTTTTCGTATTCATCCATGGGTTTACACCCGTGTCTTTCTGCGAAGGCGGGTAAATAAAACTTTATTCTTTGGGGGAAGAAGAGAGTGGTTCGTTAGTGGTTTCTTCGCTTGTCGTATGTTGTGCTACCGCCATCTTCGTTAACTCAGTGAATTGTCGCATCAACGCTTCGTCACTTAAGATATCGATGATCTGGGTCCTACCTAAAAGTTTAATAACATCTTTGTTTTTGATTTCTGCCATTATTTGTGCGTTATTGACGACTCTTTGTATTTTAGGATGTTCAACAAAGTTTTGGTAAGCTTGCGAACTTTTTACGGATTCAAGCCAGCTTGGGTCGGCGATGACAGCAACAAATTCCGCGGCATTTTGGATGTGAGGGATTCGCTGTAGCAAATACATTTGAATCACGGCATAAGAGCGAGATTCTTTAATGATGAGCTTGACTTGCTCTCCCACAAGAGAATTAGGCAGAGTTGTGATAAGGACAAGGGCAATCGCCAAAATAAATCCTTCCCACACTAAACTTAAAATGCTCCCCAAGACACGACTCCCCCAAAAGAGATAATATCGTTCATGGACAGGGACATATCGTCGAGAAATTGCCCACATCAACCAAACAATAATGGTCGAAGAAATTGTTCCAATACCAACAATGGATAGGGCTTTAATGAGGTTTTGATCGATATCAAAATTAATGATACCGATGAATGTAAAGAAAATAAACGAGATTGGGCCGATCAGGGAACGAAATAGACCTCTACGCCATCCATTGATGACAAAAACGATGAGGATAACGAAAATAATATAATCGAAGATTGTCAATGATGTCCTCATTCTTCGTTACCATGAATTACGAAGGTATTATATAAAAACATGTTTGTGGTGTCGAGGAAAGAGAATTTTTTTGGTCTTTATTTCTGTACAAACAATTCTTTTTGAAGTTTTTGTGCGTCCAAAATCCAGACGTATCCTTTTTGGCGATCTTCTGGCGTCACCTGTCCTAAAATAAGGTCGCGATAGGCACAAATTTCTTCTTCCATATTCCAGATTTTGCTCACGGCCATGGAAGGAAAAGAAGCAACCACGAATTGGTCTAACTTCTTGGTGATATAAAGCTCGGTAATGTAGGGGTCTGGATAAAAGTTATCAAATCGGCATTCCCCATAAATAGTTTTCCCATTCATGGGTGGCACAAGGATATAGCCTTCTGTCGCATGTTCAGTACTATCGATAAATTTGAATTTAATTCGCTCTCTATGTTTAGGATTGTTAAAGAATTTTATAATATTTGGATGCAGAGGGTGATTTTTGTAAGTGAATAATTCCCGGACATTATTTTGACGGCACCAGTTGTAGGCATAGGTGGTGACCAAGCGGCTAGGAAAGATTTCGGTACAATAGATTTTAACGTTCCAAATGACATGTATACTTAAGAAAAGAGTTGTACAGAAGACAAATATCTTTTTGAGCGATGGCCTCCCCAAGACAACTGTGTTTTTGAAATGGTAGAAAGCGAGGGCAATGATGAAAAGGATTCCCATATACCAGCTAAAATAATTTCGTCCGAATTGAACAACTCCACTTGCTTCAATGAGAACGGGGGTGAGTAGGGTTAAGACAACAATAAGCGATTTAATTTTTTGATCCATGAAATGATACAGAATATAGATTATCGACATAAGATAAAGGGGAAAGATGACGGGCATGATGAGGAAGGCATATTGGATAATCCATAGCCAACCGCCACCGCGTAATCCTTCAGGAACAGGGAAAAAACGTTCTAAGTAATTCTTGTAAAGCCGAAAATTGTTACCTAATCGACTAAATTGCATAAATTCAAAATAATCTTTCAGGTTCGAGAGAGGATTTGGCCAAGTAAAGACTAAGAAAATACTGAGGATTCCTAGAATGATCAAGGCAAGATTAATACTATAATTGCCCCATCTATTTTGGTTGTGATATTTATAGCCTAAGAAAATAAAAAGGCCGACATAATAAGGTAAATATAAAGGAGCCGTAGGGGTGGAAAAGAGCATCAATCCTAATGAAAAACCGGAAAAAAGATAAAAAATTCTTGTTTGAAAGGCCCTAAGTAAACAGGAAGTTGCAAGTAAGAAAGTTACCAAACCTAATGGCGGATGAGCTCCCATAATGACATAAAGGTAAGGCCAAAAACAACTGACAAATAGGAAATAAATGATGAGGGCGGTTTGGGCATCAAATAATTTATCACAAATCCAATAGATAAGAATGGCCGATAAACCTACTGCAATAATCAGAAGTAAAACGTTGGGATAAAGTGTCAGATAATCATTCAGCAGTTTTTGCATGATGGCGATCCCAAGAATCAATGTTTCTTTACCGTGCATATTAACCCTTAAGACCCCACGCCAAGGAAGATCGTGTATGTCAGAAATATATTGGAGCTCGAATAGCTTAGCAGCGGTTGGCAGATAAGGATACTCGGAATCGGTTGGCCAATAATTAATATAGTATGTGTGTATACCAAGAATAAGACTTATCAAAATAGTAAGAATAATGATAAAAAAGAAGGCAAGGGCCTTAAGGGGTACATTTTTTATTGAAAAATTCAATAACAATTCGCCCTCACATTAAATAAAGGGATCATTTGTTTTTGTTATAGTCTGCCTTAGTAGTGATTTGAGATTGTGATTTTTCTGCCGCGGATTTACCTGTGGCAATTTGATAGATAAGGTAGGGGACAAAGAATAGACCGAAACAAAAAACAATCAGGAAAGGTGTAGCTAAAAAGATAACAATCGGCATGGGCAGTTTACTCTTTTTTTTCTTTTTCGTCTCTTGTGCTTTTTGGTTCAGATAGTCTTTTAAACTAATTTTTGTTTGTTCTTTTTTCTTTGGTTGCTGTTCCATGAAGGGGGAATTTATAGAATTAAAATTTGTTGATTATTTGAGATGACCTTATACAATATAATTTAAATAGAAAATAAGTCAACTGTTTTTATCGCAAGACTAAAGGGCCACGGAGAAAGGGAAACGATGAAAATCATTGATAAGGATCAAAGAATTTTCGAAAGGTTTAGTGCTCGATTTCCGGTGAAGTTTAAAGATACCCGCGATGAATATGGGGCCAACGTTTTTTTGCAGGATGCCTCGGCCGAGGGAGTACGTTTAACGACCCGTGAGCGGTTATTTGTCCACGACCATATTTCTCTCGATGTGAAACTTCCTGATGGGACAGATCCTCTTGTTCTGAATGGCCAAGTGGTTTGGATTAAAACCGTTGAACCCGATCAACTGTGGAGCGTGGGACTTAAATTTTCAAGAGTTGATTTGATGAAGATACAGCGGTTGTATAAATTTGTGAAAGTTGATTAATTCGCTTCTTCAAGGAGGGTGTCACCCTTCCTACCTTCTGTTGTTTTAATCGTATAAATATCTTGACCGCACTGAGTCTCTATGTTAAACTTCGACCTTAAAAATTTTTTCTACCATCGTTTTAACTCAGTTTAAAGGATTTCCTTCTATGCAATATGGCCATTTCTCTCCGGATGGCACAGAGTTTATTATCACGACCCCTTTAACCCCACGGCCGTGGATTAATTATTTAACCAACGAAAAATACTGTTCGATTATTTCGCATTGTGGTGGTGGCTATAGTTTTTATAAAGATTGTCGTACAAATCGCATCACCCGTTGGGCTCCCGAGAATTGGCATTTTGACCGTCCCGGAAAACATATTTATCTCCGCGAAAACCCAAAATCCTGGTCATTAACCTATCAACCCTTACGTGCGCGTCCTCAATATTATCAATGCCGCCATGGCTTTGGTTATACGACGATTGAGACAAGCTACCACGATATCCATTCGAAAATCACATATTTTGTCCCGGAACATGATGATTGTGAAGTCTGGTTGGTTGAACTCACCAATAAAACCAAAAAGCAAAGGAGAATAGAATTATATCCTTATGTGGAATTCCTGATTGGTGATTATCATGAGGAATTGCGTTATCGAAACATCATGAATTTGTACACGCGGGCGTGGTACGATAAGACCCATAAGGCCATCTTTGCTAAAAAGACAGCCATGTGGCAGGGTCTGAATATTCAGCCTTTTGATACTTTAGTGTTTTTTGCCTCTTCCTTAACGGTTTCGGGTTGTTGCACACAAAAAGATATATTTTTGGGTTGTTATAATACAGAGGAAAAACCCGACGCCATCCTCAAAGGGAATTTTAAAAATTTTGCGCTCTCTTCTGGCGAAGATAGCATTGGAAGTTTCAAGCATCAACTTACCCTGCGGTCAGGGCAGACCAAAGAATTCACGGTTATCCTCGGTCAAACCACTGGTATTCCCGAAATTACACGTCTCTTGGCGAAATACCGTGATATTAAATCCACCAAAAAGGAATTACAACACGTTCAGGATCTTTGGCGAAAACGCATTGTGGATAATATTCACATTGAAACACCGGACAAAGATTTCGATGTTTTATTTGGCAAGTGGATTAAATATCAGATTTATATCTGCAATTTCTGGTCGCGAAGCCCAAGTTATTTTCACGAAGGGTCTGGCGGACGGGGTTATCGTGATTCCTGTCAAGATTCAGAGGCGATTTGTTCGATTAATCCTAAACTGACCCGCGAGAAGATTCTTAAAATCGCCTCTCTTATCCGTCGGGACGGGACGTCGGCACCGGGTTGGTCAGATACAATGGGCCCTTACAAATTCCGTCCGAATAAAGATCATCAAGTTTGGCTGACGGCAACGGTTACAGCCTATATCAAGGAAACTGGCGATAAAGACATTCTTAAAGAGTACGTTCCATATCTTAAAGATAAATGGATTAACGGTTGGGATCAAGATCCAAATTTTAAAGGTGATTCTCAAACGGATGGTGAAGGAACGCTATTAGAACATTTAGAGAAGAATTTAACTTTTTGTTTTAATGATGTGGGGGAAAGGGGATTTCCACGTATTGGTCATGCCGATTGGAATGATGCCATCGACGCGGCGGGTCTTCGTCATAGAGGCGAAAGTGTGTGGCTGGCCCAGGCCTTGGTACGTTCGCTTAAGATGTTGGCTGATCTTTGTGAGTTGAGTGGAGAGTCAAAAAAGAAAGATGAGTATCTTCAAATGGCTAAGACCATGGATGAGCGTATTAATGAAAAAGCTTGGGATGGTTCTTGGTATGCACGCGGCTTCGATGATGATGGTTTAGTTTACGGCAGTAAAAATGACAAAGAAGGGAAGATTTTTTTAAATACCCAAGCATGGGCGCTTCTGGCCGGTGTTGTCCGGGGGGAGCGTTTTAAAAAAGTTATTGAATCCATCGATAAATATCTCAACGGGCCTCATGGCTTAGCCTTGTTTTATCCGGCCTATTCCTCGTGGGTCAAACGTCTTGGTCGTATCAGTATGTTCTCGGAGGGGACTAAAGAGAATGCGGCCATCTTTTGTCATGCCGCCACCTTCATGACGGTGGCCTATACGATGTATGGTTTTGGGGATAAGGCCTATGAAGCCTTGAGCAAGATCATGCCCAATAAACAGAAAGACATGGACCTCTATAAAATGGAACCTTATGTTTTTGCGGAATATTTGGTTGGACCGCAGAATCCTTATCGTTATGGGGAAGGGGCCTTCACGTGGGTTACGGGTTCTTCGGGTTGGAGTTTTATGGCGGCCACCGAATGGATTTTAGGGGTTCGACGAGATTTTGAGGGATTACGTATTGATCCTTCTATTCCTAAAAAATGGAAGCGCTGTTTTGTGCGACGACCTTTCCGCGGAGATATTTATGAAGTAGAAATACTCAATCCCCATGGTAAAGAGCATGGGGTTCAGCAGGTGATGGTTGATGGACGTGAGTATCAGGGAAATCTCATCCGCCCCTTTGGTGATGGCAAAATTCATAGCATCAAGGTTGTCCTTGGGTAGGAGTTGGGAACGCGGTTTTGACATTTCCGAGGGGGAGTGTTATACTTTACCCTAATCTTCAAATAATATTTATAACTATAATCTTTTAACTGATCTTTATTTTTATATTGGGAGATCAATGAAAAATTTTTTTTGTGTTGTCTTGGTGTTAATCTTGGCCTCAGGCTGTGCTCAAAGGCAACCAGAGAAACAAACTCTTGTTATTTGGCATTGGATGACAGACCGTCAAAAGGCCTTTGAAACATTAGCCAGCCAATATGAGCAACAAACCAATATCAAAGTCACATTCGAATTATATGCCCCTTCCGATGTTTATTCCCAAAAAGTTGTTGCTGCCGCGCAAGCGCGTGTCCTTCCGGATATCTTCGGCATTCTTGATAAAAAGTCTATTTTCGCCTCCTTTATAGAAAGCGGTTTTGTCGCTGATCTCACCGACGAGTTCAAACAAGATAATGGGGCCTGGGAGAGGAGCCTTTTCCCCAAGGCCTTGGCGGTGAATCAATTTGAAGAAGGCAATGTTAACAAGATTAAACCGGGTATCTATGGCGTGCCCATTGATGTTACCAATATACAGATGCTTTATAACCGAAAACTCCTGCAGAAAGCCGGCGTTACTACTCCGCCGAAGACTTTTGATGAATTCATTGCCGTGTCCCAGGCGCTTAAACGCGTCGGGATTCCTAGTCTTGTGTCTGGTTGGGGCGAGCGTTGGCTGGTGAATTGTTTTGCCTCGAACTATGCCTTTAATATCATGGGGGAAGAAAGAGTGATGGCGACGTATCGAGGGGAAGTGCCTTATACAGACCCTGATTGGATTAAGGTATTTAATGTTTTCAAAACTCTCCACGATAAAGGCGCCTTGGCGGATGGCATTGTCACAAAAGCCAATAAGTATGCGGAACAGGATTTTGCGTTAGAACGAGCGGCCTTTGCTTTTAATGGTTCGTGGTGTGTAAATGTCTATCAGGATATGAATCCGAATTTGGAATACGGGGTGATGTTGCCGCCTCCCATTAATTCGGATTTACCCATGCGCATTTGGGGCGGGGCAGGCTCCTCCTTTATAGTTAACAATAGCTCCAAAAGCAAAACACAGGCCATCCAATTTTTAAAATGGTTAACCGCCAAAGAGCAGCAGGTCTTTTTGGCTAAGGAGACAAAAAATTTGCCATCGAATCGAGAGGCCCTAGGGGCCCTTCCCGAAGTCTTATCAGATTTTGCTAAGGGCATGGATTACACCACCCATCCGACGATATGGCCGATAAATGAACACCCCTTAGTGATTGAGGCTTTTGATAAAGGGCTTCAGTCGATTGTGATTGGTGAGAAAACTTCGGAACAGGTAGCCCAGGAAGTTCAACACATCAAAGAACGCGAATTAGAAAAAGCGGAAAGACGCAAATAAAAATCATGCAAGCCGCTACCATTAAGCGCCGTTTAACCGTTGTTGAGTTCAGAGACAAGTTTGAAAATTTCCTCTTCATTGTTCCTGCCGTTGTGATTTTCTCGGTGTTTTATATTTATCCCTTTCTCGATATTTTTAATCTTTCTTTGCATGAATGGAATGGCATCAGTTTAAAGCGTACCTTTGTCGGGTTAGACAACTTCAAAGAACTCATGACTGATAAAGTATGGTGGGATTCGCTTTGGCATGCGGGCTTTATCACCCTTATTGCCTTAACATTTCAGAATGCCCTGGCCTTTGCGTTAGCCCTAGCGTGTGATCGTGAAATCCGCCTGAATAATTTTTATCGTGTTGTCTTTTTTATTCCTCCTGTTCTTTCCGAGGTTGTCGTAGGACTCATTTGGCAATGGATTTTGTACGCCGGCACACAAAATGGGGAGCAAATTGGATTGCTCAATTATTGGCTAACGAAAGCAGGATTTCCTAATTTGATTCATAATTGGTTGTCTGATCCGAAAACAGCCTTGACCTGCATTGCGGTTGTTCATAGTTGGAAGGGTTTTGGATGGGGGTTCATCATGTTGCTCGCTGGACTACAAACCATTGACCGTCAGCTATACGAAGCGGCCCGTGTGGATGGGGCCGGCTCCTGGAGCGTCCTGCGGCATGTAACGATCCCGATACTGCTTCCCGTGATTGTGGTGGTGATGATTTTAACCATTTTAGGTTCGATGCAGGTGTTTGTTCTTATTCTGTCCATGGTCGGTCAAGGACTTGTTTATCATACGGAGGTGCCGATCACCCGCATATTAGTTTCGATGACTGAAACAAATCAGTTTGGATATGCCTGCGCGCAGGGAGTAACATTTGGTATTATTCTGATATTGATTTCTTATTTCTTAAAACAAGTTTCTAATCGCATGAAACAAGAATAATGTCAGAGGTTCGCAATGAATAATGATTCAGCCCAATGTTTTTTAAAATCAGTGATTGTCCATTCTTTTTTAATGGCGGCCACGTTATCCTGTCTTTTCCCTCTTATGTGGATGTTTCGTTCCGCTCTCATGAGCAATGAAACGATTTTTGTGGATAAATCGTTCATCCCGCAGGAAGTGCTTTGGAGCAATTTTCATATGGCGTGGACCGAAGGGAATTTTGGCGTGTACTTCCTTAATAGCGTTCTGTATACCGTGATGGTCGTGGCGGGTATCGTGCTCATTTCCTCGTTAGCGGCTTATTCTTTTTCGCGCTTACAATTTCCGGGACGTAATATCTTTTTTGGAATGTTTATCGCCGCCATGATGATTCCGCTTCCCGGTAGTTTCGTCCCCCTATATGTCCTGATGAACAAACTGGGCCTTGCCAATACCCGTATAGGTTATATACTTTGTATGATCAATGTCGGTCTTTCGTTGAGCATTCTTTTGCTTAAACCATTTTTTGATAAGATGCCTTCGGATTTGGAAGATGCGGCCCGCATTGACGGTTGCTCGAAACTGGGAATCTGGCGCCATGTGGCTTTGCCATTAGCGAGACCGGCCATTGCGGTCATTGTGATCTTTAATTCCCTCAACGTCTGGAACGAATACATCCTGGCGACATTATTGTTGAATGATAAGTCACTGATGCCTTTGCAACGCGGGCTCATGGTGTTCCAGGGATCGCATAGTGTTGATTATCCGCTGTTGATGGCAGGCCTGACCATCGCGGCAGCCCCGATCATTTTGGTTTATTTATTCATGCAAAAACATATTATCGAAGGACTATCCCCCGGGGCGGCTATGACTTTAGATAAAAAACCAAATATTTTTGAATTTAACCTGCCTGCCGGCAGGCCCCGCAGAAATATTGCGGGGCAGGCAGGAATAAAAGAGGGAGGTAGTTAATGGAACAAGGTCAGTCATCCCATCACATCACCGCCAGCGCAGACCGCATTTCCTTTTTTCAAAAACTCGTCTACGGGGTAGGATCATTCGTTAATCAATTTCAAGCCGCGGCCATCGGCCAGCTCATCGCTGTTCTGAACCTCGGGTTAGGCGTGAACCCCGCGCTCGTTGGCTGGATCGGAGCCATTCCCCGTTTTATCGATGCCTTTTCAGATCCCCTGATCGGTTACAGTTCCGATAATACCCGCACGAGATTCGGACGCCGCCGGCCGTGGATTTTTTTTGGCGCCCTTTTTTCAGGGGTCTTATTGGCCCTGATGTTCCATCTCTATCCGGGCAAGAGCGAAAATTACTATTTCTGGTATGTCTTGGGGATCCAGTGCCTCTTTGTCGTTGCCTTTGCCTGTTATTCCATCCCCTGGATTGCGCTCGGGTATGAAATGACTCCTGATTATCATGAACGCACGCGCCTGCAGGCGTTCAGCAACTTTTTTGCCCAGCCCGTCTGGATGATCGCCCCCTGGTTCTTCAAGATCATGAACGATAAACAAATATTCCCGGATATCGTGGCCGGGGCTCGAAGCCTCGCCATCATCGTTGGGGGCTTTATTTTGGTTGGCGGCCTCTTACCGGCGATCTTCAACAAAGAATATTTTACTAACTTACCCAAAGCTGACGTCAAAGGCGCTTTGAACGTGATCAAAGACCTGTGGCGGAATTGCCTGACGACGTTCAAATGCCTTCCCTTTGTCAAGCTATGCGCGGTGACCTTCCTGATCTTTAACGGGTTTATGCTCGCCTCCGCCTTCACGCTGTACGTTCTGGTCTTCTATATTTACGGGGGCAGTTACGAAAAAGGCGGCACCTTGCTCGGCTTTTTCGGATCGTTCAGCTCCATTTGTACGTTATGCGCCATCTCCCTGACCGCCTGGATCTCCTCAAAGTTCGGCAAACGCAAGGCCTTTTTGATCACCATGTCCCTAGCCATTATCGGGTATGCCTTAAAATGGGTCGGGTATAACCCTAACCAGCCTTACTTGCTACTGATCGCCGCTCCGTTCTTGGCGTTCCATCTGGGGGCCCTCTTCACCATCGTTCCTTCCATGGTCGCCGACGTCTGTGACTTTGATGAGCTGCAGTCCGACACCCGCCGAGAAGGCATGTTCAGCGGTATTTACTGGTGGATACAGAAACTGGGAATGGCCGGCGCCTCGGTCCTCTCCGGATATCTCCTCAATTGGACCGGGTTCAACGTCGCGTTAGGGCCCGACCAGACCGCTCAAACTTTATTGTACATGCGGCTTTGCGATGTCGGCATCCCGATCGTGACCACGTTAGCGGCCATTTACATCATTGCGACCTTTGACATATCCGAAGATAAGGCCTATGACATCCGCGCCAAAGTCGAACGTCGAAGAGAAGAAAGACGAAAAGAAGCAAGACGACAAGAAGAGCGGCGCGAAGAGGACCGACGAAGAGAAGAAGACAGACGAAGGGGGGCGTAACATAAGCCTCTATTCTGTTGATAGTGGATTTTGTCGGATGAGAAAAACCTTTTCACTTAAAATGTTCCTTCGAATTATGACATTGGCAATGGCGTTATGCGTCATGCCGGTGGGCCCGCTGGTCTTCGCTCAGCATGGTTCGGCACAATCGGAGGAAGTGTTGATCAATTCTATCCCCGAATATAATCCAGAGGCGGTTACAGCTCAGAGCGCCGAGACCGCCCCATTATCCTCACCGGAGTGTGTTCGTTTGGTACGTGAGGCTTCTTTCCAAAATGATTTAGCCAAGGTTGACGAATTAGTGGAACAATGTTTGGCGTCTTATGAGCGAGAGGCCAAGAGGCAACAGGCCTTGTTAAAGGATTTTCCTGTGCGAGGACAAGAAGAACAATATCAAATTTTAAATGATGTGGCGACTACCTTGTTTACCAAGGCCGAGGCCTTGATGAATAATGGGAAAACAGAAGAAGCCATCGCTTTATTTCAGAAGGTGATTGATGAATACAAATGGGCACAGGCTTGGGATCCGCGCGGATGGTTTTGGTCCGTCGCGGAAAAAAGTCAGGCGAGCATTGATGTCCTGACGGGAAAAATAGAAGAGGAAGAAGAAGCTATTAAAACCGAGAGCACTGCTCCACGCTTAGAACATCCCGGCAAAGACAAAGTTGTCGATTATCTGAAATATGGAAAATTTGTTAACGTGGGGAGAAAAGATTATCGTTACGAAATTATTAACCACAAGGGGTTGTCGGAAGCCGTTGGCGAAGGGATTTATCCTAACGGGGGCGCGGTTTTTAAAAATAGTCGTTACCAAGAGCTAAGCCGTGAGGGGAAACTCAAAGGCTCACACTGGGATTTTGTTAATACCGACGATCTGGAGGCAGCCTATTATAAATGGATGACGGCTCAAGAACCATGGGGTGTAAAACTTTTCTACATTGGCATGATTTTTGAGAAGGCGAAGATGTATTATGAGGCCTTGAAGGCGTATCGGGCGCTTATCGTGCATTTTCCGCAGGCGGTGGCGTGGACGTATTGGCAGACTCCGTGGTATCCGGCCCAGGTCGCCATCGCTAAAATCAAACACATTATTCGCATCCATCCTGAATTAAATTTAGAAACTAAGGGAATGAAAATTGATATCACGAATGGCTTTGACAATGATACAAAAAATGACATTATTGTCACTTACCCGGGCGTACTTAAGGAGAAATCTGCTGACGTTTCTGATAAAGATAACGAATCACTTAAGAGTGCTCTTAGTTTAGGTAAAATCAAAAGAAAAGTGGGACAAGGGAAGGTTCATTTGGTTCAATACAGTAATGGTCATTGGCAACTTATGGTGGAGGGAAAACCATACATTATTAAAGGTATAACCTATGCGCCCACCAAAGTTGGTCAAAGTCCAGATAAGCAAACACTGGCGAATTGGATGGAAGAGGATACTAACGGCAATGGACAATTAGACGGGCCTTATGACGCATGGGTAGACAAAAATCGTAATAATCAGCAGGATTCGGATGAACCAACGGTCGGTGATTTCCTTTTGATGAAAGAGCTGGGGGTCAATACGATTCGCAAATATCATCATCCCTTTCCTTTAAAGAAAAAAGTGTTGCGGGCCATGTATGAACAATACGGCATTCGCGTGATTATGGGCGATTATTTAGGAAAATACGCTATTGGGTCAGGGGCCTCATGGTTTGAAGGAACGGATTATGAAAACCCCCAACATCGCAAGAATATGTTGGCGTCGGTCAAGAAAATGGTTATGGAATTTAAAGATGAACCGTATGTCTTGATGTGGGTATTAGGCAATGAGAATAATTATGGGGTAGCCTGCAATGCAGACAAAAAACCAGAGGCCTATTACAAATTTGTCAATGAGGTCGCTCAATGGATCAAATCCGTCGATAAAAATCACCCCATAGCGATTGGCAATGGCGACATATTATTTTTGGATATCTTTGCGGAATTTTGTCAGGCGGTGGATATCTTTGGCGCGAATATTTATCGCGGCGATTATGGTTTTGGTTCATTTTGGGAACAAGTTTTTGATGCCACGGGCAAACCGGCCTTTGTCACTGAATACGGTGCCCCGGCGTATGCCAAGCATCTCACTTTGGAGGAGGCCGAACAAGCCCAGGCTGATTATCATTTGGGGAATTGGCTGGATATAGACGAGAATTTAGCCGGTCACGAAGGCGTTGGCAATGCCTTGGGGGGTGTGGTTTTTGAATGGTTGGATGAGTGGTGGAAAAATTACGATCCTTTTCGGCATGATAAAAAATCCGATGCCATCGGACCATTTCCTGGCGGGTATTATTATGAAGAATGGTTTGGTATCGTTAGCCAAGGCCATGGAAAACACAGCCCGTTTTTGCGCCAGCTGCGCCAAACCTATTTTACTTACAGAGAATTGTGGGAGTAGTCCCCCCCTTTGTTTTTTCAGAATAAATATGTTACACTATATCTATTCTAAACTCGTTTTAAATACCTATTTTAAAAATT
>Ga0137796_10000184_pt1 | contig 39147 bp, 33 predicted proteins | sample OV2TP3_FD_97704 | JGI IMG/M metagenome (GOLD analysis project Ga0137796, IMG submission 97704) | reverse complement strand
GGGGACGCCGGCCGAGGTCCAGGCCGATCCGCAGGTCCACCAGGCGTACCTGGGGGAGGAGGAGGATGTCTACACCTCGAGACGGTAAGAGCCGGGTGGAGATCACCCCGGAGCTGACCCTTCCCAAGCTCCTCCTTCTGACCGCGCGCCACTACGGCGACCGGAAGGTCGCCATGCGGGAGAAGGAGTTCGGGATCTGGCGGCCCATCACCTGGCGCCGGTACCTCGAGGAGGTCCGCGCCCTCGCCCTGGGCTTCCGCGCCCTCGGGCTCGGGCGCGGGGACAAGGTGGCCCTCATCGGCCACAACCGCCCCGAGGGCCTGTGGGCGGAGATGGCCACCCTGGCCCTGGGGGGGGTCGTCGTCTGGCTCTACCAGGACGCCCTGATCGACGAGGTGCAGTACGTGGTGGACCACTCGGATGCCCGGTTCCTGGTGGGGGAGGGGCAGGAGGAGGTGGACAAGGCCCTGGCCATCAGGCCGCGCTGCCCCAAGCTCGAGCGGATCGTCTGGGACGACCCGAAGGGGATGCGCGGCTACGACGACCCCTGCCTGGTGAGCCTCGCGGAGGTCCGCCGCCTCGGCCGGGAGCTGGACGCCAGAGACCCCGAGGCCTTCGAGCGGATGGTCGCCCAGGGGCACGGCGACGACGTGGCGCTCCTCTTCTACACCTCCGGCACCACCGCCCAGCCCAAGGGGGCCCTCCTCACCCACCGGAACATGCTGAAGATGGGGCAGAGCATGCTGGCCGTGGACCCGTGTGGAGAGACGGACGACTTCGTCTCGTTCCTCCCCTTCGCCTGGATCGGCGAGCAGATGATGTCCATCTCCTGCGGGCTGATGGCCGGCTTCACCCTCAACTTCCCCGAGGACCCGGAGACCGTCCAGCGGGACATCCGCGAGATCGCCCCCCAGGTCCTCTTCTCCCCGCCCCGCATCTACGAGCAGATGGTCCGGACGGTCCAGGTCAAGGTGCTGGACGCGCCCAGGCTCAAGCGGGCCGCCCACAACTGGGCCCTCAAGGTCGCGGGGCGCGTCGCCGACCTCACCTTCGCCAAGCAGGACGTGCCGCTCCTCCTGCGGCTCGGATACCGGCTCGCCGACCTGGTGGTCCTCAGAAAGCTCCGGGACCACCTGGGGCTCTCCCGGACCCGGCATGTCTACACGGGGGGCGCCGCCCTCGGGCCCGACCACCTCCGGTTCTTCCACACCATCGGCGTCAACCTGAAGCAGATCTACGGCCAGACGGAGATCGCCGGCATCTCGGTCCTCCACCGGGACGGCGACGTCCGGTACGACACGGTGGGGCTCCCGATCCCCGAGACCGAGGTCCGCATCGCGCCGGACGGGGAGATCCTCTCCCGGAGCCCCTGCGTCTTCACGGGGTACTACAAGGCGCCCGAGGAGACCGCCCGCACCCTCCGGGACGGCTGGCTCCACTCCGGCGACATCGGCTTCATCGACGACCAGGGCCACCTGGTCGTCTTCGACCGGCGCAAGGACGTCATGACCCTCGCCGACGGGAGCCGCTTCGCCCCGCAGTACCTCGAGACCCGGCTCAAGTTCAGCCCCTACATCAAGGACGCCTGGATCCTGGGGGACAGGCGCGAGGCGGTCACCGCCGTGATCTGCATCGACGCGGGCGTGGTCGGGAAGTGGGCCGAGGACAACCACATCCCCTACACCAGCTACCCGGAGCTGTCCCAGAAGCCCGAGGTCCAGGCCCTGGTCCGCGACGCCGTCATGCACGTCAACAAGGGGCTGCCCCCCGCGGCCCGGGTCCAGCGCTTCGTGAACCTCCACAAGGAGTTCGACGCCGACGACGAGGAGCTGACCCGCACCCGGAAGCTCCGGCGGGCCTTCCTGGAGGAGCGTTACCAGGACATCGTGCAGGGCCTCTACTCGGGCGCCCGCGAGGTCCACCTGGAGACGACGATCACCTACGAGGACGGCCGGACCTCGCAGACCAAGCACACCCTCAGGGTCGTCGAGGCCGCCTGATGGCCCTCTTCGTCGAGCTGGTGCTGTCGGGGATCATGGTGGGGTCGATCTACGCCCTGGTGGCCCTGGGCTGGACGCTCATCTACAAGTGCTCCGGCGTCCTCAACCTGGCCATGGGGGAGCTGACGCTCATCGGGGCGTACATCTCCCTGACCTACTACCACTGGGGGTTCCCGTTCCCCGTGGCGCTCATCGCCATGCTGGTCACCGGGTTCATCCTGGGGCTGGTGACCGAGCGGCTCGTCCTCAGGCGGATGATCGGGGAGCCGATCCTGGCCGTCATCATGATCACCGCGGGGCTCTCCTTCTTCTTCCGGGCGCTGGTGGGGTTCGTCTGGGGGACGGACACGGTGGTCTTCACCCCCCCGGTCTTCCCGCGGGAGCCCGTGCGCTTCTTCGAGATGGTCTTCGCGGAGATCTACCTCTGGAGCTTCGTGGCCGCCATCGCCATGCTGGTGATCCTCGTCTGGTTCTTCCAGCGGAGCCGGTGGGGGCTCTCCATGCAGGCCACGGCCGACGACGAGATGGCGGCCCTGTCCCTGGGGGTCTCGGCCAAATGGGTCTACGCCCTGGCCTGGGCCATCGCCTTCATGGCGGCGGGGGTGGGTGGGACGCTCCTCGGCAACATCAACGGGCTCAACATCTCGGTGGGGTACCTCGGGCTCCTGGTGCTGCCGGCCGTGGTGCTGGGGGGGCTCAACTCGATCCCCGGCGCCATCGTCGGCGGGATCATCATCGGGATCCTCCAGAACCTCTCCGACGCCTACGTCGGCAAGCTGACGGGCGGCGGCGTGAAGGAGATCGCCCCGTTCGTGTTCATGGTGATCATCCTGCTCTTCCGCCCCTACGGGCTGTGGGGCTGGGTCAAGATCGAAAGGGTGTAAACGCAGGGTTATGTATCTGCCGGCGGGGGTGTACCACGAGACGTACGCGGCGAGCCACGCCTGGTGGCAGACCAACTTCGTCCGCGCCAAGATGGCCCTCCTGGTGGTCTTCGTCGCGACCCTGCCGCTCTACACCAGCCTCTACGTCATCTCCGTGGCCAACATCACCCTCTACACGATCCTCTCCGCCCTCGGGGTCCAGCTCCTCATCGGCTACTGCGGCCAGATCACCCTCGGGCACGCCGCCTTCATCGCGGTGGGCGCGTACGCTACGGCCATGGGGGTCCTGTTCTGGGGCCTGCCGTACCCCGTGGCCATGGCGGTGGGCTGCCTCCTGGCCGGGCTCTGGTCGGCCCTCTTCGGGCTCCCCTCGGCCCGGATCAAGGGCTTCTACATGATCATGACCACCATGGCCGCCCAGTTCATCACGGTGGACTTCATCATCACGAAGTACGTGAGCCGGGTCGGCGGGCGCGAGCACTACTTCTCCCTCCCGCCGGGAACGATCACCATCGGCGGCTGGCCGGTGGACGGCGAGGTGAAGGTCTACTACCTGGCCTCGGCCCTCACCCTCCTCTGCCTGGCGGGAATGGCCAACCTGCTCCGTACTCGGGTCGGCCGCGCCTGGATCGCGATCCGCGACAACGACATCGCGGCGGAGACCATGGGCGTCAACGTGGTCTACTACAAGCTCCTGGCCTTCTTCGCCGCCGGGGTCCTCGGCGGGGTCGCCGGGGCTGTGTGGATCCCCTCGCTCTTCTTCGTCAGCCCCGAGCACTTCCAGCTCTCCTGGAGCCTCTGGCTCGTGGGGGTGGTCCTCATCGGCGGGCTCGGCAGCCTCCACGGGGTGGTCTTCGGCGCGATCTTCGTCACCGTGATCCTGGAGCTGCTCAAGTTCGCGGTCATCCCGCTCTCGGGCGTCTATCCGGCGCTCACGGAGCGGTTCCTCTACGTGAAGGAGGCTGCCTTCGGCCTGGCGATCGTCCTCTTCCTGCTCTACGAGCCGCGGGGGCTCGCCTACCGGTGGCAGCAGGTGAAAAACTACTTCAACCTCTGGCCCTTCGCCTACTGAGCGAGAGAGGAGGCCCGACATGAAGCGACTGGCGCTCGCGCTGCTGGCCCTCGCCGTACTCCTTCCGCCCCTGCCGGGGGCGGTGGGGGCGCAGGAGGTCAAGCTCGGCTCGCTGAACGACCTGACCGGCCCGACCTCGGACGTGGGGAAGGACGTCGCGCTCGGGATCCGCGAGGCGGTGCAGTACGTGAACGACACCGGCGGGATCAACGGGAAGAAGATCCGCCTCTTCCTCTACGACTACGGCTACCGGGTCCCCGAGGCGATCACGACCTACAAGCGGTTCCGCGACTTCGACCGGGTGCCCGCCGTGCTCGGCTGGGGGACCGGCGACACCGAGGCCCTCTCCCCCACGGTGGCCAAGGACCGGATGCCGTACCTCTCCCACTCCTTCTCCGCCAAGCTCACCGATCCCAAGACTGCGCCGTACAACTTCGTCTACGGCACCGACTACTCCTCCAACGCCCGCGCGGCCATGACCGCCTGGTTCGAGGAGGTCTGGCAGAAGGACCCGCGCTTCAAGGCGGCCCGGGAGAAGGGGGAGAAGCCCCGGGTCGTGATGTTCTACGCCTTCCCGATCCCCTATGCCACCGCCCCCATCAAGGCCCTCAAGGACCACGCCGCCCTCCTCGGCTTCGAGGTGGGCCCGGACCAGGACGTGTCGCTCGTGGCCCTCGACACCAAGAGCCAGGTCCTGGCGGCCAAGGCCTTCAAGCCGCACCTGGCCTGGCACGGGAACACCACCATGTCGGTCGCGGCCACCATCAAGGACGCCCACGCCCTGGAGCTGGGCGCCGACCACATCGTCAACAACTGGGGGTACGACGAGAACCTGGTCCGGCTCGCCGGGCCGGCGGCCGAAGGGGTGATGGGGATCGCGGTCACCGCCTTCTACGGCGAGAAGGTCCCGCTCATGGACAAGGTGCTCGAGTACGGCAAGAAGATCAACCCTGGCGTGCCCCCGGAGGCCCGGATGATCCGGACCGTCCAATCCTGGGTCCAGGTCCTGATGATGGCCGAGGCGATGAAGCGCGCCGACAAGGCGGGGAAGCTCAACGGCCCCGGGATCAAGGAGGCCTTCGAGACCTTCAAGGGCTGGACCCCCGGGCTCGGGCGGCCGCCCATCACCCTGACCGCGACGGATCACCGGCCGGGGTCGGTCATCCCCGTCTACCGGATCAAAGGCGGGAAGTTCGAGCTGGTGAAGAACGTAGACCTGAAGGAGAGGTGGCCCAAGCAGTGGGACGGCGAGTTCTTCGGGTATTGAGACCGGGCGCAGGGCGAGGCGCGCGGTGCTGAAGGTCAACAACATCGAGGTCCTGTACCAAGAGGTCATCCTCGCCCTGAAGGGGGTGTCCCTCGAGGTGCCGCCCCACGGCATCGTGGCCCTGCTCGGGGCCAACGGGGCCGGCAAGAGCACCACGCTGAAGGCGATCTCCGGCCTGCTGAAGCACGAGAACGGGGAGGTCGCCGAGGGCTCCATCGAGTTCCTGGGCGAGCGGATCGACCGGCGGTCCGCCGAGGAGATCGCCCGGATGGGGATCATCCAGGTCATCGAGGGGCGCCGGGTCTTCGAGCACCTCACCGTGGAGCAGAACCTCCGGGTCGGGGCGCACCTCAAGCCCGACAACCGGACCGTCGCCGCCGGGCTCGAGACGGTCTACCACTACTTCCCGAGGCTCAAGGAGCGGCGCCACGTGGAGGCCGGCTTCGTCAGCGGCGGCGAGCAGCAGATGCTCGTCATCGGCCGCGCCCTCATGGCCGGTCCCAAGCTGCTCCTCCTGGACGAGCCGTCCATGGGGCTGGCGCCGCTCCTGATCCGGGAGATCTTCGAGATCATCACCCGGCTCAACCAGAAGGAGGGGATCCCCATCCTCCTGGTTGAGCAGAACGCCAAGCTCGCCCTCTCGGTGGCCCGGTACGCCTACGTGCTGGAGAACGGTCGGGTCGTGATGGACGGCGACTCCGAGAAGCTCCGGGAGAACCCGGACATCCGCGACTTCTACCTCGGGCTCACGGACCTGGGGACGCGGAAGAGCTTCCGCGCCGTCAAGCACTACAAGCGGAGGAAGCGGTGGGTGTCATGAGCGATAATCGTCTGCTGTCGCTGCCCGTGCGTGCGACGGCGAAACCGGTCGGATCGACCTCGTCGTGAGAGGGGGACGCGTCATGAAACGGATGGTCTATGCGGGCGTCGCACTCCTGGCGCTGGCCGCCCTGGGCGGGTGCGCGGCCATGCCGGCGGGGATGGACATGGCCACGGCCCAGCCCGAGGTCAAGCTGGAGCGGGTCGAGGTGGCCAGCTATTTCCCGTTCGCCGCGCCCCCGGCCCGGGTCCCGCTGATCCTGGCCTTCGTCTTCAACGTCACGAATCCGAACAACCACGCGGTGACCCTGGAGGAGTTCCGCTTCTCCTACGGGTTTGAGGCCAAGGCGGGAGAGTACTTCACGCTGAATTCCCCCGCGACCTATGACACCATGCACATCCCCGCCAGGGCCACGAACACCGTCCGGGTGGTGGGCGTGCTGGACTCCGCCATCGTCCCGGCCACGCTGGCCGTGACCCAGGGGTTCCGCATGCAGCAGATCGGCATGAAGGGCGCGGACCTGGTGAAGATGTGGTGGGAGGACATCGGGGACTTCAAGTACGGCATCCGGGTCTCCGAAGGCGTGGCGACCTTCGCCACCCCCAAGGGGCCCATGCTGGTCATCTTCCAGGGATCGTTCCCGAAGAAGTGAGCGCGTGGTGAGCCCGGGGGGCTCCGGCCCCTCGGGCTCACCCCCTGAGCGCGGCTTGGGCCCCAGGCGTGGCGCTCCTCCGGGTCGAGGACGTCGTCAAGGATTTCGGCGGGGTCCGGGCCCTCGACGGGGTCTTCCTCGAGGTTCGCGAGCGGGAACTCCTCGCGGTCATCGGGCCCAACGGGGCCGGCAAGACGACCCTCCTGAACGGGATCAGCGGGGTCTACCACCCCCGGCGCGGCCGGATCGCCCTGGACGGGCTCGACATCACCCGCTTCCCGCCCCATCGCATCGCCCGCCTCGGGATCGCGCGGACCTTCCAGAACATCGCCCTCTTCAAGGGGATGACGGTCCTCGACAACCTCATGCTTGGCCGCCATGTCCGCATGCGCTCCGGGATCTTTCCCTCCGTCGCCTACTGGGGCCTGGGCCAGCGCGAGGAGGTCCGCCACCGGGAGCGGGTGGAGGACATCATCGACTTCCTCAAGATCCAGGACATCCGAAAGCGCGTGGTCGGGGCCCTCCCCTACGGCCTCCAGAAGCGGGTGGAGCTGGGGCGGGCCCTGGCCCTGGAGCCCCGGCTCCTCCTCCTCGACGAGCCCATGACGGGGATGAACCAGGAGGAGAAGGAGGACATGGCCCGCTTCATCCTGGACGTCAGCGAGGAATGGGGGGTCACGGTGGTCCTCATCGAGCACGACATGGGCGTGGTCATGGACATCTCCGATCGGGTGGCCGTCCTCGACCAGGGGAGGAAGATCGCCGAGGGGAGCCCCGGGGAGGTCCGGTCCGATCCGGCGGTGATCGAGGCCTACCTCGGGGCCGGGAAGCGGCGGGCATGAGCGCGGCCGAGCCCGACACCCTGCCCAAGCTCCTCCTCCACCAGGCCGCGCGCTACGGCGCGCGGAAGGTGGCCATCCGCGAGAAGGACCGGGGCATCTGGCGTCCCTACACCTGGGCCGACGCGGCGGAGCACGTCCGCGCCTTCGCCCTCGGGCTGGCCGCCCTGGGGTTCCGGCGCGGGGACGCGCTCTCGGTGATCGGCGACAACCGGCCCCGGCTCTACTGGGCCCAGCTGGCCGCCCAGGCCCTGGGCGGGATCCCGGTCCCGCTCTTCCAGGACTCCATCGCCCGCGAGCTCCAGTACGTCCTCGACCACGCCGAGGTCAAGGTCGTGGTCGCCGAGGACCAGGAGCAGGTGGACAAGATCCGGGGCCTCCAGGGGGCGCTCCCCCATCTCCGCCAGATCGTCTTCGACGACCCCCGCGGGCTCGGGGGGTCCCGGGACCCGAGCCTGCTCGCCTTCGAGGATGTCGAGGCGCTGGGGCGCGAGCTCGGCCGGGCTCGGCCGGGCTACTTCGAGGGGGAGGTGGCCAAGGGGGCGGCGGAGGACACGGCCCTGATCTGCTACACCTCGGGGACCACCGGGCACCCCAAGGGGGTCATGCTCTCCCACCGGAACCTCATCGCCAACCTGGACGCCTTCCTGGCGGTGGAGCGCTACCGGGACACGGACGAGCTGCTCGCCTACCTCCCCATGGCCTGGATCGGGGAGGTCATCTACTCCCTGGTGGGCCAGCTCCTGGTGGGCTACACCATCAACTGTCCCGAGGCCCCCGAGACGGTCCAGCGGGACCTGCGTGAGCTGGGGCCCACCGTGCTCCTCGCCCCGCCCCGCATCTGGGAGGCGATGCTGACGACCGTCCAGGTGAAGATCGAGGACTCGGATCGGGTGAAGCGGGCCCTCTACCGCGGCGCCATGGCCGTGGCCGCCCGCATCCTCGCCCGCCGCGCCGCCGGGCAGCGGGCCCCCCTGGGCCTCCGGCTCCTCTACGCCCTCGGCGAGGTGGTCGCCTACGGCCCCATCCGCGACCAGCTCGGGCTGGGGCGGGTGCGTTACGCCTACACCGGCGGGGCCGCCCTCGGGCCGGAGATCTTCCAGTTCTTCCGGGGCATCGGGCTCAACCTCAAGCAGATCTACGGCCTCACCGAGACCTCGGCGACGTGCGTCGTCCAGCCCGACGGCGAGGTCAAACCCGAAAGCGTGGGGCGACCGGCCCCCGGCGTGGAGGTCAAGATCTCCGAGCGGGGGGAGATCCTCATCCGGGGCCCGGGCGTCTTCCAGGGGTACCACAAGAGCGAGGAGGCCACGCGCGAGGTCCTCGAGGACGGCTGGTTCCGCACCGGGGACGCCGGCTTCTTCGACCCCGACGGCCACCTGGTGGTCATCGACCGGGCCAAGGACCTGGGGAGCCTGGCCGACGGGACCCCCTTCGCCCCCCAGTTCATCGAGAACAAGCTGAAGTTCAGCCCCTACATCCGGGAGGCGGTCGCGGTCGGCCACGGGCGCCCCTACGTCGCCGCCATGATCTGCCTCGACCTGGGGCCGATGGGGAACTGGGCCGAGAAGCGGAACCTGGCCTACACGAGCTACACGGACCTGTCCCAGAGGCCCGAGGTCTACGCCCTCATCGGCGAGGAGGTCCGGCGGATCAACGCGGGCCTCCCCGAGCCGACCCGCATCAGGAAGTTCCTCATCCTCCACAAGGAGCTGGATCCGGACGACGCCGAGATCACCCGGACCCGGAAGGTCCGGCGGCGGTTCATCGCCGAGAGGTACGCCGACCTGGTGGAGGCCCTCTACGCGGGCCAGGCCTCGGTCCCCGTGGCCACCACCATCACCTACGAGGACGGCCGGCAGGCGACCATCCACTCCGCGGTCCGCATCCAGGAGGTGGAGGGGGCGCTGGTGACGGCGGCCTGAGAGGGGTCATGGACTTCTTCGCCCTCCTGGTCGTCAACGGCCTCCTGGTGGGGACCCTCTACTCCCTGATCGCCCTCGGGTTCGTCCTGATCTACAAGGCCACCGCCGCCATCAACTTCGCCCAGGGGGAGCTGGTGATGATCGCCGGCTTCTTCGTCGCGGCCCTCATCCAGCTCTACCGGGCCCCCCTGGCGGCGGCCGTGGCGATCACCGTCCTGGCCATGATGCTCCTCGGCTTCGGGGTCGAGCGCGCCATGCTCCGCCCCCTGATCGGCCGCCCGGTCATCGCCGTCATCATGGCGACCATCGGCCTCGCCGCGATCCTCAAGGGGATGGGTCCGCTGCTCTGGGGCGCCGAGACCAAGAACCTCCCCCTCCCGATCCCCGACGCCCCGTTCCTCGTGAACGTCCTCGACGTCGTGGTTCTGGTCTCCCCCATCCAGCTCGTGGCCGCCGGGGTGAGCCTCGCCTTCCTGGCCGTGTTCGGGTACTTCTTCCTCCGGAGCCGGATGGGGATCGCCATGCGGGCGGTGGCCGACAGCCAGCAGGTGGCCATGGCCGTGGGGATCAACGTGGAGCGGTACTTCGCGGTGGCCTGGGCCATGGCCGGGGTCGTCTCGGCCCTGGGGGGGATCATCTGGGGGAACCTCCTCGGGGTGGACGTCCACCTCGCCCTGGTGGGGCTCAAGGTCTTCCCCGTGGTGATCCTCGGGGGCCTGGATTCCGTCCCCGGGGCGGTCCTGGGCGGGTTGATCGTGGGGGTGGTGGAGGGCGTGGCCGCCGGCTACATCGACCCCTACGTGGGGGGCGGGACCAAGGACTTCGTCCCCTACCTCCTCATGATCCTGGCCCTGATGGTTCGACCCTACGGGATCTTCGGCAAGGAGATCATCGAGCGGGTCTAGCAGTGTTTCCGAATATTGTCTTGGGGGGGAGGCAGGCCCCGAAGCCTTTCGCCAGCGGCGCAGCCGGCCTGGCGAAAGGTGGGCTTTGCCCAGGGCCGTCGGAAGGGGGGGCGCAGCCCCCCCTCCGAGGGTTGCCGTGATCCACCGCGAGTGCGGCGTCCTCAAGACCAGCTACGCGGCCGACATGGCCCTCTACCCGGTGCCCCTGGCCCGGTGGACGGTGGGGGCCGTCGCGGTGGCCGCCTTCGGCGTCTTCCCCTGGCTCGCCGGCGACTACCTCCTCTCCATCGCCAACCTGGCCGCCATCGCCGTGGTGGGGGCGATCGGGCTCAACATCCTCACGGGCTACACCGGCCAGATCTCCCTCGGCCACGGGGCCTTCATGTCCGTGGGGGCGTACACGGCCGCGAACCTGGCCACCCGCGTGGGGCTGCCGGTCTGGGTCTGCCTCCCCGCAGGCGGCGCCATGGCCGCCCTCGTCGGGATGATCGTCGGCTCCCCCTCCCTCCGGATCAAGGGGCTCTACCTCGCCATCGCCACCCTGGCGGGCCAGTTCGTCATCGAGTGGACCATCAACCACGTCACGTGGATCAGCGGGGGGGTGCAGGCCTCCATCTACGTGCCGCGCCCCGCCCTGGGCGGCCTGGTCATCCAGAGCCAGCGGGAGATGTACTACTTCATCATGGTCGTGACCGCCCTCGCCGTCGTCGCCGCCCTCAACCTGTTCCGGACGCGCGTGGGGCGGGCCTTCATCGCCATCCGCGACCACGACGTGGCCGCGGAGATCATCGGGATCAACATCTTCCGCTACAAGCTCCTCGCCTTCGCCATCTCCTCCTTCTACGCCGGGGTCACCGGGGTCCTCTACACCTACTACCTCGGGATCGCCAACTACGAGCAGTTCACCATCGTCACCTCCATCGACTTCCTGGCCATGATCATCATCGGGGGGCTCGGCTCCATCCTCGGCGCGATCTTCGGAGCCGTCTTCCTCACCCTCCTGCCCATCGTGCTCCGGTACGTCGTCGAGGGGATCGGGGGGCTCTTCTTCACCATCACCGACGTCCTCAACCTCATCACCAACATCCAGCTGATCCTCTTCGGCGGCCTCATCGTCTTCTTCCTGGTCGTGGAGCCTGAGGGGCTCAACAAGCTCTGGCGGAACATCAAGGACTACTTCCGGGTCTGGCCGTTCGCGTACTAACCCCTCACCAGAAAAGGAGGCGCGCTATGACACGGAGCCTCGCCCTCACCCTCGCGGCGGTGCTGGCCCTGGCCGCGGCCGCTTCACCGGTCCCGGCCGGCCACGAGATCGTGGTCGGGCTCCAGTGCGACCGGGTCGGCCCCACCAACACCATCGGCCCGTTCCTCTGCCCCGGGGCCCACGACTACGTGAAGCTGGTCAACAAGAAGGGCGGCGTGGACGGGCACCGGATCCGGGTCATGGAGATCGACATCAAGTACCAGGTCCCCCTGGCCGTGGAGTCCTACGAGAAGATGAAACAGGAGGGGATCGTCTCCCTCATGCTCTACGGGACCCCCCAGACCTACGCCCTGACCCCGAAGCTCACCGAGGACCGGATCCCCGGGACCGCGCCCGGCTTCGGGCGGGCGGACGCCACCGACGGGACCAAGTATCCCTACGTCTTCCCCGTGGCCGCCAGCTACTGGTCCCAGGCCACCGCGGCGGTGAAGTTCCTCATCGACGAGTCCCGGAAGCAGGGGAAGAAGGTGGGCAAGGTCGCCTTCCTCTTCTTCGACAACCCCGCCGGCCGGGAGCCGATCCCGATCCTGGAGACCCTCGCCAAGCGGGAGGGGTTCGAGCTGCGGACCTTCGCGGTGCCGCCGCCCGGGATCGAGATGAGCGCCCAGGTCCTGGACATCGGCGGCCGCTTCCGGCCCGACTGGGTGATCACGCATCTGTTCGGACGCTCGCCCTCGGTCTCGATCAAGGAGCTCAAGCGGGTCGGCTACCCGCTGGACCGAGTGGTCAGCTTCGTGTGGGGCGCCGCCGAGTCGGACGTCGAGGCCGCCGGCTGGTCCACGGCCGAGGGCTACCTCGGGCTCCAGTTCGCCGGGGTCGGCCAGGACTTCCCGGTGATCCAGGAGATCGCCAAGATGTACAAGGACGAGGGCCAGGCCCCGCCCAAGGAGATAGCCCAGAGCGTCTATTACAACCGCGGGGTCCTGTGGGCCGCCGTCCACGTCGAGGCGATCCGGAACGCCGTCAAGAAGTTCGGGCCCCAGATCAAGGGCGAGCACGTCAAGCAGGGCTTCGAGATGATCAAGGACTTCACCCTCGGGGGCCTCGTCCCGCCCCTGGAGATCACCCCCAACGACCACGAGGGCGGGGGCTGGGTCCAGGTCTGGCAGGTCAAGGGCGGGAAGTGGGTCCGGGTGACCGACTGGTTCAAGGCCTACCCCGACGTCCTCCAGGAGGCCCTGAAGAAATCATGAGGGGGGTCGCCACCCCCCTCATTTCTCCCCCCGCCGGAACGTGGACCTGGCCGAGCGCGGGGCTGAGAATCAGGGGGACCGGGTAGTCCTCAAAGATCAAGGGAATGAGTCTCACGGGGTCACGTCCGTGCTGGCGCTCAACAACGTCGAGGTCATCTACGACCAGGTCATCCTGGTCCTGAAGGGGGTCTCGCTCCAGGTCCCCGAGGGGGGGATCACCGCCCTCCTCGGGGCCAACGGGGCGGGGAAGAGCACCACCCTGAAGGCCGTCTCCGGCCTCCTCCGCCCGGAGCGCGGCGCCGTGACCAGCGGCTCCATCGAGTTCGCCGGCGAGCGGATCGACGCGCTCCCGGCCCACGCCATCGTCCAGCGGGGGATCGTCCAGGTCCTGGAGGGGCGACGGGTCTTCGAGCACCTCACCACGGAGGAGAACCTGATCGCGGGGGCCCACACCCGGGGCGACTGGAAGGAGATCGACCGCGGGCTCGACATGGTCTACGGGTACTTCCCCCGCCTCCGGGAGCGGCGGGCCCTCAAGGCCGGCTACCTCTCCGGGGGGGAGCAGCAGATGCTGGCCATCGGGCGGGCCCTCATGTCCCGCCCCCGGCTGTTGCTCCTGGACGAGCCCTCCCTGGGCCTGGCCCCCAGGCTGGTCGAGGAGATCTTCGAGATCATCCAGCGCCTGAACCGAGAGGAGAAACTGACCGTGCTCCTGGTGGAGCAGAACGCGACCATGGCCCTCACCATCGCGCACCACGGCTACGTCATGGAGACGGGGCGGATCGTCCTGGACGGCGACGCCGCCACGCTCCGGGAGAACGAGGACATCAAGGAGTTCTACCTCGGGCTGACCGAGGTCGGCGCCCGGAAGTCCTACCGCGACGTCAAGCACTACAAGCGCCGGAAGCGCTGGCTGAGCTAGGGGCGGGATGCGACCGGATCGGATGAGCGGCTACCACGACGCCGGGAAGGAGACCCTCCCGCCGCCGGAGCGCCAGCGCTACCAGGAGGCGTGGCTCCGGAAGCTGATCCGCCACGCCTGGCGCCTTACCCCCGGGGTCCGCCGCCGGCTCGAGGCCGCCGGACTCGGGCCCCGAGACATCCGGGGCCTCGGCGACCTGGCCCGGCTCCCCGTGCTCAAGAAGTCCGCGATGCCGGACCTCCAGCGGGCCGACCCGCCCTTCGGCGGCCTGGCCGGCCTCCCCCGGGAGAAGGTGCGGCGGGTCTTCGTCTCCCCCGGGCCCATCTACGAGCCGATCGGCCACGAGCCGAGCCCCTGGCGGGCGGAGGTGGGCCTCTTTGCGGGGGGCTTCCGGCCCGGCGACACGGTCATCGACACCTACGCCTACCACCTCACCCCGGCCGCCCACATGATCGACGCCGGCCTCCTCCGACTCGGCTGCACGGTCATCCCCACCGGGCCCGGGAACACGGACCTCCAGGTCCGCGTGGCGCAGGACCTCGGGGTGAACGGTTACGTCGGGACCCCGAGCTTCCTCCTGACGATCCTCAAGCGGGCCGAGGAGCTGGGGACGCGCCTGGCCCTCGAGGTGGCCAACGTGGCGGCCGAGCCGCTGCCCGAGTCGCTCCGGCGGAGCTTCGAGGAGACCTACGGGATCCTCACCCGGCAGGGCTTCGGGACCGCGGACCTCGGGATGGTGGCCTACGAGTGCCGGGAGAAGGCCGGGATGCACCTCATGGAAGACGCCATCCTCCAGATCGCCGACCCCGAGACCGGCGCGCCGTTGCCGCCGGGCCAGATCGGCGAGATGGTCGTCACGGTGAACCAGCCGGCCTACCCGATGATCCGCTTCGGGACCGGGGACCTCTCCGTGCTCACGGAGGAGCCCTGCCCCTGCGGGCGGACCTCCCCCCGGATGCTCGGCTGGCGCGGGCGGGCCGACGAGGTCACCAAGGTCCGGGGGATGTTCATCCACCCCCGCCAGGCCGACGAGGTCGTCTCCCGCTTCCCGGCGGTCACCCGCTACCAGGTGGTGATCACCCGCCGCGACCACCAGGACGAGATGACCTTCCGCGTCGAGCTGGGCGAGGGCGCCGACCCCGCCAGGCTCCAGGCCGAGATGGCCCGGGCGATCCAGGAGGTGATGCGCCTCCGCGGCGAGGTGCAGGTCGTCCCGCCGGGGACGATCCCGGAGGGCGCCAGGAAGATCGCCGACGACCGGAAGTGGGACTGAGGGCCGCGTGAACCCCGACGAGATCCGGGAGGCCGAGGCGCGCTGGCGGGCCGAGCGCGACGCCCGCTCACCCGAGCGGGCCGAGCCCTTCGAGACCGTCTCGGGGATCCCGGTGCCGCCCCTGGTCACGCCGGCCGGCCTCGGCGGCTTCGACTACCTCGCCGAGCTCGGCCTCCCCGGCGCGCCGCCGTTCACCCGCGGGGTGCACCCCACGATGTACCGGGGACGGCCCTGGACCGTCCGCCCCCTGGCCGGGTTCGGGACCCCGGAGGACACCAACGCCCGCTTCCACTACCTCCTCCGTCAGGGCGCCACCGGGCTCTCCCTGACCTTCGACTATCCGACCCTCCGGGGGTACGACTCCGACGACCCCGAGGCGCGGGCGGAGGCGGGGAAGGGCGGGGTGGCGGTGGACTGCCTCGAGGACATGGAGGTCCTCTTCGCCGGGATCCCGATCGGGGAGGTGAGCGTCTCCCTCGTCGCCTGCAACCCCGGGATGGCGATCGTCGTCCTGGCGATGTACTTCGCCTTGGCCCGCCGTCGCGGCCTCGACCTCGGCCGGCTCGCCGGGACCAGCCAGAACGACTTCCTCATGGAGACGGCGGTCACCACCGCCCCGCGGGCCCTGCCGCCGGCCGCGGCCTTCCGGCTGGAGTGCGATGTCATCGAGTACGCCCTCCGCCACGCCGGCCGCTGGAACCCCGTCTCCTTCGTCGGCTACAACCTCCGGGAGGCCGGGGCGACCGCGGTCGAGGAGCTGGGCTTCGCCTTCGCCCACGCCCGGGCGGTCCTCCGCGAGCTGGGGCGCCGGGGCCTGGACGCGGCACGGGCCGCGCCGCGCCTCTCCTTCTTCTTCGCCGCCCACCGGAGCTTCTTCGAGGAGGTCGCCAAGTACCGGGCCGCCCGCCGACTCTGGTGGCGGATCGTGACCGGGGAGTTCGGGGCCCAGGACCCTCGGGCCGCGGCCCTGCGCTTCCACGTCCAGACCTCCGGGGTCACCCTCACCGCCCAGCAGCCGTTCAACAACGCGGTCCGCTCGGCCTATCAGGCCCTCGCCGCGGTCCTGGGCGGGGCCCAGTCCCTCCACGTCTCGGCGCACGACGAGGCGTGGGGCCTCCCCACCGAGGCCGCGGCGCGCCTGGCCCTCCGGACCCAGCAGATCATCCAGCACGAGTCCGGGGTGACCGGGAGCGTGGACCCCCTCGGCGGCTCCTTCCTTCTCGAACGGCTCACGCGCGAGGTGGAGGCCAGGACCCGGGCGCTCCTCGAGGAGGTGGAGGCGCGCGGCGGGATCGTGGCCGCCACCGAGTCGGGGTGGATCCACGCGCGGCTGACCGAGAGCGCCGAGGCCTACCGGGCCGGGGTCAGGGACGGGCGCCTCAAGGTCGTCGGGGTCAACTGCTTCGCCGAGGCGGACGAGGAGGCGCCGGAGGTGTTCGAGCAGCCGTCGGCCGCGGCCCGCCAGGGGGAGCGGATCCGCCGGGTCAAGGCCTCGCGCGACCAGGCTGCCTGTGGGGCGGCCCTGGCCTCCCTGGAGGCGGACCTCGCCGCCGGCCGGAACGTCTTCCCCGCCGTGATGGCCGCCGTCGAAGCCGGGGCCACCCTCCGCGAGGTCCACGACCGCTTCCGCCGCCACTTCGGCGCCTGGTCCCTCCCGCTTTTCTAAAATGGCTCTTCCGGCACACGTGCGGGCTCACGGCCGGGGCGCCCCGCTCGCTCAGCCCTCCTCGCCTCGACGGGCTAGCTCGCTCGGACGCCTCCGCTGGCCCCCCCATCCCCCCGGAGGCGGGGGGTTGAGCCTCGCCGGGCCCTGCCGGGCCGCGGCTCGGCGCGCTCCGGCGTCCTGCGCTTCGCGGCCCGCTACGGCTCGTCGGGATTCGCTCGGCTGGGGCACCCCGGCCGCGCGCCCGGCTCACCCGTCCGGCAGAGTCAACCCGTGAAGGCGCTCGTCGCCATTCTGGGGCTCGACTCCCACTGGCGCGGCGCGGTCGCGGTGGCCCGGACGCTGCGCGAACTGGGGGTCGAGGTTCTCTACCTCGGCAACCAGTTCCCGGAGGAGGTGGCCGAGGCCGCGCTCCAGGAGGGGGCGGAGCTGATCTGCCTCTCCACCCTGTCAGGGAGTCACGGTGAACTGGTGCCCGAGACGCTTTCCGCCCTGGCGCGGCGGGGGGTTCGGGCGCCGGTCCTCGTCGGCGGCACGATCCCGCCCCGGGACGCCGCGCGCCTCTGCGCCCTCGGGGTGGCGGAGGTCTTCGGCCCCGGCCGACCCCTCGAGGACCTGGCGGCCTGGGTCGGGCCCCGGCCCGACGCCCAGACCGCGGGTCCCGAGCCCGGCCGGGCTTGATCGCCCCCGAGCGGGTGTGCTACGGTGGGCGAGCCGATGGACGCGACGCCGTTCAAGGGGAAGATCGCCCTCATCACCGGCGCCTCGCGCGGGATCGGGCGCGCCACGGCCCTCCGCCTCGCCGAGGGGGGCGCCGACGTCGTCATCCACTACCGCCGCGGCGAGGCTCGGGCCCGCGAGGTCGCCGGCGCCGTGGAGGCGCTGGGCCGGCGGGGCCTGGCCGTCCGGGCCGACCTCGAGAAGCCCGAGGAGATCCGCGACCTCTTCGCGACCGTGGGGGCCGAGCTCGGGGCCCTCGACATCTTCGTGGCCAACGCCGCGGCCACCGTCTTCCGCGACGTCCTCGACCTCAAGGACTACAACGTCATCCGGACCTACCAGATCACGATCATGTCGTTCATCCAGTCGGTCCAGGCCGCGGCCCGGCTCATGGAGGGCCGGAACGGCCGGATCGTGACCCTGTCGAGCTTCCCGGTGGCCCGCTATCTTCCGGGGTACGCGACCCTGGCCTCGGCCAAGGCGGCCCTGGAGTCCCTCACCCGCTACCTGGCGTGCGAGCTGGCGGGGCGCGGGATCAACGTGAACTGCGTCTCGCCGGGGCTGGTGCTGACGGACTCGGCGCGGACCTACGGGGGGGACGACTACGAGCGGTTCGAGCGGACCCTGATCGAGGCGACGCCCAAGGGGCGGGCCGGGACCCCGGAGGACATCGCCAAGGTCATCGCCTTCCTCTGCTCGGACGACGCCGAGTGGATCACCGGGCAGACCTTCGTGGTGGACGGCGGGATGACCCTCACCCTGCCCTACCTCCGCCGCCCGTGACGGAGTAGAGGAGCGAGGGTGCGACTCCGAGAGCGGGTGGCGGTGGTGACGGGGGCCGGGCGGGGGATCGGGCGGGCGATCGCCCGGGCCCTGGCCGCGGAGGGGGCGCGCGTGGCCTTGCTCGACATCAATGAGGCCGAGGCCGGCGACGCGGTTTCCGAGATCCAGAAGGCGGGCGGCGAGGCGATGGCCCTGCGGGCCAACGTCACGGCCCGGGCCCAGGTCGAGGCCGCGGTCGCGGAGGTCCTGACCCGCTGGGGGACGGTCCACATCCTCGTCAACAACGCCGGCTGGGACCGGCCCATGCCGTTCGTCGAGACCACCGAGGAGTTCTGGGACCGGGTCCTGGCCATCAACCTGAAGAGCCAGATCATCTGCACCCGCGCCGTCCTGGACCCCATGATCAAGCAAGGGCACGGGAAGATCGTCAACATCGCCTCCGACGCCGGCCGGGTCGGCTCCACCGGCGAGGCGGTCTACTCCGCGGCCAAGGGCGGCGTCATCGCCTTCACCAAGACCCTGGCCCGCGAGCTGGCCCGCCACCGGATCAACGTCAACTGCGTCTCCCCCGGCCCCGCCGAGACCCCGCTCTTCGAGGAGGAGTTCGCCAAGGGAAAGCCTGGCCTGGCCGACAGCCTGAAGAAGGCGATCCCCTGGGGGCGGCTCGCCCGGCCGGAGGACATCGCCCGCGCGGTGGTCTTCCTGGCCTCGGACGAGGCCGAGTACATCACCGGCCAGACGCTGTCGGTCTCCGGCGGCCTCACCATGGCCTGATCCCTCACCCCCCGCGGTCCCTCCAGAATCGGCAATACGCGTGGTACAGGAGAGAGCCGACGCTCTTGCGCCAGCACCGCAGGGGGTCCTTCCCTTCGTGCATCAGGCAGAGGTTGCAGGAGGTACAATCGACCATTCCGCGCCGGCCGTTCCGGATCTGATTGACGATGTCGGGCTCCCGGATGAACGGCCGGGCCAGGGCGAGGAAATCCGCCTCGCCTGAGGCGAGGATTCGCTCCATGGTCTCCGTGGTCCGGAGCCCCCCGACGAGGATGACGGGGATATTCAGCCGCCTTTTCATGGCCCGGGCGAAGGGCAGGAAATACGCTTCCGGCCCCGGGGGCGAGGCCAGGCGGTGGAAGAGCAGGTCCTGGAGCGCGCGCCCGGGGCCGACCCCGGCGTAGAGGCCGCAACTGTCGCTCCCCCGGCTCATGACGCCGCACGAGACCTCGATGGCGTTCAACCCCATCGCCTCCAGCCGGGCCGCCCGCTCGACGCTCTCCTCGACGGTCAGTCCTCCCTCGACCGTGTCGGCCACGCCGAGCTTGACCGTCACGGGAAGCTCCGGGCCCGCCACCTCCCGGACCTTCTCATAAACCGCACAGAGAAACCGCCCGCGCCGCTCCGGGTCGCCTCCCCATGCGTCCTCCCGGCGGTTGGCGTGAGGCGAGTTGAACTCGCTGGCCAAGTACCCGTTGGCGCTGTGGATGTGGATTCCGTCGAACCCCGCTTCGACGGCCCGTCGCGCCGCGCGTCCGAAGGCTTCGATCATCTCGTCAACCTGCGCGGGGGTGATCTCCACCGGCAGCCGGTTTGTCAAGGCGTTTGGAACCACCGAAGGGGCGATCGGGATCACGGAGGGGACCCGGCACTGGCTTCCGGCATGGGCGAGCTGCGCGAAGATCCTCCCGCCTTCGCGATGGACGGTCCGGGCCAGATCCGCGAGGCCGGGGATCAGCGAGTCATCGTAAATGCCGGTCTGCCGGAAGAAGTACTGGCCGGTCGAATGCACGTAGAGGTGCCCGGTGAAGATCAATCCCACGCCGCCCCGGGCCAGCTCCCGGTAAAGCGCCTTGAGGGCGTCGGTGACCTCGCCGCGTTCGGAGGCCATGGTCTCCGACGTCGCGGCCCGGATGAACCGGTTCTTCAGGGTGAGGGAGCCGATCCGACCCGGCTCAAAGAGGGGAGGGCCCGCCATCTCCCGTTCTCCCGCAGAAAGGGCGTCGCCTTTCACGGCCCAGAGGGGCACGATGGCCAGGAAGGTGGCCTGCCGCCTCAATCTCGGAAGCCCGACCCGCTCCGAAACCTCCCGTTGGCCCCAACGAAAGGGCGGATGAAGAGCCGGTCAAGGGGAACGTTGACCGGGTGGGCCTACGGTGTCCCGCCAGCTCGCGGATGGAGCCTGCTTTCGGCAACCGCGCGGATTTTGGCGTCGAGTTCGGGGTATTGCTGCATCAACCGGCGGAAGTCGCCGATATCGAGCGCCAGCAGCTGGCATTCTGTGACTGCGGTCACCGTCGCTGTGCGTGTGATGTCCTTCACCAGACCGATCTCGCCGAAGTACTGGCCGGCACGCAGACGCACCGGTTGCGGCAGCTCGACCTCGACCTCGCCCGCCAGGATGAAGTACATGGCGTCGGCGGCATCGCCGCGACGGACGACGAGGTAACGCGCCGGCACCCACTGCGGCTTCAACAGGCGCGCGATCTCGGCGACCTGCGACGCGTCGAGCCCGGCGAACAACGGCACCCTGGTGACGGCCTGCCATGTGACGACGAAGTCACGCTTGCGGATCTCGGCGGCGAATCCGGTGGCGAGGATGCCGGCCGGAACCGCGAACATGGCGATGCCGAGCAACATGACGACCCCACCGAAGAGGCGGCCGAGCGGCGTCACCGGCATCATATCGCCATAGCCGACGGTGGCGATGGTGACGATGCCCCACCATAGCGCGCGCGGGATCGAGCTGAACACCTGCGGCTGTGCCGTTCGCTCGAGCAGGTACATGATGCCCGACGCGAGGATGAGCAGGACAAGCATCACGACGAGCGCCGCCACGAGCGAGCGCAGCTCGTTTCGTATCACGGTGGCGATCAGCGACAGTCCCGGCGCGTAGCGTGCCAGTTTGAGCAATACGAGCAGGCCGATCACGTTTTCGGGCGCATTGCCCAGCGGCTGCACGAAGTGAAGGAGGCGCGGCAAGATCGCCAGGAAGTCTATGACGCCGAGGAAGGAGACCGCATAGGCCGCGCGCGCCGCCCAGGGGCGACCCACCGCGGTCGGATCGCTGTCGGGCGCGATCCAGAGGCGGAGCGCATACTCGGCGGTGAAGACGACAAGCGTCGCGGCGAGAAGCGCCTCGATCAGCCGGCGTATCGCCGGGGTCGCGCCGGGCAGCGTGTCGAGCATCCCCACCGCAACCGCGGCCGCGATGGTGAGCAAGAGGACGGTCGTGGCGGCAGTGCGCGCCAGCGTCGCCGGCTCGCCCTCCGCGAGAAGGCCGACGACGCGCGACCGCCAACTCCGCGCCGTTACGGCGGGGGCCATGCGGCCTTCCTCACATGCACCCGCGCCTCACATGTCGTCCGCGGTCGGCGACTTCGGATGGCTGAACGGCCTTTCTCGGCCCGCCGGGTGCGGGGGGCCCGACCCGAGGCATGCTACAGCGCGGATGAACACCGTGTCAAGGCGAAAGGCCGGGGCCGAGAGCGGCATTTGGCATCGCAGGCAGCGGCAGGGCGGGGTGTTGGCGCGAGGGGGGGCAGGGGCTGGTGTCGAGAAGGGTAGAGGCCCGGCGGTTCGCGGTCGGCCATGGGCTTGACAGCCCCGCCCCGAAGACGTAGAAGGAGGCTATGAGCCCGTCCGAGTGACGCCGTACGCTCGCGCGCTCTGGACCTTCCGAAGCCCGTGTCCCCCGCACCCGAGTTCGTGGCGGTCGGCCACCTGACCCTGGATGTGACCGAGGACGGCCTGAGGCGTCCCGGCGGCGCGGCGCTCTACGCCGGCCTCCTCGCCTGGCGCCTCGGGCTCCGGGTCGGGCTCCTGACGAGCTACGGCCCTGACTTCTCCCGCGCGGTCATCCCGCCCGAGATCGAGGTCGTCGCCCTCCCCGCGCCCGCCACCACGACCTTCCATCTCGCCTATCACGTCGGCGGGCGGCGCCTCCGCCTCGAGTCGCGGGCGAGTCCCATCAGCCGCGGCGATCTCCCGCCCCACTGGACCGAGGCGCAGATCGCCTACCTCTGCCCGGTCGCCGACGAGGTGGACCCCGGGCTCGCCGCCGCGTTTCCCGACGCGGGGCTCGGGGTCGGGGCGCAGGGGTGGACCCGGGGGTGGGGTCCGATGGGCGAGGTCCGCGCCCGGCCCTGGGAGGATCCCGCCCCGGTCCTCCGGGAGGCCCAGGCGCTCTTCTTGAGCCGCGAGGATGTCGCGGGGTGGGAGGGCGAGGCGCTCGCCCTCTACCAGCAGGTCCCGGTGGGCGCGCTCACCTTCGGGGCCGACGGCGCGATCCTCTTCGTCAACGGGGAGCGCTACCCGGTCACACCCGCTCCCGCCCGGGAGGTGGAGCCGACCGGCGCCGGGGACGTCTTCGCGGCGGCCTTCCTCATCCGCTACGCCGAGAACCAGGACCCCTGGGAGGCGGCCGGCTGCGCCGCGGCGGCCGGGGCACTGGCGGTGGAAGGCGAGGGGATCGATGGGGTCCCGAGCGCCGAGGCCCTGGTGGCGCGCTGGGAGACCTACCGCCGCCTCCTCGCCTGAAAGCGCGCGCTCAGCGCGGGGCGGTCGGCGGGCGCCGGTCGGCCCACGGGCAGGCCGCCTCGAAGGCCGCCGAGGCGCGGAAGACCGTGGCGTCGGCGTGCCGCCGCCCCACGATCTGGAGGCCGACCGGCAGCCCGTCGCGCGTCCACCCGCAGGGGACCGAGGCCGCAGGCTGGCCGGTCAGGTTGAAGGGGTAGGTGAACGGGGTCCACTCCATGGGGCCGACGGGCTTGCCCGCGACCTCGCTCGGCCCGACGATCCCCAGCTCGAACGGCGGGACGGCGATGGCGGGGGTGAGGAGGAGGTCGTAGCGGGCGAAGAAGCGCCGGGTCACGTCCCAGAGGGCGGCCCGCTGGAAGAAGGCCTGGGCGAACTGGAAGGCGGTGAGGCCGCGGAGCTTCTCGACGGTCCTGAGGAGCCCCGGATCGATCCGGTCCTGCCACTCGGGGAGGTAGCCGTCGAGCCGGGCCGCGATGCTCCCGTAGAAGAGGGTCGCCCACGCCGTCTGGGGGTCGGCGAAACCCGGGTCCGCCTCCTCGACCTCGCACCCGAGATCCACGAAGCGCCGCGCCGCGGCTTCGGCGAGGGCGCGCACCTCGGGGTCCACGGCCGCGTAGCCGAGGGTCGGGCTCCAGGCGACCCGGAGCTCCCGGAGGTCACCTTCGATGGCCCTGGCGTACCTCGCGCCGTCGGCGGGGAGGGAGTTGCGGTCGCGTTCGTCCGGTCCCGCCATCACCTCCAGCATCAGGGCGGCGTCGGCGACGGTCCGGGTCATGGGACCGGCGTGGGAGAGGGCCTCGGCGGCGCTGGCCGGGTAGAGCGGAACCCGGCCGAAGGAGGGCTTGAGGCCGTAGACCCCGCAGAAGCTCGCCGGGATCCGGATCGAGCCGCCGCCGTCGGTCCCCACAGCCAACGGCCCGAGCCCCGCGGCCACGGCCGCCGCCGCGCCGCCGCTCGAGCCGCCCGCGGTGCGCCCCGGGTCCCAGGGGTTCCGTGTCGGACCGAAGATCAGGTTGTCAGTCGAGCCCCGCCAGCCGAGCTCCGGGGTGTTGGTCTTCCCCAGCAGGATGGCGCCGGCCGCCCGGAGCCGCTCCACCACCGGGGCGTCCTCCTCCGGGACGTGGTGCTCGTAGATCTTCGAGCCCCAAGTCGTCCGCACCCCCCGCGTGATGATCAGATCCTTGATCGAGACCGGGACGCCGTGGAGCACTCCGAGGGGTCTTCCGGCCAGGACCGCCGCCTCGGCCTGGCGGGCGGCCTCGCGGGCGGCCTCCGCCGTCAGGGTGCAGTAGGCGTTCAGCAGGGGGTTCAGCCGCTCGATCCGGCTGAGGAAGGCCTCGACCGCCTCGACGGGGGAGAGGGCCTTGGCGCGGATGGCCGCGGCGAGATCTGTCGCGGGGAGGTAGCAGAGGTCGTCGTCGCGCATGGCGCTAGGGCTGCCCCAGGTCGTCGAGGGTGAGGAGCCAGCGGCTCTCACGGTCGAAGTCGGCTAGGGAGTCGTAGCCCGTGACCTTCAGGGAGTCCCCCGTGAGCAGGACCTCCGCCCCTCGGTTCCGCGCCGCGCCGGGGGCGCGCTGGGCGAGGAGCGTCGTCAGGGTCCGGAAGTTCCCGAGCGCGTGGGGGAGCATCCGGGCATCGAGACCGGAGTAGTCGAACTCGAGGGCATTGATCCTGAAGCGCCGGGGCGGCTCCCGGCGGCAGAGGTCGAGGTAGACGACGAGCTCCTCGCTCCGCTGGACCGTCTCCGGGGGGCGCCGGCCTCTTCCGGTGATCATGGGGAGTCCGGTCGCCATCATGAGACCGAGGCCCATGGCCTTCCGGCCCAGACCGGGCCCCTCCGGGGGCCGGGCCCGGCTCGTCGTGGTCTCGGTGAGGCCGGCGACGGCGATGAGCCTCAGCCGGGGCCAGGGGATCGGCTCCTCCTCCCCCGTGGCGGCGATCAGGCGGAGGCCGTCGTCGTCCCACTCGGCGCGGGCCATCGGCACCGGCGGGGGGAGGGCCGCCAGGCGGTGGTGCGGGAGGACGATCCCGCCGAGCCGGGCCTCGCGCAGGACCTCGGCGAGCCGCCTGGCTTCCGGCTCCTCCAGGTCCTCCCCCACGATCCCCCAGGCGTGGCGGGCCTGGCGCGCCGCGTCCTGGAGGGGGACCCCCCGATGCCGGGCCAGGGCCTCGGCGAGCCTGGTCGGCCGGAGGTCTTCCGGCCGCTCCAGAAGGACGGCATAGCGTGCGGCGCCGGGCACGGGGCCATTATCTCATCAACCAGGCCCGAGGGCGGCCATGCGCTTGACACCCCGGCACCGGAGCCGGTAAGGTGGAGGCGGTGGCGCGACGGATCCGGATCACCGCCGGCGGCGTCTCGGCCGAGGCCGAGATGGGCGACTCCAGGACGGCCGAGGCCATCTGGGCCGCGCTCCCCTTCGCAGCCGCGGCCGAGACCTGGGGCGACGAGATTTACTTCGACATCCCCCTCGCCCTCTCCGCGGAGCACCCCCGGGAGGTCGTGGCGCTGGGGGACCTCGGCTACTGGCCTCCCGGCCACGCCTTCTGCATCTTCTTCGGCCCCACCCCCTCGAGCCGCGGCGAGGAGATCCGCCCGGCCAGTCCCGTCGAGGTCTTCGGGCGCGTGATCGGCGATCCGACCGTCTTCAAGCAGGTCCGGGCCGGGACCCAGGTCCGCGTGGATCGGGCCGGCGAGGGGTGTTAGGAATGTGTCGGAGTAGTGCTTTTGGGGAGTCTGCCCCCCGGCAGGCCCCGAAGCCCGTCGGCGAAGGGCGGGGGGCGGCGGCCCCGAGCGGAACGTTAAGCGGAGCGGCGCGGGTCCCCGTCGTGAGCGAGCCGGGTGGGGAAGCCGACAGGCGGGCGAAGAGCGGAGAGGAGGGGCCCCGCCCGGCGAGCCACTGACGGGTGCGCCGCGGAGCGTGTGGAGCGAGGGGTCGACGCCTCCCGCCGGGGGCGGAGCTCCCCTCCGAGTTCCTTAGGGAGGAGCGTATGCAGATCTTCCTGGACACGGCCAACCTGGGAGAGATCCAGGAGGGGATGGCCCTCGGGGTGCTGGACGGGGTCACCACCAACCCCACCCTCATCGGCAGGGAGAAGCGCCCCTTCCGGCCGCTGGTGGAGGAGATCTGCCGGCTCGTCGAGGGGCCGGTCAATCTCGAGGTGGTGGCGACCGACGTCGAGGGGATGCTCCGGGAGGGGCGGGAGCTGGCCAAGATCGCCCCCAACGTGGTGGTCAAATGCCCGATGATCCGGGACGGGCTGAAGGCGATCCGGCGGCTGGCCGCCGAGGGGATCAAGACGAACCAGACCCTGGTCTTCTCCCCGACCCAGGCCCTCCTGTCGGCGAAGGCCGGCGCGACCTACGTGAGCCCGTTCGTCGGGCGCCTGGACGACGTGGGGCACATCGGGATGGACATCGTGCGGACGATCCTGGAGATCTACGCCAACTACGGCTTTGAGACCAGGGTCCTCGCCGCCTCGCTCCGCCATCCGACCCACGTCATCGAGGCGGCCCTGGCCGGGGCCCATGTCGCGACCATGCCGTTCGCGGTCCTGGAGCAGCTCCTGAAGCATCCCCTGACCGACGTGGGGCTCAAGAAGTTCCTGGACGACTGGGCCAAGGCCGGCGTCCAGATCTGACCCGGCCCGCGATCAGCTCGAGACCCGGTGCCGCCCCGCGGTGCCGGGGCTCTCGTTGTGCCCGCGTCGTCTGCCACCCCTCCTGAGAGGTCGCGCCTAGTCTAGGAGCCCGTCAGAGTAACGCTATGCGCTCGCGCGCTCTGGACGCTCGGCTCGCGGATCGGGTGGTCCGCTCCGAGCGCGGGCCTTGCCCGCGCAACCTCGGGGGGAGGCTCGGAAGGGGGGGCGAAGCCCCCCTCCGAGTTTAGAGGCGGCCGCGGAGGGCGGAGGCGAGGGCGCGGACCGTCTCGAGGTCGGTCCGGGCCTCGAGCGGCAGATACGGGGTCAGCCGGTCGAGGAGCCCGGCGTAGCGGTCCTTGAGCCGGGCCGCCAGCTCCTCGTAGGTCCCGCTCACCGCGAAGGCCTCCACCATCTCGTCCGAGACCAGGGCCGCCATCCCCGCCCAGTCCCCCTCCACCGACTTCCGGTGGAGCCTCGGCATGAGGTCGGCCCAGCCGTGGGCGGCCAGGACCGGCTCGTAGGTCCGGGTCGAGGCGTAGAAGGCGATCTGGGCCTTGACCCCCTCGCGGGCCTTGGCCAGCTCTTCCTTCGTCCGCCCTGTCACGAAAAAGACGGAGGTCGTCAGCGTCAAGTCTTGCCGCCGTCGCCCGGATCTGGCGAGCCCGGTCTGGAGGTGGGGCAGGGCGTACTCCCGGAGGTACTTCACCGAGTGGAAGGGGTGGAGGTGGACGCCGTCGCAGAGCTCGCCGGCGAGGCGGAGGTTATAGGCGTTCACCGCGGCGATGTAGATCGGGATCTTCGGGTGGGGGATCGGGCCGGGGGCGAAGAAGGGGGTCATGAGGGTGAGGGTGTAGTGCTCGCCGCGGACGTCGAGGGGCGTCCCGTGCTGCCAGCAGTCCCAGACGGCCCGGAGCGCCAGGATGTACTCCCGGAGGCGCGGCCCCGGGGCGGCCCACTTCACGCCGAAGCGCCGCTCGTTGTGCCCCTTCACCTGGGTCCCGAGCCCCAGGATGAAGCGCCCCCCGGAGGCCGCAGCGAGGTCCCAGGCGATGTGCGCGACCACGGTGGGGCTCCGGGGGAAGGCGACCGCGATCGCGGTCCCCAGGCTCACCCGCGTCGTATGCTCGGCCGCCAGGGCCAGGGGGAGGAAGGGGTCGTGCCTGGTCTCCGAGGCCCAGAGGCCGTCGAAGCCGAGGGCCTCGGCCTCCCGCGCGAGGGCCGGGACATCGGCCAGCGAGTCGATGGAGATGTTGAGGTCGAGCTTCATGGTCGAAGGCCGGGGCCTGGGGGGTCCGGCAGGCGGACGAAGGCCGGGCGCTCCGGGCGGTCGGCCAGGGCCCGGATCGTCCGGAACGCCACCGCGACCACGGTCCTGAGCCCCTGGGCGTTGACCTTCTCCCAGGTGTCGGTCGGGCGGTGGTAGTCGGCGTGGGTCCCGGTGAAGAAGAAGAGGATGGGCCGGCCGCGGCTATAGAAGGGGATGTGGTCCGCGGGGCCGAAGGCGTCCTCCCTCAGGGCCAGCTCGACGTCGAGCCCCCGGGCCGCCTCCTCCACCAGCGCCCGGAGCCCGGTCCCGCTCCCGACGCCCAGGACGAAGAGCCGCCGCCCCTCCATCCGGCCGACGCTGTCGAGGTTCACCATGGCGACGGTGTCGGCCAGCGGGATCGGCGGGTGCTCGACGTAGTGGGTGGAGCCGAGGAGCCCCAACTCCTCCCCCGAGAAGGCCACGAAGACCAGGCTCCGCCGGGCGCCACCGACCGCGGTGAAGGCCCGGGCGAGCCCGATCACCGCCGCGGTCCCCGAGGCGTTGTCGTCGGCGCCGGGGTGGATCTCGTCAGTCCGCTCCAGGGCCAGGGAGAACTGGCTTCCGCGCCCCAGGTGGTCGTAGTGGGCCCCCACCACGACCGCCTCGTGGGCGAGCCCGGGGTCGGTCCCCGGGAGCATCCCGATGACGTTGGCGGTCTGTAAGGCGCGGACCGTCCCGTCGCTGGTCGCCTCGATGGCGCTCCCCTCGCTCGCCCGGATCCCCTTCACCTGGAACGCCTGGAGGTAGCTCCCGCCGTCCCCGCCGGGCCGGAGGCCGAGGCGTCGGAACTCCTGGGCGATGAGCCGGGCCGCCCGCTCCGCCCCGGGGGTGCCGCTGGCCCGCCCCTCGAGGGCGGGGTCGGCCAGACTCCTCACCCAGCCCAGGAGCTCCCGGGCCTCGGGGATCGGCTCCGGCCCCCCGGCCCCGATCAGCAGGAGCGCGGCGACGAGGAGCGCGAGCCGCCGGACGAGCCGCGTCCTCACCGTTCCCGGGCCTCGACGACGGCGGCGATGGCGCACCCCTCGATCAGGGCCACACCGAGCCAGAGGGTGAGCTGGTAGGCCAGGAGGTGGAGCGGCTCGCCGAAGAGGTTGAACGGGGTGAAGAGCTCGAAGAAGACGTAGGCGAAGAGCCAGATCCCCGCCCCGAACCCGATCCCCTTCCGCCACCCCCGGCCGGGGAGCGCCGTGCGGACCACCCCGTAGACCCACGCATGGGCGACCGTCAGGAGGTAGAGGAGGGCCGCCATCTGGAGCTGGCCCGCCGAGGGGAAGGCCTCCCGGCGCCAGAGATCGAGCTTGGGGCGGGGCGGGAGGTAGAGCCAGACGGCCAGGAGCTTCTCGCTCTGGCCGATTCCGGCGTGAGGATGAGTCGCCAGGTGAGCGGGTTCCCCCAGAGGAGGAGGGCGCCCAGCCCGGTGGCGGCGAAGGCGACCGTCCCGGCGCCGAGCAGCCGGAGGCCGCTCACCCCCCCCCCGCTCACGCCCTTTCCCCCGCGGACCCCCCATCGCGCTCGGCTCAGCGGGGGAGCTGGATCCGTTTGAAGGCCTCGGCGTAGGTGATCCCCTGGGCCGTGCCGAGCTCGGTGGCGCGCTGGCGGACCCGGGCCTCGACCGTCTCCGGGTCGGAGAACTGGCTCACGTGGCAGCGGAGGGCCTTGAGCTTCAGGTCCATGGTCCCGGAGATGTCGACCCAGACATCCGGTTCCTCGTGCCACATCAGGTAGACCTCGAGGACCTTGTGGGGGGCCAGCCCCTCGGCGGCGAGCTCGGGGAAGTGGAGGCGGTCGCGGGCGTAGGGGTAGACGGCGTCGAGGGCGACCCGGCCGGCCGTCCGGTGGTCGCGATGGCCGGCGTAGAGGTTCAGGGTCGGGAGCGGGGTCGTGGTCACGAGCAGCTCGGGCCTGAGGCGCCGGATCGCCCGGACCACCTCCCGCCGGAACTCCCGGCTGTCCTCGAGTTCGCCGTCGGGGTAGCGGAGGAAGATGACCGGGTCGACCCCGAGGACCTGGGCCGCCCGGAGCTGCTCCGCCTCGCGGATCGTCGCCAGGCGCTCCGAGGTCATCGCCGGGTCGTCGGAGCCCTTGTCGCCGGTCGTCGCGATCAGGTAGGCGACCTGGCGGCCCTCGAGGATCCAGCGGGCGACGCTCCCCGCGCACCCGAACTCGGCGTCGTCGGGATGGGCGACGACGACGAGCACGCCGCCTCGGTCTTGCATGATCCCTCACTCTATCACGATCCCGAACAGGCCTGCACCGAACAGGCCTGCACCCCATCGGGGGGTCGGGTGCCGGACCAGGGGCCCGACACGGGGACGGTCAGGCCTGAGACCGGCGTTTTGGAGACCCGCCCATCGCCTCTAACTCTTTGATTGACATGCATATAACATTGGTTTATCATGAAAATACCTGCCAGAAAGGGTGGCGGGGGTATGGCGAGGAGACCCGTGAAGAAAGCCAAAGCCGATTACCTGATCCAGTCGGTTAGCCGGGCCCTGGACATCCTCGAGGCCTTCACCGTCCACGAGGAGGAGCTCGGGGTCACGGAGCTGTCCCGAAAGCTCAAGCTCCACAAGAACAACGTTTTTCGCCTGCTCGCCACCCTCGAGACTCGGGGGTACGTCGAGCAGGACAAGGAGACCGGTAACTACCGCCTCGGGATCAAGGCCTTCGAGGCCGGGCACGTCTTCCTCCACCACCTCGGCCTCCGCAAGCAGGCCCGCCCCTCCCTCGAGGAGCTGGCGCGGCGGGCGAACGAGACCGCCTACCTCGGCGTTCTCCAGGAGCGCTGGGTCGTCTACGCGGACATGGTCGAGACCGCCCACGCGGTGCGGGTCGTCTCCCGCCTCGGGGCCCGGCTGCCCGCCCACGCCACCGCCCTCGGCAAGGTGCAGCTTGCCTTCAAGGCGCAGGAGGAGCTCCAGGAGCTCCTCGGCAAGGGCGACCTCGCCGCCCCGACCCCCCGGACCCTGACCGATCCGGCGCGGCTCGCCGACCACCTTGCCCAGGTGGCGGCCCAGGAGTACGCCCTCGAGGACGAGGAGTGCGACGTCGGGGTGCGCGGCGTCGCGGTCCCGATCCGCGACTACACCAAGCGCGTGGTCGGCGGGATCGGGCTCGTGGGGCCCGCTGCCCGGCTCAGCCTGGAGCGGCTGGAAGGGGAGCTGGTCCCGCTGGTCAAGACCGCCGCCCAGCAGGTCGCGGCCCGCCTCGGCTACAATTTGATCCCTACCTAGGAAGCCCGTCCGAAGTACCGCTCTGAGGCTCGCGCGCTCTGGATCCTCGGTTCGCTGATTGGGTGGTCCGCTCCGGGCGCCGGCTTCGCCGGCGCAGCCTTGGGGGGAGGTTCGGAAGGGGGGCGTAGCCCCCCTCCGAGTACCGAGTGCCCTCCGCTCCCCGCAGGCTCGCCGCCGACCCCCGACGCGCGATCCGGGCCCGACGGTGGCGGGCCCTGGGGCTCACGGCCATCCTCCTCCTGCTCCTCGCGGGCGTGGCGGCGCTCCTCCTCGCGCCGGCGGGTCCGGGGACGGTGCGGGTCCTGGGGGTGGCCCTCGCCTGGTGGGTCGGCGGCCTGGTCGCCTACCTGGTCGGGCTCGGCCTCCTGCTGGTCGGCCTCCCCCCGTCGCCGGCGGAGTGAGCGGGTGACCGCGATCGCCCTGACGGCCCTCTGGCTCTCACCGGCCCTCATCTTCGCCATCGGCCCGGCCCTGCTCACTCAGGGGACCCCGGGGCTCTGGCTCCCCCTCGTCGCCTTCGCCGGCTTCCTCCTCGCGGGGGCGTGGCTGGCGGACCCCTGGGGGCGGCTTCGCGGCCGGACCGCGGGCGACCTCCTCCACCACCGCTTCGGCTGGCGGGCGGGGCGGCTGCTGGGAGGGGTGGCCCTCGCCGTCACCCTGCTCTTCCTCTGGGCCCAGTTCGCGGCGCTCCGGGAGGCCGGGCACTGGACCGGCTGGCCCCTGACGGTCGCCGCCGTCGGCGCCGGGGCCCTGCTCGCCCTGGACCTCCGGCCGGGCCTCCGCCGGGTCGCCGGGGCCGGCGGGGCGGTCGTCCTGATCGCCGGGCTCCTCCTGCCGCTTGCCGCGGTGCTGATCGCCACCGATCCGCTCTGGCCCAGGGTCTGGGACCGGGTGGCCTCGCAGGCGCGCTTCGCCTTCTCGCCGACGAGCCCCTGGGTGGTCGAGGGGCGGGCGATCCACGGCGTGGAGCCGATCCTGGCGCTGGCCATCGGCGAGGAGCAGCGGGTGCGGTTCGGCGGGCAGGGGAGGGTGGTCGTGCGGCTGTGGGAGGGCGGGGAGGTCGCGCAGGACGTGGATTCGAGCCTCGAGCTGGCCGTGAGACCGGGGGATCGCCTGCTCGTCCCGAACGGCCTCGTCCTCCGTTTCGAGCCCGGGAGGGCGATCCCCGACGCCCCCGCGACCGGGCCGGACTGGGCGGCCCCCGAGACCCCGCTCGGGGCGGCCGGGCGCCGCCTCGGCGGGCTCGCCGTCACCCTCCTGCTCGGCGGTCTCGGGCTCCCGCCCCTGCTCGCCCTCCTCGCCGCCGGCCCCGGGCTCGCCGTCCGCGCGGTCCGGCGCGGTGCGCTGCTCCTGGCCCTGCTGCTCCTCGCCCTGCAGCTCTGGGCGCTCTACGCCGCCTGGCTCGAGCCGGAGGTCTACCTGGGCGGGATCGACGGCCTCGAGCCGCTGACGCTCCCCGCGCTGGCGAGCGTGGGGGAGGGCTGGGGCGAGCTGCTCGCGCTCCTCGCCTTCGCCGGGATCGGGGGCGGCTTCCTCGCCGCCGGGCTGGCCGCCCTCGAGGCGGTCCGCCTGAGCTGGATGCGGGATCTCCGCGGGGGCGAGGCCTCGGCGCGCTGGGCCGTGGCGCTGGCCCTCGGGCTCTCGCTCCTACTCGCCCGTCAGGCGCCGTGGGGCGGCTGGCGGGTCCTGGAGCTCGCCCTCGGGCTCGCGGCGGCGACCCTCGCCCCCGCCCTCCTCCTCGGCCTCTGGCGGGAGCGGCTGACGGCCGGGGGGGCGGTCGCCGGGGTCGGGATCGGGCTCGCGGTCTTCGTGGCCCTGGCCCTGGCGGGCCTCCTCGCCGGCCGCGAGGAGTCGCTCGCGGTCCTCACGCGCTGGCCCGCGCTGGTCGCGGCGCCGGCCAACATGCTCGCCGCCTGGCTCTTTTCCATGGCGCCGAGGCCCTCCCGGAGGAGCCCGCCGCCCCGCGCCTTCCTCGAGCTCCACGCCGAGGGGTTGTCTTCCCCGCCCACTTCGTCAACAATGTAGGGCTGGAGCCTCCGCCATGGCCTCTGATCGGATCGTCGTCCGCGGCGCCCGCGAGCACAACCTCAAGAACATCGACCTCGAGATCCCCCGGGACAGGCTCGTCGTCATCACGGGGCTCTCCGGCTCGGGGAAGTCCTCGCTCGCCTTCGACACCCTGTACGCCGAGGGGCAGCGGCGGTACGTGGAGTCGCTCTCGGCCTACGCGCGGCAGTTCCTGGAGCAGATGGAGAAGCCGGACGTGGACTCCATCGAGGGGCTCTCGCCGGCGATCTCCATCGAGCAGAAGACGACCTCGAAGAACCCCCGCTCCACGGTCGGCACCGTCACCGAGATCTACGACTACCTCCGGGTCCTCTACGCCCGGATCGGGGTCCCCCACTGCCCCTCCTGCGGCCAGCCGATCACGGCCCAGACCGTCCAGCAGATGGTCGATCGCGTCCTGACCCTGCCGGCGGGCGCGAAGCTTCTGCTCCTGGCCCCGGTGGTGCGGGGGCGGAAGGGGGAGTACCGGAAGCTCTTCTTCGACCTCCGGCGCCAGGGGTACGCCCGGGTCCGGGTCAACGGCACCGTGCGCGACCTCGCCGAGGAGATCGAGCTGGACAAGAACCGAAAGCACACCATCGAGGTGGTCGTGGACCGCCTCGTCGTCAAGGAGACGATCAGGAGCCGCCTCGCCGACTCGCTGGAGACCGCCCTGAAGCTCGCCGAGGGGATCGTCCAGGTCGAGACGCTGGAGGGCGAGAAATTCCTCTTCTCCGAGAAGCTCGCCTGCGCCCGCTGCGGGGTGAGCTTCCCCGAGATCTCCCCCCGGATGTTCTCCTTCAACAACCCCTTCGGGGCCTGCCCCGAGTGCGGGGGGCTCGGGAGCCGCTGGGAGCTCGACCCGGACCTCCTCGTCCCCGACCCCCGGAAGTCGCTCAAGCAGGGGGCCCTGGCCCCGTGGGCGGGGCGGGAGTCGGTCTACTTCCGCCAGACCCTGCAGGTCCTCGCCCGCCGCCACCGCTTCAGCCTGGAGACCCCGTGGGCGAAGCTCAAGAAGTCGGTCCGCGACCTCATCCTCCACGGCGAGGCGGACGGCTCCGGCTTCGAGGGGGTCCTCAAGGTCCTCGAGCGGCGCTACAAGGAGACCCTCTCGGAGGAGACCCGGCAGGAGATCGAGCGCTTCATGTCGCTCCGGGACTGCCCGGCCTGCGGCGGCGGCCGGCTCCGTGCCGAGAGCCTGGCCGTCCGCATCGACGGGCGGTCGATCCACGACCTCTGCCGGCTGACCATCAAAGAGGCCGCGCGCTTCTTCGAGACCCTCACCCTGGGCGAGCGCGAGCAGGCCATCGCCCGGCGGGTCCTCAAGGAGATCCGCGACCGCCTCGGCTTCCTGATGAACGTCGGGCTCGACTACCTGACCCTGGACCGGGCCGCGGCCACCCTCGCTGGCGGTGAGGGGCAGCGGATCCGCCTGGCGACCCAGATCGGCTCGAGCCTGGTCGGGGTCCTCTACATCCTCGACGAGCCGTCCATCGGCCTCCACCAGCGCGACAACCGCCGCCTCTTGGCGACCCTCAAGCGCCTCCGCGACCTCGGGAATACTGTCCTGGTGGTCGAGCACGACGAGGAGACGATCCGTTCGGCCGACTACGTCATCGACCTCGGCCCCGGCGCCGGGGAGCTGGGCGGCTACGTCGTCGCCACCGGGAGCCCGCAGGAGATCATCGAGAACCCCAAGTCCCTGACCGGCCGCTACCTGGCCCGGGAGCTGTCGATCCCGCTCCCCCTGATCCGCCGGACCGGGAATGGCAAGCGGCTCACCATCCACGGCCCCCGCGAGCACAACCTGAAGGGGATGCCGGTCCGGATCCCCCTCGGGACCTTCACCTGCATCACCGGGGTCTCGGGCTCGGGGAAGTCCACGCTCGTCAACGACGTCCTCTACCGCGCCCTCGCCCAGGTCTTCCACCGCGCCCAGGAGAAGCCCGGCGCCCACGAGCGGATCGAGGGGCTCCAGCACCTGGACAAGGTCATCAACATCGACCAGTCCCCCATCGGCCGGACCCCCCGCTCGAACCCCGCCACCTACACCGGGGTCTTCACCTTCATCCGCGCCCTCTTCGCCCGGACCCCGGACGCCCGGACCCGCGGCTACGCCCCGGGGCGCTTCTCCTTCAACGTCAAGGGGGGGCGCTGCGAGGCGTGTCAGGGGGACGGCCTGGTCAAGATCGAGATGCACTTCCTCCCGGACGTCTACGTCACCTGCGAGGTCTGCAAGGGGAAGCGCTACAACCGCGAGACCCTGGAGGTCCGTTACAAGGGGCGGAGCATCGCCGAGGTCCTGGAGATGACCGTCCGGGAGGCGTTGGCCTTCTTCGAGCCGGTCCCGCCGATCCGGGCCAAGCTCCAGACCCTCCACGACGTGGGGCTCGACTACATCCGCCTCGGCCAGCCGGCCACGACCCTCTCGGGCGGGGAGGCCCAGCGGGTCAAGCTCTCGACCGAGCTCTCCCGGCGCGCGACGGGGCGGACCCTCTATATCCTGGACGAGCCGACCACCGGACTCCACTTCGCCGACATTCAGCGGCTGCTGGATGTCCTGAACCAGCTCGTGGAGCAGGGGAACACCGTGGTGGTGATCGAGCACAACCTGGACGTCGTCAAGACCGCGGACCAGATCATCGACCTCGGGCCCGAGGGCGGGGAGGAAGGGGGCCGGGTCATCGCGACCGGGACCCCCGAGGAGGTCGCGGCCCTGGCGTCCAGGTCCTTCACCGGCCAGTTCCTCCAGCGGGTCCTCGCCCCGTGAGGAGGTCGGTGCCGCCCGATCTGGTTCTCATGGGCTTCGTGAACCGGATCGAGTGCTCGGTCTGTGGGCGGGCCCACGATCCGACCGCGCTCCTCACGGTCTGCCAGGGGTGCGGGCAGATGCTCGCGGTCCGATACCACCTGGACAGCGTCGTCCGCGCCGTCACCCGCGAGGCGCTCCGGGAGCGCCCTCCGGGGATGTACCGCTTCAGGGAGCTCCTCCCCCTGGGCCCCGACGAGGAGCCGGTGACACTGGGGGAGGGCGGGACCCCCCTCCTTCCGCTGCCGCGGCTCGGCGCGCACCTCGGCCTCCGCCGGCTCCTGGCGAAAGACGAGGGGCAGAACCCCACCGGCACCTTCAAGGCGCGCGGCCTCGCCATGGCGATCACCCGGGCCAAGACGCTCGGGGTGCGCGGGCTCATGATCCCCTCGGCCGGCAACGCGGGCGGCGCGGCCGCGGTCTACGGGGCGCGGGCCGGGCTCCCCGTGGCGGTGGTGGTCCCCCGCGAGACCCCCCAGGCCGCGGTCGCCGAGGCGCTCCTGGCCGGCGCCCACGTCTTCACCGTCGAGGGGAGCATCGCCACGGCCGGGACGCTTGTCGCCCGGACCGCGCCGCTCCTCGGGTGGTTCGACCTGGCCACCCTCAAGGAGCCGTACCGGCTGGAGGGGAAGAAGACCATGGGGCTCGAGCTGGCCGAGCAGCTCGGCTGGGGCGCCCCGGACCTGGTGATCTACCCCTGCGGCGGTGGCACCGGCCTTATCGGGATCCACAAGGCGTTCCAGGAGCTGACCGCGCTCGGCTGGGTGAACGGGGGCCCGCCGCTCATCGCGGTGCAGGCCGAGGGGTGCGCCCCGGTGGTCAAGGCCTGGCGGGAGAAGGCGGAGACGACGACCCCGTGGGAGGCTCCGGTCACCGACGCGCCGGGGCTCCGGGTCCCGGCGCCGTTCGCGGGCCGGCAGATCCTCCGGGCGCTCCGCGAGAGCGGGGGGGACACCCTGGCGGTCTCGGAGGGCGAGATCGTCGAGGCCCAGACCCTCCTGGCCCGGCTCGAGGGGATCTGGACGGCCCCGGAGGCGGCCGCCACCGTGGCGGGTCTCCTCCGCCTCCGCGATCAGGGCCGGCTCGAGCCGGGCGCCCGGATCGTCCTCCTCCTCACCGGGGCCGGGATGAAGAATCCGCCGCCCCCCGTCAAGGCCCCGGTGGCCGTTGACGGCTCCGAGACCACCCTCGCCGCCGAGATCCGGAAGGCCGTCGGCCGCTAGGGCTCGCGGATTGCCTGGTCCGCTCCGAGCGCGGGCTTGGCCCGCGCAACCTCGGGGGATGAAGGGCCCGATCCGTTCGCCGAAGGGCGAACGCCCCGGCTTTGCCGGGAGGGCCGTCGGAGCGGGGTCCCCGCCGGGCCAGCGGCCGGTGGGGTGCTCGGTTGGGGGGCGGCGCCCCCCTCCGAGGAAACCCCCCTGGTCACCCCTGATGCCCCTGTGATAGAGTGGGCATTGTCCCCGTTTCGTTCGACACCCCCAGGGCCACAGAGGTCCGACGGACACCCCAGAGGAGGCTGAGATGGCCGTGGAGGTCACCAAGATCCGCAACATCGGCTTCGTCGGCCACGGAGGGGTCGGGAAGACCTCCCTCGTCGAGGCGATTCTCCACTCCACCGGGGCGACGGGCCGGCTGGGTCGGGTGGACGACGGGACCGCCACCACCGACTTCGACCCGGAGGAGGTCAAGCGGCAGATCTCCATCAACACCGCCGTGGCTCACTGCGACTTCAAGGGGCACCGGCTCCACCTAGTGGACATGCCCGGGTACGGGGACTTCATCGCCGAGGCCAGGGCCGGCCTCCGGGTCGTGGAGGGCGCGGTCGTGGTCATCGACGCCGTGGCCGGGGTGGAGGTCCAGACCGAGAAGGTCTGGAAGTTCGCCCAGGACTACGGGCTCCCCCGGCTCGCCTTCGTCAACCGGATGGACCGGGACCGGGCCGACTTCCACCGCGCCCTGGAGTCGATGCAGCGACGGCTCAAGGCCAAGCTGGTCCCGCTGGAGCTCCCCATCGGGGCCGAGGCCGGCTTCAGCGGGGTCGTGGACCTCGTGAAGATGAAGGCCTATGTCTACCCCGCCCCCCCCTCCAGCCGGGTCGAGGAGCAGGAGATCCCGGGCGACCTCGCCGATCGGGCCCGGGAGTTCCGGGAGCGGCTGGTGGAGGTGGTGGCCGAGACGGACGACGAGCTCCTGGCCCGCTACCTCGAGGAGGGGAGCCTCGGGGAGGCCGAGCTGCTGAAGGCCCTCGGGGTGGCGATCGCCGGAGGGAAGGTGGTCCCGGTCCTCCTGGGCTCCGCCGCCCGGAACATCGGGGTCCACCCGCTCCTGGACCTCGTGGTCGAGTCCTTCCCCTCGCCGGCCGACTGCGGCCCCGCGGGGGGGACCGATCCCAAGACCAAGCAGCCGGCCACCCGCGCGCCCGGCCCCAAGGAGCCCTTCTCCGCGCTGGTCTTCAAGACCTTCACCGATCCCCACGTCGGCAAGCTCACCCTGTTCCGGGTCTACTCGGGCCACCTCACCTCCAACTCCCAGGTCTACAACGCGACCCGCGAGACCAAGGAGCGGGTCGGCCAGGTCGCCCTGATCCAGGGGAAGGAGCAGAAGGGGACCGACGCCCTCGGCCCGGGCGAGATCGGGGTCACGGCGAAGCTCAAGGAGACCCTGACCGGCGACACCCTCTGCGCCGAGGCGCACCCGATCGTGTTCCCGTCCATCGCCTTCCCTGAGCCCGCCATCTCCTTCGCCATCCAGCCCAAGGCCAGGGGCGACGAGGACAAGATCAGTAACGCCCTGGCCCGGCTCGCCGAGGAGGACCCCACCCTCCGCTACCACTACGACGCCGAGACCAGGCAGCTCCTGGTCTCCGGGGTCGGGCAGCTCCACATCGAGGTGACGGTGGAGCGGATGAAGCGGAAGTTCGGGGCCGATGTGGCCCTGCTGCCTCCCCGCATCCCCTACAAGGAGACGGTCAAGGGGAAGGCCAAGGCCCAGGGCAAGCACAAGAAGCAGACCGGCGGCCGCGGGCAGTACGGGGACTGCTGGATCGAGATCGAGCCCCTCCCCAGGGGGGGCGGCTTCGAGTTCGTGGACAACATCGTCGGCGGGGCGATCCCGCGCAACTTCATCCCCGCCGTCGAGAAGGGGATCCGCGGGGCGATGGAGCGGGGGGTCCTGGCCGGCTACCCGGTCGTGGACATCCGGGTGACCCTCTACGACGGGACCTACCACAGCGTGGACTCCTCCGATCTCGCCTTCCAGATCGCCGGCTCCCTGGGGCTCCAGAAGGCGGCGAGCGAGGCCCACCTCTGCCTTCTCGAGCCGATCATGAACGTGGAGGCGACGGTCCCGACCGACCACGCCGGCGACGTGATCGGCGACCTCAACGGGCGGCGCGGGAGG
>Ga0137796_10000183_pt1 | contig 39159 bp, 27 predicted proteins | sample OV2TP3_FD_97704 | JGI IMG/M metagenome (GOLD analysis project Ga0137796, IMG submission 97704) | reverse complement strand
GCTTTGGGTTCCTCGATGGGGTCGGTCGTTTGGAGGAGACGCGAAAACGCTTCCTGGCAAACATCTTGGGCATCGTCGTGCGATCTGAGAATTCTCCAGGATGCCGAGATCAGCTTCTGGCGATTCTCGAGAAAGAGACGCTCGACGGGCGAAGTCATTTCACCTTCTCGACGGAGATCGCTCGCAGGATCATCGGTTTGGAATAGAGTTCCCTCCCGTCGAATTCCCACTGCACGCCGCCGTCCTCCTTGAGGCGGGTTCCATTGCCTCCGATCACCCGTCCGGGGAGTCGGACCGTGAGGCGGAAGCGATCGTCCCAAAGCGCCTTTCCCGCACCGACGCCGACCTCCTCCCCATCGTACACGGATGCGATGGAAGGAAAAGCGTCCCCGCGCGATCGAACCGGCGCGCCCATGGCCAGACCGTCGAGGATTTCGCGGCGCAGCTCGGAGAGAAACTTTCGGGCGTACTCCTCTTTGTCGTGGGCGGCCAGGAATTCCGCGATCGCTTTGGAAAGCTTGGCCCCGCTCAGGGCGTTCCGGATCCGCGCCTCCGCCGCCTGGAGGAGAACGAGACGATCCGTCCATGCCAGGCGATGATGGCGAGCGTAGGCCGCCACGGCGCGCGAGGCGACGATCATCTGCTTCTCCCTCTCCGAGGCCGCGAGATGCTCGAAAAGCTCGGTCTGCTCTTCGGCCTTCAGCCCGGAGAGCCCCTTCTCTCCGATGCGATCCAGGAGGCGTTTGACCTTGGGGTCGGAGAGGAGCGCGTCGTCCACGGCGTGGATTTCTCCCACATCCATCTGGGAATAGTCGCGCTCGAACTCGTAGACGCGGAAATCGTTCTGGGTCGAGACCCGCAAACGAGTGGGATGGTGCAGCAACCGCTCGCGATGGGGAAGGTCTTTCGGAGCGAAGCACGGAGGGATCTCGTTCAAATCGCGGAAGGTCTTCGACGCTTGCCAGACCCACTTCTCCCGGGGGCCCTTGTCGGTCTGTTCCGTTTCTACCTTCTTGGTGAGGGACCAATCCGGGGGTGGAGGGGCGTGGAGGTAGGCCCGAAACTCGGCCGGATCTCCGCGGTAGGTCAAGCGGACTTCGGCGGATCCGTCCGGACGCACGACGATTTCCTCCTCGATTTCGAGACAGCCGGCCAAAGGGAAGAGCAGCACAAGCGGAAGCCATCGGTTCATCGCCATCCTCCTGAATCCACCAGGAACGACGTTTTCGCGAGCTCGGGCAACGACAAGAATCGGCGCTCGAAGTGACAAGGAGCTCATGCTACGATAGCGCGCTCAATCGAGGAGATCCCATGAAACCGGTCTTGCAGATTGCGCTCGATTTCCTGGAACTCTCGCGGGCGCTCAAGGTCGCGCGCGAAGCGTGGGCGGCGGGAGCGACCTGGATCGAAGCGGGGACTCCCCTCATCAAGAGCGAGGGACTGGAGGCGGTCCGGGCGCTCCGGAGGGAATTCCCGAAGGGCTACATCATCGCCGACCTCAAGACGTTGGACGCGGGCCGGGCGGAGTTCGAGTCCGCGGCCAAGGCGGGGGCGAACTGCGCGACGGTGTGCGCCACGGACAGCGACTCGACGGTCCTCGAATGCATCGAGGCGGGCCGCAACTACGGCATCGACGTCTGCGTGGATCTCTTGGGGCTCAAAGGGGAGGCCGCCATCGCGTTGGCGAAGAAATGCGAGGAGTGGGAGGCCCACCACATCGGCCTTCACCTGCCGATCGACGATCAAATGCGCGGGCTCGACGTGACCGGCGAGCTGCGCTCGATCCGGCCGCACGTGCGGATCCCCATCGCCGTCGCCGGCGGAATCAACAGCGAGAGCGTCGCTTCCGTGGTCCAGGCGGGCGCCGATATCGCGATCGTCGGCGGGGCCGTGACGAAGAGCGCCGATGCCGAGGCCGCGACGCGCGCGATCCTCCGGGCGATGGAAACGGGCGTGGCCATCGCCACGGATCTCTACAAGCGTGGAGCTTCGGCGGAAGACCTCCGCCGAATCCTCGCGAAAGTTTCGGCCCCCAACGTCTCCGACGCGATGCACCGCTCGGGGGACTTGCCGGGACTTCAGCCCTGCCAACCGCGGACGAAGTTCTTCGGCCCGGCCGTGACGGTGCGGACCTATCCGGGCGACTGGGCCAAGCCGGTCGAGGCGATCGACGTGGCGGGCGAAGGGGACGTGATCGTGATCGACGCCGGCGGCGTGCCTCCCGCGGTATGGGGAGAACTGGCGTCGCATTCATGCCTTCAGCGCAAAGTCGCGGGCGTCGTCATCGAGGGAGCCATCCGCGACATCGACGTCATTCGCGAGATCGGGTTCCAAGCCTATGCCAAGATCGTCACTCCCACGGCGGGCGAACCGAAGGGGTTCGGGGAGATCAACGTGCCGATCAAGATCGGGGGCGTCGGAATCGCGCCCGGGGACTGGATCTTGGCCGACGACTCGGGCGTCGTGCGGATCCCGAAAGGAAAGGCGGTCGAGGTTTCCAATCGCGCCATGGACGTCTTGGAGCACGAGAACCGATTGCGTGCGGAGATTCAGAAGAAGGGGACCCTCGCGAGCGTGACCGAGCTGGTCAAATGGGAGAAAAACATCGTGGACGCTCTCAAGAAGTAGATGAGAGGGGTTTTTGCGAGCGTTATAATAGAGCGGGTATGAGGTGCGAAAACTGCGAGCGTGAGTCCGTTTCGGTTCATGTGACTCAGATCGAACCGTGGGGGAAGCGAGCGATCCGCTTGTGCGAGGGATGCGCGGGCTCTTTGGGATGGTCGTTTCCGAGGCGATCGGAGCCGCGGTGTTCGCAAGAGCTTCCGATTCCGAGGTCGTTGCTTCGGAGCTTGATCCGGGAAATCTCATGATTTGCGAAAAGTGCAGCAAGAATCATGCGACGGTGCACCTCACCGCCATCGAGAACGGCGTGAAACGGGAGGCGCACCTCTGCGACGAGTGCGCCCGCGCGGCAGGCGTGGGGATCAAGGTCAGCTTCTCGATCAACGACATCCTGGGGAATCTGATGGAGGCGAAGGTGCCCAAGGCGCTCAAGGAGTTGCAGCAGATCCGATGCCCCGAGTGCGGGCTTACCTATGCCGAGTTCAAGTCCAAGGCTCGGCTGGGCTGCGCGAACGACTACGAGCTTTTCAAGCAAGGGCTTCTTCCCCTCCTCGAGAAGATCCACGGAGCGACGCAACATGTCGGCAAGGCGCCGCACACCGTGGACGCCTCGATCCAGAAGGAAAACGAACTCAATCGGCTCAAGCGGGAGTTGGATCAGCTCGTGAAATCCGAGAACTTCGAGCGCGCCGCCGAGGTGCGGGACCGCATCCGTCATCTCGAAGTCGATCTCGAGCGGGGAGGGGCATGAAGCTCGAGGAACTCCTCTCCAAGACGGGCGAGTGGCTCAAGGGGGTCGGGCCCGAAAGCGATGTGGTGATTTCGAGTCGGATCCGGCTCGCTCGGAATCTCCATCGGTTCCCCTTTCTCACCGTGGCGACGCCCCAGATTCGCTCCGAGGTGGAGAGCTTCGTCCGGCAGAAGATCGAGGAAGTGAAATTCCCCCGCCCGATCCACTACTGGTCCCTGGCCCGGATGAGCGCGGTGGACCGCACGATGCTCGTCGAGCGGCACCTGATCAGTCGGGAGCATGCCCAAGCGGAAGGGGAACGGGGCGTCGCGATCGGGACCGAAGAGTCGGTCTCGGTGATGGTGAACGAGGAGGACCATCTCCGCATCCAGGCGATGCGTTCGGGATTCCAGTTCGAGGAGGCGTACGAGGAGATCGATCAGTTCGACGAGCTTCTCGAGCGCCAGCTCAATTTCGCGTTCCATCCTCAGTTCGGCTACCTCACGGCGTGTCCGACCAACGTCGGCACGGGGATGCGGATCTCCGTGATGATGCATCTGCCCGCGGCGGTGATCTCGAAGCAGATGGACAAGGTTCTTCAATCGCTTCAGCGGCTGAACTACGCGGTTCGAGGCCTCTTCGGCGAGGGGACGCAGCCGTTGGGGGATTTCTATCAGATCTCCAACCAAGTGGCGCTGGGGAAGTCGGAGAAGGACTTGATCGGCGAGATGAAGCGCGTGATTCCGGAGGTGCTGAAGTTCGAGCGGTCGTGGCGGTACAAGCTGATGGAGGACGAGCCGAAGAAGCTCGAGGACAAGGTCTGGCGGGCGTACGGAATCCTGCGCCATGCTCGGAAGATTTCGACGGAAGAGACCATCGACCTCCTCTCCTCGCTCCGGCTGGGGGCGAATCTCAACATCGTTCGGGACGTGCCGATCGGCGTGATCAATCAACTCTTCATCGTGACCCAGCCGAGCCATCTGCAGAAGATGGCGAAGAAGACGCTCAACGCCGGGGAGCGCGACGCGATGCGGGCGGAGTACATCCGGACGCGGTTGGAGCAGATTTGATCCGCGGAGGCCCTGGGCGAACCGGCGAGATGGGCAAGGACCACGTCGAAGGATCCGGGGGGGCGACTATTGCGCAGAAGGGGCTCCACGTCGCGAATGGCCTGTAGAGACTCGAGGTGTTCCCGGTTGAGGCGATCGATGGCCTCCCCTCTGCGGGCCCGGCGCGGTCGGCGGTGAATTCCCAGTCAAGCGGGAACAATCGCCCCGCGACCGAGGCCTTGTACCCCACAGGGTTTCATCATACAATCTTATTGTGAAAACTATTGCAATCTCTATTGACGACTCCACCCTGGAAGCGATCGATCGTCTGGTACGGCAAGAACGGCCGTCGGGTGCGGGTCGGCGAAAGGGAGCGCGCCGATGTACCCGCTCGGAGATCGTGCGCGCGGCCCTGCAGGCATTCGTGGCGGGGCGTGAACGCCTCCGGCGCGAAGTACGGGAGGGGGCGATTCTGGCACGGCATCGGGCGCTCCTCACTCGGCAGGCGACCGCCCTGGTCGCCGAGCAGGCCGAACCGTGAACCGCGGCGAGATCTACCGGGGCGGGGATCGCGCCCCTGAGCGAGGTGGAAAACCGGGGTTCTACGTGGTCGTTTCTCGGCAATTCATCGCCGGCAACGAGGATGTATCGACGGTCATCTGTGCCCCGGTTTATGGCGAGATTCTCGGACTCTCGACGGAGGTCGTGATCGGGACCGCCGAGGGATTGCCCCGGTCCTCGGCCATCCGCTGCGATTTTCTCGCCCTGATGTTCAAGCGCAAGCTCACCCGGTTCGTCGGCGTGCTTTCGGAGGCGAAGCTCGCTCTCCTCGAGCGAGCACTGGCGATCGCCCTCGACATGACGGTGCCTTCCGACCGACCGCCACGAAGGAGCGTACCCCTGGCCTGACGGAGAGACTCGGTGCTTTTCGAAATCGTAGCGACATCCTCCCTTGGTGACTACCGGATCGACATTCCGTTCGAAGAAGGGACCCATCCAAGTACGCGGCGAGAGGGGACTTCGGACGGTTACGAGATTCCCGCAAGTTCGAAGGGAACGTGGAGTGGGGAGCACTGGTGTTGTGAGACGAGATCGACATCGCGCCTGAGACGGTGTTCGCGGAAGCCGCGGGGGAAGCACTCACGGAGCGAGTGACCGGGGAGGCCCTGCGCGGGAGAATGCGATAAGGGTTGCGATCCCGGCCGAGCGGGGCGGCCCCAGGAGGAGCCGCCCCAGACGCGGTAGCGGATCAGTGCGCCAGGGCGTAGGTGTCGTCCGAGCCGCCGAAGAACAGGAGTCGTTGATTCACCGCGTCGGCGACGGCGGGACCGCGGTTCTGTGGGACGGTTCCCGGCGGTACTAATTCCGTCCAGGAAGGGGTAACAGCAGAAAGGTCGAAGGCCCACGTGTCCTTTTTTGTGCCGTTGTTGTTGACTCCGCCGAATACGATCATGCGATGGTTGGCCTTGTCGAAGATCGCCGAGTGCTCGGATCTTCCCTCGGGAACAGTTCCCCCCGAAGGAGTGATGTTCTTCCACTGGGGAACTCCTCCCTCTAGGTTCAACGCCCAAACATCGTTCATGGGTCCGGGCAGTCCGCCGTAGACGATCATCTGGTTCTTGATACGGTCATGAATGGCGGTGTGCCGGTATCGTGGGAGAGGCAATGGGCCCTGAAGTCCTGTATTCATGGAGACCCAGACCGGGGGATCCTGTTCGAGGTCGAGCGTGAATAGCTCATTCCTATCCAACCCGTTGGAGTCCACACCGCCGAACACGTACATCTTCTTCGCGGCCGAATCCAGAATGGCGGAGTGTGCAACTCTGGGACTTGGTACGGCGCCCTTCACCTGAAGCTGCTTCCACGTGGGGGAACCGGAAAGGCTCAGCTCCCACAACTCGTCATAGTAATTCGTGGGCGGATAGGAGTAGCCTCCAAAGACGAGCATCCGTTTTTTCACCGGATCGTAGACGGCGGAATGAAGCCTGCGTTGAGGACCGGCCGTTGAGGAGATTTCGCTCCAAGAAGGAGTGGAGCTCTTGAGGTCAAGGGCCAACGTCTTCAAGTTGACATTGATGCCGTCGAAACCGCCAAAGACGATCATCCGCTGCTGGGTGGTGTCCATCACCAGAGTATGATCGACGCGCGCCGGAGGCTTCGTGCCCGAGGTGGAAAGAATGCTCCACTCCAGCTTGCCCGTCGTGGCCGTCACCGTCGCCGAGGGAGCGCTTCTTCCCGTTCCCTTCCGCGCCCGAACGTAGACCTCGTACTCGGTGGAGGGGGCGAGGCGAGAGAGCGTCACTCGGTTTTCATTCGCCCCAGCCACGGCACTCGCCGCCGTTTCCTGATTAGTGTTCTTGTAGGAGACGTCAAAGCTGTCCTCGTCGAGCGAGTTGTCCTTCCACGAAACGTCCAGGAGCGAACTCCCTCGCGCGGTCACCTGAACTTCGGTCGGCGCCTTGAGCTTTTCTGCGGCCGAGTCGCCTCCGTCGTCGTCATCGTCGCTTCCGCCGCCGCAACCGACGGCCGAGACGATCGTCCCCAGAAAGAGCACCCATGCGGCTTGCCTGATGGGTTTCATAACGAACTCCAAAAAAATCAACTGTCCTAGAAGCGCGAGGCGGCGAGGTTTGTATGAGGGAAACGGAAGGAGAACTTCCGATGTCGGATGTGGGATCGGACTTCATCGAAGACAAAGGGTGTGCCGATCTCGCGTCGAAATGCTCGTGACCTGATCGGGGCCGAGGGCCGGAGTCGCCACCCACCGGGACGCGAAATCTCCTGTGCCGAGCTGGCCGGACATGTTCGAACCGTAGGTCCAGACCGTCCCGTCGGAACGAAGCTCCACGGAGTGGTTTCGTCCCCCCGCAAGGTCGATGACCCCTCGAGATCCATTCGGGGTGAAGAGTCCCACCGATGGGACAGTCCAATGCAGAGCGAGCTGTCCGTCCCAATTCGATCCCCAAACGAAGACCGTACCGTCGGCGCGCAAAGCGAGCGAATGAGATCCGCCGGCGGAGATGTGGACCGCTTTCAGACCCCTTACGTCGCCCACCTGTTTATCCGAGTTGCTCCCCCACGCTTTGATTTCGCCATCGGCTCCCAGGGCCAAGACGTGACTCGATCCCCCAGCTACGGAGCAGAATCTCGAGTCGAGCGAGTCGCCGGCAATCGCCGGATAACCAATGGGTAAAGGCCCGTGGCGGGGGGAGACCTGACCGTGATCGTTCGGTCCCCAAGCAACCAGAATTCCGTCTCCTTGGAGCGCCATACTGAACTCGCCGCCTGCAGAAACAGACTTGAGATAGCCGTATGTCGCGATTCGTTGGGGAATCCACCCGACGCCCCCGGCTACGCCGGCGGACAACTGAATCTTGGAGTTGTCCCCCCAGGCCCATACGGTGCCGTCTGCGCGCAGGGCAAGGGAATGGTACTCCCCCGCGGAAACGGCGATGATGTCTTCAAATTCTGGGACTTCAATCGGGATGGGTCGATCCGTTCCGTACACCTTGGGTTTTCCGATTCCGAGCTGCCCGTGAGAATTGTCTCCCCAGGTCCAGACATGTCCAGCGGAGTCCAAGAGCACCGTGTGTGCCTTTCCGGTAGCGACTTGGATGGCGTCACCGATATCCGGGACCTCGATCGGTTCGGCACTCCGGTCCGGCCGGTATCCGGCGATCCCCAATTGGCCGCGGTCGTTGTTGCCCCATCCCCATGCCGTTTGGTAGGAGCGCATCGCGAGCGCGTGATCGCCCCCAGCCGTAATGCCAGTGATCTTTCGGATCGCGACCCTGATTCCATGGTCGATCGTTTGGACAGGCGCAGGCATTCCCTGAGGGCCGTCTCTGCCGATGGCGTTCCGCCGGCCGGCGCTCCAGATCGTTCCATCGGCGTGGAGCACAAAGGTAGACTCTATCCCTGCCGCCAGAGCCTTGGCGCGTCCTCCGTCGCGGTAGGGAGTAGGCCAATTGGTTGGATACCTATCGTCCGCCCCGGTCCCCAGTTGTCCTTGGTCCCCCCGTCCCCAAGTCCAAACCCCTCCATTGGCCGACAGCGCTGCCGCGTGATAACCCCCGGCCGCGATTGCTTTCACGTTCTGGAGAACCACGACTCCCGGGGTGGAGTTCCATCCATTTCTATCATTCCCGATGCCACGCCTCCCCAATTGGCCCCAATTGTCATACCCCCACGTCCAGATAATTCCATTCACATCTAACCCCATGGTGAACTGGAGTCCACAAGCAATGGCGATGAACGGAGGGATGTTTTCGATCCGGACCGCGGAATAGCTTTGCCAGGGAGGAGGCTGCGCCAAGGCTCCACCATCGCTCCAGCCCCATGCGAAGACCCGTCCGGTTTCTGACAAGACCGCCATGTGGAAGTGGCCGGAAGCGATCATCTTGATCTTCGGTAGGTCCTCGACTTGGACAGGATGGGGCAGCGAGGTTTTTCCCTCACTGAATGGATGACCTCCGCGGGTCATGTCCATTCCCCACACCCAGACGGTCCCGTCCGCGCGAAGCGCCATCGAGGTCGAATACCCGGCCGAAATCGACTTGACCTGATCGAATGGGTTGCCCAGCCAGTCCCGCACGACGACGGGCGAAATATGATCCTGTGTCGTTCCGTCCCCGAGCTGGCCGAACCTGTTCGCCCCCCAAGCCCGAATCGTGCCATCCGGTAGCAGGGCGAGCGAATGCCCGCCCCCGACTCCCGTTGTAGCTGAGAATCCGGGCCCCGCTGCGATCGCTTTGACTCTCGGGATTCCGGGAACGGGTACGGGGAGAGGGAAGGCCGTACGAGCCAGTCCGTTTCCGAGTTGCCCCGAGCCGTTATCGCCCCACGCCAGGACGGCGGAGAACGCGGGGTTTTGGTCGTATGGATCTTCTGGGATATCGGGAGAGAGGAATTCGTCGGCCGGGGAATCCGTGATCCAGGGATCGATTCCCTCATACGCTACCGATCTCGCCACGGGCACCGAGGCTGTGGATGCGTCGTACTCTCCGAAGGCAAGGAGCAGAGCGATCAGAAGCAGGCTGACCATCGGTACGATTCTGGATGGGCTCCGCGACATGTTCGCCTCCGAAGATAGCTCAGCGACTCACGAAGCGCGAAGTACTGGAGTTTGTATGGGAGATTCCAGCAACGGGAGGGGCGACCGGTCCCCCGGGGCCGGTCGCCCATGGGCTAGGGCATGAACCCATCGAGCTTGATCGAGTCGAGACTGTTTCCGGCTCCGATCACCAAGACGAAGCGCGAGGATCGAATAGCGCGAGGCGTGAGCTAGGGGACCGGGTAGGGAGTCCCCTCGATGGTGCCGACGATGTTTCCTTGGTTGTCCCGGATGACACGTTTCGGGGTGTACATTCTCTTCCCCGTGATCTCGAGCACCGTTTCCGGATCTCGAATGTCGTACTGCCCAAGGTACCGGTCGGCCTGTTCCGCCGGGAATCCGGCCCGGAGCAGCACCTTTCCGGCCATTTGCTTTGCCAGGGCGTCCGTTTTCCGGAGGTTGGATCGCCAAATCTCCAAGAGACCGGACTCTTCGACATACCATACGGCACCGCTCTTGTCCTACACGAATCCACCCTCCACCAGCGGCATCGCGGTGAACTTTCCCTTCCAAGATTCGAGGTGGGCGATCACGTCGTCCGCTTCGGGCGACTCGGGCCTTTTCTCTTTTCGAAGAGCATCGTACTCTGGAAGGTGAGCCTTGGCGGAGTCGCTCGCGCGCTCTTCGAGTAGAGCGTTGCGCCTCCTGATTTCCGAGTCCGCATCCGCGCGAGCGGCGGCGGCTCCACCGAGGAGCTTTCCGAATTCGGCATTCTCGGGAGCGTTCGGAAGCATATTCCGCAAGAGGTCGAGATAAGACCTGGCCTCCTTCTCCATCTCCTCCTTGGTGCGATTCTCCTGGCTGATTCTCGTCACTTCCGTGCGACACGTATCGATCAACTTCTTTGCGGCTTCTCCGCGATACCCGTCGTCTTTCTTCGCCCACGCGTCTGCCTCGGCGTGTTCGTCGGGGAGCGCCGCGACGGCTTTCGCGTAGTGTTCGTCGGCCAGTCGCAGGAACCGGAGGACCTCGGCGCACGCGGCCGCGACTTCCTCTTCGAGGCGAATCAGAGCTTGTTCGGCCTTCCGAAAGTAGACGGGCGCCTGATCGACCTTGTTGGGGTCGTCCACGAAGAACCCGAAATGGCGCAGGGCGGTTTCGAATTCGCCGATCGCCTCGTCCGCTTCGTCCGCGGCGAACGTTCCGCACAGTGTGAGGGGGTCCTTTCCTGGTCGAATTCTCCAACTCGGGAGTGAGCGCGGGAAAAGGGGGCGGTGTATACCCCACTCTGGATGGGTTTGCTGCAGGGCTCCGCCTCAAGCCGACAAGGGGGAAGGAGCCGTGAGCGGTAAGCATTCGGCATCGGGGAACTCATAACGGATGCTCGATGCTGAGGGCAAGGTACCCGATGTCCGAGGAGAACGTAAGTACTGTTCTGAGCCCATCCCCTTTTCTCCCCACACAGCACTCGCCTCCTTGCGCTTCGGGAGAGTGGAACTTCCTGGAGGTTTCGATGCGAGGAAAACTGCTTGTCGTACCCATCCTGACCGCTCTGGTACCCTTGACCGGCATGGTGGGCTGCGGAGAGACTGAGCTCTGCGGAACAGACATGCTCCCGCCGACCGAAGTCTCGGATTCACCGCTTCTCGAATCGGTCGAGCTTACGCCCGAACTCCTTGAGGCAGTCGTCGCTCCGATCGAAGAGCCGACGCCGATTCGCGAATTCATCTCCTTCCCGGATTCCCCGCTGTACCCTGAACCCGACCATGGATTCATGGTCGGAATCCCGCCCGAGCCCGACTATCCGATCTTCACGTCCTGGGCTCCGCCCGCTCTCCGGCCGGGACAGTGGTGGTGGTTCATGATCCGGAGCGCGTATCTCTTTGGACAAGACCCCGGCAAGCTCTTCATAGGAGGGGCCGAAGTCTCGGTCCACTTATGGCAGGCGCACCTCATTACAGTCAAGCTCGACCGCGAACTTAGCGGCTTCATCCGGGTGATTACGGCGGAAGGTGACACGATTCCGGGACCGGTGCTCCTCATGGGGTCGATGTTGAGCGCGGCATGGGAAGCCAGAGTGAGGGACTACGCCTGGCGGTACGGCCGCGATCAGTCTTGGACGGAGGCCATGTTAAGCATCGAGTACGGGTATCCTTTGCAGCGTGTGCTGCTGGAACGCAAGATCGTCACGATCGCGTATCACTATCGGAACAACATACCCTATCCGGATCGGGCCCAGCAGTGGCCCGGAAAGGACGAAGCCGAGATCGAAGCGAATCACATGGAGGCGCTGAGAAAACAGCTCATAGCCAAGTTTCCGGGATACGCCTTTCGTCTGACCTTCCGGGGCGCTAAGGAAGAGGCAGATGTACTCATGGTTGGAAACGACGAAAAGCTTGGTAGCGCCGGAGCTTGGAACTATGACGATTGGCCGACGATTCGACTCCAATGGGATTCGGCCGCTACGCACGAAATGGGCCATTTCCTCGGACTGCCTCACTTTCCCCGTACCTACGGGGGAACAATCGTGCCCTATCTCCCCGGGGAGCCCAGGGCATGCATCATGGACGGGGCATCGGGTGGTTCGGAGTTCTGCTCCATCTGTCGCACTGCGCTGGGACTTCCGCTCAAGCTGGTGGGCCCGCTGGTTGGAGCTCGAAGCCTCGTGTTCAGTTTCAATGCAGTGGAGGTTATGAACATCCCCGCGAAGACTATCGAGACCGCCTCCGAGAACAACCTAGGGGAACTGGGGAATGGGAGCTCGCGTCATGGGGTGATCTCGCGTAACGACCGCTTCGTCGCCTTCGCTTCCGACTCTACAAATCTCGCGGATGACGACGGGAATGGAAAGGCGGATGACGACAGGAATGGAAAGTGGGATCTCTTCGTCCATGAACGATTCGAGGGAAAAACGACTCGAGTCAGCGTCGACACGAACGGAAGAGAATCGGATGGGAATACCTCCTCGCGCCCGGCCATCTCTGCGGATGGGCGCTACGTCGCGTTCGTATCGGAAGCGACCAATCTCGTGCCAGGGGATTCCAATGAAAAGACAGATGTCTTCCGCCACGATCGCGAAACCAAGAAGACCGTCCGAGTAAGCGTGGACTCCCAGGGAACGCAGGCCGACGGGAATTGCCTTGACGTTTCCATCTCGGCCGATGGACGATTCATTGCGTTCTCCAGCCTGGCCACCAATCTCGTTCCGGGAGACACAAATGGGGTTGCCGATGTTTTCGTACACGACGTCCAGATGGGGCAGACGATCCGAGTGAGCGTAGGTGTCCAGGGGGCGCAGGGGAACGAGCACTCCAGGGCTCCCCTCCTTTCGGATGATGCTCGATTTGTGGCCTTCGAATCGACCGCATCAAACTTGGTGACGGGTGACAACAACCGGGTTACGGATGTCTTCGTCCATGATACCCTGAGGGGCATTACGGAGCGGGCAAGCGTAGGTCCTGCCGGAGAGGAATCGGACGGAGCCAGTGCGCTTTCCTCGATCGCCGCGGATGGCCAACGGGTCGCTTTCATTTCTCAGGCGACAAATCTAGGTGTGAAAAGCAAGGAGGGACGAAATGCTTACCTTCGGGATCGCGTCGGGTCCAAGACTCTTCCCCTGTCCAGCGCGGTCGCCGGCGGGGACCCCAGCCACTCGGTGACGGACGCCCTGCTCTCACCGGACGGAATGTGGGTGGTCCTGCACGACTCCGGGGAACGGAATACCTATTTCATCAAGATGGACAACTCTTTCGGGATGATTCTCGATACCAGAAGGCGCGGGGTATCGTCCGTTTCGGGACCGTGAGGCCCTCCCGTATTTCCAGGGCGACGCGGGCTTCACTCTCGGTGTACCGGAGATGTTTGTTTTTCTCGAGACCCCGACTTGGAAGAGAGGCTTCGAGCGATCTTGGAAGAAGAGCGGCAGAGACGCTGAGCCGCGGCCAGCAAGTGCCCTCAAACATCGGAGATTCTACGAAGGCATCCAGGTCGCTCTCCTCGAGGGCGTCGCCTCAAACGCGAGATCCGAAGAGCCACACCTGGACCGGCGCGACCGTGCGCCGGAGGCGCGGAAGATAGCGCCGAATGAATTGGCGGATTCGCGCGTCGCGGATCAGAGCTGCCGTTCGACCCATTTCCAGGTTTCCTGCGACGGAATCTCGTCCGCCATGGTCCACGTAGACAGGTGACCGGGGACGCCGGTGGCGGCATCCGGGTAGCGCGACTCGGTGTACTCGCTGGTCGGCTTTGCCAAAGGGGTATGGAGGGACTTGAGCTCGCACGCGATTTCGGTCAAGTCATGGTGCTTCGGTGCAGGTTGGATTCCTTTCCGGATCAGGGTCGAAATCTCGATATCCAAATCCCGTAACTAGAGTTGAGGGAAATCCGCCTCCGGGTGGAGAGGGCGGCCCGTCAATGAGATGCAATGCCTTGTCCGCATTTCGATTTTCCCGCACGAATCTTCTCAACTCTCCCGGCCAGGATTCGCAATTAGCACACTACACGGGATTCGAAACTCGCCTTTCTCTTGGAATGCCCGCGATGAACCGATTCCTCCAGGATTGGAACCTACTGCTGTGCCCGGTATTCGCAGCCGGCCACGAGCCTTCGGCCGTGGATTCCGATGCTCTTCCGTCGTCCTCGCCCCGGGAGGGCGATGGCGGGCCCCGGGCTCCCATCTCCCGCGAGTGGGATATACTATGAACACCCCGACGATGCCGACCGACGATACGAGCATGCACGGCCCGGTCAAGGCGTTTCCCGCCACGACGTGGGGAATCCTCTCCCAGTTGCGAGCGACGGCGCCCGCCGACCAACGAGCGACTCTCCACACTCTCTGCGAACGCTACTGGAAGCCGGTCTACGGGGTGATTCGGTGGAAATGGGCCAAGTCGAGCGAGGATGCCAAGGACCTGACTCAAGCCTTTTTCCTCTGGCTCTTGGAGGGAGACGCTCTCGGGAAATACGAGAAGGAGCGGGGCTCCTTTCGGAGGTTTTTGAAGGTTCTTCTCGCGGGCTTCGTCGGCCATAGCGAGCAGTACCTACAAGCCCTCAAGCGCGGAGGGCGAGTCCAGACGATTCCGATCGACGCGGATTCGTCCGTGGCCGCAGATCGGTTGGCGGACCCAAGAGATCTCGATCCCGATCGGGCCTTCGATCGGCTGTGGGTCTCTCAACTGCTTCAGACGGCGCTGGAACGTGTTTCCGCGAAGCTCGCGCGGACGGAACGGGAGAAGCTCTTTCGCATCTACGAGCGATACGAACTTCTTCCGGCCGAGCAGCGCCCCACGTATCTCGCCGTCGCGGAGGAATTCGATCTCAAGGAGGGCGACGTTCGAAGCTATCTCTTCATCGTGCGCGGGATGTTGAGGACGGAGATTCGTCGCGAGTTGGCCGAGACGACGCGGGACGGAGAAACCCTGGAGTAAGAGTGGAGGGCGCTTTTCGCCGAGGAGAAAAAATGAACGACCCACTCCGCCCCGGCTGGGAGGACTCGGTCCTTTCCGGACTTCGGCATTACGAAGAGGGTCAGGCGACCGCATCGCGCCGGTACCAAATCCTGGAGGAGATCGGACGAGGAGGGATGGGGGTGGTCTACCGGGCGATCGACGGGGAACTGAATCGCCAAGTCGCGTTCAAGGTCCTCTACGACGTGGCGCTGCTCCATCCCGATGTCCAACGCCGTTTCCGACGGGAAGGAGAGATCATGGCGCGGCTCAGCCATCCCAATGTGGTCAGCGTCTACGACATCGGGGAGCAGGACGGAGCGCCGTTCATCGCCATGGAATTCGTAGAGGGGGAGACGCTCGAGAAACTCATGGCTCGGGGCGGAGCCTCGCGGCGATCGCTCCTCGAGATCCTGGAGAGTGCCGCACGAGGGGTCGCCCACGCCCACAGTCAAGGGATCATCCATCGCGATCTCAAACCCTCCAACATCATCGTGACCGCGGGGCGCAATCCCAAGGTTACGGATTTCGGACTCGCCCACGTACCGCACACCTCCACCGCGGTGACCCGACCGGGTTCCCTTCTGGGGACGCCTCTCTACATGTCTCCCGAACAATTGTCCGGGAACTCGGAGGAGCTCAGCCCACGCTCCGACGTCTATTCGCTCGGGGTGATTCTCTACTCGATTTTGACCGGCTCGGTGCCCTACGAAGGAGACTCGATCCTCGAAATCCTCGCCAAGATCCAGAACCAATCGATCGTCCCTCCACGGCATCGGGATCCGACCGTGCCGCAGGAACTCGAGACGATCTGCATGAAAGCGCTGGATATCGAAGCGGGAAGTCGTTATCGGACGGCCCGAGAGTTTGCGGAAGACATCCACCGGCATCTCCACGATCGGACGATTCTGGCCGAACCGACTCCGCTGATTCGCCGGGCGCAGAGGACGATGAAGCGACACAAGTTGGTGTCTCTGGCCGCCGCCCTGATCGTCCTCTTCGGGTTGGGGACCGGAGCCATCCTTCTCTTGAGGAGTTGGGCGCGATTCGCGGAGCGGAGCCGCCATCTCAAGAAGGGCGATGCCGCGCTCAGCGAGGGGAAGTGGAAAACCGCCGCGGATCACTTCGCCCACGCTTATCGTTTGGATCCGGCGGATTCACAGGCCGCTCAGATTCAGCGATTCTGCGAGGAGGTGCAAGCCCTCTTGAAAGAGGAGGAGCTGTTTCGAACCCGGGCCATTCCTCCTCGCCCCGAGGTTTCGCCCTACGCACCGGTCTCCCAGAGGAAATCGCTGTGGGAGTGGGATCGGGACCGAGCGGCGCGCAAGCCTGAGGCTCGGAGAATTCTGAATAGCCTGGAGCGCTGTTGCCTCGGCCTTCTGACATTGAGGCCCAACTGTCTCCGGGCTCGGGAGATCCTGAGAGAGAGATGGGAGCGGGATCGTGCGGAGGCGCACCAGGAGGGCGACCAGCGGGAGTCGGAGTTCCTCACAAAGAAGATCGCACGCTTGGGATACTCCCCCCGCGTTTTGGGCGGAAACGCTCGCTTGGACCTCTCGTCCGAACCCCCCGGGGCCGAGACCTACCTTTTCCGCTATCAGGAACGCGATCTCCGACTCCTACCGCTTCCGTGCAATTCCGCGGGAGAGACGCGGGAGCTCCAGCTCGACCCCGAGGCGGCAGATCACGTCCCCATGGATGCGCCCCCGGAGACGAAGGATCGGGTCCGTCATCATTCCCTCGCCTATCCCTTCCAGTGCAGCGAATTCAATCGGGTGACCTTTCCTCTGATGGTTCGATCGGGATCCTATCTTGTAGTCTTCCGCTCTCCCGAGTACGCGGATGTCCGAATTCCGATTCTCGCTGAGCCGGATTCTCCAACCAAGTCCTGTGTCCGCCAATTGCGACGCGACGAGATTCCGCCGGGGTTCGTCTATGTCCCGGAGGGGCCGTTCATCTCTGGGGGGGATGCTGAGGCGTATCTGAGCTATCGCATGCCTGAGCGAAATCGGACTAAAGGCTATCTGATCGCGGTCTTCTCGATCACGTTCCGCGAGTATCTCGAATACTTGAACGACCGGGAGCCAAAAGTGGCACGGACTCGGATTCCGCTTTTTGATGGGTTGGCTCTGGTGCGCGAAATGGAGGCCAAATTTGTCCTGCTTCGACATGCCGAGTTTGCTCTGGACGATGTCGTTTGGGGAATTACCGGAGAGGATGCGGAAGACTTCGCTCGTTGGTATACCGAGAAAAAGGGAAATGGCCGGTGGGTGTTTCGTCTCCCAACTTCGTTCGAATGGGAGAAGGCCGCCCGTGGAGCGGATGGCCGGCCGTTCCCGTGGGGCGCCGTTTTTGATCCCTCGTTTGCTTTTACATCAGAATCCCTCGGGGAGTTTCCTAAGGTGAAGAAGCCGCCCGGACTCTATCCCGTAGACGAATCTCCCTACGGTGTTCGTGACTGCGCAGGAGTCGTCCTGAACATCGCGCTATGCGAGGGCTTACCCGGGGTCAGATACGAGACGAGGGGAGGCAGCCGGCACCTAGAAAGCAGCTCAGGTCGGCCGGCCAACCGGGGTCCTTACAACCCTCACCACATTGCCATTGGCTTCCGCCTTGCGGCAGATCTGCCTTCGCGATGAGGCTACCAACCGTTCAGATATCCGACTTGAAGTCTATGGGCATAACGGCGGAAAAACGAGAAGAGATCGCTGGGAGATTCCGAGGCGACCCGAAGGAGGAAACCCTTGCGTTCGCGGATCACCAGCTTCGTCCGGTCCGCGCGAAGCGCCTGGTCGAAGGAGGGATGGGTTCGGAAGTACTCGGCGATCTCGGTGAGAAGATCCAGGACCGGCCATCCGACGAAATCCATCCGGAGCCGGCGAACGCGTCCTCGTGGGTGAAGACGCTTCCACGGGTGGACAAGAGCTTGGGTCCGGTCCAAGGCTTGCGCAACACCGTACGCCCAACACTCTGCCGGGATGTCGATGAAGGCCGCCGGGCGGAGCCAAAGGAATCCATCACGACGCGTGCGAATCGCCACCCCGACGGCAGGGTCCACCAGAGCCAAGGGCCACGCTCCTTCGCCCCCCGGCGCCCTGTTGGGTCGCGTGGCCGCGAAGCCCAACAGGGCGGCCCAGGCAAGGGCAATGGGGGTCCTTCCCACCCATCCTCCTCCTATAGCGCGAAGGCGTCGATCTTGTATTCGCAAATCGCTTAAACGATGGGGTACACTTCCTCGAGCCACTTATGAACGACGACACCCAGATCGGCGGAGCTCTCCACCAGTTTCCGAGCACCACGTGGACAGACATCCTCGCGCTCGCGGACGCGACCACCGTCGAATACGCCGGGAGGATGGACCGGCTCCTTCACATCTATTGGAAGCCCGTTTACGTCTACATCCGAGTGGCCTGGAACAAAACCAACGAGGATGCGAAGGACCTGACCCAGGCCTTTTTCGCCTACCTCCTCGAGAAGCGCTACCTCTCCCATTTACAGCCGGGAGGATCCTTCCGCGGCTATCTCAAGCGCGCCCTCCAGCATTTCTTGATCAGTGTCTCGAGAAGCGAGCGGGTTCGACGGCCCGAGAAACCGATGATCAGCTTGGACGTCTTGCCCGAGGTGGGTACACCCGCCGCGGGCGCGGCGCCGGAATCCGAGTTCGACCGGGAGTGGTTCCATTGCCTGATCGAAGACTCAATCCGTGCTCTCGGGGAGAGACTCGGCGGCCAGGGCAAGGGCATCTACTTCGAAGTGTTTCAGTCCTATTGTCTGAACTCGGGCGGGAAGCCGACGATCGAAGGTCCGGCGGATTCCCCGACCTATCGCGAAATCGCCGAGAGAATGAAGCTAAACGTGAGCGACGTCCGCAATTATCTGGTCTATGCTCGCGCCCAATTGCTTCAGATCCTTCAGGAGCGGGTCCGCGATTACGTCGCGACCACGGATGACATCCAGGAAGAGCTGCGCGAGGTTCTCGGTGGTTGATGTCGAGAGGGTCCGTGGATTCCTGGCGCCGCCCGCCGCATCCCCCGAGGTAGCGCGGCGCTTCGGCGAGATCGCCCTCGCGCAAGGATTCCTGACGGCCGCCGAGCTCCAGGAAGGCCTGGGATGCCAGATTCAACTCCGGAAGGCGGGGGAGCATGCCCGCCTCGGGGAGATCTTGCTGAATCTTGGATTCCTTACCGAGGATCAAGTCCTGGATGTCCTGGAGATTCAGACCGGACTCACGCGTTCGTGTCCGATCTGCGGAAAGGTGGGCCCGGGAGGACATTGTCAGGGATGTGGCGCACCCGTACGGAGGCCCAAGAGGCCCGGGCCGCCGTCCACCGTAGGTCGGTTCCGAATCGTTCGCGAGATCGCCCGCGGGGGCGTGGGGATTGTCTGCGAGGTCGAGGACACTCGGGGCGGACGGCTCGTGGCCCTGAAGCTACTCAAGCTCGATCGCGAGAATCCTACATCGATTCGGAGGTTGGAGCGTGAGGCGGCCATCATGTCTCGTTTGCGACACCCGGGGATCGTAGCCGTCCATGAGGTGGGGGAGACTCCGGACATCGACGGCTCTCCCCTCCACTACATCGCCATGGAACTCGTGCAGGGGAGAAACTTCGCGGAGCTCCTTCACGAGGGCAAGCTTTCTCTCTGTGAGAGGATCGAGATCTTGCTTCAAGCGGTCCAGGCCGTGGCGCATGCGCACGCTCACGGAGTGGTTCATCGCGATCTCAAGCCCTCGAACATTTTGGTGAATCGCGAAGGACGCGCGCTCCTTACCGATTTCGGATTGGCCCGCGCCGAGCTCTTCCGGTCGAAACTCACGCAGACGCTCGAGGTGCTGGGAACCCCGGCCTACATGTCGCCGGAACAAACGCAGGGAAACATGAGCGCCGTTCGCGAGGCCTCCGATATCTACTCGCTGGGAGTTATCTTGTACGAGATCCTCACGGGGCAGGTGCCGTTTCGAGCCAAGATCCCCTCGGAGCTGCTCCGGGAGATCCTGGAGCGCGAACCGGAGCGGCCCAGCCGGGTGCATCCCTCGGTGAGTCGCCGCCTGGAATCGATCTGCCTTCGAGCCATGGAGAAGGAACCTCGGGATCGCCACTCCGATGCGAAGTCGTTCGGAGAGGATCTTGAGCGGTGGCTTCTGGCATAGAGCGGCAAGCCTCTAATTGAGGCGCGGGTTCGGACCGGAGGCTCCGTCCGCCTGCACGCCCCGGCTGCTGACGCTGATCCTCCGCGTCGTGCGATTCGAGAGATCGTGGACGAAAACATCGGCGACTCCATTGGTGTCTCCGGCGACGAGCGTGGGGTCGTCGGAACTGAACACTACGAATCTGCCGTCGGTGGAAATGTGAGGCGCCTGGCTACCGAGAGGGGCTTCTTGGCCATTCGAGTTAACGCTGACTCGCTGGGTTGAAACAAGGGTACGATCGTGCACGAAGGCGTCAAAGTTGCCATTTAGATCACCGGGAACCAGATCCGAGGCCGATTCGCCGAACACGACATACCGCCCGTTTCCCGAGACTCCGCCGGCAAATCCAAAGGGGAATCGACTCTCCTTCCCAAAGGCTCCAAGATTTACGCGGGTAGTCTTCTTGAGACCCAGATCTCTGACGAAGACGTCGAGGGAGCCGTTCGTGTCATTCGGTACCAGGTTGCTGGAGGTCGAAGTAAATGCCACGATTGTTCCAGAGGCCGAGCTCTGTACGGCCATAAGATCGGAACCGTTGCCCTCGTCGCCGTTCATGCCGACGCTGACGTATTCCGTAGATTGATTCCACAGGTCGCGAACATACGTGCGATACTTCCCGCCCATGATTCCGGGAACAAGATTGGTGGAGGAGGAGGAGAATCCTACGAAACGACCGTCGCCGGAAATGCAGGGATAGAACGATCCGCCGTTGCCATTCTCTCCATTGAGCCCTATGTCTACCGGAATGGTCCGGTGTGTCTGGAGATCGTGAACGAACACGAACGCTCTCCGAAACGGATTGTCCACCAGATTGGTGGCCCTGGTATGGAAAGTCACGAATCTGCCATTGGCTGAGACCATGGGATCCCATGAGGCGCTGTTCGCTTCTTGTGTTATTCACGCTGACTCGAGTCGTCCTTCCCGTTCCGAGGTCCCGGACGAAGATGTCCCAATCCCGGTTCGTGTCCTGGGCGACCAGATTCGATGCGCGGGACATGAAGGCCACTACCCGACCATCTGCGGATACGGAAGCCTTCGACGAAAAACCATTCGGATCCTCTCCATGCAGCCCGACGCTCACTCGAAACGTCTTTCGCGCGCTAAGATCATGCGCGTAGATGTCCGTGAGACCATTGCGGTCATTCGGATCCAAATTCGAAGCCACGGAAGAGAAGGCCGCAATCCTGGGAAGGAACAGCGCTGCTTGGTCTTGCCGAGGTTCTGCAGGTGTGATTGCGTGGGGAAAGGCACTGTCCGGCGGATCGTCGAAGGCCTGACTTGTGGTCTCCTGCAGCGGGTCCATGAGCAGAGACTCCGAGATCAAGGGGGAAGGTGCTTCTGAGGAGGGAGGCACCACCCCGTACGTAGAATCAGACAGCTCGCCGAGTACAAATACCGCTGCAACCAGAAGAACAAAGCCGCTTAGCAGGATCTTGCGGATCGAGTAGTTCATTATCAGAATTCCTTTCCACTTCGCACTGTCTTTCTAGGTGTCCAGGATCTCCTTCATAGGAAAAACTCGTCGGATCCTCACGAAACGCAGCCATCCCCAACCAGAGCACTCGAGATTCAGACCTGTCTTTGCGAAATGCACGGACTCGGGTGGGCTGGCCGGATCATTCCTATGCCGTTCCTCGGCGTTCGGGCCTCGCGGATGTCGAGAAGCGGCCGTTTCGCGGACGAGGAAATCGGATCTCCGCGGCCTCACCGGCGGGGGATCGGGAGGATCTTGGGTCCACCCGATCCCGGTGCCGATGAGGACGAGATCCAGGAAAAGCTGGCCGAGATTCTCGATCTCATCATCCACAAGGGGAACACCCACCCCGGACTCAAGATCTTGAGGGAAGAATTCGAGCGGAGCGGAAGGGAGGAGTATGCATGCTGGGTGGCGGTCTTCTCCAACAAGCGGGGGGAGGAGCCGACGTGGTTTCAAAAGGCGCTCGCGGTCGCTCCCGGATACGTCCCGGCGCGTTATGGCTTGGCGAGACACCTCTACGGCTCCGGCGAGGGTTCCAAGGCGCTCGCGGAACTGGATCTGTTGATCTCCGTCAGGCCGGATTTCGTTCCAGCGCTGGCCCTCCGCGCCTACGCCAAGGCGAGTCTTCGCGATCTTCCGGGAGCGATGAAGGACGCCGGCGAGGCCGTGCGGCTCGATCCGGAATACCCCTTGGCTCACATGGCGATGGCGGATTTTACGTTCCAATCGGGCTCCGCCGACGTGGCCCTGAAGCATTTGGAACGGACACTCGAGTTCTGCCCGAGCATTGCGGATGCCTATGAGCTCCGCGCTCGAATCTTGGAATCGCATGGCCGGCTCCAGGAGGCCGAGTCCGATTACTCGCGATTCCTGGAGTTGCATCCGAAGTGTGCCGACGGATACTACGGTCGCGGCCGGCTCCGATGGCGAATGGAGCACCACCGGGAAGCGCTGGAAGATCTCGACGAGGCCATCCGACTCTCTTCCGACAGAGCGGAGATGTACAGCGATCGCGGGATGGTGAAGGAGCGGTTGGGGAAGACGCAGGAGGCCATCGCCGATTTCACCGAGGCGATCCGCCGGAAACCAGGGCTGACGCAAGCCCACTACAACCGCGGGAGCTCCTACCTGAGACTCCAAAAGTACAAGGAGGCTCTTGTGGATCTGGATAGGTCGGCTCAACTGGACGGAGGCGTCGCCATCGTGTATCTCAATCGTGGGATCGTGAGATCGGCCTTGAGCGACTCGGACGGGGCCCTCCAGGATTTCTCCAAGGCTCTCGAGCTGCAGCCGGGATCTCCGGATGCGTATCTGAATCGAGGAGACGAGCGAAGGCTCCGGCGGGAACACCCCTTCGCCATCCTCGATTTCCTCCTCTGCCTCCGGCACGCACCCGTCGATTGGGTGGGACGCCCGAGCGCTCGCCGGGGAGTTTTCCTCTCATGCGCCGCGATCGTGAAATTGATGATGTAGGCTGCACAGGCGGGTTCGTATCGCCGTCCATACCGGAGAGTTCGAAGGGCCGCAGAGACTGCAGGAGCTCCTCCGCGGGACGTACACCCCGCTTACTCTCCCTTCCGTGCCCGCTTCGACGTGGTCTCGCGCTCCGGCGGCGGGCGCCGCTCGGTGGTGCTCCGCTCCAGGATGATCCTGAGAAAGTCCGGGAGCTTCTTCTCCCAGGTGAAGAGGATCTCGCGGAGCCTCCACTCCCGCCATTTCGTCGCGTGGAGATGAGCCCACATTCGAGCGATCTCCTCCTGGCGCTGGGCGGAGACGGGCCCGCAGATCCGTTCGCCCTCGAACCAAATCTCTTTGGAAATCTCCCGCGCCTGCTCCTCGATGTCCTTCCTTGGATTCACGGTTCCACAACGCCGGAGAATGGACCGGACGCAAAGATCGATCATCTCCTGATCGTCCAGTTTCCCGTGGTCATGCAACCGGCCGACCACGCGGATCATCGTATGATCGCGATTCCGAATTGCGGACCGGATTTCGGAGGCATGCTTGCGAAGGAATTGCTCCAGGTCGGCCTCAAGCTCCTTGAGGCGTCCTTTGCCCCATTCCTCTTCGAGCGTCCGCAGGAACGTCGACATCGATCGCTTTCCTATATATATTAACGATCCTCGAACCCAAAATGCTTGAAGGGAAGATGTCGGATGTCGGATCACCGAAAACAAGCCCAGGCGGTGAGTACAATCCGTAAGGGTATTACCGGGGGGTAACATGCCTAGTGCCTCGCGGACCTTTTCTTGGGAATTGCGAGCTTATTGGGTTGAGAGACAATCGGTTATGTGCGCAAATGCTCCGGGGGGTCGCTATCCGATGGCCCGGTGATTGCTAAGCTGCTCGAGCCGAAACGGTTCCATTCGATCGCAGCGGAGGGCGGAATGAAAGCGCGAAGAGGACTGGGCCAAAAAGGGGCGGTGCTGATCGTCGTTCTCGGAGTGCTCGTAATCCTGGCGCTCCTGGCGACGACGTTCGCGACGCTCCAGCAGCTCGATCGCACGGTCTCACGGAACTACGTCGACGACGTCCGGGCGAAGATGCTCGCGCAGTCGGGCGTCGAGTACGGCATCTCCGAGATTCGCGACATGATGTCCAACGGCTTCTTTAGCGCCGCCGCGGGTTCCGGCGCTTGGGTCTACTACGGAGACCAGACCGACGAGACGCAGCCACCCAATCCCGCGACTCCCGTGGAACTGGCCAAGAACCCCTCGTGGGCGAGGGAGATCGACGGGAATCCGATCTCGGGCTCGCCGGCCCCCAAGCTCCTCACCATCCGCCGTCCGAACAATTCGACCGCCGACATCGGGTTCACCGCGGCCCACGCAAACCCGCGCTACGCCGCGAACGGGGACGTCTACTCCCTGCGCGTCGTGGATGCGTCGGGGATGATCTACGTCAACGACGGCCTCTACCAGTACAGCGGGAACAATTCGACGGTCAGCCTGAACTTGAAGCGCATCCTGAACAATCTGGGGAAGCATCCGACCGTCCAAATCCAAAACCTCGGGGACAAGATCCTCGCGGCGCGCGGAAGCGGATACATCAGCAAGTACGACTTGCGCAAGGCGGTGAACTACAACGATGCGGAGTTCAACAAGTTCCGAGACTTCGTGACGACGAACGCCTGGGTGGACAAGAACGTCGTGAATCCGGTGCCGCTGTCGTCCGCCGCCGCCTCGAGTTACCCGATCAACTATTGGCGAGGCAATCAGGTTCCCGTGTATCGGCGTGGCCGCGGATACAACAACGTCTGGGACCATCCGCTCCTGAGCATCGATCCGAACTGGTCCACCAACTATCCCTTGAAGTGGTACCAGCCGGGCAACGCGAGCCTCATCCACAACGGCTTCTACGGCCACGACGAGCTCTTTCCGCAATACGTCGAGGTCGTTTGGAGGGCGCCGGTGAATCTGAACACCGCGCCGGAGCCGGTGCTCTCGGCGCTCATCGCGGACGTGGAGGGCTTCTTTGCGATCGAACGGCGGCGGTTCCAACCCTATACCGGGTCGCCCAAAGACATGCCCTATACCGGTATCGGCTACAATCCCTGGAGCCCGCCGACGAACTGGATCTCGTTCACGATTCCTCAGAGCTGGTACACGTGGATGTACGTCGCTCATACCTTCAGCTCGGAAGGGACCGGCGGGGACGAGATCGGACACTTGTACCGGACGGCTCCGCTCTTCGGGCCATGGGCGGGGACGGTGTCCGGAGGCGTCTCGGCGAAGACGATCGCGGATCACATCATCAAGTGCCGGGCGAAGGGATCGATCACGTCGTCGAAGAACGACGGGAGCGGCGGTTCCGTCACCATCGATTACGCGACGAAGCCGTTCGGCGGACCGTTCAAGAACTGGGCGCAGTTCTACGCCTTCCTCACCTACCTCGTCGAGTCCGGGATTCTCTGGGACTCCCGGACGATCTACGGCGACTTCAAGCCGGGGAGTTCGGTCTCCAACGCGAACTGGCCCGAGACGTTCACGCAGGCGGCCGCGGGGAGCGCGAACAACAAGTTCGCCTCGTATGCGCTCGCGGACGCGCTCAAGGCGAATTTCAATCCGAACTGCATCCTGAACGAGACGAACCCGGATCGGAACATGTACCTCCGCGTGGACAAGACCGATCTCATCGTGAACTCGACCGAGTTCTGCTTCACGCCGATGGGCTTCTACGAGCTGGAGTCGCTCGGGCGGGTGCTCCAGCCGGAGAACGGCGCGGGGGACGCCCTGACGCCCGGGGTCGTCAATCAGGTGGTCGCCGAGAAGAAGATCATCGTGACGATCAAGCTCTACGACGCGTATCGGGAGAGCACCCAGCGGCACTTCTACGGGGGGACGCTGGCACTGCGCCAGACTACGCCGGAGACGAACAACAATCGCGCCCTCGAGATCGGACCCGAGGTCGACAACGGTCCTCTGGTGTACACGGACTATTGGGGCATGGGAGACCCGGACAGCGACGGCGCTCTAGGGGTGAAGTTCGATCGGGTCCAGGACGGCTACGCCGGCCCGGCTCCGACGACGGCGGCGCAAAACGTCGGGTGGGGGTACGAGTACAGCGGGTACATCGCGCTTCCGACCCTCGGGAGCAATTGGCTCCCGGGCAACTTCGCGGGGACGAAACCGAAGGGATCCCTTTGGTCGACCGGGAAGGCGCCCGCGCCGCACCTCGGATCCGTGATACACACCCATTTCACCTGGGACTTCAAGGCGCATTGGCACCAGAGCGCCGAGGATCACAACAACGATTGGTTCCGCGACGAGGTCGGAAGCGTGGACCGGTATGCCACGCAGTATCTCGACGTCCTGCCGTACCCCTTCAGTCCGAAGCCGAAAAAGGAGAAGACCCTCAACTATCCGGATCGCGGCGAACCCGTCTTCTCCCCGTACTGCACCCAGTACGATCCGAAGTATCGACTCGCGCGGAGCTTCCGGCTTCCGGTTCCGGCGTCCGGGAGCGGGACGACTTCGAACAACTTGAATCTCCAGCCGTACGCGCCGAGCGATCTGCGCATCGACGGGGGGTATAGCGAGCGCCATAGCGGGATCGCGTACTGGATGGACAACGGCATCTCCTGGAACGAGGAGAAAGGGATGATGGCGGCGTGGGTGAAGCCGAGTTTCTATCCCGAGTTCTCGGGGAAGATGCGGAAGGTCTTCTCGATGAGCCGGTGGCACAACAAGAACTACGACTATCGCAATCCCAACCTCTGGGACATGTTCTACATGCCGGCGCACGACGCGTTGCCGTACTCGAATTCGGGGACCCACCTCAGCAATGCGGTCTATCAGGGGTGGCCGAAGTCGACGGGCGCGGACCATCCGCCCGAGGCCTTTAGCCCTTGGTCCAATCCGAACCCCGGGAAGGGCGTCTATCCGTTCCGACCGATGTCGTTCAACACTACGTGGGGCTTGCACTGTTTCGACGGGTCGCTGGCGGACTTCGACGACGAGGGGCCATGGCTCGAGGAGGAGAACTACTCCTGCACGCCATCCCTCAACCATCGTCTCCACGGGTCGGGGACTTGGAACGGCGAAGCGGGGCAGCCGAACTACCTGGACAAGGGGAAGTGGACCCACGTCATTCTGCGGTGGCAGGAGAAGATCGACTGGTACGTGAATACGGACAAGCACTGGATCGAGACCTACATCAACGGCGAGAAGAAGGCGGCGACTTCGATCAACGGAACCACGCCGTTTGCCGGGGAAATCTTCACCTCCTCCAAGAAACACAAGTATTTCACGATTCAATCGTTCGCCGAGGGCAACAAGTGGCTCTCGAATACTCTTCGTCTGGGCGAATGTTCCTATCACGGCTTCGGGACCTTCCCGAGGAATTACTCGGCCGACATGACCTATGACGAGCTGTATGTCTGGGCGAACAATTCGGATACCCATCTTGGGTATGCACAAACCAAGCTCTGGGGCGACGGGCGGTACTACAAGCCCGGACTCGGGACGAACTCCTATACGGACGGGCTGTACACCTCGGCGACCATCAATCTCGATCAGGTGTCGCCCTCGCGATCGCTGGTGCCCTCCTCCTCGACCGCGACTCCGCCCTACACGACCTCGAGCGGGGGCTCCTCTACCGTGGTGGTGTCGAGTTCCTCGACGAAGAAGCGGCTCCTGGGCGTGGCATGGACCTGCTTCGCCGAGGACTACGCGGCGAACACCACCAGCCTGATTCCGGTCATGTACGATTATCAGAACTCCTCGAGCCCGACGCCGCTCCAGCAGATCGGGAGCGACGGCAAGCCCGTTCCGATCGCCCGGGTCTTCATCCTGGCCGACGGTCAGAAGTTCCCGCTCAACGACGCCGAGGGGTATCGGGACGACGGCTTCTCCCAGATCGTGGACGCCAACCAGAAACCGCTGACGCTGACCGATGCCACGAACATCAAGTACCAGGTGTGGTTCAAGATCCTCGGGATGAACGCCTCGACGGTGCTCCTGGCCACGCCGTACTTCGAAGACATCACCCTCTTCTACGATACGGGCGACGTGGAATTCCTCCTCTATGCTCTCGTGAATACGGTGTGATCCATGAAGCGCTGCTGGACCGTTGCGATGGCGTTGTTCGGGCTTCCCCTCGGCTCGCTCGCGCAGGAAAAGCCGAAGCAAGACGACAAGGATAAGCCCAAACAGGACGAACGGAACACGCTCAAACCGGAAGAGGTCCAACGCCGGAAGGACGAGGCGTACAAAGAAGCCGAGGCGGCCTACAAAAAGATCCGCTCCTGGACCGCCAAGATCAAGATGGGCGAGGTCGATCCCTTCTCGGGCACCGCGGCGAACTGGGACGGCAGCCTATGGATGAAGATCGCCGCGGACGAGAGCCGGATGCTGTACTGGGGACTCAAGCAGTGGGAGCTTCAGTTGGACGTCGACAACCAGGAGAGGCGGGTCGAACTCGGGGACGTGAGATCCCTGGCGAAGGTCAACGATCTCCGAGTCGCGCTCGATGCGCGAAAAGTCTTGGAGCTGTACGATCTGGCGATCTGGGACATCCTGATGCCCCAACTTCTCGTCCGCGACGGCCTCACGAAGAGGCTCGAGGAGGCCTTTGAGGTCGAGATCTTCTACAACCCGAAGTACGTCAAGACCGAGACGACCGCCGTCGACTGGGCCCACTTGGGTTTCAACAACAAGGAGGAGTGGGAGGCCTGGTTCAAGAACAAGAAGGCGAAGGATGCGGGCTTGCGCGAGACGAAGGTCTCGGAGTTCGACACGTTCAAGGATCAGGAAGAGAAGTACCGCAAGAACAACAAGCGCAACAAGGAGCCCGGGCAGGAGAACGCCGAGCACCAGCACTACTACATCGTGTTCCTGACGCCGACGCATCCCCGGCTCAAACGCGAGGTAACGAAGGTGATGCTGAAGTTCCGGCCGGGCGACTTCCTCCCGGTCTATCTGCGGATCAATCGGGTGGACGACCGGACGTTCACGCTCCAGATCGAGGGGCACGAGGCCAATCCCGTCGGCGAGAAGGAGATCAAGGACGAGCGGTTCCAGCTCGAGGCTCCCGGCTACGCCGAGCGATGGCCTCAGAAGGGATGAGGGCGAAAGGAGCGGCGCAATGAGGTTGGCGAGTCTGGTCGCGCTGGTCGTCTGCTCCGGCGCGGCGCAAGAGCGAAAACTCGACTGCAAGGTCCGGAGGCTCGACGTCACGGGGGCCGGGACACAGTGGAACGTCGATCTCGTGCTCGAGCACACCTTCCCCGACAAGTCGATCTTCGCCGTCACGGTGAAGATGAAACAACATCAATACAACTGGGTCTCGAAGGAGTTCACGTTCGGGACGGAAGGGGTCGGATTCGTCAAGCCCGTGATGATTCCGGCGCGGGGAAAGATCGCCTCCACCCCGCGTCGGGACGTTCTCACGCTTTCGTCCGCGGGGATTTACGAGTTGATCGTCGCCTTCGATCCGGTCTACCAAAACCAGGACTCGGTGCGAAGGGAGATATACGAAAAGGTCAGCAAGTACGAGTGGTATCGGAAAGAGTTCCCTGCCTTCGTGTTCTACGCGGGCGATCTCAAGAAGATCCTCCAGGAGCTCCGGGAAGACACCGAAGACTGCGTGGAGATGATCAAGAAAGCCTCCGCCTTCCTGAATCGGATCGAACGGGAGTCCGAGGAAAAGGACTGGGAAAAGCGCTCGCAGGGGCTGTTCCAGGAGATCGAGAAACTGAAGGCGTCGGTCGAAAAGAAGTCCGCTACGTCGCTCCATAGCGCCGCCTACAGGATGATCGTGGGAGTGTTGGAGCAACTGATCAAGATCGGCCAGCAGGCCGCCATGATGAAGAAAGCGGAGACGACCGGAACCGGAGACGGCGGGGGCGGCGGGGATGACGACGACGATCCGCCCCAGACCCATCCCAAGGAGAATCTCGACGCGCCCATGAGTCGGGGAATGGACGGGCGGCCGCTTTCGCTCAAGAGGATGAGGGCGCACATTGTCCTCTGCGACGTGGTCCGGATCCGGGAATACTACTCCTGGCTGACGATTCTCCATGAAATCGCGCTCGACCGCATCGATGCCGCGTACGGGTCGGCGAAAAAGAACGAGCCGGATGCCGGAAAGGCGTTCCAGAAGGCAAGGAACGAAACGGCGGAGGCGAACGAGGAAATCCAAAAGTCGTTCAAGTCGATGCTCGACTCCTCCTCGAAGGAGAAGTTCGAGCCTTGGACCGTCTATCCGTTCGAGGAGAAGGATCGGAAATACGCGGACTTCTTCGCGATGGTCCGCGAGTACGTGAAGATGCTTCAGGCAGACGCCGAGACCGCGGGCGATGAGCCGGCGACGGTCGTCGAGACGCGAGCGAAGCTCCGCGCTCATCATCAGGCGGCACGGACCCGGGCGATGGGGAAGAAGAAGGCCCCATGAGCCCGCTGCTGTGGGTCGCCGCCGCCTGGGCCGCGCAGGATCGGCCCCAGTTCGATCCCGCAAAGGAGCTCTCCGCCATCCACCAACAAGCGGAGTCCTATCACAAGGAGCTCTCGTCGTTTTCGGCCGGGGTCAAGTTCGTGGAGGGAGAGAACGTCCGGGAGGGCAAGCTCCGCGCCAAGCGGATCAAGGGAGACCGCTGGGGGCGGCTCGATTTCACCTCCGCGCCGTCGGACCAGGCGCCCGCGCTCAACGTGGTGAACAAGAAACTCACGGAGCTCTGGCCCGCCGCGACGGAGTATCGTCGCATCGACTACGCGAAGCGAAAGGACGTCTATCCGATCGAAACGCTTCTGGTGTGGCAGTATCAACCGGCCCGTCTCAAGACGGACTTCGATCTCAAGCTCGTCCGACCGGCGGGAAAATACTCGCAGGGGGACTCCAAGACGAGCAAGACTCCCCCCAAAGCGGACGATCCGATGAAGGATCGCCTCAAGGACTTCGGCGGGAAGGACGACTCCGAGGGCAAGACCCCCGAGAAGACGGGCCCCGACGCGGACGTCCATCACCTCGTCGAACTCACTCCCAAGGAGTCGAAGCTCCGCCAGGCGATCCGCACGATTCTCCTGCACGTGCAGTACAAGACGTTCACCCTCTCGGAGATCGAGATGAGGTTCGCCGGGGAAGGCGCGCGCGTCCTTCGCGTCGGTCTGAGCCACGTTCAGACGGGAGTGGAGCACCCCGACAAGGAGATCCTCGTCGAGACCCGCGAGTGGCGGGAGAGGAAATAGACTCTCGGCGAAGTGGATAGAGTACACGGTCGGTTTTCTCTATGATTCCGGATCCCTTGGGCGAATAGGAGTGTAGCGGAACGGGGTTTCCGCGGGGGAGCAGCCACACCCTACCGTGAAGCCGATTCGAGATGGGGCCCAATCCGACGAACACCCTTTCCGCCCGCTCACCTCCTCCTTGTCCCGATTCCGCGGCTGTGGTAGGGTGCCGGTGCAGAGGGGTGCATCCGTGATGCGTTGGGGGCGAAAGCGGGGGGCGGTCCTCATCGTCGTTCTGGCCGTCCTCCTCATCCTGGCCCTTCTGGGCACCGTCTTCGTCACCCTCACCTCGCTCGAGAAATCGATTTCCCGGAACTACGTGGACGACGTCCGGGCGCGGCTCATCGCCCAAAGCGGGGTCGACCACGGCGTCGAGCGGCTTCGCGACACGCTCCCCCGGAGCTTCTTCGACGCCGCCCCCTCGGATACCGCGTGGATCTACTTCGGAAGCGTCGCCGACGAAACGGCGGCTCCGAATCCCGCCGCCCCCATCGAGACCGCCCTCAACCCCTCCTTCGCCGTGGAGGCGGACGGCAACCCCACGGCCGGGAGTCCCGCCCCTCGCACCGTCATCGTGGAAGGAAAAGCGGTCGGATATTCGGGGACCTCGGAGTCGGGGCGATACGGCCTGGGGGGCGATCAGTATTCGCTCCGCGTCTCGGATTGCAGCAGCCAGATCAACATCAACGATGGGGTACCGTGGGGACCGAACCACAGCGTGTCCCAAAACCTCCGGCGGGTGCTCAACGTCCTAGGAGCCCAGCCGGGAGTGAATGTCCCCGGTCTCGGAGATCTCGTCCTCGCCAAACGCCCTCGGGGAGGATTCAGCTCGAAGTACGAAATCCTCGGCGCCCTCGGATACGATCTGAACGCCTTCCATCGCGCCGCCGGTTTCCTCACCACCCACTCTTGGACCGATCGGAGCGTGGCCAATCCCGTGCCGCTCTCGGCGCACGTGGCCGATCCCGCGCTCGGGGCCTATCAAGTCGCATATGAGCGGCCTTCCGGCCTGTACCGCTACGGGCACAATCGAAACTATGTCGGCGCGTCCATCGCCGCGCCGCTTCTGTTTCACCTCCCGGGGAACTCGAATCCGTTTCACCACGCGATCTACGGCGTGGATTCCCTCAATCCGCAGTGGATCGAAATCGTCGCGCGCTCCCCCGTAAACGTGAATACGGCAAGGCGCGAGGTTCTCATGGCCCTCCTGATCGATCTCGAAGGGGTCTTCGTCGTGGAGCGACGTCGCGACAATCCCTACACGCCGCCCTCCGCGGAGTTCGGATGGGGCGGTATGACGGGCGGCTACGGGTGGATGGGACAGATCCTGACGTACGATTCCGCGTTCGGCCCCTCCGGACCCGCTTGGGGCGAAGGAGACGAGTGCGGGTTTCTCTACCGGACCATCCCGTTCGTCGGACCCGGGGGGAAGTCCGGCTCCGGGATCGACGCCTCCGCGATCGTGGACGAGATCCTCGCGTGCCGCGAGAAGAAGAGCTCCCCGCACGTCGGCGGACTCGACTACGGCGCCGTTCCCTTCGGCGGCCCGTTCCGCTCGTGGGCCCAGTTCAACATGTTCGTCGACAACCTCGTCCGGGCCGGCCTCATCGCCGACAACCGTTCCGGTCTCTTCTTCGACTACGCCGGAAACGGAGCGCAGGTGGACTCTCCGGCCCAGCGCCGGCTCGCTTCCCAGGCGGCCGCGGACGTCCTCAAGGCGAATTTCAATCCGAACCTGCATCTCAATGAGCTCAATCCGGATCGAGTCCTCTTCACCCACGTCGACAAGACCGACCTCGTGGTGGCCTCGACCGAATTCTGCTTCACGCCGATGGGGACGTTCGAGATCGAGTCCCTCGGCCGCGTCCTGGTTCCGAAGAGCGGGGAAGACTGTCTGGCCGCGGCGGACAACCAGATCGTCGCCGAGAAGAAGGTCCACGTCGTGGTGAAACTCTACGATGCGGTGCGGGAGACCGCGCAGTCGGACTTCTACCAGGGGACCTGGGCGAATCGGACCACCTGGCCGGAGACGAACAACAATCGTTCGCTCGAGACGGGTCCCGAGCCCGACAACGGGCCGCAGCCGTCGGAGGCCCGCTACTCCGGGTATCTGGCCCTTCCCACGATCGGGGGCAATCGCGGGAATTCGTTCGAGTGGGGGACGCAGAAGCCGAAGAACGAATTGTGGACGACGTATCCGACGTCCGGGTTTTTCCCGGGCTGCACGTCGTCGATCAACGGGGGCGCCCAGTTTTCGAGCGTCATCCACGCGCACTTCCAACTCGACGCCGTCGCGCACCACCACATGGACAAAGTGAATTACCCGAGCGGCGGGGACATGTTCAAGCTGCCCCTCGGGGCGTGGTGGACGATCTACGGGGGCCGCGCCTCCGTCGCGATGAATTGGGAGGACAAGACGGAACCGATTCTGTCCCCCTACACGCCGGTGGACAGCGGCTACGTCCCGGGAAACGGCCCGCACCGGTATCGTCTCTGCCGGTCCTTTACCCTTCCCACGATCGGGGGGACGGGAGCGCCGCCGGCAGCCTTCCTCTCTGCCCCGAGCGATCTTCGGCTGGACGGGATGTACTGCGAACGGGGGAGCGCGATCGGGTATTGGATCACGCAGAATTCCAGCTTCAATTTCGAGGAAGGGACGGCCTGCTTCTGGATCAAGCCGAACTTTTTTCCGGAGTGTACGGGGAAGCCCAGGACCCTTCTCTCCATGGCGCGGTACCACCACGCCGAAGAGAACTCCGTCAACCCTTCCCCGTTCACCCTTTTCTTTTTCCCCGCGCACGACGCTCCGGCGGGCTCGCCCTCCGCGTACGAGCATCCGGCCATCCCCTCGTACTACGGCGGGATCGGGAAACTGCGGCCGTCGTCTCTCGGGTTCGGCCTCGGGATGCACCCGGCTACCGGATACAACTGGGAACTCGGCGGCGGTCTGGCCGGCCTCCACGCCAACGTCGTCTCGCCCACGCTCAATCACGAGAACCACGGGCCGGACAACGGAAGTCGCCTCATGGGCGACGACAATCGGCCCAACTACCTTCGGGCCCACGAGTGGACGCACCTCGCCGTCACGTGGAAGTTCCCCACCGGCGCGCTTCATGACGCCGACTCCGTCCAAATTTACGTAAACGGAGAGATTCGGCCGTGGACGACGGGGATCCCTTCGTACTACGGCGAAGAGGAGGGCGAGCCCGTTCAGAGTCTCACGCCCTGGTATCTCCATTCGATGCAGGTGAACGTCCCGGGGTACGGGACCTTCTGGGCGGCGAACTCGATCCGCCTCGGAGGAGAGATCTCGAAGCTCCTGGCCAATGCCTGGGGCGGCCCCTCGGGTGGCTCGATTCCTCGCAACTACACGGCGGATTCCACGCTCGACGAATTCTATTTGTGGACGAATCGCTCGAGCGAAACCGGAGGCGGCGTCGCCGGGGCGCAGACTCTTTGGTTCCGCGGACGGTACTACAAGCCTTCGGACGCGAATGCCGGCGATGGAGTGTTCCTCTCGCAACTCCTGAATCTCGGGCTTCCGCCGCGGGTCCTTCCCCCCACGAGCACCCAGACTGCGCCTGACGGCACCGCGGCGCCGGTCGTCCCCACCGTGCCCCCTCCCTCGCGAAAGCGTGTCCTCGGAGTCGCCTGGACCGTCTATGCCGAAGAATACGACTCCACGGGCGCGGCCGGAACGTTGCGGCCGAAGATGCTCGACTACAGCTCATGGCCCGGACCCGGTGAACTCCGCCCGGCGGCGGCGGCCGATGCGAACGGGTTCACCGCGGAGACGATCGCGGATCTCTGGATGGTCGTGGACGGCACGACCTACGGACCCTATCGGAACGAGATGTTCAGTCCCGTGCGGGATGCCTCGGGGAATCCGGTGGAGGTCGCCTCCAGCGTCCAATACCGCGTGAAGCTCAAGATCGGTCCGAAGACCGCATCGACGATCCTGCTGGCGACGCCCGTCCTCGACGACGTCACCGTGTTCACCGATACGGGAAATCCGGAGATCGTAGGATGGCTCTCGGTCAATATCTCGCGCTAGTCCTGGCGGCCCAGACGGACGAGTTCTCGGAACTCTGCAAGAAGATCGCGGAGTCTCGAAAGGACCTCAAGAGTCTGGTCGCGGAAGTGCGCGTGGACCGAACCGGAAAGTACGAGGATTCCTCCGGCGCCTCGAAGGGGAGACTGTGGTGGAAGCCCGGGGCCCTCTTGGTGGAAGAGACGGATCTCCAGGAGCCGGGGGCGAAGCCTACGAGGACGCTGGTCCGCGATTCGGAGGCGATCGTTCTCATCGTCAAGCCACGGAAAGCGGAGATCTATCCTCTCGAACGCACCTTCCTCCCGGCGGCGCTTCTTCGAGACGGGATCGGCGAGGGGCTCCGCAAGGACTGGGAGGTGAAGATCGCAGCGCGACCGGAGCAGACGAAGCTTCCGCAGGAACTGGCCACGAAGGGGGGAGACAAGCCGAAGCCGCGGGACGTGAAACTCCCCGGCGGTCGTCCGCGCACGGGTTCCGCTACCGAGGGCGAGGAGGGACGACATCTCATTCTGGAATTGAAACCCCGGCGCGAAGCGATCAAGGAATACGTCCACGTCGTCCGCGTCCATCTTCACAAGGACTCGTTGCACGTCGAGAAGATCTGCGTGGACGACGCGATGGCCTACACCGTCTGGCGGCTCTCCGAGTGGAAGGCGCTCGAGACCGTGGACGACAAGGTGTTCGAGCTGGATCTCAAGAACGTCAAGGTGGAGCGCAAGTGATCGTCGCGGCATTCCTGTGGTGTGCGGGAGTGGAGATCGATGCGACCGCCGTGTCGCAGCGGCGCGACCGCCGATGGGAACTCTCCCTCCAAGGGCGCGTGAAGGGAATCCCGGACGGCGCCATCCTTACGTTGCGCTTTCGACGCATCGAAAGCGCGGTGCGGTGGAAGGATCGCGCGATTCTGACCGAGGTGTGCGAACCGCCGTGGCTCCGAAAAGTCACCATCGAGCGCCACGCGTTTGCCTATGCGGAGCTTCTCCCGTCGCCGTGCGAGCTTCAGGTCGAAATCCTCTTCCTGCCGGACGATCAAGAAGCGCCGGAACTGCGCAAGTCGATGGGGATGGACTATCGACCCCATCGCGCCGTCCGGGTTTTCCGCGCCGGCCGGGCTCAGGACACGGGGCCGCTGCTCAGGAAGGATCATGACGCGTTCCGCGACCGGACGGACGAGGCGCGGAAAATCCTTCAAGCGCTGGTGTCCGCCGAGGACCGCGCCGAGCTATCGAAGCGCAAGCGCGAGCTCGAGAGACTCCTGGGCAAGGTACGCGACGAGCCTTCGCTTTTGGCAGGGTCGGTTCGCGCTCTCGGGAGTCTGCTTCAAGATCTTTACAACTCGGTCGGCACGATCCCGAAATCGGAGACTCGGCCGAAGTCGGATTAGGGCGACGATCACAGCGGCGCGACTGGCGGTCCCCGGAGCTCGCTCACCGGCGAGGGGCTGACGCTCGACAAGGTCGGAGCGATTCTCGGGGAGGTCCGGGCCCTCGCGGACCGCGAGGCGGCTCTCTTTCTCTTCCGCGAGGCGGGGGCGATCGTCGCGGAGGCGGGCGAGGCGAAGGGAAGCGCCGACTCTTGGGCTCGGAAAAAAGCGGCCTTGCAAAAAGACCTGTCCTCCATTCGCTCCTCATGGGGCGAGCTCAAACTCTCCTTGGAGGGGATGGAGGAGTACCTCGACGCGGTCGCCGCGTTTTGGAGGGGAGTCGTCGCGGCGGCGGAGAATGCGGGGTCGATGCCGGCGCCGCCGGACCCCGAGAAAGGGCGACGACTCGAGAAAACGCTGCGGCGCGCGTAGGACTTCGACGCGGTCGCATCCCCGCCTTCCGCCCTCCCCCTTTCTTCCCTGGAGGGGCGAGTGTCGATGAAACTGAGCCAGGCCTTGTCGCTCCCGGTGGTCGATGCTATGTTGGTCCCCCTTCGGAATGGGGGCGCTCCCGCGTGCGAATCCACCCTGTTCGTCTTCTGATCGTCGTCGCTCTTGCGGCGATGCTGGCCACGAGCCTCGTTTACCGAATTCGAATCACAGGCATCTGGTTCAAAGAACGGGGGCATGGGGACAACGAGCTGGGGGTTTTCCTTCGCGAATGCGCCGAACAGGTGCCGGAGGACGGGGTGGTTCATCTCATCACGGATTCCCATCAGCCCGGAGCGAAATCGATCCGGCACGATACTTGGGAGGAGGCAAGAATCGCCACGTGTCTCTATCCCCGCGCCGTCCGCCCCTGCGCACTCAAGGAGGTCGGGTCACGACCCGAGCCCGCTTGGGCGATTTTCGTGAGCGAGCCCTTCGATCGCGGTCAATCCTGGATCAAACCGATTCGTGATCTACGTTAAGCTGACCCTGGCCCTTCTGGTCCTGACCCTCGCCGGAGCCGGGCTCGCCGCGCTCCTACTTCGTCGATCGTCGCCTCGCGGGCTCCTGGAATTTCTGGGGCTGAGCTACGCGCTCGGGTTCGGGCTCGTCGGACTCGCTTCGGTCGTGCTCATGCTCGCCGGGATTCGCATCGGCCCATGGTTGGCGATCTCGCTCGGAATCCTGGGGATGGTCCTGCTGATCGCGTGCCGTCCTCGCTTCGCGCCCGGAGCTCCGGTCGCCCGACTCGCGCGGGCCGGGCAGGCCTTCACGGTTCTCGTCGTTCTCGGGATGATCTTCGGCGCGCTCCATCGAGAGTCGATCGGATGGGATGCCGAGATCTTCTGGTCGCTGAAAGGACGCTCGATTCAGCGATACGGATCGTTCCGGAATCCGGACTTTCTCTCCCCCGAACAGATCCACGTGAACATTCAGTACCCGCTTCTCGTTCCTTCGATCTACGCATGGGTCTACGATGCGACGGGATCGACGAATGGACGTCCGATTCGTCTCACCATGACTCTGCTCTTTGTCGCGTCTCTGGCCGTCTTGGGGGCGGCGTTGCGGCGACGACTCCCCGCGGATCTTTCGGTTTGGCTCACGGCCCTGTACGCCCTTACACCGATGTTCGATCGCGTTGGAGGAGGAGTCGTCGGGGGGTATGCCGATTACCCGCTGGGCGTCTTCATCCTCATCGCGGCGCTCTCGGCCCTCGCGTGGTTGGAAACCGGCGATCGAGGAGCGATGGTCCTTTCCGCATGTGCGATCGCGTATGCGTCACAGATCAAGAGCGAGGGAGGGGCGTTTACCGTGGTGTGCGCTCTGGTTTTTCCCCTTTTCGGCGCGAGAATCCGTGGATGGCGTGGCGCTTTGGAGGGAGCGTCGATCGTCGCGGCCGGCCTGATCCTCTTCGGCCTTTGGACGCAGGCACGACGAAGTTTTCCGCCCGGCGCCGGATCTACCTCGTTCGCGATCGGCGTGGAATTCAAATCTCCTTCGGAGGGTCTCCCCTCTCGGGTCCCCTTCGTTCTTCGGGAATTCGCGACCGAGCTGAGCGGAACCGCGCGATGGCAATTGTTCTGGCCGGCCCTATTCGTGATCTTGGTTCTCCGGTTCCCTCGACCGAAGCATCCGCTGTCGTTCCTTGCCTGGACGGGCCTGGGGCAGCTCGGGGGTTATCTCGTCGTTTGGGCCCTGCATTACAATCCTGAATTCAAGTACTGGAACGCCCACCGGATGCTCCTACACCTGTATCCCACCCTCTTTGCCTGGGGCGCGATGGTGTTGGGGACGATTCCGGCGATGCAGGATCCGCATCGGCCAGGGTAGCCGTCGCGCGCTCTCATTCGCGACCGATGATCTTGTCCACCCACTTTCGGAGCGACCAGGCACATCCCGTCCCGATCAACGAGTAGGCGATCGTCAGAAGGGCCACCAGCCCTTCTCCCATCGTATGCGGAACGGGGTATA
>Ga0137796_10000182_pt1 | contig 39601 bp, 28 predicted proteins | sample OV2TP3_FD_97704 | JGI IMG/M metagenome (GOLD analysis project Ga0137796, IMG submission 97704) | reverse complement strand
AGGACAGGATAGGGAATTCACACGATCTTGCCGAGAGAAAAATCCAAGGACAGGTCAAGGCAGCGGGCCAGGCTATAGAACGATGAAGGGTTGAGCAAAAGCGAAATCCGGAGTTTTATGGCCTGACTCCGCTGCCCCTTGTCTCGATGATGGTGTCAAGATCGAAAAACTTGATCATCGAGTATTATACGAAGAGATAGCTCTCTCCAAACCGCCCAAATTTGGGCCAGATGTCGCCACTTGCGTAACTCATTATAAGGAGATGCATGCGTTCCTGGCTGAAATCGTCGCCGTTTTTTCGCAAGACCGTGGGCTGGACCTGTATCGTGGTCGGCGTATTCCTCGCCATTCCATTTGTCCCCGGCCCCGGCATCCCGCTGATCCTGATCGGTCTCGGGCTGCTGGGCAAGGGTGGGAAATATATCGAGAAATTGAAGGCTTACTTCGTCCGCAGGTCCTCCCGGACGGCCCCGTGAGGGTTGCGTTTTTGTCCTTGACTTTCGCCCTGTATCGGCCTATTGTCATAACCCCATTGCCTTTTCCGTCAACCTCTCCCCTTTGATGGAGGGCCCTTCCATGTCGGATGCCAACTTTGAGGTCCAGACCCCGCCCCAGACCGGTGAAAGTCGCCGGAACAACATCATGGAGGTGCGTCTGGCCAAGGAGGACCTGGGTCTCACGTTCCGGATCGACCCCGAGGCCCTTGACGAACGGTGCAAGATGATCGCCTTTCTCAGCCCCAAGGGGGGGTCGGGCAAGACGGTCATCTCGTCCAATCTGGGCAAGGTCCTCCAGCAGTGCGGGTACAATGTCCTTTTGATCGACGCGGATTTTGAGACCAAGACCCTCACCAACCTGATCTTTCCGGGGCGGAAGGTCATCAAGGAGAATCTGAGCTCCTATTACAAGCACCTGGTCGGGGCTGACGACTCCGACATCTACTCGGGTCTGAGCGGCATCTACGAGGGCACGCAAATCCTCTCCGTGGACGTGAGCCCTCAGGGGAAGCGGATCGATATCCTGCCCTCCTTCTACTCCAAAGAGCAGCAGAGCACCCTCGGCACGAACATCTTCCTGCGGGAGAACCGGCGGAACAACCTGAGCAACGTCACGCACCGCCTCTCCGTGCTGGTGGGGGCCATCAAGTCCCTCAACCGCTACGATTACATCATCATCGACTGCGCCGCCGCCTCCGACGACATCGGCATGGCCGCGGCCATTCTGGCCCCCTTCGTGGTCCTGGTGTCCGAGGTGGACGACGTCTCCTTCGAGGCCCTGGACGACGCCCTGCGCTACACCATCTCCCTGGCGTTCAGCAGCACGGCGGACGGATCCTACCGGATCAAGCAGCCGTTCATCGCCCTGAACAAGGACCCCAACCTCCGCCCCGGCGAGCGGACCAGCCGGCGCTCCGCGTTTCACTGCAAGTACATTCCGGACATCCACAAGCGGTTCGGGAGGCAGTCTTTCCTGGTCCCGGACGTGATCGAGGACGTGGAGTTCGAGTACCAGCTCCACCGCCTCTGGCGGCGCATCTCCGAGTGGAGCACGAGCCCTGAGGAGACGTTCACCGCCGCGGCCTGCCAGCGCGTCATCCAGCTCGAACGCGTCCGGCAGCAGCAGGTGGAGCGCTACTGGAACGCCGACCTCCAGTACCGCAAGCGGAACGTGATCTTCGGCCTCACCATCCTCCTGGTCCTCTCCTCCTGGGTCGGCACCTACGGCTATCTGCAACCCTCCCTGGACGCCATCACCCTGGCCTTCAGCGGCATCGGCCTGTTCGTGTCCGCCGTCCTGCTCTACGGCGTCTGGGAGTACTTCGAGAAGACGATCCGGGCGCTCAAGAACGAGCTCTTCATCGACCCCGCCTCCCGCGAGGAGCATCGCCTCATCGTGAAAGAGCTGAGTCAGCTCATGATGTCGCGGGGGGACCGCGAAGAGGCGCCGGGATACCCCCCTGGCCGAAACGGCAATGAGCAGGAGGCAGATCTCACCCCCGCCCCCTCTCCCACAGGGAGAGGGGAGAAGGCAGCAGGCAGCAGGCCGTGAAGGCAGGGCATTGCCTGCCGCCGGTCACGGTCGTGGGGGACCGGGGGCAGGGCGGCTCCTATGTGCTCCGGGTCAGGGTACGAAGGGATGTCGAGATCGCCTTCGGCGGCTTTAAGCGGGGGCGATACCTTTTTGTGCCTGCGGGCGAATACAGCTACGTCGGGTCCGCGCTCGGCCGGTGGGGGGCAACCGCTCTGGGGTCCCGACTCACCCGGCACGCGACCCGGAGCGGGAGCAGATCGCCCCATTCGATCCGCGCCGCGATGATCGAGACCTTCGAGGCCGCCGGTCTCTGCTGTGGCGACCCGACGCGGGGGCACGGGAAGCGGCTTCGCTGGCATGTCGACTATCTCCTGGACCACGAGGCAGCGGAGCTGGTCTCGGTCATCGCCCTCCGCAACCCGGAGCGGCTGGAGCCGGCCTGGGGAAGATGGTTGGAAGAGGACTCCCACACCCGCATCGTGGAGAAGGGGCTGGGGGCCAGCGACGCGCCTGGGGGCACGCACCTCCTGCGCGTGGAGGCCGGGGAGGGATGGTGGGCCGGGCTGCCGAAAAGGCTGTTTACGTTGCGATCAGGAAGGCGCAAAGTGTAAGGTTCAGGAGGTCTTTGAGTTAAGAATAATTTTGTAAGCCATTGAACTGTAGAATCTTAAAACCCCCACGCCCTGCGCAGGGGGGTTTGTTTTGCCGTTTTGCTTCCTGAATCTCAGATTTTGTCCACGTGGACAAAATTGAGGGCGATTTATACAATTTTATTTGACAATGAATATAGCATGTGTTATATTGTGACATATTTTATGCACGCGAATGAAATATAAGAACAGGAAAAGTTCAAATGTTAGAACAAGTTACAATCAGTCACCGGCCTGGGGGCGACTACCCGGGTCGAATCAAGCGTCTCCGGGCCGGCCTTGGTTTGACACAACAGGCGTTAGCGGGGAAGCTGGGTGTTTCTTTCGCTACCGTCAATCGGTGGGAGAATGGGCAGACCAGACCCTCTCAGCTTTCCTGGAACCAGCTTCGCCAGCTTGAAATGGGTGGGACGGAAGATGAATCCCCGTACGGAAATAAACCAGAGGAATCCCAACTTGACCTTCTCGATTTCACGGCTCCGCCGGAGATCGTCAAGGTCCTGGCCGAAGGTGAGCGCCTTTCCTTCGGGCATTTGATGAATCCCACCTTCGCCACGGAGATCGCCAGCATCGACCCCTTGCCGCATCAGCAGATCGCCGTGTATGACCACCTGCTGAAACAACCCCGTCTCCGGTTTCTCCTGGCTGATGACGCAGGCGCAGGCAAAACGATCATGACGGGGCTTTACATCCGGGAGATGCTCTCCCGCCGTCTGCTTCGTCGGATTCTGATCGTCACGCCCGCGGGGCTTGTGGGAAACTGGCGCAGAGAATTGGCGTCGCTTTTCAACCTGCCCTTCACCATCGTAAGCGGCGCAGACGCGCGTGTGGAAAACCCGTTCATCGGGGAGAGTAGCCATTCCGTGATCATCAGCGTGGATACCCTCGCCAGCCCGAGGGTCTTCGCCCGGCTGAGGGAATCCGAGGTGATTCCGTACGACCTGGTCGTCTTTGATGAGGCGCATAAACTCTCGGCGGACCGGGGCACGGACATGCGGGTTCGCCTGACCGATCGTTACTGCCTCGCCGAAGCCCTTGCGGGAGTTCGGAGTCTTCAGGAACGCTGGGGCCTGGGGTGGAGCGCACATCATCTTCTGCTCCTCACCGCCACGCCCCACATGGGCAAGGATTACCCCTATTATGCGCTCTGGCGGCTCCTCGAACCCAACGCGCTTTCCACGCCCGAAGCCTTCGAGGAGTTTCCGTCAGAGCAGCGACGGCTGCATTTCATCCGGCGCACCAAGGAGGAGATGGTCTATCTCGACGGCAGGCCGCTCTATCCCAGGCGGATCTCCGACACACTCGGGTACGACCTCAACAGAGGGGACATCAGCGAGCAGACCCTGTATGATGAGACGACGGATTATCTCCGATTCGTCTACAACAAGGCCAAGCTTCTGAACCGCGAGGCGGCGCGTCTGGCCATGAGTGTCTTCCAGCGCCGGCTGGCGAGTTCCACGTATGCCCTGCTGCGTTCCTTCGAGCGCCGGGTCGAGAAGCTGGACCAGGTCATCCAGGACGTGCAGGACGGCAAGCTGACCGCCGAACAACTCATCTCTTTGCAGCGCCGCATCTCCGAGGATGTGGATGTCTTTGACACCAAGACCGCTGACGACGAAGCCGGCGAGGAGGGCCGCGAGGAGAACGAACTGGCCGAGGACAGGCTTTTGCAGGGCGTTGTGGCTGCGTCCCTGGCCGACCTGCTGGCGGAGCGGGAGCAGGTCAAGCAGCTTCTAAGCCTCGCAAAAAAGGTGTATGAAGCGGGCGTCGAGTCCAAGTTCGAGAAGCTCCGCGAACAACTGATGGCCCCGAAGTTCCGGGGGGAGAAGCTCATCATCTTCACCGAACACCGGGACACGCTGGAGTTCCTGGTGCGACGCCTGAACGGGATGGGGTATACGGGCCAGATCGCCCAGATTCACGGGGGAATGCATTACACCCTTCGTGAGGGCGAGGTGGACCGGTTCCGCAAGCCGGTGGACGAGGACGGGGCGCAGTTCCTGGTCTGCACGGACGCGGCGGGCGAGGGGATCAACCTTCAGTTCTGCTGGATTATGATCAATTACGACGTGCCGTGGAACCCGGCCCGTCTGGAACAGCGCATGGGCCGCATCCACCGGTACGGCCAGAAGCACGACCCCGTCATCATCCTGAACCTCGTTGCGCCGTCCACGCGAGAGGGCAGGGTGCTCAAGACCCTGCTCGATAAGCTGGAGAAGATTCGCGAGGAGCTTCAGTCCGACAAGGTCTTCGACTGCATCGGTCGGATCTTCCAGGGCGTCTCCATCAAACAACACATGGAGCTGGCCGTCACCGAGGACCCGCAGGACGTGGCGCGGGAGCTTGACGGTCGCCTGACCCGAGAGCAGGTCGAGGCGCTGGCGGCGCGGGAGAAGACCCTGTATGGCTCCGGTGGTGACGTGTCGAGGGAACTGCCCCGGCTGCGCGCCAATCTGGATCAGGAGGTCCATTTCCGGCTGTTGCCGGGATACGTCCGGCAGTACGTCGAGCAGGCCGCGCCCCTTGTAGACATCGAGATTGAAGGGGATGCGGGAGGATTCTTTTCCTTTCGGCCTCGGCGTCTCGGCGCGCTCGACCCGATTCTCCCGGCGCTGGAGCCGTACCCGGAGGAGGCGCGGGAGCGGCTTTCGGTATCCCGTCCGCCGGATCGGAAGGAGGCCATCTGGTTTCATCCGGGGGAGCCGGTGTTTGACCGGTTCCGTGGGCTGGTTTCCGAACGGCTTGCGGGCGTGGGCAGGCGTGGCGCGGTCTTCGTGGACCCGACCACTCCAAAGTCCTACCTGTTTCACCTGGCGTTGTTGTCTGTCGTGCGGGGGGCCGACCCGGAGTTTCCCGACCTGTCCAGGGAGGAGGCGCTGGAATGCCGTCTCGTCGGGGTGAAGCAGCACGAGGGCGCGGAAGTGGACCTCTGTCCGGTCGAGCATCTCCTGCTCCTCAAGGGGGGGCACGGCCTGCCACCGTCGGCCCAGCGAATGGCGGTCGCGGCAGAAGGGATGAAGGAACAGGCTCTCGCCTTCCTGATCGAGCGGGTGGCGCGGGAGATGGCGCTGGCACGCAAGAAGCAGCTTCTGGAAAGCCTCCCGGAGCGGGAGGGATTCATCCAGCGGGGATTCGACTTCGAGGAGGCGGAACTGGCCGCGATCCGTGCCCGGCACTCGGACAGGGCGCGCGCCGGGAACCGCAAGGCCGTCGAGGCGGTGGAGGAGGTCAAGCGTCAGCAGAAGCAGCTTGCCAGCCGCAGAACAAGTGCGCTCACGGTTCTGAGGCGGGAACCGGAGCTCATCGCCCCTGGCTCCGTCACCTTTGTGGCGCACGCGCTGGTCGTGCCCTCTGCTGATCCGAAGGATTTGCAGGAACACGAGGTCAACGTCGAGATGACCGCCATGAAGGTGGCCAGGGCGTTCGAGGAGGCGGCTGGGGCGAAGGTGCTGGATGTTCATACGCCGGACCTGGCCCGCGCGGCGGGGCTGCCGGACCACCCCGGTTTCGACCTGCTCTCCATCCGGCCAGAAAATGAGAAACGAGGCATTGAGGTCAAGGGGCGCGCCAGGACAGGCGACGTGGAGGTATTGGCCAACGAGTGGGCGAAGGCCTGCAACATGCGGGACGGATACTGGCTCTATGTCGTTTACGACTGCGCCACGCCGACGCCGAGGCTTGTTCGGGTGCAGGACCCGTTCGGGAGGCTTCTGGCGAAGGCCAAGGGGAGTGTCTTAATCGGTCCGCAAGCGATGCTGGCAGCACAGGAGGAGCGTGCGTCATGAGCCAAATGAACCTTCTCAGCGGCAACTTGCCGATAGAACTGGCGGATGGTCTTCGCATCCTCAACCCACACTGGGAGGAGAAGCCGGGACCTGCCGTTCCTCCGACGCGCCGGTGGGTATTCGTCCGCCTGTACCGCTTGCTGAAACAGGGCATCACGCCTGCGGTTGTGTTGCGCGGACCACGGCGTGTAGGAAAGACCGTGCTTTTGCGGCAGATCATGAAAGAGTTGCTGCGCCGGGGAATCGACCCGCGCCACATCCTCTACGTCACCTTTGACGAGATTGAATCGCTCAGGGGCCTCAAGGATCCGGTGCTAAACATCGCACGCTGGTATGAACGGATGGTTGTAAAACGCAGCTTCAACGAGCTCGCCCGGGATGGGTCCTGCGCATACATCCTGCTGGATGAAGTCCAGAACCTCAGCGCCTGGGCTCCCCAGGTGAAGCATCTGGTGGACAACCAGAGCGTGCGGGTGCTGGTGACAGGGAGTTCGTCGCTGCGCATCGAAGCGGGTCGGGACAGCCTTGCAGGGCGGATCACCACGGTCGATATCGGCCCTCTCCTGCTGCGGGAGATTGCCCTGTTGAGAGACGGATACGAGTCCACCCCCCTGTGGGAGGAAAACGGGCTGGATTCCGTGGTGGAACGCGATTTCTGGCTGGAAGCGCTTGCTCGTGGCGAGCAGGAGAAGGCCGTGAGAATCAAGGCTTTTGCAGCCTTCTCCGAGCGCGGCGGTTATCCGGTGGCGCACGAACGGCGCGATACGCCGTGGCCTGAAGTGGCCGACCACCTGAATGAAACGGTCATCGAACGCGCCATTCAACACGACCTGCGCATGGGACCGAGGGGAGCCAGGCGGGATGAGAAGCTGCTGGAGGAGGTCTTCCGGCTGTGTTGTCGGTACGCAGGACAGACGCCGGGGCAGAGCGTACTCGTCCCCGAAATCCAGCAAGCACTTGCAGGGAACATCGGCTGGAATCGCATCCTGAATTACCTGCGCTTTCTGGATGGGACGCTGCTGATCCGCCTTGTCCAGCCCCTCGAATTGCGGCTGAAGCGCCGCAAGTCACCCCCAAAGATCTGCCTGTGCGACCATGCCTTGCGCGCAAGCTGGTTGCAGGAGATCCTTCCCCTGGACCCGGAGCGGTTGCAACAGGAACCCCACCTTCAGGACCTTGCCGGACGCATGGCAGAAAGCGCGCTGGGCTATTATCTGAGTTCAATTCCAGCCCTCGGCACGGCATATTTTCCCGAACGCGGCGCCGAACCGGAAGTGGACTTTGTCATGACCGTCGGCACGCGGCGCATCCCGATCGAGGTGAAATACCGCAGGCGCATCGATCCTCACGAAGATACACGCGGACTGCGCGCTTTCCTCGAAAAGACCGTCTACAACGCGCCGTTCGGGCTGCTGGTAACGCTGAACGACGGTGTCACCGTTCCGGATCCCCGTATCGTCCCTATCTCGCTCTCCTCTTTCCTGTGGACCAGGTGAATGATGAACAGTGAAGATCGACCCCGCCTTATTGAACACGCCTTCCCGCTGAAGCAGGCTTCTCTGGACTCGGTCCACGAGAAGAACGTCCGGCACGGCCATATCTCCACGCTTCACATCTGGCCAGCCCGGCGACCCCTGGCAGCCTGTCGGGCGGCGCTCATTGCCACCCTTCTGCCCGATCCCGGCACGCCGGAGAAACGCAAGGAACTCTGCGAGAAGATCGGCGGCAGAGTCGTAAAGAAGATCGAGCGCAAGCGGATGCCCAACGGCCAGGTCGTGGAGCGCGAAAAGGAGGCCACCGAGGAGGGCATCCTGCATTGGGGACGAGAGACGGAGAACGCGACTGACCTGGAGTGGTTCCGGCAGGAGATCCGAAAAGCCTACGGGGGACGTGCGCCGAAGGTGCTCGATCCCTTTGCGGGAGGCGGAGCGATCCCGCTGGAGGCCATGCGCCTGGGCTGCGAGGCGACTGCCGTGGACATCAACCCGGTCGCCTGGTTCATTCTCAAGTGTACGCTCGAATACCCGCAGAAGCTGGCCGGAAAGACCTGGCCGCTGCCGGACTTCATCCTCCGGAACGAGGCGTTCATGGATGCCTTTTATAAGGCACATCCTTACCTCGTTGGACGCACAAAGTGGACGAAGAAACAGAAGCGGGATTTCTCGGAGGACATTTTCCTCAGCCAGAAGACGGAGTCGGACCGTGCTCCGAAGGCCGACCTTGCCTGGCACGTGCGGGCCTGGGGGCAGTGGGTTCTGGACCGCGCCCGACGGGAGCTTGCCGAATACTATCCTGTCTATGCCGACTTTGAGCCTCTGGATCTGAAGAACCCTAAACCCTATGAAAAGCAACTCCTGCGTCTCGTGCCTCTGAAGGATGGCGGCATGCCGGATATAGATGTACTGAACAGGGAGTTCTCCAAAGAATACCTTTCAGACAAGCGAAATCCGCGCTGGGTGGCCAAGCCCACCGTGGCTTATCTCTGGGCGCGGACGGTGAAGTGCAAGAACTGCCGGGCGACGATTCCACTCCTCAAGACCCGCTGGCTGTGCAAGAAGGACAGGAAACGGGTGCTCCTCACGATGGAAAAAGTAGACGCGGTGTCCTCGCCGCGTGAAAGCGACGGTGAAAGCGACGGGACGTCGCTTCTACATTACTTTGACCCTGAAGCGCCCATCGCCAACCTTTCCGGAAACCTCCCACACTGGCGACAGGAGGGAGTCACCTACTTCGTGACATTCCGTCTGGCAGACTCCATGCCCCAGGAGAAGTTGCGACAATGGGAAGAGGAACGCAAAGCGTGGCAGGAGAAACACCCGGAACCTCACGATGAAGAGACGCGGCGCGAATATTACCGCCTTTTCCCCAAACGTTTTCAGGAATGGCTGGACGCTGGCTATGGCGAATGTATCCTCGCCAGGCCGGAGTTCAAAGCACTCGTCGAAAACGCCCTCCGGCATTTTGACGGAGAACGCTACCTCCTTGATGAGTATGTGGTGATGCCCAACCACGTGCATGTTCTGGTGACTCCCCTGGCCAACCACGAACTGTCTGACACCCTGCATTCCTGGAAGTCCTACACGGCCCACGAGATCAACAAGGCGCTGGGACGGAGCGGGACGGTGTGGCAGAAAGAATCCTTTGACCACATCATCAGAAGCCCCGCCCAGATGGAACGCATCCGACAATACATTCGGGACAACCCCAAAGGCAGAGCGGAAGACGGCTCTACTTTAACGCGACGAGACGTCGCGTCTACTATCGAAGGCAGAATAGAAACGGTAGAAGCGGCCTCTGGCCGCTTGTCGGACGTCTCGTCCACTATCTTTTTCGGCATTGAGAAAAACGTGCCAGTGAAGGGCGGCAACACGGCCCAGCGCCGGGAGCACGACAGGCGCATTGGGGCGGGGACGATGTCGCGCTCCGGGGCGAAGTGCCCGTGTTGCGGCGCGATCATGACGATGGAGGACATCCGGCTGGAGGGACAGGCCGGACGGCTGGGCGCGATCAACACCGCTGTCGTGGTGGATGGGCAGAAGGGCAAGGAGTATCGCCTGCCCAATGAGCACGAGATTCAGATGGCGGAGGAGACGGAGAAGGCGCTGCCCGACCTTTTTGAGAAGATACCTTTTGGTATGCCGGAGGAGCCGACGCCGCAAGGGGCAAGCCGAAAAGGGGGAGGTTCAGCCTTTACGGTATATATTTATGGTTTTACGCAGTGGAAGAGGCTGTTCACGTCGAGGCAACTTCTCGCGATGGGAACATTCATGAAGTGGACGAGAGAGGCAATTTTTGCTCTCTCAGATGCCTGGTACTCGCGTGAGTGTCGGGAGGCATTGTCTGCTTACCTGGGTATTGCTGTGGATAAACTTGTTGACCGTCAGTCTGCGCTTTGTCGTTGGGATATGGGCTACTCAAAGGTGAACAGCACATTTGTACGGTTTGCTTTGCCGATTCTATGGGACTACTGCCAGGGCAACCCACTTTCGGAAACAACGGGCAACTTCTCTTCCTGCTTGGAATGGGTTTCTGAGGTTTTGTCACACAGCATGGTTGCCGCAAGCGAACATACACAACAAGTGCTTTGCCAATCTGCTATTGCATGGACACAAAAAGGCACATTTGATGTTGTATTGACAGATCCACCATACTACGATGCGATTCCATACTCAGATTTGATGGACTTCTTCTATGTTTGGCTTCGGCGGACTATACATGGTGTAACTTCTGAATTCGATGCTGCATTTGAAGAACCATTATCGCCGAAGTGGAAGCATGCGGAAAAAGACGGTGAATTGATTGATGATGCCAGCCGTCACAATGGAGACTTGTTAGTATCGAAAAGGACATATGAAGATGGAATGGCGCGAGTCTTCATGAAATGTCACGAGGCACTGAAACCGGAAGGTCGGCTTGTGATTGTCTTTGCACATAAGCAGCCTGATGCGTGGGAGACGCTAGTGGCAGCAATCATACGTGCGGGGTTCGTTGTCGATGGAAGTTGGCCGATACAGACGGAAATGCAAAATAGAACACGCTCACACGGATCGGCTGCCCTCTCCTCCTCCGTCTGGCTCGTCTGCAAGAAGCGCCCCGCCACAGCCCACCCCGGCTGGGACAGTCAGGTCCTGGTGGAGATGCGCGAGAACATCCGGGAGAAGCTGCGCGAGTTCTGGGATGCTGGAATTCGGGGGCCGGACTTCGTCTGGGCCGCGACAGGGCCAGCCCTGGAGGCCTACAGCAAGCATCCCGTCGTCAAGAAGGCCAACGACCCCGGCCAGCTTATGGCCGTCTCTGAATTCCTGATCCACGTCCGGCGCATGGTCGTGGACTTCGTGGTGGGAAATGTACTGTTAAGTAGAAGCGGCGTCTCGCCGCTTGAAGACGACGCGGAGACACAGAGACGCGGAGGCGCGGGGAAGGTCGCCGAGTCACCGAGTCACCGCTTCACCGCGTCGGTCTCAGATGCGCCGATAGGCGATCTGGATGAGCCGACCGCCTACTACCTGCTCCATCGCCACGATTTCGGGATGGAGGAGGCCCCGGCTGGCGCATGCATCCTCTACGCCGTCTCCTGCGGGATCTCGGATAAGGAACTCGCCGGAACCTGGGATCTCATTCAGTTCACAAAAGGCAAGGCGCGAGATGATGAAGACGAAAGCGTGGAGGCGGACGCAGACGCGGAGGCCGATCCCGACGATGAGGAGAACTCCGGCAGCAAGGTGAAGCTCAAGACCTGGGCGCAGCGCAAGGGGCGTTCGCTCGGCCACGAGGCCCCCGGCGGAAAGCCCGTGCCGCTCATTGACCGCGTCCACTGCCTCATGCACCTCTGGAAGGCCAAAGATGTCTACAAAGTGGACGAATATCTGGATGACAACGGCCTCCGGAGGCAGGAGCTTTTCAAACGGCTTTTGCAGTCGCTCATCGAGCTTTCGCCGCACGGGAGCGAGGAGCGGTCGCTGCTGGAGTACATCAGCAACCACGTCCAGGCCCGGGGCGCAGTCAGAGACGACCAGGGCAAGCTGGTCTTTGAGAGCCGGGAACAATGAGGAAAAAAGGAAACAGACCGAATGCGGAACCTGCGGTCCTCGGCGTCATCGTTCCCGCCTGGGTGATTGTCCAGACAGTGTCTGGATAATTCGGGCCTAAAAAACTTTTCATAAATCTTGTGCATGGAAAGATTCGCCTGGCGCACAGGCCCTCACCCCGCCTCGCTGACGCTCGGCTTCCCCTCTCCCATAAATGGGAGAGTGGTGGTGAACGCAGTGAACCGGGGTGAGGGCCAGAGCCGCAGCGATTTTTTAATCAGGCTCTCGATAGATCTCCCTGCACAGGAATCGTGAAAAGCTATATAGAGGAAATGCCCGACACCGTCGGGCAAATTGGCAGCGCGGGTGATATTCCCGACACTGTCGGGAAAAAGTAGACGCGGCGTCCTCGCCCGACACTGTCACTGTCGGGAAAAAGTAGACGCGGCGTCCTCGCCGCGTGAAAGCCCAATGGAGGGAGGAAAAGCCCATGAATAAGCTGCCGTGGAAGCGCTGGAGCGAGGTGGTCCGGTTGCGGGAGGACCTGCGCTCCGGGGAACTCCCACTTCACATGTTCGCCGCCGACCTCTACGAGGTCCTGATGCAGCGCGACAGACGGCCCGTCTACGAGAAGCCGGAGGAGTTCTTCGCGCTCACGTTTCCCACCTACAACCTGCGCCAGCTTGTGCGGGACGTGGTGCTGCGCCTGGCCGGGAAGAGCGACAAGGCCGTCCGGCAACTCGAATTGACCTACGGCGGCGGCAAGACGCACACGCTGATCGCGCTCCGGCATCTGGTCCACGACCCGGATAAGCTGCCGAACCTCCCTGCGGTGGCCGAGTTCATCCAGGAGATCGGTCAGAAGCCGCCCCGGTGCCGGGTGGCGGGTCTGTGCTTTGACAAGCTGGACGTCGAGAAGGGGATGGAGGTTCTGTCTCCCGATGGGAAGGTCAGGACGCTCAAGCAGCCCTGGAGCGCGCTGGCCTACCAGATCGCCGGAGATGAGGGGCTGAAGCTCCTGCACGCGACCGGCGAAGCGGAGGAACGGGACTCTGCGCCCGCCGAAAATTTGCTGGTGGAGCTCCTGGAGATGCCTGTCAGGGAAGGGATGGGGACGCTGGTGCTGGTGGATGAGGTCCTGATGTATGCGCGGGAGAAGATCGCCCAGGACAAGGAGTGGCGGGGGCGTCTCGAAAACTTCTTCCAGTATCTCACCCAGGCGGCGGTGAAGGTGGACCGGTGCTGCATGGTCGCTTCACTCCTGGCGACCGACCCCCGCAAGAGCGACACGCTGGGCCGGGAGATTCAGGCGGAGCTATATGACATCTTCCAGCGCCAGCGGGAGGAGGCCGTGGAGCCGGTGGTGAAGGAGGACGTGGCGGAGGTCCTGCGGAGGCGGTTCTTTACCCCGGAATCGCTTAAGGACCGGGAGGTCTACCGTCAACACGTGGTCGCGGCCCTCAAGGGTATCCAGGCCGTGGATGAGCAGACGGCTCGGCAGGGCGCGGAGGCCGAGGAGCGGTTTCTGAGGAGCTATCCGTTCCATCTGGACCTGACCGAGGTGCTCTACGCCAAGTGGACGGCGCTTGCCCGGTTTCAGCGCACCCGGGGCGTTCTTCGCACGTTTGCCCTGGCCCTGCGCGAGGCGGAAAAATGGGACCCAAGTCCGCTCATCGGTCCCGCTGTCTTTCTGACTGCGCCGGACAGGGAGGGACTTTCGGAGGCCCTGCGGGAAATGGTCACCGTGGCGGACACCGAGGAATGGGAGGGCAAGAAGCAGGCCTGGACCGGCATTCTGGATGGGGAGTTCTCCACCGCGCAGCAGATCCAGAAGGAGTCTGTTGGCCTCAAGTTCCGAGAGGTGGAGCAGGCCGTCGTGGCGACCTTCCTGCATTCCCAGCCCATCGGGCAGAGCGCCAGGACACGGGACCTCGTGGTGCTGGTCGGCGCAACCCGCCCGGACAGGATCGAGCTTGAAAAGGGCCTCTCCCGCTGGGCGCAGGCGAGCTACTGGCTGGATGACCTCTATACTGCCGTTACTGAAGAGCAGCTCCCCGGCACATGGCGGCTGGGCAACCGACCCAACCTCACCCAGATGCACGCGGTCGCGGCAAAGAACATCTCGGAGGACATCGTCAAGGCACGGCTTCTGGACGACATCAGCAAGGTGAAGGCGCTGACGGCCAATGCCTCGGCGGCGGGGGTGCGCGTCCACACACTTCCGACCAGACCGAGGGACGTTGAGGACGACGGCGCGTTCCACTACGCCGCGCTGGGACTGGATGCGGCGTCGGAGTCCGGGAAACCCAGCGCCGAGGCCAGGCGGTTTCTGGATGAAACGTCCGGGCCGGACAAGCCGCGCGTATATCGCAACGCCCTGCTGCTCCTCGTGCCGTCGAGGGACGGGCTGGAACTGGCGCTGGCGAGGGTGCGGGACTACCTGGGATGGGAGATCGTCCGGGAGGAAGTCAAGAAACAGCAAAAGGATGGGAATGTTGACGCGGCGCGGGCGCAGACCCTTCAGATCAACATTGACAGGGCCAAGGGGCGCATCCCGGAGGCCGTCAAGCAGGCGTACTGCATCGTGGTGACGGTCTCCGAGAAGGACGACGCCCAGGCGTTCAAGATCACGGTCACCGAGGAGCCCCACTTCAACATCATAAAAGGCGACAACCGCTCTCGGGTGAAAGACACCGCCATCGAGGCTGAAGCCCTTCTGCCGGATGGCCCCTATAACCTCTGGCGTCCAGGGGAGACCTCAAGGCGGGTCAAGGACCTGACCGGGTCTTTTGCCCAGCTTCCGCATCTGCCAAAGATGCTCAAGGCCAGCGCCATTCTCGACACCCTGGTGGACGGATGCGAAAAGGGCACGTTTGCGTTGCGCCTCACGCGGCCGGATGGGACGTTCCGCACCTGGTGGATGTCCCGCCCGGATGAAAATGCCCTCAACGATCCGGCCCTGGAACTGGTCCTGTCCGAAGCGGCAGAACTGACTGAATTCCCTCCCGCTCTGCTTGCGCCCAGGAGGCTGCCGGACCTGTGGGGAGGAGAAGAGATCGCGGTCAAGGCCGTCGCCGACTACTTCAATGGTTCGACGGTGATTCAGGTGGACCGGGGAGGGTATCAGGAGCCGATGCGCATCCCCAGGGCAAGTCAGGAAGTCCTGGATAAGGCCATCGCTGCCGCGGTGGAGAATGCGACCCTGTGGATGTTATCGGGACCTGCCAGCATCCTGGGCGAGCCTATACCTGCAGGGGTGTTGAACGCCAGCGCGAGGCTGTGTGCGCCCCCCGCCGTCATTGCGGCGGCGGAGATTCTGCCGGAGAACCTGCCGGACGCCTGGAAGGACGAAGCAGCTTCGGGGCTGTCCATCGCCACGGTATTGTCAACGAAGGCCGGGAAGACACTCCCCTGGAAGACGGTTCGGGATGTCATCGCCGGGGCGCTCCAATCCCGGTTCCTGGTGCTTGCCGAGGGGTCTGGCGCATGGCCCTGCGATTTTCCTTCCTCACAGTTGGCAAAGTTCAGGGTGCCGGCCGGAGCCGAAGGCGGAGGTTCCGGTGGTGGCACGGGAGGAGGGGGTGGGGCTGGCGCCAAGTTCCTCGTGGCGAACGCTGATCTGGAACCATCGGAGATTCAAGACCTGGGAGACATCATTTCCAATCTGCTGGAACTCAAAGCCAAAGCGAATGCGCCCATCCGTTTCCACATCCGGATAGAGATGGGAGACGGAAAGGTTATGCCTGCGCCGGAGGTGGTCAAGGAAGCCAATTCTTTGCTTAAAGGCGTAAAAGAGGGGTTGCAATTACACTGAGAGCAAAGCCGGGTCAAATCCATTTTCCCTTTATCTTTCTCCACGCCCACACCTTCTTCCCCACCCACAGGGCCACGAACGGCCCGAACTCGGCCCATCTCACCCACTCCGCTTCGACCCATACCCCTTCCGAGACGTAACGAATCAGGACGTGATAGGAAAGCGGGACCAGCCCCGTCAGCAGCAGCCACGCCGCGCTCCTCCTGAGGGTCAGGAAGGGGACGATCCAGAGGGCGTACCACGGATGCAGCGTGGGCGTCAGCAGGAGGAACGCCCCGACGAGGAGGTACGCCGAGGTCAGGAGATCGACCTTTCTGACTGCAAGGACCAGGGCCGTCAGCCCGAACAGGAGGAGGACGCCGTGCCGCGCCCGGTCCGGCCCGGCCCACGCGGCGATGTAACGGAAAAGGAGGTCGTTGAATTGCCAGTGTTCGGCGTAGGTCCTGAGGCCGGTGAAGAGGTTCGCGCCAGCGCCGGCGTAGGGGAGGTAGGCTGCGAGCAGGATCAGAGGAATGAGGAGGACGGCGCGCCCCTTGTTGTTTAGACATGCCTGCTCCCCCTCTCCCTGCCTGTCCTGAGCGAAGTCGAAGGATGGGGGAGGGGGCTGGGGGGAGGGGTCTCCCTGGGAGAGGGGGGTAGGGGGGTGAGGTCTCCTCACCCAGAACGCCGGGATCAGGGCCGCGGCGAAGAACTTGGACAGGATCGAGAGGGAGAGCGCGGCGGACGCCTGAAGGGTTCGACCCTCCTCCGCCCGGAGCAGGGCCGCGACCAGGCAGAAGATCGCCAGGGCTTCCACGTGGCCGCTCCCGGCCACCTCCACCACGACGAGGGGGCTCCAGAGGTAGACGATCAGGGCCTCCGGCGGCCTCCCGCGCCTGACGAGCAGGCGATACAGGAGCCACGCGGTCCCCAGGTCGAACAGGGTGAAGGTGACTTTGACCGCGAGGGGCGTCGGGGAGATCAGGGCGATGAGGAGGAAGACGGCCTGGGCGAGGGGGGGGTAGATCGTGGGGATTTCGGGGTGGTTGATGCGGGGGTGGAGGTCGTCGCGGAGCGCGGTCAGCTCCGGGGCGCCGGGGGGGTGGCGATAGGGGTTGACGCCGTGCGCCTGAACTCGGCCGTCCCAGAGGTAGCGGTAGAGGTCGTCCGACAGGACAGCAGGGCTGCACCAGAGGGTGACGCGGAACAGGAGGCCGAACGCGACGATCCAGGCCATCCCTCGCGCCTCTGACCGGGGGGTCCCCTTCGAGAGGGGGAGGAGGGCGGCGAGGTAGACCAGAAAGGCGGCGAGATGGAGGAGGAGAAGCCCCGGGATGTGGCGGCGCAGGTCGCCGAGGGCCACCATCCCGACGAAGCAGGCCTCCATCAGCAGGCCGGCCAGGACGACCCGGAGGACGGGCTTCATTCGCTGGCAATCTCTTTCAGCCGGTCGATCTGCGATTCGTTGCCGAGCACGATCAGGACGTCCCCCTCCTGGATGACGGTTGTCGCCAGGGTGGCGCCGGGGGTGGAGAGGTGACAGAGGCCGGCGGTCCCCTGAACCCCCAGGACGATGGCCCCGGTCCTCTGGCCGATGTCCGCCTCCCGGACCTGCTTGCCGACGAGGAGGGATTTGGCCTTCACCGGGATGTCCTCCACCCGGAGCGGGGACGGGCCGTGGCCCATCACCACGTCCAGGAAGTCGACGACCGACGGGCGGAGGGCGGCGAAGGCCATGCGCCGTCCGCCGATCTGATAGGGGGAGACCACCCGGTCTGCCCCGGCGCGCAGCAGTTTGCTCTCCGTGCCGGGCTCGGAGGCGCGGGCGATGATCAGGAGACGGGGGTTGAGCTGGCGCGCGGTGAGGGTGACGAAGACGTTGTCGGCGTCCTCCCGCAGGGCGCTGATCAGGCCCCTGGCCCGGTCTATGCCGGCCTTTTGCAGGACCTCGTCGTCCGTCGCGTCCCCCTCCACGAACAGGACGTCCGGGTCGCTCCTGATCTCGGAGGTTGCAACGTTCTGCTCCACGACCACGAACGGTACCTTCTCCTGCTGGAATTCGAGCGCGACCTCCCGGCCCACCACGCCGCTCCCGCAGATGATGTAGTGATCCCTCAGCTTCGCAATGGCCGACTCCATCTTCCTCCCCCTGTAGATGTCCTGGATCTCCCCCCCCACGATCAGGGCCGTCAGGCTGCTGACGGCGTAGCCCACGGCCCCGACGCCGAAGATGATCAGGCCGATGGTGAACCACATCCCCGCGCGAGACAGGTCCCCCATCTCCCGGAATCCCACCGTGGCGACCGTGATCACGGTCATGTAGAACGATTGAAACGCCGACCACCCCTCCACGACGATGTAGCCCACCGTGCCGGCAATGAACACGGCGACGACGAGGCCAAGCGAGAGGAGGAAGCGGGAGAGGGGGGACACGGGAATACCTCAAGGCGGAAGGCGGAAGGCGGAAGGCGGAAGGCGGGATGAGGGTGCTGATCATCCTTCATCCTTCATCCTTCATCCTTCATCCCTGTTTCTCTGCAATATACCCCGCTTTGGGAGAAGTGTCAAGCGCAGAGCAGGCCACTTTTTGCAGCGGCAGGCATCTTTTGGGTTGACAGGGCGATTCGGGAAAATTATATTATAGTTCAATTTCTGAATTATAAGATAATAATACGGTATTTTGGTCGTATATGGAGGAAAAACCGGTGTTTAAGAGCCTGGAAAGACGGAGTCTGAGCCATCGCATCATCGACGAGATCAGGGATTACATCGTCAAGCAGAAACTCAAACCTGGGGACCGCCTCGCCACGGAGACGGAGATGGCGGAGGCGCTGGCAGTGAGCCGGGCCTCGGTGCGGGAGGCGGTCAAGGTCCTGGAGGCCATCGGGGTCCTGGAATCGAGCCCCAAGCGGGGGATCAACATCAAGGAGTTCGCCCCTGAGCAGTTCTTTCGCTATCTGCTGTTCGATCCCTATGTGGACGTGGAGAGCATCGTGGACATGGCGGAACTCCGCCTGGCCTTTGAGGTGGGGATCATCGATGTGGTCGTCGAGCGGGTGACGGAGGAGGACCTGGCCCGGATGGCGTCGTGCATCGAGGCGATGCGGAAAAACATGAACAGCACGGTGGAGTTCTACACGCACGACTGGGCGTTTCACTTCGCCGTCTACGAGGCGACGCGAAACCGGTCGATCCGGGCCCTCGGACGGCTGTTCATCGAGTTCTTCGTCACGGCGCACCGCCGGTGGTGGGAGACGGACAAGGCCGTCGAGCCTGACTACTTCAAAAAGCACGAGCAGATTTTCCTGGCCCTGAAGGCGCGCGACCCGGAGGCGATGCGGCAGGCGGTGCAGGACCACTTCTACGCCAGCATCCGGCGCTGGCAGTGGCTGAAGCGGGACGTGGAGTCCGCCCAGGACGGCATTGTCAGTCTGTTCAGGGCGGATGGGAACGCCGCTGACGGAGAAGCCCTGAGCGACGGCAAATCGTGAGAAGACCTCATCCCCTGAAGGCTGCGATTTCCTCTTCTCAATGGACCTTCAAGACCTTTTGAGAGTTGACCCGGCAGCGGGGCGCATCCGGCTGGCCCACGACGGGCCGTTCGTGACGGGCGCGATCACCACGGTGCGGGTCGAATACACGGTGGGGGCGAGGGGCCTCCGGGCAGGGGGCCGGCTGCGGGTGGGCACGCCCAACACGGGCTGGGGGCGCCCGGTGGTCTCCCAGCCGCGCTACTGGGACGAACTGGCCTCGGGCGCGGATCGGAAGTACGCCCCCTTCCATCCGGTGAACACCACGGCGGAGGTGACGTCCGGTGGACCGGCGTCGATCTACCTGGAGACGATGGAGCGGATGCTGGTCCCGGATGCGGACCCGGCTTACGCCTACTGGCGGTGGTGGATCACCGCGCGGGTGGAGGGGGGGGATCTGGTGGAGGGGGACCGGATCGTCATCACCTACGGGGACCCCCGATTCGGCACGCTGGGCATCCGCGTCCAGACGTTTCCGGAGCGGGACCTGAATTTCTCGGCGTATCTGGATGCAGAAGGGGAAGGGCGGTTTGGGACGGTCCCCGGCGCGCCCATGCCCGTGGATGTGGTGGCCGGGCCGGCGGAGCGGCTGACGGTGGTGGTCCCCTCCCTGGTCGGCGCGGGGGAGACCATTTCGGTGCGCCTCGCTGCGACGGACCACTGTCACTGCAGGCCGTGCGCGCCCCTGAACGAGACCTTCACGCTGCGGGGGCAGGGGGAGGAGAGGGGCGTCACGGCGGTGGCCTTTCAGAACGAGGACCGCCAGACGGTCTCCGTGAAGTCCTCGATCCTGGTCAGGGAGAACACCCCTGCGCGTCTGCTGGCCGCAGATGCGCGGGGTAGAGTGTGGGGGGGGGGCAATCCGGTCGTGGCTGTGACCGATGCGTTGCGGCTGTTCTGGGGGGACCTGCACGCGCAGTCGGAGTTCCACTCCATGCACTCGCAGAGGGTGGACTTCCGGCACGCGGCCTGGTCGAAGGGGATCTCCACGGGCACGCCGGAGGAATGTTATCAGTACGGCCGGGACATCGCCTGCCTGGACTTTATGGCCATCACGGATCAGGGGGCCTGCGTGAGCGCGGGGTGGGAGGCGCACCAGGCCAGGGCGGAGGAATTCAACGCGCCGGGGCGGTTCGTGACGTTCCGGGGCTACGAGGCGGGCGCGCCGGTGGGTCACCGGAACGTCGTCTACCGGGGGGGCGGCGTGGAGCCGCCCAGGGACCGCCGGGCCTTCAGCTTCATGCCGGATTTCCTCTACCGGCACTACGCGGGCCGGGGGGACGTGATGATCATCCCCCACCACGTCAAGACGTGGACGGACTGGCGGTATCACGACCCGGCGCTGGAGCGGGTGATGGAGGTCTACTCCTGCTGGGGGTCGTCGGAGCGGGAGGGGTTCGAGGTGTGGGACAAGGGGATGACGCCGGGGGCCGGGGCGCAGGCGGGCCTGGCGCGGGGCTACCGGCTGGGGATCATCGCCTCCACGGACAACCACGTGGGCATGCCGGGGCGGTCCTTTCCCCACGACCGGCAGGCGCACACAGGGTTCAAGGGGGGCAAAGTGGCGGTCTATGCGGAGGCGCTCACGCGGGAGGCGATCTTCGACGCCCTGAAGGAGCGCCACTGCTACGGCACGACGGGGGAGCGGATCATCCTCCGGTTCTCTGTGAACGGGCGCCGGATGGGGTCGATCTTCGCAACGGATGAGAGGGGAGCCCCCCGAATCATCCGGGTGGAGGTCGTGGGAACGGATCAGATCGACCGCGCCGAGGTGGTGCGGAACAACCAGGACATTCACGTGGCTTTCGGGTCGGGGGATCGTCTCGCCTTCGAGTGGACCGATGCGTCGCCGATGCCGGGGACGACGTTCTATTACATCCGCGTGCGGCAGAAGGACGGGGAGATGGCCTGGTCCAGCCCGGTCTGGGTGGAGATGCCAAAATGTGATGAGTGATAAGTGACAGTCCGCCTGGGTACGGAGACGATGTCTCCGACCAACTTGGCTGGGCTGGCGTTCACCTGCACGATCACCGCGCGGGGGACACGCGATCAGCGGAGACTAAATCTATTTCGGATTTCGGATTTCGGATTTCGGAATTGGTGAGGTTTTTCATTCCGCATTCCGCATTCCGTAATACTTCATTCGAGGATCTCATGAAAATCACGTATGTCAAGCCCATGGCGATCAAGATCCCGGTGGAGGACACCTTCGGCGGGAAGGGCCTGGGGGAGGCGGGGAAGCGAGAATACTTCCCACAGCCGGGCTGGATCGGGCTCTACTCGCGGCAGATCGAGACGATGGTCGTGAAGATCGAGACGGACGGGGGGATCGTCGGGTTCGGGGAGGGGCAGGCGCCCATCGGACCGGAGGTGACGGCGACGGTCGTGGACAGGGTGCTCCGACCCATCCTGATGGGTCGCGACCCGATGCAGGGGGGCGTGCTGCGCCACGAGATGTACACCGCCATGAACATCCGGGGGCATTTCACCGGGTTCATGCTGGACGCCATCAGCGGGGTCGACTCAGCCCTGTGGGACATCAAGGGGAAGAGGCTGGGGGTCCCGGTCTATGAACTCTTGGGCGGGGCGTTCCGGAAGGAGGCGCCGGTCTACATCTCCGGGGTGCGGGGAAATACGGCCGCCGAACAGGCGCAAACCGCAAGGACTCACGTGGCGGAGGGGTTCCGGACGCTCAAGGTCTTCCTCGGTTTTGGGGAGGAGGAGGACTTCGAGCGCATCCGGGCCGTGAAGGAGGCGATAGGGTCGGAGGGGAGGCTGGCCGTGGATGTGCTGTGGCGCTACGACATCGCCACCGCCGTCCGCTACGGCCTGGCGCTGGAGCGGATGGGGATCGCCTGGTTCGAGACGCCTACGGACCCGGAGGACATCGCGGGGAGCGCGGAGATCGCGCGCGCGCTGACCATCCCCGTCGGCAACGCGGAGACGGACCGGACGCGGGAGCAGTTCCTGCGCTGGTTTCAGGCGCGGGGGCTGGACATCGCCCAGCCGGACGTGGGGCGGTGCGGGATCACGGAGGGGAGGAAGATCGCGGACCTGGCCGAGGCGTTCCACATCCCGGTCTCACTACACATGGGGATCTGTTCCGCGCCGATGATCGCGGCCTCCCTCCACGTGGCCGCCTCCACGCCGAACTTTTTCCTTCAGGAATACCAGCCCATCATGCTGGAGGCGGCCAACCGCTTTTTGAAACGGCCGCTGGTCTGCGAGCGGGGGGCGTTCCGGGTGCCGGACGGGCCGGGGCTGGGCATTGAGATCGACGAAGAGGCGTTGAAGCCTTATGTGGTCTATCCGTAGGGGCGGTTCGCGAACCGCCTCTACACGAAATCTATTCGCGAGGTCCTATGTCCGTTCTGATCACGCCGCAGGAGCGCCGCACGTCGGAGATCCCCTATCACAGCGACCTGGCCCCCGGCAGGCGGTTCGTGTTCGTGGGGAGGCCGGTCTACCCGCACAGCCGGCTCTACATCGTGGGGCGGCGGGTGGAGCGCGTCCCGAAGGACCAGCCAGAGTGGCTGGAGGACCACCGGCACAACTGCAACACGTTCTATCTGTTCACCGGAGACCGGGAGGACCTCTCCGGCCTTCGCGCGGTCGTGACGGTGGAGGGGCGGACGTTCGAGGCGCGCGCCCCGGCGGCTGTGCTGCTCCCGCAGTACGCGCTGCACCACTACAGGCTGATCGAGGGGAGCGGCTGGTCCTTCCACGTGAACCTGCGTGGGGACTACGAGGAGTCGCTGGCCGTGCCGGGGGAAGTGGACGCGGCGCAGGTCCCGGTACCTGCCGTGGAAGACATCTACAGGGCCGCAAGGCAGCTGGATGAGGGGGGCGGGGCCAACCGGTGGTCCTTTATCGACGACCGCTTCGCCCGCCCTGGCATCTGTCTAACGGTCTATCAGGTGGCTGGACAGGTCGCCGGCCAGACTCAGCCTCATCGCTCGAAGGAGGATGGGGCGAGCCTGATCGTCGGCGCGCTGGAGAAGACACTGAAGGCAGAGGTCCGGTTCGAGGGAGGAAGTGTGCAGGCAACCTCCCCAGCCACGGTCTACCACCCCAAGGGGACGCTTTGCGCTTACGGCCGAATGGAGGGCGCAGGGATCATCATAGATGCGGAGTTGAAACCATAATGGTCGCAAGGGGGAGCAGCCCTCGGCGCACCGTGCTATAAGTGCGGGGAACTGGTCCTGGAAGCCCTGCACACGGGGAAGCGCGTCCTGTCCAAGATCCTGATGACGAACACGAGTTCTGAAGGTGACGATGAACAACCAGAGCGCGTGGGACCCGCGCAACGTGGCCATGAAGAACCTCGTTCGGGAGGGCAGGGTCGGGGACCTTTTCTACGGGGAGTGCGAGTACTTCCACGACATCTCCGGCCTCTTTCACGTGAAGGACCAGGCCTGGCAGAGCTCCTTCCGGGACGGGTTCGGGCTGCACTGCCAGGAGAGCCTGGGCGCGGGGGGCGGGCCGTGGGTGCTGGACACGCTCCGGCAGATCATGGACGACGAGTTCGTGGAGGTGATGGCCTACGGCAACCGGAAGCTGGCCCCATATCGGACGAAGATACCGGTGCAGTTGCATGAGGCCCCGAATCGCTCAAGGGGAGGGGGATCGGGTACGCGGAGGGGACCTACCTGCAGGACCGGGACTTCATCGCCGCCATGGGGTCGGCCAAGCTGGGCTACCCGGTCAAGGCGCAGCATGTGCCGGACCGGAGCGCGGAGTGGCCACAGTACCGGGACTACCAGCGGGAGAACCGGGAGAAGCGGCTGGAGCATCTCAGGATGATTAACGATCTGTACACGTCGTACCTGTACTAAGGAGCCCAGACGTGAAGATCACGCGCGTGGAGACATTTGTCGTGAAGATCCCCCACCACGACCGGTTCGGGGGACAGACCGAACCGCCCAGGACGTTTCCGGGGAGCGAGTATTACTTTGAGAAGGAGTGGAACGAGGCCTACGCGGACAAGGTCCAGAGCCTGCTGATCCGCGTGGAGACGGACGGGGGTCTGCACGGCTGGGGGGAGAGCCAGGCCCCCATCGCGCCGGAGGCCGCGCGGGAGCTGATCGACCGGCTGCTGGGGCCCATGCTGATCGGGAGCGATCCGCGGGAGACGAACGTCCTGTGGGAGCGGATGTACAGGAGCATGCACGTGCGGGGGCAGGTCACGGGGTTCATGCTCGACGCGATCAGTGGGCTGGACGTGGCCCTGTGGGACCTGAAGGGGAAGGCGGCGGGGGAGCCGGTCTGCAGGCTGCTGGGCGGGCCGTTCCGCGACCGGCTGCCGGCCTATGTCTCCGGGCTGCGAGCGCCCACGATGGAGGCGCGGGCCGAACTCGCCCAGAAATACTATGAGGAGGGGTATCCCGCGGTCAAGCTGTTTCTGGGCCGGGGCCTGGAGGAGGACGTCGCCAATGTCCGCTCCGTGCGGGAGCGGGTGGGGGATAGCAGGCGGCTGCTGTCTGACCAGTTCTGGATGTACACCCTGCCGGAGGCGGAGCGACTGGGCCGGGCGCTGGAGGATCTGGGGGTCGAATGGATGGAGGCGCCCATGCCGCCGGAGGACGTGCACGGACACGCCCGGCTGGCCGAGGCGCTGGAGATGGCCGTGGCCGTGGGCGAACCCCTGCGCACGCGCTACCAGTTCCGCGAGTGGATCGAGCGGAGGGCGCTGGACATCGCCCAGCCGGACATCGCCCGGTGTGGCATCACGGAGGGGAGGCGGATCGCGGACCTGGCCGCCACCTATCACCTGCCCGTGGCGTATCACGTGGGGGTCTGTCTGGGCGTGGCCATGGCCGCGACCTGGCACCTGGCGGCGGCGACTCCCAACTTCATCATTCAGGAGCATGAGCCGCCCATGTTCGACCTGTCGAACCGGCTGTTCAAGGCGCCGCTCCGGGTCGAAAAGGGGCACGCGGTGGTGCCGGAGGGGCCGGGCTTAGGCGTGGAGGTCGAGATGGAGGCGCTGCGCAGATGGGCCGCGAGGTGACAGGTGCCGCTGACATCCCGGCGGCGCGGCTGCGCGAGCGGGTAGCCCGCGTCGCGGTCAGGGGCCTCACGTACCGCTACTACCACTGGGACTGGGGGGAGGCCGTCGCGGTGGAGGGGCTGTGGGCGGCGTGGCGGATCACGGGGGAGAGGCGGTTCTTCGATTTTGTGCGGAGGATGGTGGAGGGGTGGATGGCGCACTCCCCGGACCCCTGGTACCCGGACCACGTGGGGCCGGGGCGCACGCTCCTGGACCTGTGGGAGGAGACCGGGGACCTGTGCTTTCTGGGGTATGCCAGGCGGCTGGGGGAGCATCTGATCCATCTGCCCCGGGCCGCGTGCGGGGGCTATTTCCATCGGCCCGACCTGCCGGACCGGGCCAGGATGATCTGGGTGGACTCGATGCAGACCGACGCCCCGTTTCTGTGCCGGCTGGGGGCGGCGACGGGGGAGGGGCGCTGGTACGACGCTGCCGCGGGGCATATCGCGGGACACATCGCGGCCCTGCAAAATCCCGCGACGGGGCTCTTCTACCACAACTACGACGACGCGCGGGGGCGGGTGAACGGGGTCTTCTGGGGCCGGGGGAACGGGTGGGCCGCGCTGGGGCTTGTCCACACGCTGGAGTTGCTCCCGAAAGACCACGCGGGGTACGCCGGGATTCTCAAGGGTCTGGAGAGGCTGGCGGAGGCGATCCTCGCCCGGCAGGACGAGGAGACGGGGCTCTGGCGCACGGTGGTGGACCGACCGGAGACTTATCTGGAGGGGTCGGTCTCCCTCATGTTCGCCAATGCCCTGATGCGGGGGGGGCGCGCCGGGGCGCTGTCCGCAGAATGCGCCAGGGCCGGGGAGCGCGCCTGGGGCGCCCTGTGGGATCAGGTGACGCCGGACGGCCTGGTGAAAAACGTGTCGCATCGGACGCCGCCGAGGGAGGACCCGGCGGACTACACCCTGCCCCCGGTGGGAGGGCTTTATCCCTGGGGACAGGGGCCCTATCTCCTGACTGCGGCGACGTGGCTGGAGGGGGAAGGTCAACAGGGATGAACAGGATAGACAGGATCAGTAGATCACGAAATGGCGTAAATGGCCCAAATCAGGCGATTTATCGTTCAGGTGTAGGGGCGACTCTCGCGAGTCGCCCGTCGGCCTTGTGGAATCGGATCGCCGGGCGGGTCCAAGACCCGCCCCTACCCCTACGGGTTAAACCGACTGATCCTGGGCATCAGCCGCCAATTCGTGACGTTTCGTGATGTACTGAGGATAGGTGAGTAGGGGCGGTTCGCGAACCGCCCCTACTTTTTTCATCGCCTATCCCTGTTCCTTGAGCAGTTCCCTGAGGTAGGCCACGCTCTTGCCGTCGCCGTGGAACTGGTCACCGAGGCGGATGCCCTCCACGGCGATGTCCCCCTGATAGCCCGCCCGGCGCATGGCGGTCAGCGCGAACCGGTAGTCGATCTCGCCGTCCGGCAGGGAGGTCTGGAGGAAGACGGTCTTGCTCAACTCCGGGAAGTGGACGCGGCGGAGGTTCTTGCAGTGCCAGTATTTCGCGCGCGGGGCCATCGCCTGAATGGCGGCCTCGGAGGACTCCTCCGGGACGTCGTAGTTCCAGTAGATGTTCCCCAGGTCGGGGTTGAGGCCCACGCCGGGGTGGTCCACCAGGGCCATCAGGTGGAGGCCGGACCAGGAGTTGTCGGCCAGGCAGTGCTGGTGGATCTCGATGGAGATGGCCAGGCCGAGGTCAGAGGCGAGCGGGGCCACGGCCCGGAGTTCCCGCGCGGCGCGCTCGAAGTCCTCCTCCCGCGCCTCCCGGCTGGAGCCCTGCGCCGTGGGCTCGCCGACCTGCGTGCCGGGGCCTCCGGGCCTGGACATGGGCATGCCGATGGTGGTGTTGAGGACCGGCGCCCCGATCCAGGAGGCGTAGCGGAGGGCCCGCTCAACGCTCGCCCGGCTGCCCCCCGTGGTCCTGGGGCGGAGGTTGATGCCGCCGCCCCGGATGGCCCGGCAGGGGAGGCCGGCGTCCTCCAGGGCCTTCCGGAGGTCGCGGACCTCCTTTTCGGGGGCGTCGGAGGGGCCCAGCTCCAGGCCCTCGAACCCGATCTCCTTCGACTTCTTGAGGAAGGCCGCCCGGTGCTCGCCGGGGGGCAGGTCGAGGCCGCCGTTGTAGGGGTGGAGGGTGACGCGACGGAAGGCGTAGATGATCTTCATGGCGGGTCTCCTTTAAGCGCGCGGTTTGGGGTAGACGACGTGTCCGGCCACGTTCACCCGGATGGAGAAGAGGGTCTTTCCGGCGACGATGTAGAGGGTCCGGAGGTCCGGCCCGCCGAAGGCGAGGTTGGTGATGGCGTCCTCCGGGATGGGGATGCGGCCGAGCATCTCCCCCTTTGGGGAGACGACGAAGATGCCGGTGGGCACCTCCGTGGTCTCATTCGGGTTGCGGGCGCGATGGACGCCGGCGGCAATCCAGAGGTTGCCGTTCACATCCGTGCGCATGCCGTCCCCGCCCCGGCCCGGCGCAAAGTCGAAGACGACCCGCTGGCCGGAGAGGGAGAGGTCGGGGGCGATGTCGAAGGCCCAGATCTTCCGGGCGCCGCCCGGCGCGGGGCTGCTGTCCACGAGGTAGAGGGTCCGGTTGTCCGGGGAGAGGGCGATGCCGTTGGGCTTCTGGATGGCGGGCTGCTGGAGGACGCGGGTCACGCCCCCGTCGGGGTCGATCCGGTAGACGCCTTCGACGTCCAGCTCCCGGCCGGTCTGGTCGCCGTAGCGGGGGTCGGTGAAGTAGATGCGGCCCGCGTTGTCGATCGCGAGGTCGTTGGGGCTGTTGTAGCGTTTTCCCTCAAACCGGTCGGTCAGGACCTCCACGGCCCCGGTCCTCACGTCCGTCCGCGTGATGCGGCGGCGGCCCCCCGGCCCGAACTCCGCGCCCTCGCAGGTGACGAGCCGGCCCTGGGCGTCGAACATGTTCCCGTTGGCCCGGCCGCTGTCGGCCCGCCAGATGGAGAGGGCCCCTTCGGCGGAGCGCTTCATGATCCGGTTGTTCTGGATGTCCGAGAAGAAGACGTTCCCTTCGGCGTCCACCGCAGGGCCTTCGGTGAAGGCGATGACCGCGGCCGGGGCCACGTCCGCGTCCGCCACCAGTCCGGCGGGCAGGGGCAGGTGTTTCAGGTCAGGCATGAGTCGCTCCTTTTGGGTTTGCTTGCACTGCGTCTTCATCGCTTTGCCTCCTCGCCCTGCTGGACGAGTTCGTGCAGCGTCACCGGGATGAGGTTTTCTTTCCGGGCGTGCTCCAGCAGGTCCGGAAGGATGTCCACGGTCTTCTGGCGGTCCCCGCCTCCGTCGTGCAGCACGATGATGGCCCCCGGACGCAGCATCGCCTTGAGGGCTGCGCGCATGTACCATCGAGGAGGTCTCAGGGTGTCGAAGACGTAGGCCGACCCGATCACGATCTGATAGTTCCGCTCCCTGGCCAGCCTCACCTGCTCCCGTCTGATCCAGCCGCTGGCGGGCCGGAAGTACTTCACAGGCGTGGTCTGCTGAATCAGCCTTTCCGTCTTTTCGAGAGACTCCACGAATTCCTCGTCCTGCAGATGAAGGGTCGGCCTGTCCACATACAGGTGGTTGGCGACCTGGTGCCCCTGCGCCCGGATCTTCTCCAGGTATCCCGGGTGTTTTTCGATCCGGCTGCCGATCAGAAAGAACGTGGCCTTCGCCTCATACCGCTCCAGGATGGCCAGGACCTGGTCCGTGTAGAGGGGGTGCGGGCCGTCGTCGAACGTCAGGGCGAAGCCGTTGCCCAGGGTCGGAACGTAGAACAGCAGGCCGGACAGTCGCCACTGGGCCAGCCGGACCAGCGCGAACGGCTGGTAGCAGCCCGTCACGCCCATCAGCGTGACGCCGATCAGGACGATTCTGACCACCCTGAGTGACACCTGACAGGTCCTCGCTATTTATACTTTGCCTTCAGCGCCGTCCCTTTCTTCGCGCTCTGGTTCGCCAGGTCGAGGATGTGGATCGGACGCCGGGCCCACTCCGGGGTGATGACGAGCGGCGTCCCCCTCGTCAGGTGATCGGCGACGTTCCGGTAGAAGCGCTCCCACCGGCTGGGGGTGTTCCTCCCCCTGGTGACGATCTTCTGGTCCTCCCTGAACCGGGTGATCTCGTAGGTGCTCCCGTCGAAGATGTAGGTCCCCCGCGTGCCCGTGACCTCCAGCCAGCCCGGTTTGGAGTTGGATTCGAGGGAGGAGATGGTCAGGGTCAGCCACGCGCCGCTCTTGAACCGGACGACGGCAGAGGCCACGTCCTCGTTGGTGTCCTGCTTCCAGGCGGTTTTCCAGAAGCCTGCCCTGGCGAAGCCGGTGACCTCGACGATCTCCGAGTCGATGATCTGGAGCGAGTATTCGAGGAGGTGCACGCCCCAGTCGTAGAGGATGCCGCCGGAGATGGTCTTGCTGCTGCGCCACCAGTCGCCGGGCTGGCCGTAGCCGCCCATGTGGGCCTCGACCCGGTAGACGTCGCCGATGGCCCTCTCCCGGCGGATGCGCTTCATCGCCTCCAGGACGCAGCCGTCCCAGTGGCGGTTGTGGTAGGTGGAGAGGAGGAGTTTCCGCCTCCTGGCCTCCCCGATCGTTGCGTCGCACTCGGCGGTCGTGATGGCGAACGGCTTCTCGGTGATCACGTGACGGCCTGACCTCAGGCACTGCAGGGCCAGCCTGGCGTGGGTGTTGTGGGGGGTGATCAGGACAACGAGGTGGACGTCGGATTTCTTTAGCATCCTTGAGATGGAATCGTAGCCCTGGATGCCGGGGAAGTCCTTCAGGGCGACCTTCAGCCGGGCCGGGTCGACCTCCGCCACGGCCACGGGGGTCATGCCGGCCTTCTGCATGTCTCCGAGGTGCCGCTTTCCCATGTTGAACGCGCCGCCGTAGCCGACCACGCCCACGTGGATGTCGCTCGCCTGCTTGAACTGTGCCATGTAAGGCTCCTTTTACGAAGATTTGACAGGCGCCGCGTTTTGCACGACGTAGTGCTGGACCTCATCGCGGTCCACTGCGCCGATGAAGGTGACGGCCGGGGGGACGTAGAAGGCCTCGGCGCAGTCCAGGCCGTGTTCCTGACCGAGCCTCTGGTACTCGCGCAGGCCGAACAGCCGGATGTAGGCGCGATCCGCGGCCTCGTCGTCGCCGTCCAGGGCCGGGAGGCGCAGGCCCTGCCCGGCCAGGCGGGCCCTGAGCCGGGAGCCGTTCGCGCCGGCGGGGCCCTGGGATTTGTTCACGCTCATAGCGGCCACCTTCGCGTCGATGTAGGGGCCGATGTCCACGACCCGGTTGTAGGGCTGGCCGGGGCGCACCACCCAGTAGTAGCGCTCCCTGACGGAGTGGGGGGCGAGGCCGGCGGCCAGGTGCTCCGGGTAGTCCTTGTCCATGCCGGCCATCCAGCGGGCGGCCTCCACGGCGTGGCCGGTGACGGAGTGGTCCGGGTTCTCCTCGTCGTGGCCCCAGGGGTTGAAGGTGAAGACGGTGTCCACCTTGAGGGCGCGGAAGAGGAAGACGAGCCGGGCGCGCAGCTCCGTGGCCGCGGCCTCGTCCATGAAGTGGTTGCGGTAGCCCAGGAAGAAGACGTCCTTGAGGCCGAGCACGCGGGCCAGGTCCTCCACCTCGCGCTCGTTGCTCAGGATGGTCTGGCCCAGGCTCTTCGTGGGGCCGCACTTCTCGTCGTTGGTGGTCTGGATCAGGTAGCCGATGTAGCCCTCGTGGATGAGCTTGGCGATGGCGCCCCCGCAGAAGAGGGGGATGTCGTCGGCGTGCGCCTGGACGGCGGCCAGGACCTTGCCTTCGTGGGGCCTGCCGGGGGCCGGGCGTTCGACGGTGATATCGCCCAGGGGCGTTCCATAATCTCTTGTTGTGTCAGGCATGTGGCCTCCGTGCGCGGACGTTGCGGGGAGCCTGCCGGATGGTCCGCGCTCAGGTGGTTCGTTACTCCGCAAGCCCTATTCCGTTCTTTCCGCTCCGTTTCACTTTATACATGGTCTCGTCCGCCTTTTTGACGGCCTCCTCCGTGCTCTGGGGCACGCCGCAATAGACGCCGATGGACACGGTGCCCTCTGTCCTGTCCGCAATGGCCCGGTGAATCCTCTTTGCCAGGGCCAGCGCCTTCTGCCTTGTCGTGTTGTCCACGATCACGGCGAATTCGTCCGCGCCCCACCTGGAAATAAAATCCGAACCTCGCACGACATCGCTCAGCACCATCGACATGTCCATGATAAATCGGTCGCCCGCGTCGTGCCCCTTCGCGTCGTTGATCTGTTTGAGGGTATCCGAGTCCAGGTAGATCAGGGCCATGGGGTTGTTGTTCCGCCTGGAGGCCTCCGCCAGTCTCCGGAAGATGTCCTCGAACCCTCTCCTGTTGTAAAGCCCCGTCAGGAAGTCCGTCCTCGATTCGACCTCCAACTGCCTTGCAAGCGCGGTGTTAATCCTGGCCAGTTCTTTGTAGAAAGCGACCGTGATTTTCGTGATGTCGGCGGAGTCCACCGGCTCATCGGGCAGCCAGAGGATCTGGTTGCGCCCCTGCTTTTTCGATTGGATGAGGAGCTGACTGGCCACGGAAAAGAGGACCTCCTCCATTCTGGGGTCGAGGCCGAAGTCTTTTCCGGGGTTCCTGACCCCTCCGCCGGAGATGGTCACCTGAAGCCCCGTTTTCTCTCGTATCAGGAGACTGACCCCAACCCTGAAGTCCTCCCCATCGAAGGCCTCCCCCCCTCCTCTGAGGATCAGGCCGAACTCATCCCCTCCGATTCGATACCCTCTCCACCCTCTCTCCAGGATCGACGCCCCGATGAGCGCCAGGATCTGATCTCCGGTCTCCGTGCCTCTGTCCAGGTTGATCTGGTGAAAACCGTCGATGTCAAAGAGGAGGAGGGCCTCAAAACGGCCTTCAAAGATGGCCCTCTTCAAGCCTTCGTGGAGTTCTTTTGCCCCCGGCAGGAGAGGGCCTGGGGCTCTTTGGGGGTCCATAGCGTGTCTCCTATCTGACGCCTCGGAAGTTTCTCCCTAAAATAGGCGTAAAAAAACAAAAGGCAAAGGGAAAAATGGAGGCCCATCTTCACCTTTGCCTTTTTCACAAGTCTACGGTTCGTGTGTTTTCACCCGCCGCTGACGGCCGGCAGGAAGTGGACCTCGCTGTCCGGCCTGACGGTCTGGAGCATGCCCAGGCGGGTGATCTCGCCGTCCACGGCCACGGCGACGTTGGGCCGGATGCGGTCTTCCTGGCAGAGCCGGGCCTTTGCGCCGGGGAAGCGGGCGTCCAGGTTGTTGACGACCTGGCGGAGGGTGGCGCCCTCCACCTCCACCCTCTCGACCCCGCCGGTGAGGTCGCGCATGAGCGCCGGGATGTAGACCACCGGCATGGCCGTCATCCTTTCTTCAGGATCTCCTCCAGCACTTTGCCGGGGGACATCGGGAGGCAGTTCATCCGGATGCCCACGGCGTGGTAAATGGCGTTGGAGATGGCCGCGGCCGGGGGCACGATGGGGACCTCGCCCACGCCCCGCACGCCGTAGGGGTGGCCGGGGTTGGGGACCTCCACGATGACTGTGTCGATCATGGGCAGGTCGAGGCAGGTGGGCATCCGGTAGTCGAGGAGGCTGGCGTTGCGCATGACGCCCTTCGAGTCGTAGAAGTACTCCTCGTTGAGGGCCCAGCCGATGCCCTGGACCGAGCCGCCCTGCATCTGCCCCTCGACGTAGGAGGGGTGGATGGCCTTCCCGGCGTCCTGGACAACTGTGAAGCGGAGGACCTGGGTCTTGCCGGTGTCGGGGTCCACCTCCACGTCCACGATGTTCGCGGCGAAGGCCCCGCCCACGCCCTGCGGGTCCACGCTGGCGCGGCCCACGACGGGCCCGCCCGTGTCGCCGAGCTTTCCGGCCAGCTCCTTGAAGGTGATGCGCCTGCTGGGGTCTGACCTGGAGACGCAGCCCCCGTTCTCGTAGGTCACGTCGTCGGACGAGATCTCCCAGAGCCTGGCGGCCCGCTCGCAGAGCTGCCGCTTGATGTCCTGGGCGGCCTCGTAGCAGGCCCAGCCGGTGGCGAAGGTGACGCGGCTGCCGCCGGTCACATCGGTGTAGCCGACCGAGTCGGTGTCTCCCACGACGGGGCGCACGTCCTCGGCGGCGATGCCCAGCTCCTCGGCCACGTGCATGGCCGCGGTCGTCCGGCTGCCGCCGATGTCCGTGGAGCCCTCGACCAGGCTGACCGTGCCGTCGGCGTTCACGCTGGCCGAGGCGCTGGACTTGAGGCCCACGTTGAACCAGAAGCCGAGGGCCACGCCCCGGCCCCGGTTCGGGCCGCCCAGGGGGGCGGTGTAGTGGGGGTGGTTCCTGGTGGCCTCGAGGACCTCGACACAGCCGATGCGGGGGAAGACCGGGCCGTCCACGCGCCGGACGCCCTCCTTCGCGGCGTTCTTCAGCCGGAGGTCGATGGGGTCCATCTTCAGTCTTTCGGCGATCTCGTCGATGAGCGTCTCGGCGAGGGCGGCGTTGGTGGCGCCGGGGGCGCGGTAGGCGGAGGTCTGGGGTTTGTTCACGACCACGTCGTAGCCGTCCACCTGCGCGTTCTCCAGGTCATAGGGGGCGAAGATGCACATGGCCCCGGCCCCGACGGGGGAGCCGGGATAGGCCCCGGCCTCGTAGGCCAGGTAGGCCTCGGCGGCGGTGATCCTCCCCTCCCGGTTGGCGCCGATCTTCACCCGGATGTAGGAGCCGGGGGTGGGGCCGGTGCCCTCCAGGACCTCGGCGCGGGTCATGACGATCTTGACGGGCCTGCCGGTCTTCCTGGACAGCAGGGCGGCCACGGGCTCGATGTAGACCCGGATCTTGCCGCCGAACCCGCCGCCGATCTCCATGGGCACGACCTTGATCTTGGAGACGGGGATGTTGAGGAGTTCCGACGCCTGCTGCCGGACGGTGAACGCGCCCTGCGTGCTGCACCAGATCGTGAGCAGGCCGTCGGGGTTCCACATGGCCGTGGCGTTGTGGGTCTCGATGTAACCTTGATGGACAGTGGCGGTGAAGAACTCCCGCTCCACGATCAGGTCCGCCTCGCGGAAGCCCTTCTCCGGGTCGCCCTTCTTGAACTGGAAGTGGCTGGCGACGTTGCTCGGTTTGTCGCCTTTCTGTCCGAGGGACGTGGTCCTGAGCTCCGGGAGGAGCAGGGGGGCGTCGTCCTTCATGGCCTCCCGCACGTCGAGCACGGGGGGGAGGACCTCGTATTTGACGTTGATGAGGGAGAGGGCCTCCTCGGCCACGTGGGCGTTGACCGCGGCCACGGCGGCGACGGCGTGTCCTTTGTAGAGGACCTTGTCGTCCGCCAGGCAGTTGTTGCCGAGGTACTTGAGGTTGACCGCGCCCTCGCCCAGCTCGGCGATCCGGTCCGCCGCGTCGGGCAGGTCCTTGCCCGTCACGACGGCCCTCACGCCGGGGAGGGAGAGCGCCTTCCTGATGTTGATCGACTTGATGCGGGCGTGGGCGTGCGGGCTGCGGAGGACCTTGCCGTAGAGCATGCCCGCCATCCGCACGTCGCCCCCGTAGAGCGCCCGGCCGGTCACCTTGTCGGTGCCGTCGTGCCGGATGGGCCGGGTGCCGACGACTTTGAATTCCTTGACGTCTGCCATGTCTATGTCACCTCCAAGAGGATGGGGGGAGGGGTCTATCTCTTACCCTTTTTGACCGTGGCCGCGTCGAGGACGGCGCGGACGATCTTGTCGTAGCCGGTGCAGCGGCAGAGGTTGCCGGCCAGCCAGTGCCGGACCTGGCCCTCGGTCGGGCGCGGGGTTTTGTCCAGCAGGGCCCTGGCCGCCACGATGAAGCCGGGGGTGCAGACGCCGCACTGGAGGGCGGCGTGCTCCAGGAATTTCTGCTGGAGGGGGTGGAGTCCCTCCGGGCTGGCGATGCCCTCGATGGTGGTGACCTCCCTGCCCTGGACCTCCACGCCCAGGACGAGGCAGGCGTTGACGAGACGGCCGTTCAGCAGGACGTTGCAGGCCCCGCAGTTGCCGTTGTTGCACCCCTCCTTGCTGCCGGTCAGCCCCAGCTCATCCCGGAGCACCTCCAGGAGGCTCTGGCGCGGCTCGCAGAGGAACTCGACCTCTTCTCCGTTGATCCGGGTCTGCACGTGGACCTTTTTGCTCATGGTCAATTGCCTCCCTTGGCTCGTTGAATGGCTCCCTGCAGGGCGCGCCGGGCGAGTACCCCGCACAGGTGGCGGCGCTGCTCGGCAGCGCCGCGCATGTCGCTGATCGGCCTGGCGGCGGCCTTCGCGATCTCGGCCGCCTCCGAGACGGCCCCGTCTGAGACCGACTTCCCCACGAGGGCCTCGCCGGCCTCCGGGATGAACAGGGGCGTGGGGGCCACTGCGCCGAGGGCGATGCGGGCGGAGACGAAGGTCTGCTTCCTGGCGTCGAGCAGGACGGACGCCCCGGCGTTCACCACGGCGATGTCCATTTCGTTCCGGGGGATGAAGCGGAGGAAATACGCCCCGGAGCGGGGCTTTGGGGGCGGGAGGTGGATGGACACGAGCAGCTCGCCCTTTTTGAGGGCCGTGCGGCCGGGGGCGACGCAAAAGTCCTCGACGCGGACCTTTCGCGTCCCCTTCGGCCCGGCGATGGTGCAGACCGCGCCGAGGGCGATGAGCGCCGGGATGGTGTCGGCGGCGGGGGAGGCGTTGCAGAGGTTCCCCCCTACGGTGGCGCGCCCCTGAATCTGGATGCCGCCGATCAGGGAGACGGCGTCGATCAGGCCGGGATAGGCTTTGGCGATGGTCTTGTCCTCATAGATCTGGCAGCAGGGGACGGCCGCGCCGAGGGTGAGGCCTTTCGCCTTGGTGCAGGACAGCTGGTTGAGCTGGGGGATGCCCTTTATGTCCACGACGAGCCTGGCCTTTCGCCGGCCCTCCCTGAGCTGGACCAGGATGTCCGTGCCGCCGCTCAGGACGCAGGCCTGGTCGCCGTGTCTGTTGAGCAGGGAGACGGCCTCTTTGAGGGTCTTGGCGGAGACGTAGTCGAAGTCTTGCAAGGTGTCTCTCCTTTCTGGTGAGCGCTCAAGGTAGATGTAAGGCCGTGACCTCAGAATATCGCCAAATATAGCAAGGATGGGGGCGTTGTCAACAAGAAAATAGTTGACAGAACGCCCTTTTTAGATAATATTCAAATGCTTTTAAGAGAAAGGGATATGTTCAAATCGTGCCTTTTTTTTCTGGCGGACGGGGCCCGGTCCGACGTGCTGGAGGACCTCCTCCGGCGGGGGGACCTGCCGAACATCGCGTCCTATATCGTAGAGCCGGGCAGCTACCGGCGGGCGACGACGGCGTTCCCCTCCACGACGGGTCCGGCGTATCTCCCGTTCCTGACCGGGCGGTTTCCTGGCCCCTGCGGGGTGCCGGGTATCCGGTGGTTTGACCGGGCGTGCTACCGGAGGTGGGGGATGTGGGGGAGGGGGAGTTGCCGGAGCTACGTGGGCGGGGGGAGCTATCGGATGAACAGGGACCTGGACCCGTCCGCACGGACCCTGTTTGAGGTGTTCGACCGTCCGGCGTGCATTTTCAGCTCCGTCAATCGGGGGGCCGGGTTCCTGGGCAACCGCACGAAGGTCCTGCACAGCATGTTCTGGCTCTACGCCCACTTCATGGATCGGTGGGACCGGGTGGACGGGGCGGCCCTGAGGCTGGTTCGGTCGGCGCTCCGGCGTCGGCCCGATTTCGTGTACGCGGTCTTCCCCGGCGTGGACGAATACGCCCATCTGATGGGGCCGTTTTCAGAGGCCGCGCTGGGGGCCTACCGGACGCTGGACCGGGCCGTCGGGGAGGTCTGCGGCCTGTTGAGGCGCGAGGGCCGGCTGTCCGAGACCCTCCTGGCGCTGTCGAGCGACCACGGTCTGTCGGACACGCACACGCACTTCGACCCGGGGGACTTCCTGAATGCGCGGGGCTACAGGACCCTCCACTATCCGCTCGTGGCCCGGAATCGGGCGACTGCCGCCTACATGGTCTCCGGGAACGCGATGGCCCACGTGTACCTGGCCGGGCCGGAGGGGTGGGGGGGGCGTCTCTGCTACGATGCGATCCGGGGCGGGCGGGAGGACCTGGTGGGGACGTTTCTGGGGCGGGAGGAGATCGACCTGGTGATCGGGCAGAGGGCGAACGGGGAGGTGTGCGTGGCGAGCCAGAGGGGGGAGGCATTCATCCGGGAGGACGAGGGAGGGAGGATTCACTACCGGGCGGCGGGGGGGGACCCGCTGGGCTACGGCCCGATGCCCGCCTGTTTCAGCCGGGACGAGTGTCTGGACCTGACGTTCGACACCCCGCACCCCGATGCCCCCGTGCAGGTCCTCCAGATCTTCCGGTCAGGCCGGACCGGGGACCTGGTCCTGAGCGCCCGCCGGGGTTATGACCTCCGGTCGAACGATTATGAACACCCGGAGCACCACGCCTCTCACGGCTCGCTGGACCGGGAACACATGCTGGTCCCGATGGCGATCAACGTCCGCGTGAACCGGGAGCGGCTAAGGACGGTGGACCTCTTTCCGACGATTCTGCGTCTGACCGGGAGGGAGAACGGGCTGGTCGTGGACGGGAAGGCGGTTGTGTGAATGGTAGGGGCACGGCATGCCGTGCCCCTACCTCAGTGACGGAGTTCCCCATGTCCTTCGGATCGTTGCCCTGGTGGAGCGCCGGGCTGGGGCTGGATGTCGTCGGGATTCTGCTGATCGTCCTGGACCGGATCGGGCCGGAGCGCGCGGAGCGGATCGGAGAGGGTCTGAAACGCCTGGCTGACGACCTCTCCTTCCGGTTCTGGAGTCCGGGCGATGCCGTGGAGGCCCTGCAGGATGTCTACTGGAGGCGTCGGAAGGGCTTCTTTTTCCTGGCGGGGTCGGCGATGTTCTTCGTCCCGGCCTTTACGTCCGCGCTCTGCGCGCACCTCTGGCCGGTCCGTCTGTACCTGAAGGGGCTGCTCTACGTCTGGGCGCTCATCGGCGCGATCTACCTGCCTGCGGTGGCGGCCTGCGGCGCGATCTGGCTGTTGAGCCGTGGCCGTCCCTGCTATCCGACGGGCATCGACCACCTGTTTGGGGTGGCCTTCTGGGTCTTTAATCGAGGGCTGTTCCTGTCCATCCCGGCGGCGGTCCTGCTGCTGGCCGTGCCGGTGGCCGCCAACCTTCTGATCGTGTCGTACCTGATCGGGGCCTTCGCCACCCTCTCCCTCCCCTTCGCCCGCCTCCCGCTCCGGCTCTCCCGATGGACGCACGAGCGATACGCCTTTCGCCTGCCGCTTCTGGCCCTGGGTCTCCTGCTCCTGATCGCCGGGTGCACGGTGCAGATCGTCACGACGTTTTAAAAAAGCGGTCAGCCGTCAGCTATCAGCTATCAGCAAAACCAAAAGGCTTTTCGCTGACCGCTGACCGCTGACTGCTGACCGCTGCTTTACAGGATCGACAGATATTTCTCCAGCTCGTAGGACGTGACCTGCGCCCGGTAGTTCTCCCATTCGATCTTTTTGTTCTCGATGAACTTGGTGAAGACGTGGTCGCCGAGGGCCTCCCGCACCAGGGCGCTCCCCTCGGCGAGCTTGATCGCCTCGGAGAGGTCCTCCGGGAGGGTTTTGATGCCGAGGCGGGCGCGCTCCTCGTCCGTCATCTCGGCGACGTTCCGGCTGGAGGGGGGGCCGATCTCATAGCCCTTCTCGATTCCGTCCAGGCCGGCGGCCAGCATCACGGAGAAGGCCAGGTAGGGGTTGCACGCCGGGTCAGGGGACCGGTATTCGATGCGGGTGGCGTTCTCCTTGCCGGGCTTGTAGGCGGGCACGCGCACCAGGTCGGCGCGGTTGATCACGGCCCACGAGGTGTAGATGGGGGCCTCGTAGCCGGGGACCAGGCGCTTGTAGGAGTTGACCCACTGATTCGTGATGAGGGTGATCTCCGGGGCGTGGCGCAGCAGCCCCGCGATGTAGCCCCGCGCGACTTTCGACAGGTGATACCGGTCGTCGGGGTCGAAGAGGGCGTTCCGGTCCCCCCTGAAGAGGGACTGGTGGGTGTGCATGCCGTTGCCGTTGATGCCGGAGATGGGCTTGGGCATAAAGGTCGCGTAGACCCCGTGTTTGAGGGCGACCTCCTTGACGACGATCCGGTAGGTCATGGCGTTGTCCGCCATGGTCAGGGCGTCGGTGTAGGTCAGGTCGATCTCGTGCTGGCTGGGCGCCCCCTCGTGATGGCTGTGCTCCACCTGGATGCCCAGTT
>Ga0137796_10000180_pt1 | contig 39794 bp, 34 predicted proteins | sample OV2TP3_FD_97704 | JGI IMG/M metagenome (GOLD analysis project Ga0137796, IMG submission 97704) | reverse complement strand
GAAAACCCTCTGGACGGAGCATTTTCATCTCCATCTTCCTGCAACCTGAACTCTTTCAGCCCTGTAGGCATCTTCTGGAATTATCAGTGTTTTATCCTTCCGCCTCCTGCGCGTCGAGCACGGCGATGGCGGCCATGTTGACGATGGCGCTCACGTCGCAGCCCTGTTGCAACACGTGGACCGGACGGGAGAGGCCCATCAGGATCGGGCCGATGGCCTCGGCCCCCCCCAGGCGGATGAGCAGCTTGTAGGCGGTGTTGGCCGACTGGAGGTCCGGGAAGATCAGCACGTTGGCGTCCCCCTGAATGGCGCTGAAGGGGTAGGCCTCGCGGGCGATCTCCGGCGTCACGGCCGTGTCCGCCTGCATCTCTCCGTCCACGGTCAGGTCCGGGGCGCGCTCCCTGACGATCTCCACGGCCCGCCGCACCTTCTCCGCAGACGGATGGCGGGAGCTCCCGAAGTTGGAGAAGGAGAGGAGGGCGATGCGGGGGGAGACCTCAAACCTGCGGGCGACCCTGGCGCTTTCGACGGCGATCTCGGCCAGGTCCTCGGCGGAGGGGTCGATGTTGACGGTCGTGTCGGCCAGGAAGAGGAGGCGATGCTTGAAGATCAGGACGTAGAGGCCCGACACCTTTCGCACGTCGGGGCGGACCTTGATGATCTGCAGGGCGGGCCGGATGGTGTCCGGGTAGTGCTGCGTCAGGCCGGAGATGAGGCCGTCGGCGTCGCCGAGGTGGACCATCATGGAGCCGTAGACGTTCCGGTTGAGGATCAGCCCCGCGGCCTCGCCCCGCGAGACGCCCTTTCGCTGCCGGATATGGAACAACTCCTCAGCGTAAGCCGTGCGCCGAGGGGAAGAGACCGGGTTGATGATAGGGATGCCGTGAAGGTCCAGTCCCAGGCTCCGGGCCTTATCACGGATGACACCTTCTTCGCCCAGGAGGAGGGGGTGAGCGATCTTTTCGTCCACAAGGATCTGGCAGGCCCTGAGGACCTTCTCGTGATCCCCCTCCGGGAAGACGATGCGCCTGGGGTCCCGCCTGGCCCTGTGGGTGAGGGCGTGGGCCACCTCGTGCGACCGGCCGAGTCGCTTTTCGAGCTCGTCCAGGTAGCTGTCCAGGTGGATGGCGGTGCGGGCGACGCCGCTGTCCATCGCGGCCCTGGCCACGGCCGGGGCCACGGAGAGCAGGACTCGGTGATCGAACGGCTTGGGGATGATGTAGTCCCGCCCGAACCGGAGGCGCTCCTTCCCGTAGGCCCGCAGGACCGAGTCGGGCACGTCCTGTTTGGCCAGGTCGGCCAGGGCGCGCACCGCCGCCACCTTCATGGCCTCGTTGATGGTCCGCGCCCGCACATCCAGCGCCCCCCGGAAGATGTAAGGGAACCCCAGGACGTTGTTGACCTGGTTGGGGTAGTCGGAGCGGCCCGTGGCCACGATGACGTCGGGGCGGGCGGCCGTGGCCGTCTCGTAGTCGATCTCCGGGTCGGGGTTGGCCAGGGCGAAGACGATGGGGTTCCGGGCCATGGACCTGACCATGTCGGCGGTGACCGCGTCCTTGACGGAGAGGCCGATGAAGACGTCCGCGCCGGCCATCGCCCCGGTCAGCGTGCGCGCGGGCGCCTCCGCCGCGAACTCCGCCTTGTAGGGGTTCATGCCCTCGGTTCGGCCCCTGTGGATGACCCCTTTGCTGTCGCACAGGAGGAGGTTCTCGCGCCGGACGCCGAGGGCGAGGTGGAGCCGGGCGCAGGCCAGGGCCGCGGCCCCGGCCCCGTTGTAGACGATGCGCACCCGGTCGATGGCCTTTCCGGCGATCTCCAGGGCGTTCAGGAGCGCCGCGCCGGTGATGATCGCGGTGCCGTGCTGGTCGTCGTGGAAGACGGGGATGTTCATCCGCTCCCGCAGGCGCTCCTCGATCAGGAAGCACTCGGGGGCCTTGATGTCCTCCAGGTTGATGCCCCCGAACGTGGGCTCCAGGAGGGCCACGGCGTTCACGAACTCGTCGGGGTCGCGCGCCTTCAGCTCGATGTCGAACACGTCGATGTCCGCGAAGCGCTTGAACAGCACCCCCTTCCCCTCCATCACGGGCTTGCTGGCCAGGGGGCCGATGTCCCCCAGGCCCAGGACCGCGCTCCCGTTCGTGATCACGGCCACGAGGTTCCCCCGCGCGGTGTAGCGAAAGACCGCGTCGGGGTCCGCGTGGATCTCCCGGCAGGGCTCGGCCACGCCGGGCGTGTAGGCCAGGGAGAGGTCCCGCTGGGTCGTGCACGGCTTGGGGCAGACCACCTCGATCTTCCCCCGCCGCCCCGAGGCGTGGTAGGCAAGCGCCTCCTCCTTCAGACTGGCTCCTGTCATCCCGTCATCCCTTTCCCATCATGAAGTAGCTTTTCACGATTCCTGTGCAGGAAGCTATATCGAGAGCCTGATTAAAGAATCGCTGCGGCTCTGGCCCTCACCCCGCCTCGCTTCGCTCGGCTTCCCCTCTCCCATTTATGGGAGAGGGGTGGCAGGCGCAGCCTGACGGGGTGAGGGCCTGTGCGCCAGGCGACATCGTTCCATGCACAAGATTTATGAAAGTTATCTAAATCCCCAGCACGTCCCGCATGCCGTAAAGCCCCGGTCTGGCCTTCACGGCGAAGCGCACGGCGCGCAGGGCCCCGGAGGCGAAGGCGTCCCGGCTCTGCACGCGGTGGACGAACTCGATGCGCTCCCCGGACCCGATGAACATGACGGTGTGGTCCCCCACGATGTCCCCACCCCGGACGGCGTGGATGCCGATCTCCTCCCGTTTGCGCGCGCCCACGATGCCCTCGCGGCCGTAGACCGCGACCTCCTTCAGGCTCCGGTCCAGCCCCCTGGCCGCCGCGTCGGCCAGGGTCAGGGCCGTGCCGCTGGGGGCGTCCTTCTTGAAGTGGTGGTGCATCTCGACGACCTCCACGTCGCAGGCGTCCCCCAGGATGCGCGCGGCCTCCTCGACGAGGCGGGTCAGGAGGGTCACCCCGGCGGTGTAGTTGGAGGCGAAGACGCAGGGGATGCCCGCTATGTTCTTCTTGAAGACGCCGAGTTGCGCCTCGGACATACCGGTCGTGCCGACGACCATCGGCTTTCCCGCCCTGCCGGCCACCGCAGAGGCGGTCACGGTCCCGTCCGGCGGGACGGTGAAGGCGAGGACCGCGTCCCCCCGGTCGATCACCTCTGTTAGATCGTCCACCACGGGGGCGTCCAGGCGCCTGGCGCCGATGACCTCGCCCACGTCTTTTCCGACGCCCGGATGCCCGGATGCCTCCACGCCGGCCGCGACCCGCAGGTCGTCGCTCTGGAGCGACAGGTGCGCCAGCCGGCCCCCCATCTGCCCGCCGATGCCGCAGATAATGACGTTGATCATGAGGATACCCTATGAAATTGAGGTTTTTCGTAAGTGGTGACGGCCCTCACCCTCCCCCAGGCCTACGGACAAGCCTGAAGCCCCCTCCCTCTCCCGTACGTACGGGAGAGGGAGGGGGTTTGGGGGTGGGTGAGGGCCTGATCTCCATACTTACCCCTGTCATCGCGGCCCGGCTGCCCGCACCTCCTCCGCCACCTCCCCGGCGAACTTCTCGAAGTTCTGGCGGAACATCCCGGCCAGATTTCTGGCCGTCCGGTCATAGGCCTCCCTGCTCCTCCAGGTGTTGCGGGGGCTCAGGAGCTCCGGGGGCACGTCGGGGCAGGCGACCGGCACGGCCAGGCCGAAGATCGGGTCCGGTTCGGCCGGGACCGGGGCGAGCTGGCCGCTCAGGGCGGCGTGGATCATGTTCCGGGTGTATCCGATCTTCATCCGCTCCCCCTCGCCATAGGGCCCGCCGGTCCACCCGGTGTTCACCAGCCAGCAGTCCACCTGGTGCTGGTTCAGCTTCTCTCCGAGCTGCCTGGCGTAGATCGCCGGGGGGAGGGGGAGGAACGGCTCCCCGAAGCAGGCGCTGAACGTGGCCTGCGGCTCGCTCACCCCCTTCTCCGTGCCGGCCACCCTGGCGGTGTAGCCCGACAGGAAGTGGTAGCGGGCCTGGGCCGGGGTCAGGCGGGCGATGGGCGGCATCACCCCGAAGGAGTCGCACGTCAGGAAGACCACGTTTTTCGGGTGCCCACCCACGCCCGAGCGCACGAAATTTTGCAGGTGGGTGATCGGGTAGGCGCCCCGGGTGTTCTCAGTGAGGGAGTCGTCGTCCAGGTTTAGCCGCCGGGTCTCGCTGTTGAGCATCACGTTTTCCAGGATGGTCCCGAACTTCCGGGTGGTCTCGTAGATGTCCGGCTCCCCCTCCCTGGACAGCCGGATGACCTTGGCGTAGCACCCGCCCTCGAAGTTGAACACCCCCCGGTCGCTCCAGCCGTGCTCGTCGTCGCCGATCATCGGGCGTTGCGGGTCGGTGGAGAGCGAGGTCTTGCCCGTGCCTGACAGGCCGAAGAAGAGGGCCACGTCCCCCCCGTGCCCGACGTTGGCCGAGCAGTGCATCGGAAAGACGCCCTGCTTGGGCATCAGGTAGTTCATGATCGTGAAGACGGACTTCTTGACCTCCCCCGCGTAGCTGGTCCCGCCGATCAGGGCCAGGCGCTTCGTGAAGTTGAGCAGGATGAAGCTCTCCGACCGGGTCCCGTCGATCTCCGGGACCGCGTGGAAGTGGGGGGTGTGGATGACGGTGAACGCCGGGTTGTGCGTCTCCAGCCTCGACCGGTCCAGCTCCCGGATGAACATGTTCCGGGAGAAGAGGCTGTGCCAGGCCGTCTCGGTGATGATCCGGATGGGCAGGCGGTGGGCGGGGTCCGCGCCCGCGTGGCAGTCCTGCACGAACAGGTCCTTGCCCTGGAGGTAGGCCAGCAGGCGGCGGTAGAAGGCCTCGAAGCGCGCCGGGTCGAAGGGCTGATTCACCTTTCCCCACCAGATCTCGCCGGCCACGTCGGGGTCTTTGACGACGAACTTGTCGTTGGGGGAGCGGCCCGTGTGGTGGCCGGTGTGCACGATGAGGGGGCCGAGGTGGGCGATCAGGCCCTCCCGGCGGCGGACGGCCGCCTCGTAGAGTGCCGCGGACGACATGTTCCAGAAGACGTAGTTGACGTTCCTGATCCCGTGGCAATCGAGGCCGTGACAGCTCCGGCCTGTGCTGCTTGACTCAAGCATTCCATCTCCTTTAGGAGGTCAATCCGTGTAGGCCAGGCCTTCGAGGACCGATGCGTCTTTCAGACGCCGTCCGACATCGACCCTGAAGAACGCCTCCACCGGCGCGAAGACCTCCGGGCTCTCCGCGTGCACGGTCCGGGCGGCGTTCAGGACGACGTTCAGGCCGTTGCGCGTCATCTTGCCCAGGGGGCGGCGGCAGGGTCCGGCGGGCATCCCCAGGATGTTCATGAGAGTCTTGATGGCCAGGGGGTTGCGCGCCCGGCAGGTCACCTCGCCGTAGGGGGTCTTCTCCTGGGTCTTGACCGTCACGATGCCGAAGAGCGGCTTGAGGGCGTTGAGCATCCGATCCCCCTTCGCCCGGTCCCCCGCCTGAAGGGCCTCGGTGAAGTCCTGCACGGCCTTCGGCACGGCGTTGGAGATGACGGAGATCACCCCGCTGGACCGGATGTCGGGCCGCGTCATCATGTCGAAGGTCTTGTCGTCGTCGCCGGACAGGATGTTGTAGTTCTTCCCGCAGAGGGCCCGCGTGCGGGCCATGTTGGCCAGGTCCCCGGTGGCCTCCTTCACGGTCTGCACGTTCGGGTGCTCCTCGTAGAGGATGGCCAGGTCCTCCGGCAGCAGCTGCGTCCCGGTCCTGCCCGGAATGACGTAGGGGATGACCTGGAGCTCGGGGAAGGCCTTCGCCACCGGAGCGACGTACTCCCGCCGGATCTCCAGGGAACTCGGCCCGTTGTAGTAAGGGTCCACCAGGAGGATCGAGTCCGCCCCGGCGTGGGCCGCGTGCTCCGTGCCCCGCAGGGTCTCGGCCGTGGAGTTGCTCCCGGTTCCGGCGATGGCCCGCCCGTGCCCTTTGACGAGGCGGCAGACGGCGTCGGTCACGCGGTTGTGCTCCTCCCAGGTGAGCGTGGGGCTCTCGCCGGTCGTGCCCACGGCCAGCACGCCCCGGACGCCCGAGGCGATCTGGTATTCGATCAGCTTCTCCAGCCCCGCCTCGTCCACGGTTCCGTCCGACTTCAAGGGCGTGATCAGCGCTGTGTAGCATCCACCGAACATGGCGCACCTCCAGGGTTAGGGGTCAGTGATTGGGTGGTCAGTGGTCAGTGATCAGGCCCTCTCCCCGGCAGGCTACGCCTGCCACCCCTCTCCCATTTATGGGAGAGGGGAAGCCGAGCGGAGCGAGGCGGGGTGAGGGCTGTCAAAACAAAAAAGGACAGCCTGCACGTGAGGGCTGTCCATTCCCGGTTCGTTGCCCAGGGGGCAAAGGGATACGCGGGCGACAAGAGAGCGCTCCACGGATTCCCGTGACAGTCCGGCGGATGTTCTCCGACCGGCCCAGCCGACGTCCGTGTGGGGCGAACGCCGACTTCGGCGGCTCCCCCCTTTTGCGCGACGGAAATCACCCACATCACCGCCGGGCTACTGTTGAGGAACCGCGCCTCTACCCTTGTGCTGAAGTGATCGAAACTTACAGAACCGGGAGGGACATGTCAAGCAGAAAAAGCGAGCAGGGCCTTGGGGACGACCGCCCTGGCGGTGGCCGGAAAGCGGCCAGGCTCGCAGCACTGGGAGATCTGCACGTCCACGGCGGCGCAGATGAGCATGTAGGCCTCCTCAAAGGAGATGTTCAGCCGCTCCTGGAGGAGGTCTGCCATCTCGTCGGCGGCGATGCGGGCGGCCTGGGTCAGGTCGAGGTCGTCCCCGGTGGTCATGTAGGCGTCGGCAGTCTCGATGCGGGGCCGGCGGAGGGGACGGCCTTTGACCAGGTCCACCCGGACGGTGACCTCGGCGCAAATCTCCAGGCCGACGAAGGCGATCTCGCCGTCGCCCATCGCGGCGTGGACGTCGCCGATGCCGAGGAGCGCCCCGCGGACGCTGACGGGGAGGTGGACCTTCGCCCCCTCGCCGATGAAGCGGTTGTCCAGGTTGCCGCCGTGCGGCCCCATCAGGCCGGTGGGGACGCCCTCCGCGGGGGGGGCGGTCCCGATGACGCCGACCATGGGCCGGGCCGGAAACCGGATGCGGTCGCTGAAGAGGATCGTCCCGTCGCGGACGGGGACCATCCGGGTGGCGTACTTCCTGGCTCTGTGGGCGAGCAGGCCCTCGCCGGCCTTGACGGCCAGGAAGCCCCGGTCGGCCAGGGCGATGCGCTGGATGGTCACGACGAGGCTGTCGCCCGGCCCGGCCCCGCGTATGAAGATGGGGCCGGTGGCCGGGTTGGACCCCGCCGGGTGCGGATGTTCGAGAAGGTCGGCGTCGGACTGGATGGTCCCGGTGCGGGCGTCGTAGGTCTCCAGGCAGACGACCTCGCCGGGGTCGATCTCCAGGGCCGGGGGGTGGGCCTTGTCGAGGCTGTAGACGATGCGGTCGCGGGGGATGCGGTGCATGGGACACCTCATGAAAAGGCGGAAGGCGGAAGGCGGAAGGCGGAAGGAACCCTTTTTCGCTCTTGTCTATTATATGTCGTGGAAGCGGCCCTGTCAATACGTTTTAGAGGCGAGGTCCCGGAAGGAAAAAATGTTTTTTTCGCCTATTTGGCTAAAGGATTCAATGGGCCTGCCGATATACCGAATAGCCCGGCGCACACCCGCCGGAGATGTGACGAGGAGATCCTCATCACCCCCGACCACGCGAGGGGCCCTCCACCCCTGAGCCTCTGCTGTCACGGTCCGTGGGCACGATGCTCATCAGGGAGGTCGAGATGCCCGGCGAGGTCAGCGCGTCCGCCACGTACCAGGGGTATTACGCCCCGTCCTCCTCTTACGCAGTGACCTCCTCCTCCGCCCGCCAGACCGCTTCGAGCAGGGCCCAGGTCGGCATCGGCATCACGGAGACCACCCCGGCCGGGGACACGGTCGAGATATCGGACGAAGGGGCATCCGGCCAGGGGGGGGCGTCTTCGGGCGGGTCGAGCGTCCAGGGGAGCCGGGGAGGGACCTACACCCCCAGGTCGTTTTCAGACCGATTCCGGTTCGACATCAACGGCGGCTTTTTGAGCCCGCGAAACAGGTTTCACGTCAACGTGGTCGCCGCCGGCTCCGAGGCTGCGGCCACCTACTCGGCTCGCGGTCAGGCGGGCGGGCTGGCCGTGAGGGGCGGGCTGGCCGGGATGTACGGGGCGATCTTCTCCCTGGGCTACCAGGATGGGTCGCCCACGGGCACGGGCAACGGGATTTCCAACCGGCAGGCGATCAACGAGTTCCGGAGGATCGCGGACCAGAACCTCCCGCTGCTGTCCGTGATAGCGTGATCCGACGAGTTACACAGTTGGCCCCTGTAGGCCCAGGACAGGTCGGTTTGTACGCAGGCTGTAGGGGGGATCGGTGATCCCCTCGGCGATCTGTGTCATAGGACCGAGGCGCGATCCCCGATCGCGCCCTACAAGATGTACAGATCGCCTGATTCCGGGCCAGATTCGGCCACCTGCGTAACTCGTACCGCAGTCTGACGGCGATGTGAAGAGGCCCCGCGACAGGGAGGTCGCGGGGGTTTTTTGTTTGATGCCTGACCTCGCTAATGCCTTGACAGGCCGATGCCGCGCAGGTATATTTCACCTTCGGACAGAGCGCGTTTTGCCTGAAAGAGGAGAGGCCATGCCAGACGAGAACATGCAGGCGTTCCTGCTGTTCCTGAGCCCGGAGGAGAAGAAGAAGGCGCAGGAATACGTGGCGCAGAGGCTCCATCTGTTGGACGTGGAGGGCCTTCACGCGCTGGGGCGCATGATGGCGGCCACGAAGCGGGTCATGGGGGTGGTGGAGACGGGCCGGGCCCGGTTCAAGGGGGCGTCCAACGCCTACGCGAAGGTCATGGGGAGGGTCTACGACGAGGCCCTGATCGGCTATGCGCAACTCCTTCAGCAGAGCAACCGGACCTACGCCGCCAAGGAGAGGGAGTTAAAGGACATCCAGCGGGCCCGGGCGGCCGGTTCGACGGGGGAGACGGAGGTCTCCAGTCTGGAAGAGGAGCTGCCCGAGGAGTTGCGGGCGCTCCTTCTGAAGCCGACCGAGGGGGAGGAGGCAGCGGCGCTGGATCACATCCAGAAGCGGGTTCAGGAGATGCCGTTCGAAGACCTGACCTTCTTGCGGGACTCCACGCAACAGCTCCTGACGTGGTGGGAGAGCGCGCAGGGGCAGACAGAGGGGTTGAGGCTCAGCCAGTTCGGGGAGGTGGGGAGCGTGAAGGGGCGGCGGGTGATCCGGCAGAGGTACGAGGAGATGCAGCAGGGGGTTCTCAATCCGTTCAAGGCGTGGTTCCAGAATCTGAACATATTTTACATGAAGAAGAGAAAGGAGTATGCGGAGGCCTATGCGAGCGGAAGCGTCGCGAGGGGGTAGGGCCGCGTCCTCTTTTCGTTGAGGGGCCATGCCGGACAGCCGTGTGAAGGGCTGGGTTGAGGTGGCCGTTGCCGCAGCGCTGGGGGCGGTCCTGAGCCTGATCAAGGTCTATACGCTCCCGCAGGGGGGGTCGGTCACGGTCACGACGCTTCCGGTCCTGTTCCTGGCCCTCTGGCGAGGGCCGAAGGCCGGGGCGACCGCAGGGCTGGTCCTGGGCCTTCTGAAGCTGGCCCTCGGCCCGATCATCGTCCACCCCGTTCAGGTCCTGCTCGACTACCCGGTCCCCTATGCCCTCCTGTGCGTGGCCGGCCTCTTTCCGCGCTATCCCGCGATGGGCGTCCTGGTCGGGAGCCTGTGCAGGGGGGCGTCTCACGCGCTTTCGGGCGCCATCTTTTTCGCCTCCTACGCCCCGCCCGGCGTGAGCGTCTGGAAGTACTCGGTCGTTTACAACGCCAGCCACGTCCTCCCCGAAGCCCTCCTCTGCATCGTGCTGATCCCCATTCTGCTCCGGCGCGTGGCCGGGGCGGGCCTCCAGGCCGGATGACCGGGACCGCCGGTCTTCCGGGACCGCCGGTCCCGGCTACAAGACCCCCTTTTGCGTTGCCCTCCCTTCGCTGTTTCATTATATTCCTTCGCAGATTTTTCCCTGAAACACCGGTCCCTCCGGGACGGTCTAACCCTTTATAACCGAGCCTGAAATGAAACGCATCTCCGACGCCGAGGCGCAGGCCGAGATCGACCGGGTCGTCCGGGCGCTCAAGGGCTATGAGCCGGAAAAGGTCATTCTCTACGGCTCCTTTGCGCGCGGGGACCACCACGCCGGCAGCGACCTCGACCTGATCATCGTCAAGGAGACAGACCGCCCGTTCACGGACCGCATCGGCGACGTGCTGAGGCTCTGCCGGTCCAGAATCCCCGTCGAGCCGCTGGTCTACCGGCCCTCCGAGATCGCCGCCATGCTGGAACGGGGGAACGATTTCCTCGAAACGGCCCTGAAAGAGGGCATTGTCCTGTATGAACAACAACGCGCATGAGGCAAGGCGGTGGTTCGATCAGGGGGTGAGGGACCGGGCCGCGGCCGAGAGCAACCGGGCCAATGGGTTCCACGAGGTCGCGTGCTTTCTCTGCCAGCAGTCCGCCGAGAAGCTGCTCAAGGCGTTCCTGTATCGCCGGGGGGAGCGGATGGTGATCGGGCATTCGACGCTGTCGCTGGCGGAGGGGTGCCGGGAATATGATGAGCGATTTGCGGGGGTTCTGGACGATTGCCGCAAACTGGACCAGCTCTACATCCCCACGCGCTACCCCAACGGCCTGCCCGACAAGACGCCGGGGGAGTTCTTCAACGAGACCAGCTCGCAGGAGGCGCTCGGGAGCCTGAGGCCTATCCTGGAGCTGGTGTCTGAGGCGCTCGCTTGACGAGATTATATCTGGTCGGGTCACCCTGAGCGGAGCGAAGGGTCTTTATGTCGAAGAGCGAGATTCTTCGCTTTGCTCAGAATGACATCGTTCAAGCGTAACAGTTCTTATGGTCAAGGTCACGATCTACTCCAGGCCGGACTGTCATCTGTGCGACATCGCCAAGGAGCGGGTCGAGAAGGTCCGGCGGGAGGCGGCGTTCGAGGTGGAGGAGGTGGACATCGCATCTGATTCCGTCCTGTGCGAGCGCTACGGGGAGCGCATCCCCGTGGTGGCCGTGGAGGGGGAGGAGGTCTGCGTCTACAGGGTCAGTGAGAAGTTGCTGAAGCGCCGGGTGCTGGAGGCTCACGACCGAAAAGGGAGGGTTGACATGGAGGATCAGGGTCAGGCTCAGGGGCAGCCTCGCACGGGGGTGGTCGGGCGCATCATCGGGACGTTCGTCTCGCCGGGAGAGACCTTCGCGTCGGTCCGGGCGTCGTCGTCGCGGGCAGAGTGGGTGGTTCCCTGGGTTATCGCCGCCGTGATCGCGACGGCGCTCGCGCAGTGGATTGCGCCCATCTCCATGCGCATGGGGCTGGAGAAGCAGCGGGAGCGGATCGAGCAGAATTCCAGTCTGACAAAGGAGCAGAAGGAGGCGCAAATCGAGAGCATCGAAAAGGCCATGTCGAAGGGGGCGGCCGTCGCTCGCATCTCGACGATGCTTGTGGTGCCCCTTGCATCCCTCGCCGTGCTGGCCGCCCTTTCTCTGATCTACCTCGGCATCGCCAACTTTCTGTTCGGAGGGACGGGGACCTATCTTAAGGTGATGACGGCAGCGGCCTACGGCGAACTGATCGGGGCGCTCAAGGGGCTTGTGGTGACGCCGCTGATGGCGACGAAGGACTCTCTCCACGTGTCGATGGGTCCAGCGCTGTTTTTTTCGCCGGACATGGAGCATACGTGGGCCTACCGTCTGGCCGCCGGGATCGACATCTTTACCATCTGGTACCTCGTCGTCATATCCATCGGCGTGGGTATCGTGTCCGGGGTCGCTTCAAAGAAGGTGGGGGCCGTGCTTTTTCCGCTCTGGCTGGTTCTGGTCGTGGGGGGAGGGGCGTTCGTAAGAAACATGTTTGGCATGTAAAAGGTTGAGCCATGAATCTGAAGAGGGTGGGGCGGTGGAAGAAGGTCGTCATCGGCGTGGTCCTGCTGGCCGTCATCGGGGGCGCGGTCTATCTCAACCTGAAGCAGGAGAAGAAGAAGGACACGACGGAGACGGTCAGGGTCAAACGGGGGGCGGTGGTGGACAAGCTGACGGAGGTGGGGACGATCCATCTCGTCCGGACCATCACGGTCAAATCCACGGTGTCCGGGGAGGTCGTCTCGCTGGGCGCTGAGGCCGGGGACTTCGTGCGTGCCGGGCACGCGCTGGCGGTGATCGCCCCGGACCCCAACCAGACGCTGCAGCTCTACAACAAGCGGTCCGCCGTGCGGCAGGGGCAGGTGGACCTGGAGCAGGTGTCCCGCGACCTGGCCCGCAAGAAGAAGCTGCTGGAGCGCAACCTGGTTTCGCCCCAGGAGGTGGAGCAGGCGCAGCAGCGGTTCATGCAGGTCCAGAACGCCTACCGGCTGTCCCGGATGGAGCTGGAGATCCTGGAGGCGAAGGCCAACATCACCCACGAGGAGGGGGCGGTCAACGCCGACGGCCAGGTGGACAGCAAGATGGACAACGTCCGCATCCTGTCCCCGGCCTCCGGCATCGTGACCCACCGCGCGGTGGAGGTGGGGGAGATGGTCGTCTCCGGCATCAGCTCCACGCTGGCGGGGACGGAGATGTTCCAGATCGGCGACCCGTCGGAGCTGATCGTGAGGTCGGACATCAGCGAGGTGGACGTGGGGAAGATGCGGGCGGGCCTGCCGGTGAACATCGTGGTGGATGCCTACCCCGACACGACGTTCAAGGGGTCGGTGTTGCGGGTCGCGCCGGTGGGGAGGCAGAGGCAGGGGACCACCATCGTGTCGTTCGAGACGGAGATCCAGGTGCTGGACCGGGACCCCCGGCTGCGGCAGGGGATGTCGTGCGACATCGACGTGGTGTTTTCGGCGCGGGACTCGACGCTGTTCCTGCCGGTGGAGGCGGCGCTGGAGACCTTCGGGCAGGAGGAGGGGAAGGTGAAGGGGAAGCGGGGGCGGTTCTTTGTCTACAAGAAGGAGGGGGACGGCTTCGCGCAGAAGGAGGTGACGGTGGGCCTGGAGACGGGCACGCGGGTGGAGGTCACCTCCGGGATCGACGCCGACGACGAGGTGGCGGCGGACGCGGAGAGGATGCGGAAGAAACTGGAGGATGAGCAGAAGAAGAAGGAGCGGGAGAAGAAGGCGGAGAAGAAGGCGGCGAAAAATTAACAGGGATAGACAGGATGAGCAGGATAAAGAAGGAATCCTGTCCATCCTGTTCATCCCTGTTCAAAAATACCATCCCAAGCCTATATCTATGAACCTGCGAGAACCCATCGCCGTCGGCCTGGCGCAGCTGCGGGCCAACAAGCTGCGGTCGCTGCTGACCATCCTGGGCATCCTGATCGGGGTGGGGTCGGTGGTGGGGATCGTGTCCATCGGCGAGGGGCTGCGCCGGACGGTGGTGTCGGAGTTCGACAAGGTGGGGGGGAGCAGCCTGATCTGGGTGGCCCCGCCCCGCGAGTGGGAGCGCAAGGGGGGGCGGTGGGTGCGCCGGTCCTGGGTGGACCGGCTGAAGGAGCAGGACATCGCGGCGATCCAGGCGGAGTGCCCGAACGTCAAGAGCGTCCTGCCTTTCGTGGGAGGGGGGGCGCAGGTCCGGTTCCGGAAGGCGGCGTCCGACGGGCAGCTCCGGGGGACCTCGCCGGGCTACGACGAGGCGATGGACTGGGACGTGGCGCAGGGGCGGTTCATCTCCTACCGGGACATCCAGAGCTGGCGGAAGGTCTGCGTGGTGGGGGCGAAGGTGAAGGACGACCTGTTCGGCAGGGACGACGCGATCGGGCGGGAGGTGAAGATCAACGGCATGCGCTACGTCGTGGTGGGGGTGATGGAGTCGAAGCAGGCGTTCGGGAACGACTGGGGGGACCAGGTCATCGTGCCGATCACGACGATGCAGAAGCGGATGACCGGGAGGGACTATTACGACGTGATGTTCGTCTACGTGGACGGGCCGGAGCACGTGCGGGAGACGGTCCAGACCATCCAGCGGGTGATCCGGCGCAACCACGCGCACGGGGGCGAGTTCATCATCCGGAGCGCGGAGAGCCAGCTGGAGGACATCGAGCGGGTGATCACGATCATGAAGCTGGTGGCCGGGGGGGTGGCGGGCATCTCCCTGCTCGTGGGGGGGATCGGGATCATGAACATCATGCTCGTGTCCGTGACGGAGCGGACGCGGGAGATCGGCATCCGGAAGGCCGTGGGGGCCAAGCGGAGGCACATCCTGGCGCAGTTCATCGTGGAGTCGGTGGTGCTGAGCGTGTTCGGGGGCGTCGTGGGGATCGCGTTCGGCATCGCACTGGGGGTGGGCATCTCGACGTTCATCGCCCAGTACACGGAGTTCCCCTTTCCGAGCGCCGTGTCCTACGAATCGGTGGCCCTGGCCCTGGGCTTTTCCGCCGTCATCGGCATCTTCTTCGGGGTCTATCCGGCGGTGCGGGCGGCGCGGCTGGACCCGGTGGAGGCGCTCAGGTACGAATAACGCGAAACGATGAACGATGAACGATGAACGAAAAGCCAAAACGGTTTATGCTTTTACTTCAGCGTTCAGCGTTCATACTTCATCGTTGCTCTTTTGCCATGCTCATCCGACTTGAGGACATCGAGAAGGTCTATCAGATGGGGGCAGAGGAGGTCCACGCCCTGCGCGGGGTGAGCGTGGGGATCGGGCAGAACGAATACGTGGCGATCATGGGCCCCTCCGGGTCGGGGAAGTCGACGCTGATGAACATCGTGGGCTGCCTGGACAGCCCGACCTCCGGGCTGTATGAGCTGGACGGGACCGCGGTCAGCGGGATGAAGGACGACGCGCTGGCGGAGGTCCGCAACCGGAAGATCGGGTTCGTGTTCCAGACGTTCAACCTGCTCCCGCGCGCCACGGCGCTGCACAACGTGGAGCTGCCCCTGGTCTACGCCGGGGTCTCCTCGCGGGAGCGGCGGAGGCGGGCGGAGGAGGCGCTGACGGCGGTGGGGCTGTCGGACCGGATGCGGCACCGGCCCAACGAACTCTCAGGCGGGCAGCGGCAGCGGGTGGCCATCGCCCGCGCCCTGGTCACCCGCCCGTCCATCATCCTGGCGGACGAGCCGACCGGGAACCTGGACACCAGGACGGGGGAGGAGATCATGGGCATCCTGGCGCACCTCCACGAGTTGGGCAACACGATCATCCTGGTCACCCACGAGGAGACGGTCGCCGCGCACAGCCGGCGGGTCATCCGGCTGCGGGACGGGCAGGTGGAGAGAGACGAAGTGCGAAGTGCGAATGACGAATGACACCATTCGACATTCGACATTCGACAAAGAAAATCCCATGCCCCTTACAGAACTCGAAAAGGTGGCCGTCTTCTTCGTCGCCATCGGGCCGGAGCGGGCGGAGGCGCTCCTGAAGCGGCTGGGGACGGACGCCGTGATGCGGATCGCAGGCGCCATGAAGCGCCTCGGCCCCGTGACGCCGGAGATGAAGCAGGCCGTGCTGAAGGAGATGCTGGAACTCCTGTCGGGGGGGCCGGGGCGTCCGCGAGGGCCGGCGTCCCGGGGGAGGGCAGCGCCCCCTCAGGACGACCTGTTGAGGAAGATGTCCGATCTCTTTGAAAAAGACGTGGACGTGCGGAACCTGAACTGGGAGGCGGCGGGTCTCAATTTCGACGTCGAACCCCCTAAACCGCCCAGGCCGCCGGGCGAGGACGAGGATCCTCCGGGGCGGCGGAGATGATCCGAAGGAGACGCTTTGATTTCAGGCCCTCACCCCGCCTCGCTCCGCTCGGCTTCCCCTCTCCCATAAATGGGAGAGGGGTGGTGAACGCAGTGAACCGGGGTGAGGGCTGATCATTCTCTCTTTTTATTTATGAGCACCATGGATCTTTTCAACACACCTTCGGCGGATCGGAGACCGGCAGGGCCGTCGCCGCTGGCCGACCGGATGCGGCCCCGGACGCTCGACGAGATCGTGGGGCAGGAGGAGTTGCTGGCCCGCGGGAGGGCGCTTCGCGCCCTGATCGAGGAGGACCGGGTCCCGTCCATGATCCTGTGGGGGCCTCCGGGGAGCGGCAAGACGACGCTGGCGCGGGTGATCGCCCGGACGACCGGGGCGCGGTTCGTGAGCTTCAGCGCGGTGGTGTCCGGGGTCAAGGAGATCCGGGAGATCATCGCGCAGGCCAGGCAGGAGCGGCGGTCCGGGCGTCAGACCATCCTGTTCGTGGACGAGATCCACCGGTTCAACAAGGCGCAGCAGGACGCCTTTCTCCCGCACGTGGAGGAGGGGACGATCGTGCTGATCGGCGCGACGACGGAGAACCCGTCTTTTGAGGTGAACGCCGCGCTGCTGTCCCGCTCGCGCGTCTTCGTGCTGAGGCCGCTGACGGAGGAGGGGCTCAAGGCCCTGGTGCGCCGGGCCGTCGAGGACCCGGAGCGGGGCTTCGGGGGGAGGGTGAGGGTCGGGGAGGAGGCCCTGGACCATCTCGTCCGCACGGCGGAGGGGGACGCCCGCAGGGCGCTGACGCACCTGGAGATGGCGGCCGCGGCGGTGAGGCCGGGGCCGGACGGGGGCGTGGAGGTCTCTCTGGACACGGTTCAGAGCGTGGTCGGGCGGAAGGCGCTGCTCTACGACCGGGAGGGGGAGGAGCACTACAACCTGATCTCCGCGCTCCACAAGAGCCTGCGGGGGAGCGACCCGGACGGGGCGCTCTACTGGCTGGCGCGGATGATCGCGGCCGGGGAGGACCCGCTCTACATCGCGAGGCGCATGGTGCGGTTCGCGTCGGAGGACATCGGCAACGCGGACCCGCGCGCCCTGTCGATCTCGCTTGCGGCGGTGGAGGCCTATCATTTTCTGGGAAGCCCGGAGGGGGACCTGGCCCTGGCGCAGGCCGCGGTCTACCTGGCCACGGCCCCCAAGAGCAACGCGGTCTACGCGGCCTACGGCGCGGCGCAGGGAGACGTGATGAACCACCCGAACCTCCCGGTCCCGCTCCACATCCGCAACGCGCCGACGGGGCTGATGAAGGGCCTGGGCTACGGCGCGGGCTACCGCTACGCCCACGACGACCCGGACGGGTATCTCCCGCAGGAGTATCTCCCCGACAATCTGAGGGGGCGGCGCTACTACCGGCCGACGGACCGGGGCTACGAGAAGCGGATTCAGGAGATGATGGCCTGGTGGGAGGGGCTGAAGAAAAAGAAGACGTGAGACCCCTCTCCCCCCGTCCCCCTCTCCCCCAAAGGGAGAGAGGGGGGGAGCGGTGAAGGTGTCTCCCTACCTGGCGCTCTTCGGGGGCGTCTGCGCGTCGTCCTTCGCGGCCACGCTCATCCGCCTGTGCGACGCCCCTCCGCTCGCCGTCGCCGCCTGGCGTCTGTCGTTTGCCGCGCTGATGGTGCTCCCCTTCGCCGTCTCCGGGTCGTGGCGCGAAGTCCGGTCCTGGACGTTTCGCGACGGCCTGCGCATCGGGCTCTCCGGTCTTTTTCTATCCCTCCACTTTGCCCTCTGGATCAGCTCTCTGAGATACACGTCGGTGGCCAGCTCTCTCCTGCTGGTGACGACGACGCCGATCTACGTCTGCATCGCCTCGTGGCTGTTTCTGGGGGAGCGCCCGTCCGCCTGGACGGCCCTCGGCGTGGCGGCCTCCGTCGCAGGGGCGTGGGTCATCGCGACGGGGGACCGGAGTTCAGGGGGGGATTCCCTGTTCGGGGACCTGCTGGCCGTAGGCGGGGCCGTGGCCATCGCCGCTCATCTCCTGATCGGGCGGCGTCTCCGGCAGCGCATGTCCGCCCTGCCCTACGTGGCCGGGGCGGACGTGGCCGCCGCCCTGCTGCTGATCGCAGGGTGCCGGATGACGGGCGTCCCGCTCGCGGGCTATCCCGGCCGGACCTATCTCTTCGCGTTTCTCCTCGCTCTTTTTCCCCAGATTCTGGGCCACGCCACGTTCAACTGGGCGCTCCGCCGCATCTCCCCCTCCTTCGTCTCCGTGTCGCTGCTGGGCGAGCCTGTGCTGGGCTCGTTGATCGCCTACCTCCTCCTCTCGGAGCCTGTCGCGCCGTCCGCGTGGGCGGGCGGCCCGGTCGTGATGGCGGGCATCCTGCTGGCCGCGCGGGGGGAGAGGAGAGCGCAAAGGTGAAGAGTGAAAAGTGAAGAGTGAAGAGTGAAAAACGTGCGAAAAAAGTGCGATAATTTTTAGTTGACAATCTTTTCTTTTTGTGGTACTATGTGTCGCTTGTGGGGAAGAAAATCAAGCGGTCAGCCGTCAGCAATCAGCGGTCAGCAAAAGACAAAGGCATACGCGGTTTTGCTGATAGCTGAACGCTGAAAGCTGAATGCTTACAGAGGGATGTTTTGGGAGGTTTTTGCGCCATGAAAGACGGCAAGCTGAGATTCGGCATCGTGGGGTGCGGGGTGATTGCGCCCTTCCACAGGGACGGCATCCGGGCCAACGCGGGGGAGGCGGAGGTCGTCGCCGTGAGCGACGTGGAGGAGGAGAAGGGGAGGAAGTTTGCGGAGGAGTGCGGCCCCGGCGTGGCGTTCTACCGGGACTATCAGGAGATGATGAGGCGGGACGACATCGACGCGATCTCCGTCTGCACGCCGTCGGGCCTGCACGGGGAGGTGGCGGTGGCCGCGGCGGAGGCGGGGAAGCACGTCCTGTGCGAGAAGCCGCTGGAGATCACGCTCCCGAAGATCGACCGGATGATTCAGACGTGCCGGGACCGGAAGGTGAAGCTGGCGTGCGTCTTCCAGCGGCGGACCAGCCCCGACTCGCAGCGGGTGCGGGAGGCGGTGCAGCGGGGCGACCTGGGGCAGATCACGCTGGGGGACGCGTACCTCAAGTACTACCGCTCTCAGGCCTATTACAACAGCGCCGGGTGGCGGGGGACGTGGGCGCTGGACGGGGGCGGGGCGCTGATGAACCAGGGGGTGCACGGCATCGACCTGCTGCTCTGGATCGTGGGGGACGTGGCCAGCGTCTACGCCAGGGCGAAGGCGATGGTCCGGAAGATCGAGGTGGAGGACACTGCGGTGGCCCTGCTGACCTACCGAAACGGGGCCTACGGGGTGATCGAGGGGACGACCTCGTGCAACCCCGGCGAGACGACGCGGACCGAGGTCCACGGCAAGCTGGGCACGATCGTCCTGACGGACAGGGGCATCCAGCGGTGGGCAGTGGCGAATGGGGAGGACGACCGGGCCGAGGACCAGCCGGTGGAGGAGGTCAAGGCGTCCGGCCCCGGCGCGGTGACGGACCCGAAGGCGATCTCCGGGCGGGGGCACGCGCATCACGTGCAGGACCTGGTCCGGGCGGTCCGGGAGGACCGGAACCCGTTCATCACCGGGGAGAGCGCCCGCAAGGGCGTGGAGCTGATCCTGGCGATCTACGAGTCCTCCAGGACGGGCCGGGAGGTGGAGCTGCCGCTGCGGCGGTGAGGCTATGGACTGGATCACCAACCCTGAAATCTGGGTCGCGCTGGTCACGCTGACGGTCCTGGAGGTCGTCCTCGGGGTCGACAACGTCATCTTCATCTCGATCCTGGTGGACAGGCTCCCCGAACACCAGCAGGGCAGGGTGCGGCGGCTGGGGCTGGCGCTGGCCATGTTCATGCGCATCGGGCTGCTGTTTTCGCTGGCCTGGATCATCCGCCTGACCGCGCCGCTGTTTACCGTCCTGAGACAGGAGATCTCCGGGCGGGATTTGATCCTGATCGTCGGGGGGCTCTTCCTGCTGGGGAAGAGCACGTTTGAGATTCACGAGAAGTTGGAGGGGGAGGAGGGGCACGCCAGCGCCCGCGTCCCGCCGTCGTTCGCCGGGGTGATCGCGCAGATTTTGATGCTGGACGTGGTGTTTTCGCTCGACTCGGTGATCACGGCGGTGGGGATGGTGGAGGAGGTGGGGGTCATGATCGCGGCGGTGGTGATCGCCGTGGGGATCATGATGGTGTCGGCAGGGGCGATCGGCAGCTTCGTCAACCAGCACCCCACGGTAAAGGTCCTGGCGCTGAGTTTTCTGCTGCTGATCGGGGTGTCGCTGATCGCGGAGGGGTTCGACCGGCACATCCCCAAGGGCTACATCTATTTCGCGATGGCCTTCTCGGTGTTCGTGGAGATGGTCAACCTGCGGGTGCGGCACCGCGGGGCGCCGGTGAGGCTGCGCGAGCCGTACGTGAAGGAAGAAAAACAGGTTTCTGAATTATGATCATCGACTGCCACACCCACGTCTGGACCTACCCCGGCCACCTGAGCGAGACGTTCGTGCAGGAGGCCAACCTGATGCGGAAGACGCCGGTGAACATGAACATCGACCTGGCGGATCACTGGAAGGCCATGGGGCCGGTGGACAGGGCGTTCGTGTTCGCGGTCAAGTTCAGGCACACGGGGGCCGTGGTCCCGAACGACTACGTGGCGAACTACGTGAAGCAGCACCCGGAGAAGCTGATCGGCGTGGCCTCGGTGGACCCGACGGAGGAGGGGGCAGTGGAGGAACTCGAACGGGCAGCGCAGGACCTGGGCATGAAGGCGCTGAAGCTGTCGTCCATCTACCAGAACTTCCACCCGTGCGACGAGCGGGCGATGGCGGTCTACGAGAAGGCCTGCCAGCTCCGCATCCCGCTGATCGTGCACCAGGCGACCACGTTCCCCCGCAACGCGCCGCTGAAGTACGCCGACCCGGTGCTGATGGAGGACGTGGCGCTGAGGTTCCCGGACCTGAAGATCGTGCTGGCGCACCTCGGCCATCCGTGGGAGCGGGAGGCCATCGTCCTGGTCCGCAAGCAGCCCAACGTCTTCGCGGACCTGTCGGCGCTGTATTACCGGTCCTGGCAGTTCTACAACTCCATGCTCCTGTGCGTGGAATACGGCGTGACGCACAAGCTGCTGTTCGGGTCGGACTATCCGGTGACGACGCCGCAGGAGTCCATCGACAACCTCCACCGGGTGAACCGGCACGTGATCGACACGCCGCTGCCGAAGGTGCCGAAGGACGTGATCGAGGAGATCATTCACCGGGACACGCTGTCGGTCCTGGAGATCGAGGCGTAAAAGCAGAATTCAGAATTCAGAATTCAGAATCCAGAATAAAGGCAAAAGACCCTTCTTCTGGCTCCTGGATTCTGGATTCTGGATTCTTCTTTCTCACATTCTCTGTGTAGAGACCTATTGCTATGTCTGAGATCAGAGTGGGTATCATCGGCCTGCAACATCTGCACCCTCCCTCCTACCTGCCGCTGTTCCGGGAGACGCCGGGCGTCCGGCTCGTGGCCGCGGCGGACGGGGACGAGGCCCTGCGGTCGAGGTTCTGCGGGGAGGCGGGCATCGAGGCGCACGCCCGCTGGGAGGACCTGGCGCGGCGGGACGACGTGGACGCGGTCCTGATCTTTTTGCCCCACGCGGACTGCCGGCGGGCGGGCATCCGGGCGGCGGAGGCCGGGAAGCACGTGGTGGTGGAGAAGCCGGGGGCGGCGGACGCGGAGAGCGTCCGCTGGATGATCCGGGCGGCGGCGAAGAACGGGGTCGTCCTCTCCATGCCCTACGTCTGGCGCTACAACGCCGTGGCGCGGGAGATGAAGCGGCTGATCGACGCCGGGGCCCTGGGGGAGGTCGTGGCGCTGGAGGGGCGGTGCGCGGCCGGGCCTCCGCAGCGCTATGTGGCCGGAAACTCCCCCTGGATGCTGGAGAGGGCGAAGAGCGGGGGGGGCCCGATGCACAACCTGGGGGTCCACTGGATCGACCTGTTCCGCTGGTTTCTGAGGGACGAGGTGAGGTCGGCGGCGGGGGAGGTCAGCCACAGGGGGCACGGGCTGGAGATCGAGGACAACTCGTTCGCGATCCTGACGTTCGAGGGGGGGGCCGTGGCGACGCTCGACATCAGCTACGGGGTGCCCGCGTCCTACCCGGCGGGGCGGGACCTCTACATCGGCATCCGGGGGACGAAGGGGGTCCTGGTCTGGAGCCCGAACTGGAGCGAGGCGGCTTCGGCGTCGGAGGAGAACGAGCTGATGCTGTGCAGCGAGGCCCCGGGGCACCGGGACCGGCCGGCGCAACGCATCCGGCTGACGGCCCTGAAGGTGGCGGGCTACGGGGGCGCGGCGGGCGCGGCGTACCTGAACGACGTGTTCGAGGCCGTGCGGGAGGGACGGCAGCCGGGGGTCACCGGCGTTGACGGCCTGCGCGCCCTGGAGGTCGTGGAGGCGGTCTACCGGTCGGCGGAGACGGGGAGGCGGGAAGAGGTGCAACGGATAGATGCGGCTAATCGAGGAGAGATGACATGAAAGTCGTCACATTTGAGCATCACGGCTCGCAGAGATTCGGCGCGCTGGAGGGGGATCGGGTCGTGGACCTGTCGCCGCTGTTCGGGTCGGCGCTCCACTTCTTCGAGGCGGGCCCGGTGGCGGTCGAGGCGGCGCGCGGGGCCGTGGCCTACGCCCTGCGTTCGGGGGAGGGGGTTCACGGCCTGAGGGACGTGAGGTTGAAGGCCCCCGTCCCGAACCCGCGCAAGGTCCTCTGCCTGGCCGGGAACTACGCGGACCACATCCGGGAGGGGGGCGGGGAGGCCCCCGAGAAGGCGGTGACCACGCCCCGCGTGTTCATGAAGCCGCCCTCCACGACGGTGATCGGGCCGGAGGAGGCCATCGTGCTTCCCCGCAACGCCAACAAGATCGACTGGGAGTGCGAGATCGCGGCGGTGATCGGGCGACGGGCGCGGTTCGTGTCGGGGGCGAGCGGGCTGGACTACGTGGCGGGCTACACGGTGATGAACGACGTGTCGGAGCGGTCGCTCAAGTTCGACACGAAGCGGAAGGAGCGGGAGGGGGACAGGTGGTTCGACTGGCTGAACGGGAAGTGGTTCGACACCTTTGCGCCGATGGGGCCGTGCGTGGCGCTGAAGGACGAGGTCCCCGACCCGCAGCGGCTCCGGATCACGCTGAGGCTGAACGGGCAGACGCGGCAGGACGGGAACACGGGGCAGATGATCTTCTCGATCGCGGAGCTGGTGGCCTGGGCGTCCACGCTCGTGACGCTGGAGCCGGGGGACCTGATCTCGACGGGGACGCCGGCGGGCGTGGGGCACGCGTCCGGGACGTTCCTGAAGCCGGGGGACGTGCTGGAGGCGGAGGTGGAGGGGATCGGGGTGCTGCGGAGTCCGGTGAGGGCGGAGTAGGGAAGCGATCAGCCGTCAGCCGTCAGCCATCAGCGAAAGACAAAAGTCATCTGGTTTAGCTGATAGCTGATAGCTGAACGCTGACAGCTTGAGAATCTCATGAACTGGTTCGACAAGATGAAGAAGGGCATCCGGACCAGGCTGGTCCGGAACCTGGAGCAGGACCTCTGGATGCAGTGCCCTTCCTGTCAGCAGCCGCTCTACAGGCCGCAGGTCGAGCGGAACCTGGAGGTCTGCCCGGAGTGCGACTGCCACTTCCCGATGGGGGGGCGCCGCCGGCTGGACCTGGTGATCGACTCGGGGACGTTCGAGGAGATGGACGAGGGGATGACCTCGCTCGACCCGCTCCGCTTCCCGGAATACCGGGAGAAGCTGGCGCGGGACCAGAAGGGCACGGGGATGCGCTCGGCCCTGGTGGGCGGGACGGGCAGGATGGAGGGGTTAGAGGTGGTCATCGGGGTCACGGACAGGCGGTTTTTGATGGGGAGCATGGGGTCGGTGGTGGGGGAGAAGGTCAAGCGGCTGATCGCCCGGTCTCTGGAGACGGGGTGTCCGCTCATTCTGGTGTCGGGGTCGGGCGGGGGGGCGCGGATGCACGAGGGCATCCTGTCGCTGATGCAGATGGCGAAGGTCTCGGCGATGCTCCGGCGGCTGCACGACGCGGGGGTGCCCTATCTGTCCGTGCTGACCGACCCGACGGGCGGGGGGGTGACGGCCAGCTTCGCGATGCTGGGGGACGTCAACCTGGCGGAGCCGGGGGCGCGGGTCATGTTTTCAGGCCGGCCCGCCATGGAGGCCCTGGGGGGCCACAAGTTCCCGGAGGATTTCCAGACGGCGGAGTTCTGCCTGAATCACGGGACGATCGACCTGATCGTCCACCGGAAAAACCTGAAGAAGACGCTTGCGGGCCTGGTCAGCGCGCTCAACTGAGGGATTGGACATGTCTATTAACGTGGCGGTGATCGGATGCGGGGGGATGGGGCGCAGCCACCTGAACGGCTACAGGGCGGACCCTCGCGCCCGGATCGTGGGGGTGGCGGACCAGTCGGAGGAGGCCGCCCGCAAGGCTGCGACGGATTATAATGTTCCGTTTTACACGACGGATATCGACGCCCTGTTAGACAGGCCGGGGCTTCAGGCGGTGAGCGTGGTGACGCCGAACCACACGCACATCGACGTGACCCCGAAGGTGGCCGCGCGGGGGATTCATACGCTGTGCGAGAAGCCGCTGGCGCTGTCGGTGGAGGACGCCCGGCGCATGATCGACGCGGCGTCGCGGGGGAGGGCGATCCTGGCCGTGGGGCACGTCCTCCGGTTTGCCCCGCCCATCGCGGAGGTCCATCGGATGGCCCGGAGCGGGGAGCTGGGCCGGGTGGTCAACTTTTACGTGCTCCGGATGGGCACGGCGAGCGCCTTTCTGGCCCTGTCGTGGGGGAGGGAGAGGCGCACGCTGGGCGGGCTGGTCCGGACGCTGAACTGCCACGAGATCGACGTGTTGCGCTGGGTCGCCGGGGAGATCACGCACGTGCGGGCGGAGATGGCCCACCTGATGGTGGAGGGGATCGACTACGAGGACGTGGCGTGGATGGCGTTCACGTTTGAGGGCGGGGCGCTCGGCCTGATCGGACAGAACCTGGTCCACTATCTCGGCAACCACTACTACGAGATCATGGGCACGGAGGCCACGGTCCGCTTCCGGACGTCCGGGCCGATCACCGTGGCCGGGAAGGACCGCAAGGCGACGGAGAGGCCCACCTCCGACAGGGTGGCCGTGCACGAGCAGGTCCGGTGCTTCCTGGACTCCGTGGAGGCGGGCCGGGTCGTGGCGCCTCTGGCGGACGGGATGGAGGGGCTGAAGGGGCTGGCGATCATCGACGCGGCCTATCGCTCGGCGGAGACGGGGATGAAGGAGCGGGTCGTCTGGTAGGAGAAAATGAGTCGCGGGGGGGCCAGAAAGGAGTGGCTGATGGCGGTCAGGAGGCGGACGGATGCGAGCCGCGTCGCCCAGATGAGGCGCTACATCGCTCAGAACTGCACCCGAAACATCCGTTTGAAGGACATCAGCGCGCGGTTCCGCATCAGTCCGGGGCATGTCTGTCGGATTTTCAAGGAACAGCTGGGTGTGTCGTTCACCAAGTGTCTGAACGCCGACCGGATCAAGGAGGCCAAACGGCTCCTCAAGCAGACGAAGTGTCCGGCCTATGTCGTCGCCCAGAAGGTCGGCTTCCGGAACAGGGACTATTTTTTCAAGGTCTTCAAGCGCATCGAGGGGAGCACCCCTGACCGCTACCGATACGCGGCGCGAGAGAAGAGGGCGTAGTGGAAGACTTCATCGAACGCTACCAGGCTCATTCCCCCCGGTCCCGCGCCCTGCACGAGCGCGCCCGGTCCGTCCTGCCGGGGGGCACGACGCGGACGAGCGTCTTTTACGCGCCCTACCCGCTCTACATGGAGCGGGGGGAGGGGTGCCGCGTCTGGGACGCGGACGGGAGGGGGCGGATCGACTTCAACGGGAACGCCACGTCGCAGGTTCACGGGCACGGGCATCCCGCGATTGTCGAGGCGGTCCGGCGACAGGCGGAGCGGGGGGTCTCCTTCGGCGCGCCGTCGGAGGCGGAGGTCCGCCTGGCCGAGGTCCTGTGCGAGCGCGTCCCGTCGGTGGAGCAGGTGAGGTTCACGAGCTCGGGGACGGAGGCGGTGATGTACGCCCTGCGCGCGGCGAGGGCGTTCACCGGGCGGAGGAAGATCGCCAAGTGCGAGGGGGGGTTCCACGGGGCGCACGACTCGGTCCACGTGAGCTTCTCCGCAGGGGACCCGGCAGGGCCGGAGGACCGCTTCGAGGCGCAGCCGGAGTCGCGGGGGATGATCGGCTACGAGGACACGGTGATCTTTCCGTTCAACGACATCGCCAGGGCCGGGGAGATCCTCGAACGGCACGGGGGGGACCTGGCCGCGGTCATCCTGGAGCCGGTGCCGGGGTCGCGGGGGTGCCTGCCGCCAGAGCCCGCGTTTCTCAGGATGCTGCGGGAGGCCACGGCGCGGCTGGGGATCGTCCTGATCTTCGACGAGGTGATGTGCCTGCGGGTCTCCTACCGGGGGGCGCAGGGGCGCTACGGGGTGACGCCCGACCTGACGACGATGGGGAAGATCATCGGGGGGGGGCTGCCGCTGGCCGCGTTCGGGGGACGGAGGGACCTCATGGCGCTGCTCGACCCGTCGGGCGGGCCACCTGCCATCCCGCACACGGGGACGTTCAACGGGGCGGCGCTGGCGGCTGCCGCGGGGGCGGCGGCGATGGAGGCGCTGACGCCGGAGGCGTTCGAGCGGTTCGAGCGGCTGGGGGAGCGCCTGCGGGCCGGGCTGGGGCAGGTGTTCCGACGGAGGGAGGTGAAGGCGCAGGTGACGGGCGTGGGGTCGATGTTCAAGGTCCACACGACGGACCGGCGGCTCAGGACGCTGCGGGACACGGCCCACGGCGACCGCCGGATGTCGCAACAGCTCTTCTTCGGCCTGCTCCACCGGGGCATCCTGCCGTTCGCCAGCGGGATGGGGTGTCTCTCCACGCCGATGGGGGAGGCCGAGGTGGACGCCTTCGTGCAGGCGGTGGACGAGACGCTGGTTGAGGACATGGGATATTGAACGCAGAACGCGGAACGATGAAAGGCAACGCGGAACGCGGAACGCGGAACGATGAACGAAAAGCAAAACAGGTTTACGCTTTTACTTCAGCGTTCATCATTCTGACTTCATCGTTGTCTTTGCCCATCGTTCTGACTTCATCGTTTTCTTTATTTGAGGAGGTTATATATGGACCTGACCAAGGGACCGCCGCGAAGCCCGAAGTCCACCGCAGTCCTCGGCTGCGTGGCCGTGGCGAGGATGGCGGACAAGGGGCGCGCGCAGCTAACGGGCAAGATCGGCGAATACAAGTACGGGAAGGATTCGGGGATGGACAAGGCGACGCTGGAGTTCCTGGGGCTGACGGCGGATGAGTTCCTGGGGGCGCTCAAGTCCTGCCCGGACGACGCCTCGCTGTCGGCGTGGCTGCGGTCCCGGCTCAAGCGGACGCCGCAGGAGGTGGAGGCATACAATCAGTCGCGGCTCGCCCCGCCTTCGACACCGGAGCGGATCGCCATGTTCCAGGAGCGCCTGGCGAAGTGGGCGCCGGGCCGGACGGACCTCAAGACGCTGTGGGACCTGACGGAGCTGGACGACAGGAAGTCGTTCGGGCTGGCGTAGGAAGACGAAACGCGAAAGGCGAAAGGCGAAAGGCGGAAAAGGGCTGACTGAACTCATCGGTCAGCCCTTTCTGTTTCCGCGCGTCAGAATTTTTCGAGGAGGAGCCGGGTGATCAGGTTGGGGCGGCTGTAGTACCTCCGGGTGTCCTCGTCCTTGCCCCGCCACAGGCGGCGGGGAAAAATGGTGTGGTTGCTCAGGCCGGCGTCGGTCGAGCGGCCGCAGTAGATGTGGATGGTGCGGCGCTCCGAGGGGGTCCGCCGGACGTTTCCGGCGTGGAGCGTCGCCGCGTTGAACAGGATGGCCGCGCCGGCGGGTCCCACGAGGTGCCTGGCGGCGGAGAGGTCGCAGGCGCTGAGGGGGGGCAGCTCCGGGGACTGCGCCGAGCCGGGCAGGACGCTGAAGGTGTGCGTCGCGTCGTCCACGTCGGTGAGGTAGAACACGACGGAGAGGTAGCGGGTGTAGCAGGGAGGGTCCGGGAGATGGCCGGCGTCCCGGTGCCAGCGGCACTCCGGAGGCCCGTCCGGGTTGGGGGCGCGGATCATCGCGGAGTGCTCCTCCAGGCAGATGTCCTTCCCCAGGATGGCCTCCATCAGCGGCAGCAGCCTCGAAGGGCGCGCGGTGATGTCGAGGGCCGGCTGGGCGAGCAGGGCGTGGACCGACTGGAGGCGGCCGTTCCCGTGGTCCTTCCAGAGGGGCCTGTTCTCGGCGAGGTCCCGGTCGATCGCCTCGTTGACGGCGTGGACCTCCTGGGCGGACAGGGCGTCCGGGACGACGACGTAGCCGTTCTCCCGGTAGAACGCGAGGTACGTCTCCGTCAGGGCGTTCTTTGCAGCGCTCTCCGGCGTCGCGTCCTGCGCGGCGCTCCCCAGCGCCTCCGTCACCGCGAGGTGGAGTTCCCGCATGGTGAAGGGTTTTGACAGGACGTGCTGAGCGCCCAGGTACCTGGCCGCAGGCAGGCGGTTGAAGCTGCCCCTGGCCCCGGTGACGGCGATGATCCTGACGTCCGGGAAGTCGCGCCGGAGCTCCCGGATGGTCTCCACGCCGTCCTTGTGGGGCATCAGGATGTCGGTGATGATCAGGTCGGGCTGCGTCTGGCGGAAGAGGCGCAGGCCCTCCTTGCCGTCGGAGGCCTCGAAGACCTCGTGACCCGCGTTCTCCAGCATGCCCCTGTAGATCTTTCGCACGTCCTCCTCATCTTCGATCACAAGAATGCGTGCCAATGCAGGTCCCTTTCCTTTCATCCTTACAGTTTTTTCGCCTTCGCGATGGGCTCGTGCTCGGGGAGGTAGGGGATGTCCTTCCGGTCCCACCCGGCCCTGCCGTGCACGCAGTGGATGCCCATGATCTGGCGCTTCTGCGGGGTGTCCGCCCAGTCGACGATGAGCCGGGGCGGGGGCTCGCTCACCCACTTCTTGACCCAGAAGGGCATGTAGCCGTAGATGACGATCCGGCGGTCCCTCCGGCTGGTGTTGGCCAGGCCGGTGTGCCAGCAGAGGACGTTCCAGAGAATGGCGCTGCCGGCGCGGGGGGCGATCTTTTTCAGGCCGGGCATGGCCTCCAGGGTCGGGCCTGTATACTGCTCCTTCGGGGGACCGTCGGGGAACCGGTGGGTGCCGGGGACGAGGGTGAAGCAGCCCATGTCCTCGTCCTGGTCGTCCAGGAAGTAGAAGACCTTTGCCTTCAGGATGTACTGGGGATGGGTCCAGGGGGGCCAGTCCCGGTGCCAGCCGGTGTGGGCCTTGGTGCCGGAGTGGTGGCAGTGGCAGACGATCTCCATCACCTGGAGTTCGGGGCCGACGATCTCCTCGAGGAGGGGGATGACTCCGGGGTTGTTGGCCAGGTCGAGGAAGACGGGCTCGTGGGTGTAGGGGTTGGACATGGTGTGGGCGTCGGGGCCGTTGCCGTAGCCCCCCCGGAAGTTGCCGTCCAGGACGGACTGCCGCCAGGCAGGCTCGGTGAGGGCCTGGACGCGCTCGTAGGCCGCGCGCACCCGGTCCAGGCCGATGGGCGCCAGGGCGTCTTCTATGATGAGGTAGCCGTGCGTATCGAAGTGTTCACGCTGTGCGGAAGTGAGCATGGGGACCTCCGGTATATTTGTGACAGCCCTGTTTGGAGCTATCGGTAATAATAGCCGAACATAATGCACATCTCATCCTCCGATGTAAACCCGAAGCGGAGGGGCGCGTCCCGATCCTGGTTGCTGTGCGTGCAGGTGTAGCGGAGGCCGTCGCCGGCCTGGAGGGTGAGCGGCGGGTTGAAGTTCAGGACGTCAGGGTCGTCCCAGTCCGCGCTCTCGTAGATCTGTTTGCCGTCTCTGAGGGTCTGGATGGTGAACCGCTCGCCGTGCCGGTGCATGTGGGAGGAGAGGGAGATCACCTGGATCGCCTGCCTCGCGGTCCAGGTCTGCGAGATGGCCGTCGTCTGGCCGGGCGGGACGTGGATCGCGAAGTTGCTGTCGAACAGGGGCTCGGCGGCCTGGAGGGCGGCCCCGGCTGGGGCCTCGTGGAGGTTGACGTAGACCTCCCCCATCAGGGTCTCCCGGCCGCGCAGGTTGATGAAGTGGGAGTTGAGGTCGAACACGGCGCTCCGGGGGATGCGGAGGCCGACGCCGTCGGGGAAGGCGTAGGCCATCGCGGAGGTCTGCGAGCCGGTGACGAACTGTCTGTTGAAGATGTCCACGATGCCCGTCGGGCTGCGCGGGTCTAAGTCCCGGATGCCCGGCTCCGGCGGAGGGGTCCTGCCGGTCCAGAGGTAGAGGATGAAGTGGTGGCTGCCCTCGGGCATGATGATCTCGATTTTGTTGACAAGGAGGTCGCGGTCGAGGGCCGGCCTCACGACGGAGAAGACCTCCCGCTCCCTGCCCGGCGGGACGCCGAAGGGGCCGAGGCGGAGCTGGATGCCGCGCTCCGGCGGCGCGGGCGGGGTGAAGCGCACGGCGAGGTCCGTCGGGAGGTTCTCCAGACGGGGGGCGTCGGGGACGAGGCCGGCGCGAGGGGCGCCCGCCTGGACCCAGGCCCGGATGGCGTCGATCTCGATTCCGCGAAGGCCGGAGGCGCCCCGGGGCATGAGGTCCCCCTGGCCGGGGCCGGGGCCGGTGAGCTTGGTCAGGAGGAAGCTCCGCTCCGGGTGGCCGGGGTCCACGCGCAACAGGCCGGCAGCGGCAGGGTTGTCGGGCCTGACGCCGACGAGGCTCTCGTAGGAGAGGCCCTCCTCCAGGACGAGGTCGCCGGCCCTCCGCCCGGAGGTGTGGCAGGAGCCGCTCAGGCAGTTCCGGTTGAAGACCCTGGTCTGGAGCTCGCGGAAGGTGTCCAGGGCAGGCGCGTCAGGCGGAGCGCCGAAGCGCTGCGCGAACAGGAAGAAGTCGTCGAAGTCCACTTTTCCGTTGCCGCTGAGGTCGAATCTGGCCGTGGAGGACCCGAAGGCCCCGGCAAACAGGAAGAAGTCGTCGAAGTCGACCCGACCGTCGCCGTTGAAGTCGGGGGACGCCGTCTGCGCGCGGGCCGCGCCGGGGATCAGGAGGTAGATGATAACCAGTACGATAAGCATGGCTACCCTTCCAACCTGAACAGGTCTTCGATGTCCTCTTTCGTCAGGGCCTTGCTCAACGCCTTGTCGACGCCCAGGACGCCCTCGGCCAGGTCCCGCTTCCGCTTCTGCAGCTCGATGATCTTCTCCTCCACGGTCCCCCGCGTGATGAGGCGGTAGACGAAGACGTTTCTGGTCTGTCCGATGCGGTAGGCCCGGTCCGTGGCCTGGTCCTCCACCGCCGGGTTCCACCAGGGGTCGTAGTGGATGACGTAGTCCGCGCCGGTGAGGTTGAGGCCCGTGCCGCCCGCCTTCAGGCTGATCAGGAAGAGGGGGACCTTTTCGTCCTCGTTGAACCGGGTCACGCGGGCCTGCCGGTCGCGGGTCCGCCCGTCCAGGTATTCGTAGACGATCCCCTCCCTGTCCAGCCACTCCCGGACGATCCTGAGCATGCTGACGAACTGGCTGAACAGCAGGATGCGGTGCCCTTCGCTGACGATCTCCTGCACGAGGTCCTTCAGGGCGTCGAACTTGGCCGAGGCGAGGCGTTTCTCGGGGACGGGGAGGCCGAGGAGTTTGGGGTGGCAGCAGACCTGCCGGAGGCGCAGGAGGGCCGACAGGATGGAGATGTGGCTCCGCTGAATGCCCTGGCGCTCGATCCTGTCGAGCACCTCCTGGCGGACGGTCTGCAGGACCTCCCGGTAGAGCGTCCGCTGCTCCGGGAGCAAATCGCAGTAGGTCGTGGTCTCGGTCTTCTCGGGCAGGTCCTTTTCGACGTCCTGCTTCAGGCGTCGCAGGATGAAGGGGTGGATGCGCCGGCGGAGCCGGGCCTCGCACTCCCTGTCCTGGCGCACCTGGATGGGCTTCTCGTACTCCGTCTGGAAGCGGGCGTAGGGGCGCAGGAAGCCGGGCATCAGGAAGTGGAAGATGGACCAGAGCTCCGACAGGCGGTTCTCGATGGGGGTGCCGGTGAGGACGAGCCGGTGCTGCGCGTCGAGCTGGCGGCTGGCCCTGGCGGTGACCGACTCCGGGTTCTTGATGTTCTGCGCCTCGTCCAGGATGGCGTGGCGGAACGGGACGTCCTTCAGGCGGTCGATGTCCCGCCGGAGGAGGGCGTAGTTGGTGACGACGACGTCACTGCCCTCGATCCGGTCGAACCGGTCGTGGCGGTCCAGGCCGACCAGGGGGAGGACGGTCAGGCCCGGCGTGAAGCGGGCGGCCTCCGCCTGCCAGTTGAAGACCACGGAGGCGGGCGCGACCACGAGGGAGGGCGCGGGGCCGTCCGTCTCCTTCGATTTTTGAATGAGCGTGAGGGCCTGGAGGGTCTTGCCGAGGCCCATGTCGTCGGCCAGGATGCCTCCGAGCCGGTAGTCCTTCAGAAAGTGGAGCCACTGGAACCCGGCCACCTGGTAGGGGCGGAGGATCGCCTGGAGGTGGGCGGGGAGGCCGACGGCATCGATGCCTGAAAACGACCGGAGTTTCTCCACGAAACCCCGGAAGGGGTCCTGCACCTGCAACGAATTGTCTATCCGTTGCGCGGTCTCGTCGAGGGCGTCCAGCAGGGCGGGGGCGTGGAACGCGGGCAGGCGGAACCGGTTGTCCTCCGAGGGCTCCGCGTCCAGGTCGGCCACGGCCTTCCAGACCTGCTCCACCCGCTCCTTCGGGATGGCGGCGTAAGCGCCGTCGTTGAGCCGGATGTATTTCTTCCCGGAGGCCAGCAGCCGGGCCAGGGTGGAGACGTCGAAGGTCTCCTCCCCGGCCCTGCACTCCACCTCCACGTCGAACCAGTCGATCCCCTTCCCGAACCCCACGGAGACGCTGAAACTGAGGGCGCGCGGCTGGAGCCTTTTCAGCTTCTCGACGCCGTAGAGGTCCCACGTCTGGGCCAGGTCCGGGAGGTGAAGGGCGACGAAGTCGAGGGCCGCGTCCCCCTCGATGCGCCATTCCTCCGCTGCCTGCGCAAACCTGCAGGCCTTCAGGCGCTCGACGGCGGCCCGCTCCGCCTCCTCGTGGCGCTCCACCCAGACGGCGAACTCCCCCTCCCGGGCCGGGGGGCCGAGGTAGGGGTGGGAGGTCTCCTGGCCGACGCGACGGCCCTCGTAGTCGAAGGAGAGGGTCGCGGCCACCCTCAGGCGTCGGGCGTCCAGCGTGAGGACGGGGCGGGGCGCGAGGCGACGGGCGGCGGTCTTCACGGCCTCCGAGAGGGCGACCTCCACACCGGGGGGAGGGCTCTGGGCGAGCCGGAGGGTGAGGAGGGGGACGTCGTCGCCGGAGACCTCGATCTCCTGCCGGCCCGCGAGGCGGACGGCCAGGCGGGCGGCGTCCCGCCCGACCCGGTAGAAGGCGTCTCCGGTCCACGCCCAGGAGGGCGCGCCGGGGTAGCTGGGGTAAATGAAGACGGCTTCGAGGGGGCGCTCGCCGGAGGGGCTCCGCCAGATGGGGTGGACCAGGAGGGTCTCCGCGTCTTTCCGGTCCACGCTCAGGACGAGGCGGAGGGTCTCGTCGGGGAACCGGATCGGGGTTCTGGCCGCCCAGTCGAGGACGGCGTCGGACCAGCTCAGGAGGTGCAGCAGGGGGCCGACCTTCTCGTATTTGACGAAGTGCCACTCCCGACGGCCCCTCTGCCACTCGTACTCCCGGGTGACGTGCTGGAGCAGGTAGCGGAGGATCATGTCATTGCGGTCGTCCGTCTGGCGCTGGATTCGGTAGCCGTAGCCGTAGGTGTAGTAAGGGCTGTACCAGTCGATGAGCGACTGGAGGTTCTTGAGGGGCCGGGGCCGGCCCGGCGCTGAGCTGAGGACGTAGACGCGCAGGCCCTCCGGGTCCGGCTCCAGGGCGTAGCGGTAGCCCTGTTGCTCCTGGGGGGGGCGCTCCGCAGGGGGCTTTTCGCTGCGCACCAGGGAGAGGAGGTCGAGGGGGGGAGGGGCGTCGGGGATCGGGGGTTGGGGATCGGGGGAGACCCGCCTGGCGCCGACGGCCTTCCCGAATGCCCTGGCCTCAGGGTCGGGAAGGGGAAAGGGGACGATGTTCTGGGCCCTGTTCAGGAGGTTTTTGTTCAGGGGAGAGGCCTTCTGATCCAGATACTTCAGCGCCAGGGCCACGGCGTGTTTGCACCAGAGGTCCCAGTCGTAGGGGCAGTTGCAGTCGGGGGAGATGTCTCCGTTCTCGAAAGTGATCTGGACCCTGTAGGGTCTCCTGGCGCTGCCCTGGACGCGCCCCTCAATGCCGGCCCCGGTCTCCTCGCACGAGAGCACCGCGCCCCGCCGGTAGTATCCCCGACCGCGCCGGAAGATCTCCTCCTGCACGTGATGTTCGAGGTAGTCGAGGGTGAGTCTGGGCATGTCGCGCTTCCTGATTTGTAGCCCGGGATTTATCGCCGTGAGGGATTCGTTGCAAGATAGCAGATTAGGGCGCGGATGTCAAGTGGAGGCAAAACATTTGGACCACAGGACTACGGACCACAAGACCCCGGGTCAGTGGTCCTGTGGTCCTGTGGTCTGTGGTCCGCCCAATCGCGTCACGCCGAGTTCATCTGCCAGCGCGTTCAGTTCCTGGCAGGTCGTCTCTTCGAGGGGGATGCCTTTCTCAAGCCTCTGCCGGCGCGTCCGCGAGGCCCGCTCGCCGGGGATGAGCACCTCGGAGAGGCCGTGGGCGGGCCGGCTGGCCTTGACGTGGCGGATGAAGTCCTCCACCTGGGCCTGAAAGGCGGGCAGGGGCAGGAAGGAGGCCACGTCGATGGCCATCAGGAGGTGCCCCACGTCGCCCGACCGGGGGTCGTCCCCGCGCTCGGCAAGCCCGCACAGCAGGCTGACCATGAACGCCAGCCCGGAGCCTTTGTGCCCGGAGAGCGCCCCCCCCAGCGGCAGGATCGCCCCTTTTCCGCCGGAGACGTCCTGGAAGGGGTCCGTGGCGGGCCGGCCTTGCCCGTCGATCAGCCACCCCTCCGGGCAGGGCTCGTTCTTGGCGCGCTGGACCAGGAGCTTGCCGAATCCCGTGGCGCTGATGGACATGTCCAGCGCCACCGGCGCCTCCCCCGGCGCGGCGATGGACAGGGCGTTCACGTACATCCGGCCGTCGATGCCGCCGTGGGGGGCCACCTTGCCGCGCCGCCCGCCCAGCAGGACGACGCCGATCCGCCCCTGCCGGGCCGCCATCAGCGCGTAGTAGCCGAGCTGCCCGGTGTGCCCGCAGTTGGCCACGGTGGCCAGGCCGATGGGTCCGGCCGCGGACTTTGCGATGGCGGTCTGCATCCCCCTGCACATGACGACCTGCCCGAAGCCGCGTTTTCCGTCCAGCTTGGCGGTGGTGGGGGTCTCGTGGTAGACCCCGATCCGCGCGCCGGGGACCAGGCCGCCCCGGCGGATGCCGCCCACGTAGGAGGGGATGCGCAGGACGCCGTGCGAGTCGTGGCCGGTCAGGTTCGCCTCCACCAGGCAGTCGGAGACGGTGCGGGCCTCGTCTTCGGGGACGCCGGCGGCCAAGAAGACCTCGATGCTGAATTTTTGGAGGGGTTCTGCGTGGACGGTGGGCATGATGGTTCGCCTTATCTGTGAGGTTCGGGGGAAGGGTGACAACTCTCCCCCTTCTCTCTCCCTTTAGGGGAGAGAAGGGGGACGGGGGGATAAGAGGGGTCTGATCACCCGGCAAAACGGACCGCCAATCCCCTGTCGAGGAGCTGCTGGTTGAGAAAGGTCCCTTTGTCCAGAACGCCCTGGGGGTCAGCCTCGCCGGGGAGGTAGAACAGGTCCGAGAGGTAGCGGTCGTACTTGTCCGGCTTTGTGGTGGTCAGGATCACGAAAGGGACTTCCGACAGGGCCTGCGCGACGAAGTCCCGCGTCCGCTGGCCGGCGAGAGTGGAGGTTTCGGGCGCGTCGATCCCGCGCAGGCGCAGCTTCTGCCGCGTCCAGGCCCGGAACCCGCAGTCCACGCGCGTCCGGAGCGTGTCCCCGTCTATAACCTCCTCCACTACGGCCCGGTAGGTGTAGAGCCGCTCCTGTCCCGCCCGGCTGACCCGGAACCGGTAACGTCCCGGGGCCTTTTTCTCCCGCAGGGACTCGACGATTTTGCCGGAGGCGGGGCTGTCCGTCCCGTCGGTCTCTGGAGCATAGTACAGGTCAAAGCCGAGGTCGAGACAGGTCTCTCCGTCCACGGCAGGGGACTCGACCACGCGGTAGGTGTAGAGCCAGCCCCGCTTGGGCAGGAGGGGGGGACCGGTCTCGGGCCGGGGGGGTGTCTCCTCTGCGGCTGAGACCACCCCTTTCTCAAACGCCCCCGCCCTGATCTGCGCCTCCAGCTCCCGCACGCTCCAGCCCGCCCCGGACGCCTCCTGCTCATAGAACTCCCGCCCGGCCCTCGGCTGGACGCTCAGGAGCGTGCGGTAGTGGGTCCAGGTCAATTTTGCACGCGCGTGCAAAATTGGGAAGGCCCGGTAGAGTTCCAACATCTGGTAGAGCAGCCGCTGGCTCATCCCCACATCTTGCGCCAGCCGCGTCAGGACCTGCTCCCTGTAGTTCGCCCGCTCCCGGTGCGCCAGGAGGTGAGTGCGCAGGACGCGCCCGACCTCCCAGTAGGTCTGCACCTTCTCGTGTTCGACGGCCTGCCGGGCGCGCTCCTTCCCCTCCAGGAGGGTTCGGAGGACCTCCTCACGCAGGGCCGGATAGGTGGAGACGGATGGAACAGGTTGTTTTGACACGGGTAATATCTGTTTTTGGAGTTGGGAGTTTTATATATATTAATTAATATTAAATAGTATTAATATAGTTTTTTGTGTATGATGCGCCGGGTGACGGTCGTTCTGCCTATTTCTCCTGTGCGATGAATCTAATGCGCCCGGCTTGAGAAAGCAAGAGGGAGTTTAGAAGCAACCCCTCGCTGTCCTGCGGATCTACGAATCAGAAGTACAGCAACTTTTTTGACAATTTTCTTGACAAAAACACCCGTTCGTGCTATAATACGGGCGATAAAATTTGGCCGGCGCTAATAAGGACCGGCCACAAAGATACGGAAGACGTCGAGGATGGCTCGATCTCTTGTGTATTTTTGTGGCCGGTCTTTTTCATTTTGGGAAGGTCCCGCGACCTGATCCAAACCGGGAAGGAGGTTTAAACAGATGAGCCTTGTGACGCTTCGCAATGTTTCCAAGAGGTTTGAAGGGAAAATGGTGTTCAGAGAGGCATACTTCCGGGTCGAAAACAGGGACCGGGTGGGACTGGTGGGGAAGAACGGGACCGGGAAGACCACCGTACTGAACCTTATCCTCGGTCGTATGGACCCGACCGAGGGGGAGGTCATTGTCGAGAAGGACATCCGGACAGGCTACTTCTCTCAATTCTCTGAGCTCGGAACCTCGGAGAGCATCCGGGTGATTCTGGAGAAAATGTCAGCGGAGATCGTGGAATTGGAAAAGACTTTGCGCGGCGTCGAGGCCCGACTGAGCGAAGCGACGGACGCCAGGGAGACAGAGGGGCTTCTGGCGAGATACCAGGCGCTGACGGACCGCATGGACCATTTGCAGGGATGGTCTTTCAGGAACAGGATCGAGACGGTCCTGTCCAGGCTCGGGTTCAGTTCTGAGTACGCCGACAGGCCGGTCGGCCAGCTCTCAGGCGGATGGCGGAACAGGGCCGCCCTCGCCAAGATACTCCTGGAGGAACCCGACCTGCTCTTGCTGGACGAGCCGACGAACTTCCTGGACCTCGAAGGCGTCGCCTGGCTGGAGCAGTGGTTGCGGGGGGTCTCCGGGGCGGTGGTAGTGGTCTCCCACGACCGGGATTTTCTGGATAACGTGGTTGACCGTGTCGTCGAGATCGAGAACCACAGGTTTCACGAGTACGAGGGCGGCTTCACGGAGTACATCCGGAAGAAGCGCGTGAGGTCGAAGGTGTTGATCAGGGAGTTCCGGTACGAGGAGGAACTCCTCGTGCTCGAATCGGAGTCCATAGAGGAGAGACGCGAACTGAGGGCGGACCCCGGCAAGACTCTGAGACGCAAGCTCGCCAACATCAAGAAGAGGACGGAGCCTCCGGAGGTGGATCGGATTATCACGGACCTCTACCGCGATCTGCTTGTCCCGGACCGCCTCTGCGAGGTGAAGGGCATCACAAAGGCCTACGGCGGCCAAAACCTTTTTGAGGACCTGTCCCTTGAGATCCACAAGGGGGACAGGATCGCCGTGGTAGGCCCGAATGGCTGCGGCAAGACGACCTTCCTGCGCACGATCACCGGAAAGGTCAGTCCTGACGCCGGGCAGGTGAAGTGGCTTATCGGCGATCCCTTCGCAAACTACAACGAGACCCTGTCGGAACTGGACCTCAACGATACCGTCACTCACGCCGTGAACGTCGTGGGCATAGCCTTTCTGGCCGCCCGAAGGAAGGTGCACGCATTCCTGGGGCTGATGCGCCTCCCGGAGATGGACCTGACCCAGAAGATAGGGACCCTCTCCGGGGGGGAGAAGGCCAGGGTAGCCCTGGCGAAGTGTCTGCTCTCAGGATCGCCCGCGGTCGTCCTGGACGAGCCCACAAACCACCTGGACATTACCAGCACCCAGGTGATGGAGCGCGCCTTGGCGGGTTTTCCCGGCGCGGTGATCGTCGTGAGCCACGACCGCTTCTTCATCGACAAGGTGGCGACGCGCCTTCTTGTGTTTTCGGGGACAGGCTCCGTCTCCCTCATTGAGGGCAACTGGACCACCTGGCAGATGAGCGTCAAAGGTTCGGATGGATCGGGTTGAAAGGAGTTGATACGATATGTCAGGCGAGAGCAGTTCCCCGATGAATGGCCTTGAGCTGGCTCGTAGCTTCTTTGATGGGTGGGGACTACCATATCTGCGGTCGGAATTCCAGCAGATTTCAGAACGTGTCGCAGCCTTCATTTGCGGGGCCTCACAAAGCCTCGGCAATGATGATGAACTCTCCCGTGATCACGGGTGGGGACCCGGTTTTGGGCTTGTCCTTACAGGGGAGGACATGCGCCGGTTCGGACAGAGGCTGCGTAAGGCCCTCAGCAAGGATATCCCCAAAGAATGGCTGGGATACAAGTGCCCTGCTTCTCTCCCGGTCAACTCCATAGATCAATGGTTTTACAGGTTCATCAGGCGCACTCATCCACCCAAAACACCCAGAGGCTGGGTCAAAAAAGCGGAGTTCCATCTGTACATGCTGCGGCACGCGCCGGTGTTCCACGATCCTCTCGGCGAGTTCACGGCTCGCCGCAAGGAGTTCTGGTATTATCCGCACGCAGCCTGGCTCAGGCGCCTTGCAGATGAGAGCTTCAACGTGTGGCACTTTGGACAGTACAACTTCCTCGAAAGGCTTACACACCGGAAAGACCCTATCGCCATCTCGATCTGCCTGGGCAGTTTCATACAGGCGACCATGAAGGTGTGTATGCTACTTGAGGAGGATTTCACGCCCTATTGGAAATGGCTGGCGGCTGAGTTTCGCAAGCTGCCCAACGTTGCCGACCTGGAAGCCAGATTATCAGAGTTGTCGGTCTGTCATGAACTGGACCGGCAGGCAGCGCTCGTCGATGTCATATGCAAGGACATACACGCTCGCCTTGTCGCCAGGGGTCTGGTCATTGCAAATCCCACGGACCATCCTCATCCTCTATTGTGCGCCTCAGGCGAACTTGCTGGCAAAGCAAGCGCACTCAAGGGTTGACCGACGAGTAGCGCGAAGCGTCCAAATTCAGTAAGGAATGAGAATCAAATAACTTGACCTAAAGATGGGGGGCTATATTTTGTAGTCGCTGATTCAGGGCTATCCACTTTCCAAAGAAAG
>Ga0137796_10000177_pt1 | contig 39875 bp, 23 predicted proteins | sample OV2TP3_FD_97704 | JGI IMG/M metagenome (GOLD analysis project Ga0137796, IMG submission 97704) | reverse complement strand
AGATTGGGCGGGGTTTCGAGCAGCATGCGCTCGGCGAACTGCGCCAGGCGCTCGATGTAGGCTTCGTAGACGGGATAGGTCTCCGCGTCCTTCTTTGAGAACTTGGCAATCTCCTCGCAGGTGCGGCGCTGGTCCTGCCACATAGTGAAGTGGCGGCCGTCGGGGAAGGGGGTGAAGAAGGCGGGGTCTTTGGGGAAGACTTTGTAGCCGTGGCGGGCGAGGTCGAGCTCGCGGATGATGCGCTCCTGCAGCAGGCTGCAGAGGTAGGCGGCGGTGGAGACTTTGTAGCCGGGCCAGACTTCTTCGGTGACGCTGGCGCCGCCCAGCATCTCGCGGCGCTCCAGCACCAGCACGCGCCGGCCGGCGCGGGCGAGGTAGGCGGCCGTCACCAGGCCGTTGTGCCCGCCCCCGACGATGATGGCATCCCACGTCTCCGCCATAGGTAGTTGAGAATACCAAAGGTTGTTGAGCGGGCGCGCGTCGTGTGAAGAAAGCTACGGGCCGGGCTGCAGAACCCGCAGCAGCTGGCCGCCCAGGAAAATGTAGAGGGCGCAGAGGGTTCCCTCCCCGATGAGAACTCCCAGGAGAAGCTTCTTGAAGTCAACCTCCAAGCTGCCGCAGACGTAGCAGATCAAATCCGTCGGGGCCAGGGGGAAGAAGCTCCAGCCGATGACGATGGGGAGCTGGTTTCTTTCCAGAATGAGTTTCATCCGGGCGATGCGGTCTGCATGTTTGCGCTCGAAGAACTCATCGAGGTGGAGCGCTTCCGAGAAAAAGTAGATGAGGGAAGAGGAAATGAGAATCCCCACGAGAGTGAGAACGAAAAGAGGAACCGGAGGAAAGAACAACAGCCCGGTCAGCACCAGATAGGTGGCGGGAATGAGGGTGAATCCGCGCGCACAGCCCAGCAGCAAATAGACCAGGTATCCCACAATCAGCGAATAGGAATAAGCCCGCCCGAGCTCGCTTTGGATTGCGTTGCGGTGGAAAAAATACAGGTATAGGGCTCCGAACAAAACGAAGAGCCAGATCGCCAGCACTACATTCCTCAGAGTGAATCTGTGTGGTGGTGACATCTGCTCGGGAGCGTGGGCTGATTGTAACAGAATCAGGAAAAAAGGGGCTGGAGGGGGCTGGGCGGAATCGAGTCTTTCTGTGAGTCGGTGGGAGGCCCACCTGGAGTCGAGGTGGCTTGCTGGGATGGCTCTAGAATGCGTAAGAACGCGTTTTGTACGCATTTGGGAGCCGGGGTAGGGGGGAAGGCCGAGACCGGTGTCCCTTCGCCCTGTGGGCTCAGGACAAGCCCAGTGGCCTGTCCCTCGACTCTCGCTCGGGATGGTGAGCGAAAGTCGAACCATGACCCGTGAAAAGCAGGACAAGGAAAAAGCAGGTTCCTCATCCCGCCCCTTTCCCCAAAAGGGCGGGATTCGGAATGACAATCTGAGGAGTGGTGTTCCCGCAGGCCGAAGTTGCCTGCGGGGCGCTTTTCCGCTATGGTGGGGGCGAGTTCGCCTCGGGCGAACGCGAGCAGCCCCACCCAAAGGTCGAATGATAGACGTCTCCAGGTTCGAAGTCTCGAAACTCGGAGAGTGCAGCCTGGCCTCTCCGCTGCGCGGCGCCCTCTACGTCCGGGACGACGTGCGCATCCTCTACGACGACGAGCTGATCGAGTTGAAGGAATACCTCGACGCCGGCATCGCCCCGCCCGCCTTCGAGGCCGCCGGGCCGCGGGAGAAAATCTTCTTCGACCCCAAGACGCTCAAGTGCGGCATCGTGACCTGCGGCGGGCTCTGCCCGGGCTTGAACGACGTCATCCGCGCCATCGTCCTGAGCCTCCACTACCACTACGGCGTCAAGACCGTCTACGGCTTCCAGTACGGCTACGAGGGCCTGGCGGCGAAGTACGGCCACCCGGTGCTCGATCTCACCGCCGACAAATGCGGCACCATCAACGAAGCCGGCGGGACCATCCTGGGCTCGTCGCGCGGCGACCAGGACGTGGGCGCGATGGCGAACACGCTGGAGCGGCTCGGCGTCGGCATCCTCTTCACCATCGGTGGCGACGGCACGCTGCGGGGCGCGCACGCGCTGGCCGAGGAGCTCCAGCGCCGCGGGCGCAAAACCGCCGTCATCGGCATCCCCAAGACGATTGACAACGACATCTCCTACATCCAGTCGTCGTTCGGGTTTGAGACGGCGGTGGAGGAGGCGCGGCGGGCGACGCAGGCGGCGCACATCGAAGCCACCGGGGCGCGCAACGGCGTCGGGCTGGTCAAGCTGATGGGGCGCGACGCGGGGTTCATCGCCGGCTACGCGGCGCTGGCCGATACGCAGGTGAACTTCGTCCTGATTCCCGAGAGTCCGTTCACGCTGGACGGCTTCCTGGGCGCGCTCAAGGCGCGGCTCAAGCGGCGCGGCCACGCCGTCATCGTGGTCGCCGAGGGCGCGGGGCAGCACCTGATGCAGAAAACCGAGGAGCGCGACGCCTCCGGCAACCCGCGTTACGCCGACATCGGGCTCTTCCTGCGCGACAAAATCAAGGAACACTTCAAGAAGGCCGGCGTGGAGCTCAACCTCAAGTACATCGACCCCAGCTACACCATCCGCAGCCTGCCGGCCAACGCGCGCGACGCGGCGTTTTGTCTGCTGCTCGGGCACTCGGCCGTGCACGCCGGCCTGGCCGGGCGGACCGACATGGTGGTGGGCTACTGGAAGAACGAATTCACCCATGTTCCCATTCCGCTGGCGGTCTCGGCGCGGAAGCACGTGGACCCGAACGGACTGTGGTGGAACAGCGTGCTGGCGGCGGTCGGCCAGCCAAAGGAGATGTAGCCATGAAAGTGGGAGTGGTGGGATGCGGTTTTGTGGGCAGCAGCGCGGCCTATGCGATGGCGCTGCTGGGAGTGGCGAGCGAGGTTGTTCTGATTGACCTCAACCGCAAGCTGGCGCGCGCGCACGCGGAAGACATTCTGCACGCGACGCCCTTTGCCGCCGCCGTGCGGGTGGTGGACGGCGACTACGCCGAGCTGGAAGGCGCCGGCCTGGTCGTGCTGGCCTGCGGCGTCGGCCAGAAGCCCGGCGAGACGCGGCTGCAACTGATGGGGCGCAACGCCAAAGTCTTCGAGGCGGTCATCCCGCAGGTGACGCGGCACGCGCCTCAGGCCATCCTCCTCATCGCCTCCAATCCCGTGGACGTAGTGACGCACATGGTGACCGGGATTGCGGAGATTCCCTCCGAGCGCGTCATCGGCTCGGGGACGATACTCGACACCGCGCGCTTCCGCACGCTGCTGGCCGAACACCTGAACATTTCGCCGAAGTCGGTCCACGCTTACGTGCTGGGCGAGCACGGCGACTCGGAGGTGCTGATGTGGTCGAGCGCGCAGGTGGGCGGGGTGGCGCTGGAGGAGTTTGCGCGCCAGACCGGCCGCGGCGTGGACGCGGAGGTGATGAAGCGAATTGACGACGGCGTTCGCCGCGCCGCCTACCTCATCATTGAGGGCAAGGGCGCGACCTACTTCGGCATCGGCGCCGGCCTGGCGCGCATCGCCCGCGCCGTGCGCGACGACGAGCGCGTGGTGCTGACCGTCTCCACGCGCACCGTCGGCATCGCGGAATTCCCCGAGGTCTGTTTTTCCCTGCCGCGCGTGGTGGGTGCCACCGGCGTCATGTCCACGCTGCTCCCCAAGCTCTCCGACGACGAGCACCAGGCGCTGGTGCGCAGCGCCGGCGTCATCCAGCAAGCCGCCGCCGAGCTCGCCGCCTAAAGGGTGAAGCCGGCTGCCTGCCGCAGACTGCGAAGGGAAAAGTGGAGGGGCTGGGCGGATTCGAACCGCCGACCCGCGGTTTAGGAAACCGCTGCTCTATCCAGTCTGAGCTACAGCCCCATCAGTTCCTCTCATAAGGGTAGCACAAGAAGGCGCGAGTCGCGATTCGCGGCCGGTAGCCGCGAGTCGGGTGCGAGAGGCTTCGCCGGCTCCGTGCGGCGTAAGGTGGGCAAGAACGCCCGCGCGGGGAAGGGCTTTCCGATGCGTTGTGGCGCGGGAGGAGACGCGAATCCCGCCAAGTCACCGCGAATCCCGCCAGAGCCGGCATGCCGCTGCGACGGCCGGAGCCGGTTGCCCCGCAGCCGGGTTTCCGTTATCGTGAGGACGAGCCCGGCACCCATGAAGCGCATCCTCATCATCGAAGACGACAAGGACATCGTCGAGCTGGTGCGCTACAACCTGGAGAAGGACGACTTCCAGGTGCAGTCGGTCGGCGACGGCCTCAGCGCCCTGGCCCAGGTCAAGAAGTCCCCGCCCGACCTCGTCGTCCTCGACCTCATGCTGCCCAAACTCTCTGGCCTCGAAATCTGCAAGGAGATCCGCCGCGACACCTCGCTCAACCGCCTGCCCATCCTCATGCTGACCGCGCGCGGGGACGAAGCCGACCGCGTCGTCGGCCTCGAGATCGGCGCCGACGACTACGTCACCAAGCCCTTCAGCCCGCGCGAGCTGGTGGCGCGCGTCAAGGCGCTCCTGCGCCGCGCCGAGCCGCCCGGCGAGCCCGCCAAAACCATCGAAGTCGGCCGGCTGCACATCGACCCGTCCAGCTACCGCGTCACCCGCGCCGGCAAGCCCGTGCCGCTGAGCACGCTCGAGTTCCGCCTGCTCTACTTCCTCGCCTCGCACCCGGAAAAAGTTTTTACTCGCGACCAGCTGCTCGATGCCGTCTGGGGCAACGAGCGCTTCGTCACGCCCCGCAGCGTCGACGTCTACATCCGCCGCCTGCGCGAAAAAATCGAAGCCGACCCCGAAAACCCGGCCCACCTGAAGACCGTGCGCGGGGCCGGCTACCTGTTCGAAGCCCGTGCCGCGTAGCCTGTTCTGGAAGCTCAGCCTGAGCTCGCTGCTGCTGCTCTTTCTCGTTCTTCTCGTCGTGGACCTCATCGCCGCGCGGTTGCTGCGCCAGGATTACATGGAGCAGGGCTTCCAGCACCTTGAAGACATCTCCCGGCTGGCGCGGCAGCACCCGCCCCCGCTCGACGACCCGGGTGAGCTGCGCGCCTGGGCGGCGCGGATGGCGCAGGGCGGCGTGCGCGTCACCGTCATCGCCGCCGACGGGCTCGTCCTCGCCGATTCCGACCGCGACCCCGCCACCCTGGAAAACCACGCCGGCCGCCCCGAAGTTCAGCAGGCCGTGGCGCAGGGCCAGGGCCGCTCCGTCCGCCACAGCGAATCGGTGAACCGCGACCTACTCTACTTCGCTGTGCGTCATCGTCCGATGTCCGCGGAGGCGCCCGTAGTGCTGCGCTTCGCCTCGCCGCTCGCCGAAATCAACCTTGCTCTCGCCGACCTGCGCTGGCGTCTGGCCCTGGCCTCTCTGGTCATTCTTCTGCTCGCCGGAGGCGTTTCGCTGGCGGTCTCGCGCGGTTTCACCGCCCGCATCGATCGGCTGAAGCAGTTTGCCCTGCGAGTGGCGCAGGGCGACTTCCGGCCCATCTCCACCGGGCGCGAAGCGGATGAGTTGAGCGAACTGGCGCGCTCGCTCAACGACACCGCTGCCCGGCTCGACGCCACCATCCGCTCCCTTACCGAGGAGCGCAACCGCTCGGCGGCGGTTCTGAGCAGCATGGTCGAAGGCGTGGGCGTCATCGCGGCCGACGAGCGCGTGCTTTTCTGCAACCACGCCTTCTGCCAGTCCGTGGGCGCGGAACTGCCGAGTTGCCAGGGGCGCCCGCTGCTCGAAGTCGTGCGCCACACTGACCTGCTGCAAGTCATCCGGCAGGCCTTGGCCCTGCACCCCAGCGCTTCGGAGGGCGGCGCTGCAGGCGCCATGGAAGGAGAACGCTCGGGTGCGAGGCGCGCCGGCGATGCCGCCGTCCACGGCGAAGTGACACTCGGCGGCGAGCGGCCGCGAATCTTTGCCGTGACGGCCGCCCCTATTCGCGCCCAGACCCCCGCCGCCGCCGGCGTCGTGCTGGTGCTCCACGACATCAGCGACCTGCGCCGGCTCGAGCGCGTCCGCCGCGACTTCGTCGCCAACGTCTCCCACGAGCTCAAGACCCCGCTCACCGCCATCCAGGGCTTCGCCGAAACCCTGCTCGGCGGCGCCCTCGACGACGCGCAGAACAGCCGCCGCTTCCTCGAAATCATCCGCGACCACGCCGCCCGCCTCGGCCGCCTCACCGACGACCTGCTCAAGCTCTCTCAAATCGAAGCCGGCAAGCTCGAGCTTGACCTCCGCCCCGTCGCCGTCCCCGACCTCATCGCCTCCTGCGTCGAAACCGCCCGCCTCCAGGGCGGCCAGAAAGACCTCGCCCTGGTGATTGACTCCGCGCCGGGGCTGCCGCCCGTCCGCGGCGACAGCGCCCGCCTCCGCGAGGTCCTGCAAAACCTCCTCGACAACGCCGTGCAATACACGCCCGCCGGCGGCCGCATCACCGTCAGCGCCGCCGCCGAGGATGGCGGCGTCGTCATCTCCGTCGCCGACACGGGCATCGGCATCCCCAAGGCCGACCAGGAGCGCATTTTCGAGCGCTTCTACCGCGTGGACGCGGTGCGCTCCCGCGAAGTCGGCGGCACCGGGCTGGGCCTGGCCATCGCCCGCCACCTGGTCGAGGCCCACGGCGGCCGCCTCACCGTCGAAAGCGAAGTCGGCCGCGGCTCCACCTTTTCCGTCTTCCTCCCCGCCGCGTAGCCTGTAACCCAGAATTCATCCCGCCTTCATTTCTGCGTCACCTCTGGCCGCTACCCTGCGGCTTCACACTTGGGGAGGCGGGGTCTTCTATGGGAACGCCGGAGGTTAACCTGGCCCGGCCGGAGGCGGCCGGAGTCGACGCGGTCCTGACCTCGTTGCTGGCGATGGCCGAGCAGGTGGAGAGCTCGGTGCGCCAGAGCCTGGGCATCCGTAACAATTCCGAGCCACACTCTAGACCTCGAAAAGCGAGTCGGGTACGGTTGCACCCGCATCCGCGGGTGTCCGAGGAGGATGAGGGACACGGGCAGTCCTGCGTCTGCGAATCTGAGCCTGGAGTGACCGGGCAACGAAACTTGCGGGGGGAAACCACAATGGGAGAGCTACGGAAACGCGGTAGTGTGTTCGTGTTCGCGGTCCTGCTTCTGCTCGCGCCCTGGGCCAGCGCAGCCGGAGAGGACAAAGCTCCGCCATCCAGCCAGTCGGTGCAAGAACAACTCCAGGAGCAGCAGCAACGCATCTCGGAGTTGGAACGCCTGCTGAAACAACAGAGTCTGTTGCTCGAGGCCCTGCGGCAACAACTGGCGGCCATGCAGGGGCCGCCGGGACCGGCGGCTCAGCCGGTTCCGGTTCCCAGCTCGGCTTCCGCAGGGGCCCCCGCCGTTCAGGAGGTCGGTGTCGCCCAGGAGCTCGACCGCCTCTCCGGCGAGGTGAGCGCCGTGGCCGAGAGCAACCAGCAGCTCAACGAGAAAGTCAGCAACCTCGAACAGAAGAACGTCGCCAGCGAAAAAAGCTTGGCCGAGAAGATCAAAGGCCTAGGGAACTTTTCCTTCAGCGGCGACCTGCGCCTGCGCTACGAGCCTTTCTTCGGCGGCACCCAGACCCAGGACCGGCACCGCGAGCGCTTCCGCCTGCGCTTCAACGTCGTCTCCAAGCTCAACAACGACCTCACCGGCGGTTTCAGCCTCGCCACCGGCGACGGGCTCGAACCCATCTCCACCAACCAGACCCTGAGCCCCTTCTTCCTGCGCAAGAACATCGCCATTGACCGCGCCTTCCTGCAGTGGAACCCGCACCAGTTCAAGCCGCTCACGCTGACCGGGGGCAAGTTCGCCTACACCTGGTACCGCACCGAGCTTACCTGGGACAACGACCTCAACCCCGAAGGCTTCTCGGAAGCGTTCGCCTTCGACTTCAAGAACCCCGTTTTCAAGAAGCTGACGCTGGTGGGCTTCCAGTTGCCCTTCCGCGAAACCTCCGGGGACGACGACAGCTTTGTCGCTGGCGGCCAGGTGGGGACCTTCTGGAAGTTCGGCGAGCGCGTGCGCCTCGCCGGCTACGCCACCTTCTACAACTGGCTGCGCGCCGACCCGGTCGCCTCCGCCCTGGCGTCCAACGCGCTCACCGGCAACAGCAACACCAACACCGTGGCCCCGGGCAACCTCTTCGCTTCCAACTTCGCCCTGCTCGGTCTCACTGGGCGCGCGGACATCGACACCGGCTCGCCCCGCTGGCCGCTCATGCTCCAGCTCGACTTCGTCAACAACACCCGCCCGTGCACGAATGTCCCTGTGCCCGAGTGCAACCCGCGCGACCGCAGCGGCTGGTGGGCCGAAGCCCAGATGGGCAAGACTCAGGAGCGGCACGACCTCAATTTCGGCTACACCTTCATCCGCATCGAGCGCGAGGCCGTCCTGGGCGCCTTCAGTTTCAGCGACCTGCGCCAGGCTACCAACGTCGTCAACCACCGCTTCAACTTCGGCTACCAGGTCTACAAGAACGTGACCCTGAACTACACCCTGCTGGTCGGCCGCCAGCTCCGCACCGCCACCAGCCCCGACCGCGAGCCCTGGCTCAAGCGAATGCAGATCGACGCCATTTACAAGTTCTGAGGCTGCCCCGCGCTTCACGCGGCTGTAACGGAGCCGTAACGCGGCCGCAACGGTCGAATGAGAGACTGAGAAGGAGGAGGAATCTGACAATGCGCAAAGGTTTGGCAACGAAGCACTCGGGGGTTCTTGGGGTCGTCCTGCTGACCGGCCTGGCCCTGGCCGGCTGCTCCAAGGAGTCCACCATCATCGCCGTGGACGGTTCCAGCACCGTCTACCCCATCACCGAGGCGGTGGCCGAGCAGTTCCAGCAGTCGAACCCGAACGTCAAGGTCACGGTGGGAATCTCCGGCACGGGCGGCGGCTTCAAGAAGTTCTGCAGCGGGGAGACGGATATTTCGGACGCCTCGCGGCCCATCAAGCCCTCGGAGGTCGAATTGTGCCAGAAGAACGGCATCGAGTACGTCGAGCTCCCGGTGGCCTACGACGGCCTGGCCGTGGTGGTGAACCCCAACAACAACTGGGTCGACCACCTGACCGCCGCCGAGCTCAAGAGAATCTGGGAGCCGGGAGCCCAGGGCAAGATTGCCCGCTGGAACCAGGTGCGCCCCAGGTGGCCCAACAAGGAAATCCATCTCTTTGGCCCCGGCGTGGACTCCGGCACCTACGATTATTTCACCGAGGCCATCGTCCACAAGGAACACTCCAGCCGCGGCGACTTCACCTCCAGCGAAGACGACAACGTCCTGGTGCAGGGCATCGCCACCGACGAGGCGGCGCTGGGGTTCTTCGGCCTGGCCTATTACGAAGAGAACAGGAACCGCCTGAAGCTCGTACCCATTGACGACGAGAAGGCCGACAACGGCGATGGCCCCATTCCGCCGTCGTTGGAGACGGTGATGAAGGGCACCTACCAGCCGCTCTCGCGCCCGCTGTTCATTTATGTGCGCAAGCAGGCGCTCGATCGTCCGGAAGTGGCCACCTTCATCCGGTTCTACTTGCAGAACGCGTCGGAGCTCGCGCGCGAGGTCGGCTACATCCCGCTGCCAGGCAGATCCTACGAGCTTGCCCAGGCACGGGTGGAAAAGCGCCAGACCGGCTCCATCTTCGGCGGCAAGGGCTCGCAGGTCGGCGTGTCCATCGAAGAGCTGCTGGCCAAGGAATAGACCTGGTGGCGTCCGCCGGCTTGAGTTTGAAGGCCCCGCGCCCGCGCACCGAGCGCGTAGTCTACTGGGTCCTCCTCGTCTGCGGCCTCATGTCCATCGTCACCACGGTGGGCATCGTGGCCGTGCTGCTGGGGGAGACAGTCGGCTTCTTTCAAGAGGTCTCCTTCGCGCAATTCTTCGGCGACACCCAGTGGACGCCACTGTTCGCCGACAAGCACTTCGGCATCTGGCCGCTGCTCACCGCCACCCTGCTCACCACGGTCGTGGCGGTGGTCACCGCGCTGGGCCTGGGCTTGCTGGCCGCGGTCTACTTGAGCGAGTTCGCCCCGGAGCGCCTGCGGCGCGTGCTCAAGCCGCTGCTGGAAATCCTCGCCGGCGTGCCGACGGTGGTCTACGGCTATTTCGCCCTGACCTTCGTCACCCCGCTGCTGCAGAAGTTCATTCCCGGGCTGGCCGGCTTCAACGCCCTCAGCCCCGGGCTGGTAATGGGGGTGATGATCCTGCCCATCATCGCCTCGCTCAGCGAGGACGCGCTCTACGCCGTGCCCGCCAGTCTGCGCGAAGGGGCTTACGCGCTCGGCGCCTCCCGCCTCTCCGCCATCTTCCGCGTGATTCTTCCCTCGGCCTTTTCCGGCATCGGCGCGGCGGTCATCCTGGGAGTGTCGCGCGCGGTCGGGGAGACGATGATTGTCGCCATCGCCGCCGGCCAGCAGCCACGCTTGACCCTCGACCCCCGCGTACCCATTGAAACCCTGACGGCCTACATCGTCCAGGTGAGCCTCGGCGATACCCCCACCGGCACCCTTGAGTACAGTACCATCTTTGCCGTCGGGATGACCTTGTTCCTGATGACACTGGCCCTCAACCTGGTGGCCTCCCGCCTCCGCGGCCGGATCCTGAAGGGTGAGCTGCGATGAGCGCCACCGCCACCGCGCCGCCCCGCGTCCGCCCTGCTCTCACCGAGGGCATGGGCTTTTCGGGCGAAAGAATTTTTCAGGCGATTTGCCTGATCGCCACCGCCGTCCCTCTCCTGCTCCTGCTGGTTCTGGTTGTCGATGTGCTCAACGATGCCTGGCCGCGCCTGACCTGGCAGTTCCTGACCAGTTTCCCCTCGCGGCACCCCGAGTTGGCCGGCGTCCTGGCCGCCCTGGCGGGCAGCGCCTACCTCATCCTGCTGACCGCCGCCATGGCCATTCCCGTCGGCGTGGGAGCCGCAATCTACCTGGAGGAGTACGCGCCGCCCAGCCGGCTGACCCGCCTCATTGAGCTCAACATCAACAACCTTGCCGGGGTGCCCTCGATCATTTACGGGCTGCTCGGCTTGGGACTGTTTGTCCGCGTGCTGGGGCTGGGACGCAGCCTGCTGGCCGGCGCCGCCACCATGGCGCTGCTGCTGCTGCCCATGGTGATTTTGGCTTCGCGGGAGGCGCTGCGCACCGTCCCACACTCGCTGCGCGAGGCCGGCTATGCTCTGGGCGCCGACCGCTGGCAGATGCTCCGGCGGGTGGTGCTGCCCACCTGCATCCCGGGCATTCTGACCGGGATCATCCTCTCGCTGGCGCGCGCCATCGGCGAAACCGCGCCGTTGATTACCGTCGGCGCGTTGACGTACGTCGCCTTTCTGCCGGACTCGCTCCTGAGCCCGTTCACCGTGCTGCCCATCCAGATCTTCAACTGGGTGTCGCGCCCGCAGACCGCGTTCCACACCAACGCCGCCGCCGGGATTGTGATTCTGCTGGTACTTATGTTAATCCTTAACGGAGTCGCCATTTGGCTACGAGTGAGATTGCAGCGAAGGTATCTCTGAGCAAGACGGTGGAAGCCCGCAAGGTCGAGCTGGAGAGCATGTCTGCGGCCGAAGCGACCGCCCCGCGCAAGCTGCGCACCGAGGATCTGCGCGCCTGGTACGGAACCTCGCAGGCCCTCAAGGGCATCACCCTGCCTATCCTCGACCGCCACATCACCGCCATCATCGGCCCCTCCGGCTGCGGCAAGTCCACCTTCATCCGCTGCCTGAACCGCATGCACGAGTTCGTTCCCGGCGCGCGTGTGGAAGGACAGGTGTTCCTTGATGATCAGGACATCTATGAAGCCGGGGTCAACCCTGTGCGCGTGCGCCAGCGCGTCGGCATGGTTTTCCAGAAGGCCAATCCGTTCCCGACCATGTCGATTCGCGACAACGTGCTGGCCGGCTTCCGGCTGCAGAACCTGGCCATCCGCGATGGCAACGGCCTGGCAGAAAAGGCGCTGCGCCAGGCGGCGCTGTGGGAGGAGGTCCGTGACGTGCTGGACCGTCCCGGCACCAGCCTCTCGGGCGGGCAGCAGCAGCGCCTCTGCATCGCTCGGGCGCTGGCGCTGGAGCCCGAGGTGTTGCTGATGGACGAGCCCGCCTCGGCGCTCGACCCCGCTTCCACCGCCAAAATCGAAGAGCTGATGACCGAGCTCAAGAAGGACTACACCATCGTCATCGTCACCCACAACATGCAGCAGGCCGCACGCGTCAGCGACTTCACCGCCTTCCTGCTGCTGGGCGAGCTGGTGGAGCTCAACCCCACCCCGCAGCTCTTCACCACACCCGCGGATCCCCGCACCGAAGCCTACATCACCGGCCGCTTCGGATAGGAGTCCGATGGAACGCCACTTCGAGCGCGAGTTGGAGGAATTGAAGGAACGGCTGCTGTGGATGGGCGGTCTGGTTGAGCGCGCCGTCCATCAGTCGGCTCACTCCGTGCTGGACGCGGATGCGAGCCTGGCCCAGAACGTCCTGGCCGGGGAGGACGCCATCAACGAGCTGCAGATTGAGATTGATGAGCGGGTTACCCAGCTCCTGGCCCTGCACCAGCCGATGGCCACCGATCTCCGCTTTCTGCTGGCGGTGACGCGCATCAACGCCGACCTGGAGCGCATCGGCGACCAGGCGGTGAACATCGCCGAGTCGGCCGAGCGCGTGCTGCGCCATCCGCAGGTGAAGCCCTACGTGGACTTGCCGCGGATGAGCGAGCTGGCGGAGGGGATGGTGCGCGACAGCCTGAACGCCCTGGTGCGGCGCGACGTCGAGCTGGCCCGCAGCGTGTTGCTGCGCGACGACCAGGTCGACCGCCTCCGCGACCAGGTCTTCCGCGAGCTGCTCACCTACATGATGGAGAACTCCTCGGTGGTTTACCCTGCCTTCGAGCTCATCCTGATGGCGAAAAACCTGGAGCGCATCGCCGACCACGCCACCAACATCGCCGAAGACGTCATCTACATCGTGGCCGGCCGCGACGTCCGTCACCCCGCCACCGACCGCCGCTAGTCCTCGGCCTTTCCGCCGCCGCTCTGCGCGGTCTCTTTGTCGATATAGGCGTGCAGCAGGGCGCGGTCGTTCACCGACAGGCTGAGGAAGGCCAGCCCCATGCCCTGGGTGGTGACGTCGCGGACGCTGGCGGTGCCGCGCACCGTGTGCTGTCCCACCTGCAGAGCAAACCGGACGACGGCGCCCTCGGGGAACGGGTTGTCGCAGGCCAGGAAGACCCCGCCCAAGCCCAGCGAAGTGCAGTGGTAGGTTTCGGTGCGGCCGGGACCGCGCACCGCGACCCAGGGGCCGGGCTGGAGCGGAACGCGCGAGTAGCGGCGCGGCTTGGCGGAGTCCGGCATCGCGCCCATTTGACCCCCAACCGGCGGCGCGGGTCAAGCCATCTCGGGCTTCTGGCTATCGAGGGGCGGGAATCAGAATCAGCGCGTCCTGGCGGGCGTGGAGGCGCTCGACGCCATCGGCGGTGATGACCACGTCCTCTTCCAGCCCGATGTTGATCTCCTCGCCGTTGAAGGGCGCGTAGAGAATCGGCTCCACCGCAAAGGTCTGGTCTTTCTCCAGCTTCAGGTGGACGGTCGAGCCGTAGCGCTCCGGCCAATCGGGGCCGAGCAGCGGGCCGACGTCGTGGACGTCGAAGCCGATGGGATGGCCGGCGGCGTGCGGGTAGCCTTCGTAGCCGGCGTCGGTGAGCACCTTGCGGGCGATGGTGTCGATGGCGTTGCCGGTGACGCCGGGTTTCATGGCTTCGATGGCGGCGTCGGTGGCGCGCCGGCAGGTGTCCCACATCTTCTGAATCTCCGCCGGCGGCTCGGTCTCTCCGGGGCGCAGCACATAGGCGGTGCGCTGGACATCGGTCGAGTAGCCGCGGTGGGTGATACCGAAATCAATCCGCACCACGTCGCCGGGCTGGATGACGCGGTCGGAGGGGTCGGCGTGGCCGCGCACCGGCCCCACCACGACGCTGATGAAGGGCACGGTGGCGCCGAGCTCGGCCGTCCGCCGGCGCAGGTAGTCGGCGACGTCGTTCTCGGTGGACTTGCCGGGCGTGATGACCGCGGGTGAGAGCGCCTCACGGATAATCTTGTCGGTGTAGCCGGCCGCTTCGCGCAGCCGCGCCACCTCCTCCGGCAGCCGGCGCCCGCGGAAGGACACCACGATGGGCTGGGCGGGGGCGAAGCGGGCGGCCACCTCGGGGCCGAGGGTTTCGACCAGGTAGTCGCGCATCCCGACGGCGAGGCCGTCGCCCACGGGGATGTCGCGGGAGACGTTGACGCCGATGCGTTTGGGGTTGAGCTCGCTGACCACCTTTTTCAGGTGCGGCTTGATGCCCTCCCCGCGGTAGGAGATGACCTCGTCGTAGATGCTGCTTTCTTTGACGGGAGTGACGTCGTAGCTGGCGACGATGGCAATCTTGCGGAAGCCCTCGGCCGTGCGAGCGAAGAGAAAGGCGGCGCGGGCCACCACCTGATCGCCGGCGACGTCGGGCCCGAGCGGATCGCGCGCAGCCTCACGGGTGAAGACCAGCCAGAGGTCAAAGCCGTGTTCGGCCAGCGCCTGCGGCAGAAGCACGTCAATGCGACGGCGACGGATGGCCTTGGCTTCTGCGGACGCAGCGGCATCACCGGCAGGCGTTCCCGCGAGCCCTTCCAGAGAAACCAGCAGCACCCCGCAGGCCAACAGCAGCCAACGACTCGGAATCCTCGGCAGCATCAGCGCACCTCCGGCGGCGCCCAGCGCCGCGGGCGGATAGTACAACAACGCCAGCCTCCGCGCAGCCCTCGGGCGGCACGACCGGGACCGCCGGGGAAGATTTCGCTTGCAGCCGCCGGCTGGCTGGTATAGAAACGGGACGCCGCAGCGAGGGAGCCCGCGGGTTTTCCGAGCCGTGCGGGACTGAGGTTGGACGAAAGCGGTGCCTTCCACGAATCGCCCAAGGGGAGATGAAACAACCATGATGACACGCGCCATCCGTGTGTGTTCCTGCCTGATGATTGCGTTGGCCGCGCTGCTGCTCGCGGCCGCGCCGGCGGCGGGGCAAGCGCAGTCGAACGCCGGCGACTTGATCGGAGTGGTGAGCGACCCCACCGGGGCGCGCATCGTCGGCGCCACCGTGACGGCCAAGAACCTGGACACGGGTCTCGTCCGCACGGACACCACCGACGAGTCCGGGAACTACCGCCTGCTGCTGCTGCCGCCGGGCCGGTACGAGATCACGGTGGAGAAGGAAGGCTTCCGCGTGGCCCGCAACGCCGAGTTCCGGGTGCAGATCGGCCAGCGGGCGGAGTGGGACGTGGCGCTGGCGGTGGGCTCGCCGGAAACGCGGGTGGAGGTAACCAGCGAGGCGAAACTGGTCGAGACCACCATCACCGCGGTCACGCAGACCATCACCGAGCAGCAGAAGGACAACCTGCCCATCAACGAGCGCAACTACATCGACTTCAGCAAGCTCGATTCCAGCGTGCGCACCGACAGCGCCCAGTTCATCGGGGCGGCGCCGACCAGCGGGCTGAACTTCGGCGGCCAGCGCGCCCGCTCCAACCAGGTGTCCGTGGACGGCGCCGACGCCACCGACAACTCCATCAACGGCGTGCGCTCCACGGTGTCGCAGGAGGCGGTGCAGGAGTTCCAGATCGTCACCAACAGCTACATGCCCGAGTTCGGGCGCGCCCTGGGCGGCGTGGTCAACATCGTCACCAAGAGTGGAAGCAACGACTTTCACGGTAACGTGTTTGCCTTCATCCGCAGCGGGCACTTCCAGGCGCGCAACCCCTTCTCCACCGTGTCCGACCCCTCCTACACGCGCTTCGAGGGCGGCTTGACGCTGGGCGGGCCCATCAAGAAGGACAAGACGTTTTTCTTCTTCGCCTACGAGGGGCGGCGGCGCGAGGAGGAAGGGTTCTCGAGCATCGGGCAGGACAACTTCGGGTTGGTTCCCACGGCGCCTCCGGCGGACATCGTTGGCTTGGTCGGGCCGTTTCCCGCCCTGCTGACGCCGGAGCAGGCGGCCTTCGTGGCCAATACCCTGGTTCCGGCGCCGTTGCGCGCCGGCTACTTCGGGGCGCTGCGCGAGGCGTCTTCGGTGGCGATGACGGGGCTGACCAGCCCGGCGCTGGGGATGCTTCCCATCTTCCCCAGCACGGGCGCGCCGTTGCCGGCCTCGTTCGTGGTCTTGAACGCGCTGCGCGGGAACTATCCGGTGGATGAGGCCACCGACTTCTGGTCGGTTCGCTTCGACCACCGCTTCAGCGACCACAACAACTTCTTCACGCGCCTCAACTTCTCGCCCAGCACCGTGCGCGGCATCGTGGTGACGGCGCAGAACCAGACCTTCGGGCAGAACTCGTGGTCGCGCTCCTCCGAGCAGTCGTTCCACGACTTTGCCGGCGTGGCCCAGCTGGTGAGCGTCTACGGCAACTGGCTGAACGAGGCGCGCTTCCAGTTCGCGCGCCGTGGCCTGAGCTACACGCCCTCACGCGCTCCGGGCATGCCGGGCGAGCCGCTGGGCGGCCAGGGCCTGGGCGGGGACATCCTGGGCTTCGCGCACTTCGGGCGCGAGCCGTTCTCGCGGGTCGATCGGATCGAGAGGCGCTTCCAGTGGACCGACAACGTCACCTACATTCGCGGGAGCCACACCCTCAAGTTCGGCGCCGACATCAACTTCATCCAAGTGCGGCCGCGCTTCTCGAACAACCAGGTGTTCGAGCTGAACTTCGGCGGCACCATGCGCTTCAGCGGCCTGCCGGCCACCACGCTCAACCCTGCCTTCGCGGGGACGGGCGCGCCCGGCCTGACCTCGGTGCAGACCTACGGGCTGGGGCTGCCCTCCAGCATGGTGCAGGGCATTGGCGACTCCTTCAGCTCCTTCAACAACACCCCGCTGGGCTTCTACGCCCAGGACAGCTGGCGCATCCGGCCCAACTTCACCCTCAACTACGGCATCCGGTGGGACGGGGAGTTCACCCCGCTGCTCCCGGCCTTCAATGATTTCACCGCGCGGGCGGAGGAGCTGCTGGGAGTGCGGGAAGGCATCCCGCGCGACTGGAACAACTGGCAGCCGCGCATCGGCTTTGCCTGGGACCCCTGGAGCAACGGCAAGACCGTTCTCCGCGCCGCCTACGGCATCCACTTCGACCACCCGCTGCTGGCGCTGGCCTTCAACTCCGACACCGCCGACGGGGCGCAGTCGGCGCAGCAGATCATCGCCGGCGGGGCGCCCTGCGCCACCAGCATCCTGGTCAACCCGGCTTGCCTGAACGCGGCCTCCATCTTCCAGGGCATCCTCAACGCGCCGCCCAACTTCGGCTACCTGGCCAATCAGCAGCGCTTCGACCCCTTCTTTCCCAACTCCATCTTTGTGAACCAGAACTTCTGCCCCCAAGTCGACCCTGACCCCGACCCGGCGCGCTTCTGCAACTTCGGGACGAGCTTCCCGTTGCCCATCCTGCCGTTCACGCTGCCGGTGGCGCGGGACTTCGTCTTCGGGTACGCGCAGCAGTGGAACGCTTCGGTGGAGCGGGAACTGATTCCCGACCTCTCCCTCAGCGTGAGTTACCAGGGCGTGAAAGGGACACACCTGAACCGGCCGCGCAACATCAACGCGCCCGACCCGGCGCTGCTGGTGCAGAATGCGGCCAACGCCATCAATGCCGGCCTGGCGGCCCCGGGCGCGAACCCCTTGACCATCGCCGTCCCGGTCATGAACCCGGGATTCTGCGCGGTGTTTATCCCGGGCATGTTCTGCCTGACCAACATGGGCGCGCCCATCGCGACGCCGGCGGCGTTCAACTTCTTCCGGCCGTCCGGCCCCAACCTGGCGTTCACCGGGGCCCTCGGAGTCCCGGACGCCACGCTGCTCGGGCTGGCGCAGTTGGTGGGCTACCCGCTGGGACCGGAGCCGGGCTTCTTCATCCCCTTCAGCGACGTGGTGCAGCAGGAGTCGACCGGGCGGTCGATCTACCACGGCCTGTCGGTCAACCTGCGCAAGCGTTTCAGCCGGCACTACATGTTCCTGGCCAGCTACACCTGGTCGCACGCCATTGACGACTCGACCGACCTGCAGACGCTGCTCAACCCGCAGGACAACCGCAACCCGCAGCTCGAGCGCAGCAACTCCAGCTTCGACCAGCGCCACCGCTTCGTTTTCAGCGCCGTCTTCGAGAGCCCCTATACCATGTCCGACGAAGGCTTCTGGAAGAAGTTCTTCGCCGACTTCCAACTGGCGCCTGTGTTCCAGGCGGCCAGCGGGCGGCCGTTCACGGTGTTGGGCGGGCAGGACACCAACCTCGACTTCGGACCCTTCACCGACCGCCCCACCATCGTGCCGGAAGGGACGCCGGGCTCGATTACGTCGCCCTTCCTGCCCGGCGTGGCCTTCCTGCCGGCCAGCAACTGCCCGGCCACCAGCACCCCGGCGACCGTCTTTTGGGGCTGCACCGGCACGCTGGGCCGCAACACCTTCACCAAGCCGGAAACCTGGAGCTTCGACCTGCGCGTGGCGCGCAACATCACCTTCACCGAGCGCTGGAACCTGGACCTCATCGCCGACGTCTTCAACATCTTCAACCGCTTCAACGTCGGCGACGTCAACCCGCTCTGCGACCCCATCGGCGGGCGCTGCATCGCCAACCAGCCCACCGCGGCGCTGGCGACGCGCCAGTTCCAGTTCGGGGTCAAGCTGAACTGGTAGAAGCCGACTCCATCGCCTGGGGAGTGGGCGCCCGGCTGAGAAGCCGGGCGCTTTTCTTTCGCCGCTAATCCTTGAGCAGGCTTTCCTGTTTTTCGGCCAACATCTCCGTGGGCAGGCTGCGGAGGGTGGAGAGCGTGCCACGCATCTGGCTTAGGCGCTCCTTCATTTCCAGGTAGGCGTTGGTGATCATCACGGTGCCGCGCTGCACGGAGTTGTCCAGCTTCTCCTCGAGCTGGTTCACCAGGGCCTCGAACTGCGACACGTAGGCCTCGAGGTTCTCCTGCTCAATCGAGCGCGCGAACTGCAGGTGGAGGTTGTAGAGCGCCAGCAGAAACGGAACCGTCAGGCTGTAGGGCATCAGCAGGACGCGCTGGCGGTAGGCGTCCAGGTGGGCCGTGCGGCAGGCAAAGTAGGCGGCGTCAGGGATGGCGGCCACGGCGAAGCTGGCGGTGCTGCCGGGTTCGATGTACTTGGTGACCTCCTCAACCTTCTTCACCACCGCCTTCTCGATCTTGCCCAGCAGCTCCTGCCGTTCCTTTTCGTCGGCCGCGGCGGAATACTCTTCCAGCTCACGCGCCGCGGGCCACTTGGAATCGATGGGGAGACGCTTGTTGTTGGGCAGGACGAGCGCGAACTCCACCACGCGCCCGGCCACCTTGAACTGCGCCTCCGCCATGTCCGCCGGGAACTGAGAGAGAGCTTCCGCCAGCACCTCTTCGCCGGCCGCCCCGCGGGACTGCGCGCCGACCAGGACCGCTTCGATCTTCTCAATGGCGGCGCGGTTCCGGTCTTCGAACTGCTTGCGGGTCTTGAGCTCGGTCTCGAGCCGCGTCAGCGTGTCCTGCATGCGCCCCACGCTGCCGGTCAGATCGTCGGGCAGCCGCCCTTCCATGCGCTCCACCCGGTCCCGCAGCGCCGTCACCACGTCGTTCGAAGGCAGCCGCGCGATGTTCTGCTTTAGCCCGCCCAGCTCCTGCTGCAGGCCCGGTAAGGCCTGCAACGCCTGCTCCATGCGGGGATCGAGCGCCGGAAAGGAGGTTGGAGGAGGAGTTGGGCGTCGCGCGAGAAGGAAGCCGACAGCGCCGGCCGCAACCGCCACCACAGCCAGAGCGAGAATGACTTCAGGGCTCACGTTCAACGTATTCTAGCACGCGCCTCGCGTGCGGGCGGAAGGCTAGGAGGACTTGGCGGTGAGCTGGTAAATCTTGGCGTCGACGAAGAGCTGGAAGAGGATGGGATCGAGGGCGCCGCGCTTGACGTCGTCGGCCAGGATATTCAGCGCCCGCTCGATGGGCACCGCTTTTTTGTAGGGCCGGTCGGAAGCCGAGAGGGCGTCGAAGATATCGGAGATGGTCATCATCTTGGTCTGCGGCGGGATCTGCGGCTCCTTGAGCTTGTAGGGGTAGCCGGTGCCGTCGAGCTTCTCATGGTGGGCGCGGGCAATCAGGGGGATGTTCTTGATCTCGCGCGTCCACGGAATCTGCGCCAGGAAGTTGAAGGTGTGGATGACGTGGGACTCAATCTGCAGGCGCTCTTCCGAGTCGAGGCTGCCCTTGGAGATGGAGAGGAAGCGGATCTCCTCCGGGGTGATGTAGGTGCGCTCGACCCCGCGGACATCGGTGAAGGTCTGCTTGGCGATGTCGAGCAGGCGCTCGAACTTGCCCTCGGGCAGGACGGTGGGCTCGTTCACCTGGAGGATGAACTGCAGGTAGTCGTCGAGCTCTTCGATGCGGCGGCGGTATTCCAGGTCGAGGCCCTCGAGCGCCTCCGCGGGCTGGTGTTGATGAATGGCTTCGAGCTTCTTGGCCAGGTGCTCGGCCTCGACGGCCTTGCGGATGTAGTCGAAGCGCTGGTGCAGCAGCTCCATCTGGTGCGGGTAGAGCTTCTTGGCCTTCACCAGCACCTGCTCGCGTACCCCGACCTTGCCGAAGTCGTGCAGCAGCGCCGCGTAGCGGATCTCCTTCATCTGCTCGCGGGTGAAGGTGAGCTCGGCGTAGGGGCCGGTGGTCACTTTGTCGGCCACCTCGGCCAGGCCGCAGGTGAGCTTGGAGACGCGGAAGCTGTGGCCGGAGGTGGTGGGGTCGCGCTGCTCGATGGCGGTGACGGCCGCCTTGACGAAGCCTTCGAACAGTGTCTGGATGTTTTCGTACAGCACGTTGTTCTCGTAGGCCACGGCCGCCTGCGAGGCCAGTGAGAGCGCCAGCTCCTGCACGCGCGGGTCGAAGGCACCCACTTCGCGCTCGACCACTTCGGGGGAGGCGAGCCGCGTCGAGAAGCTGCGCTTGCAGTTGATGAGCTGCAGCACCCCCAGGATCTCCCCCTTCTGGTTCTTCATGGGGATGGTGAGCATGGACTTGGTGCGGTAGCCGGTCTCCTCGTCGAAGCGGCGGTTGAAGCCGAAGGGGGATTCGGGAGGAATCTCGTAGGCGTCTTCGAGGTGCAGGACTTCGCCGGTGTCGGCCACGTAGCCGGCGATGGAGCGCCGGTTGATGGGCATGGTGAACTCGGTGAAGCCCACCTCGATGCTGTCGTTCTGGGTGAGCTTGAAGCGCAGGCGCTTCTCGGTCTCGGCGACCTCTTCGACCAGGTAGAGCGACCCGGCGTCGGCGGAGGTAATCTCGCGGCTGGCGCGCAGGATGAGCTCGAGCAGCTTCTGGGTGTCGCGCTCGGCCGAGAGCGCGATGCCGATGCGGTTGAGCTCGGCGATCTGGTGCTGGAGCAGCTCGCAGGTGCGCTCCGCCGCCGCCAGCCTTTCAGCCAGCTCCGCCGGCGACTCGCGGAGAGTTGCGGCTTTCTTGGCCATTGGTTCCGACCTACCCCCGAGGGAAACCCAGTATACTCGAACCGCCGGCGCGGCAGGAGAAAAAGTCGCGCCGGCAAAGCCAAAGGGCCGCCGCGGGCAGGTTTCCTCTTGGTCGCTGCTGCCCACCGGAGTATAATCGGCGCGACTTGGCTCGTCGGTTCGGGGGAGAGGGAACCCAGGGATGAGCACCAATCCGCAGACGGCGCCGGTGGCCGCGCCCGCGCGCCAGCACTTCCTGCAGCGCATCGAACTCTTCAGCCTGCTCTCGCCCCACGAGTGCGACGCCATTGTGCGGCGCCTGAAGCGGCGCGACTTCCCGCCCGCCTACTACGTGGTGCGGGAGGGCCAGGCCGGCGACTCCATGTACTTCATCACCGCCGGCAAGTGCGAGGTGCGCAAGAAGGACGCCGCCACCGGCATCGAGTTCCTGCTCACCGAGCTCGGCCCGGGCGCCTGCTTCGGCGAGATGGCGCTTCTGACCAGCAAGCCCCGCACCGCCTCCGTGGTCACGCTCGAGCCCACCACCGTCGGCATCCTCGAGCGCAAGGACTTCGAAGAGCTGATGGTGCAGTACCCCAAGATGGGCGTCTCGCTCACCCGCATCCTGGCCGGGCGCCTGGAGAGCTCCAGCCAGCAGGTGGGCATCGAGTACCTGGCGCTGAGCAAGGCCCAGTTCGACCCGCGCGTCCTGGGCCTGCTGCCCGAGCAGACCATCCTGCAGCACAAGGTGCTGCCCGTCGCCTTCGCCAACAACCGCCTCACCCTGGCCATGGTCAACCCGGACAACATCATGGCGCTGGACGACGTGCGCCGCTTCGTCAAGGGCGTGATGATCGAGCCCGCGGTCTGCACCGCGGAAGACTTCCAGAAGTTCCTCGCCGGCCCCTACAAGACCTTGATGAAGAAGGACGCGCCCAAGGGCAAGGACGGCGAGCCGGCCGCGGCCTCGACGCCCTCGAGCGCGTTGCAATCGCTGCAGAGCGACGCCATCACCGACATCAACCTCGAGGAGATCGAGTCCGAGGACATCGCCTCCAGCTCCGTGACCGACATCCGCCATTCCGCCGAGGACGCGCCCGTGGTGCGCCTGGCCAACGCCATCCTGGCCTCGGCGGTCAACCGCGGCGCCAGCGACATCCACATCGAGCCCATGGAGAAGGAAGTTCTGGTCCGCTACCGCATTGACGGCGTGCTCCACCCCGTCCAGACCGTTCCCAAGAAAGGCCAGATGGGGCTGATCGCGCGCCTCAAGATCCTCTCCAAGCTCGACATCGCCGAGAAGCGCTTGCCCCAGGACGGCCGCATCAGCGTGCGCCTGGAAGACAAGGCCATCGACTTTCGCGTCTCCACCATCCCCTCCAAGTGGGGCGAGAAAGTCTGCATGCGCATCCTCGACAAGTCCAACACCCAGCTCGGCCTCGACAAGCTCATCAGCCACGCGCCCACGCTGGAGAAAGTGCGCGAGATGGTCAACCAGCCCTACGGCATCCTCTACGTCACCGGGCCCACCGGCTCCGGCAAGACCACCACGCTCTACTCCGCTCTGGCCGAGATCAACAGCCACGACATCAACATCTCCACCGTCGAGGACCCCATCGAGTACGACCTGGCCGGCGTCAACCAGGTCCAGGTGCACAAGGACATCGGGCTCGACTTCGCCCGCGTCCTGCGCGCCTTCCTGCGCCAGGACCCCGACGTCATCCTCATCGGCGAGACGCGCGACAAGGAGACCGCCAAGATCGCCGTCGAGGCCGCCCTCACCGGCCACATGGTCTTCACCACGCTCCACACCAACGACGCCGCCGGCAGCTTCGTGCGCCTGGACGAGATGGGCATCGAGCCGTTTCTGGTCGCCAGCTCCACCATCGGCATCATGGCCCAGCGCCTGGCGCGCCGCCTCTGCCAGAAGTGCAAGGAAAGCTACGTGGTGGACGCCGAGACCCTGCGCTACCTGGGCGCGCCCGCCGAGTCCAACGTCACCTTCTTCAAGCCTGTCGGCTGCGACGCCTGCGGCGGCTCCGGCTACAAGGGCCGCGTCGGCATCTACGAAGTCCTGCGCATGACCTCCGGCGTGCGCCAGCTCGTCATCAAGCGCGGCAACACCGACGAAATGCGCGAGGCCGCCCGTCGCGACGGCATGCTCACCCTCAAGGACTACGGCGTCATGCTCCTCAAGGAAGGAATGACCTCGCTCGACGAAGTCCTCCAGTGCGTCGTCGTCCAGGAAGAATAGTCGGAAACCGTAAACTGCGCCCTTCGCCCTGTGGCATCTCTCCCCCTGCCCACCCGTGGGGTGGGCTGGCCGGAGGTGCGAAACGCGTAAACAACGCGTTCTTACGCGTTCTCGGGGTACTCCACAAACCCTCCCCGACCCTCTTCCTGCCCCTCTCAAGTCTGAGATTTCAAATCTGAGATTGCCTTTCCGGGGTTGCCCCCCCCCGCGCTCGGCTCGTGCCTCCCCAGCTCTGTTGTTCAGCCCGGCGACCCTTCATCCAACTTTGCGTCGTTCTGCGAGATCTTTTTCCCGGCGGCGTGTGGTAGCGTTGACGAACGCTTGGGTTTAATTTAGGAATAGGCAGGGGGAGTCCTACTGATGGCCGAAAGGGGAGAAAGTTCCATGCCCTCGAAGCCCAAGGTGGTTCTCCGCATCCTGGCGCTTCTTACCGCACTGGAAGCACTGGGAGCACTTCTTGCGGTGGGCCTTTCGGTTTCCACATACTCTCTCGTCAAAGACCGTTTTGGTTCCGACTACCCTCACTTTGGCGAGATTTACATGGCGCTTGTTCTCGCGAACGTCCTCATCATAGGGCTGCTGTTCGTGTCGGCATTCCTGCTGTGGAGACTCCAGCGCCGGGGACTGTTTTTGCTGATCCTTACGCTTGGTATTGAATTGGTCTATCTCATTGGTTTAATGGGGGCCCTGTTGAGTCACGAGTCCGCAATCACCGCTGAGCTAATGGGCGTGGGCCTGAGGGTCCTGATTCTGCAAATCCTTACCGCCTACCCATTGATGGCAGTTGTCCTGCTTGTTCTCGCCTACCGATACTTAGGCATTCCGGCGCGGGCGCGACAGTAGACTCTTGATTGGCCCCGGCCCGCCTTTCTTCCCGCTTGTCCTGAGTCCCGCAATCGCGGGACGAAGGGCCCCTGCCGCTGGGAGCTTCCTGCAAGGCGGGTCAGGGCTTTAGCCCTGACATAAAACCGGCCAGAAACCAGGGGTTTCAACCCCTGAGGTTTCTCAGCAACGGGTTTGGAAATAGCCTCTAGGTCTCCCCAAGGCACCATGGATTCGCAGGGATACCGCGACAATCGGCCCCTCCTTCGCGCCAGAACTCGCTACTGCCTACCGCCCTTTCTGGTTCTTTCCGCGCCCTTATTGTTCCTTTTTGAAATCTGAGATTTCAAATCTGAGATCGCTCCCGCTTCCCTGGAAAAAAACTTCCACCACCGAAGTCGCCTGCACGCGCGGGCACGACCTACAGCCGTGTCATACTGACCGCGAAGCGGCGCGGCCAACCGCGATGCGGTGAGGATGCAATATGGATTCGCCGCGAGGCCGCGCCAGCCCGCATCGGCTCCGCGCCGGCCCGCCTCTGCGGGACTCCGGTCTTTTCCCTGTGCGTCCTCCGTGTCCAAAAGCCTTTGCCCTTCCCATTCAACGAATCAATGGTTCGACTCACGCTCACCATCCCGAGCGAAAGTCGAGGGACGATTCAACCATTCAACGGTCTTCACTCGACCCCGACCCAGTCCACACCCGTCTCCTACCGCACCGCTGCCTTACTTGGCCGCACCGTCGCCTCCCAGCCCGCGGGGCCCAGGCGCGCTGGCCGAGGATCGGCCTCCACCGCTCAAAAAAAAGCCCCGACCCCTCGAAAGGGATCGGGGCTTGGGAGTTTGAGTCTGTTAGGTTGCTAGGGCTTGACTTCGATGCGCCCCTCGACCGTGCGTGACTGCCCGTTCGAGTCGCTGACCGTCACGCTGAAGGTGCAGGTGCCCGGCTGCATCGGCGTGCCGCTGATGCGCCCGGTGTGCGAGTCGAGGCTCAGGCCCTGGCAGGCCGTTCCCGGCACGCCCAGCGCGGCGCTGGAGTCGGTGAAGGTGTAGGGCTGGACGCCGCCGCGCGCCACCACCTGCCGCGTCGCCGCTTGGCCCGCCGCGATGGGGAAGGCCGGGCCGATGAGCGCGTTCAATTGCGGGTCTTGGTTGTGGTCGACGCCGTCCGGCCCGGTCACGTTGGCCAGCGTCACCGCCGTGCCCGGGGTGGCCACGCCCGACATCAGGTCGATGCTCACCGGCAGGATTTCGTCGGTGGTGTTGAGCGTCACCACCGCGAAGCTGCCGTTGATATTGAAGGCCACGTCCCGCGGGCTCGTGCCGGCTCCGGTGCTGAAGCTGGTCAGCACCCCTACCGTGAACGGATCAACGATGGTGATCTGGTCGTCGGCCGGGCAGGTGACCCACAGTTGGCCGCCTCCGGGGTGCGTGCGCAAGTCACCAGGCGCGGTGCAGCCGGCGGCCGCGGCAAGGTCATTCAATCCCACGATGGTGTCGCGGCTCGGGCTGCCGGGGAGGATGTCAATGGCCACGATGAAGCCCGTGCTCTTGGTGACAAAGGCGAACCCGCTGGCGATTTCGATGTTGACAGGGACGCCAGGCACGCCGCTGACGTCGATGCAGCCATTGGGAGAGGGGCCGACGATAAGCGGCGTCTGGAAGCTCGGGCTGCCGGGCTGGGCGTCAATCACGCAAACCTCTTGGAAAGTGGAACCGAGCGCGTAGAGACGCGTGTCCGGCCCGGGGAAGGTCGGCGTGATAGCGATGTCGAACAGCATGGCAACTGGTATCGGAATGATGTTCACCGACGTTGCGAACATATTGTTGGGGTCAACGGAGAAAACCTCCACCAGACCATTGAAAAAAATGTCGTTGAGAGGGGCGTAGGCCAGCCAGGCGTCCGGGCTGGTCAGCGGATCAGAGGCGGGCCCGATGGCCACACTCGTAGCGGGGGAGAAACTCGGAATGTGCGGGACGCTCGTCGTGCTGCCGGCGGCGATGTCGATGAAGTCCAGTTCTCCTTCCGCCGCGTCCACCGCCACCGCGAAGCCGGCGTTGGGCGTGAAGGCCACTCGGAAGGGGGTAGAGCCCGCGTCCAACGTGAGGTTGCTGTTGAAAGTCAGTGCCCCGCCGGTGGTCTCGTAGAAGTCCACCTCGTTGTTGGAGGCGTCCACCGCGACAAGGGGCGCGAAGATGTTGTAGGTGGGGCTGAAGATGGGACAGGTGCCGGCGGTATGGCAGTCCGGCGTGTTGTCGTTGCCGTCGTCCACCACGCAGATGCCCGGCGTGAACATCCCTGTAGTTGTCGGCGTCCCCGAGTATTGCCCCGTGCTGGGGTTGGTCGCGATGAGCGTCGACATGGTGATGTCGGCGTTGGCAGGCGCGCCCGACGGGCACAGGCCCGCCGTGTCGCTTTCGCCCCAGGTGTAGATCGCGTCAATCGTGTTGGGGTTGCCGGTGCCACCGCAGAAGCCCAGCATCGGGTCGCAGCTCAGCGTGTGGCTGTAGGCCTGGCCGGTGATGCCGTTGGTGAACAGTACCGGGTTGATGGTGATCTCGTCGTTGATCACCAGGTTGAAATTGGAGCCGAAGCCGCCGGCGGGTGTCGTATCGTTGCCGGTGTCGTCTCCCGTAACCACCGGCATGTACAAGGCGGCGGGGTCGGTGATAACTCCCGCGCCCGTGGTGCACTCGATCTGCCGGTCGATGGTCTGCACGCAGTCCAGGTCGTTCGGGAAGCCCTGCGCTGCTGACTGACCCGCTGTGGTGTTCTCGTCCGGGGTCATGGTCACCGGGCCGATGCCGGTGTTGACCGGGAAGCTGATAACCAGATCCTGGCTGCCGGTCGGAGTTCCATAGGGCCGTCCGGTCACGCCGTCCTGAGCCCCGCCCGCGCCGGCCGGGGTGATGGTCAGGCTGGCGAATTCATCGCGCACGTTGATCATGTGCCCGCCGTGGCCCTGGTCGTCGATGAACACATTCAGGGGGCCCAGCGTAGAGCTTCCGGTGTCGGTCACATCCACGCCCAGCGTGGAGGTGCCGCCCGAAACGCCTCCACCGGCGCTGTTGCAGCGGAAGAACTCATTGTCGGCGCCTTCCTGCGCGCAGGCGATGGGCGCAGGAGCCGCCGAATTGGTGTTCCAGGCATACGGCGCGCGCCCGCCAGTGACCTGGAAGAGCAGGTCGCAGTCCGGTGGTCCGGCCCCGCCGCCGCCCGGGTCGCCGTAGGTGCGCCCGGTCACGGCATCGGGGGCGTCGCCCGTGGTGTCGGCGAACGTCCCGCCGGTGCAGGCCATGGTGGTCGCGGCATCGGCGGTCACCAGCGTGAACATCATGGCCGCCACCACGTCGAGGTCGACCGTCACGCTGGCGGTCGTGCCCGCAGTGACGCTGTCCGGCGTGGTGTCGTTGGCCGCATCGTCCACGTCCACAAACGGCATGTACGTCCCGGTGGCTGCCGTAATGGTGCTGGCGTTGGTGCTGCACGCCAACACCTCACCGCCGGGAACCGTGGGGTTGCAGGCAATGGTGTCCGGGAAGCCGGCGCCGGGCATGGTCAGACCGACCACGTTCGCGAACGTGTAACCGGTTGTCAATCCCAGGCCGCCCGAGGCCGTGAAGGTCGCGGGCGTGTCGGGCGCTTCGCCGTAGGGCTGGCCCATTACTGCATCGGGCAGCGGGTTGCCCAGGTCGGACACGAGGGCGATCTCGTCGTTCACAAAGATGGAGTGGCTGGCGTGGCCGAAGATGTCGGTGCCGACGGTGGACGCGGCCGCGGCCATGCTGCCCGAATCCATCACCTCGACGGTGACGTCGGTGGCCGTGCCGCCCGGCGTCGTCAGCGCCATCATGTTGCTGTTGCAGCGGAAGAACTCGTTGTCGGCGCCTTCCTGCGCGCACCCGAAGGGCGCCGGGGGCATGGCGCTGTTGTCGGTCCAGGCATACGGCACAATGCCGCCCGTGGCCATGAACAGCAGGTCGCACTGCGGGTCGCCGTAGGTGCGGCCAGTGACGCCGTCGGGGGCGACCCCGCCGCCGGTCGAGTCGTCGAAGGTTCCGCCTGTGCATCCGGCCGTGCTCGCCGGGTCGGTGGTGATCAAAGTAATCGCGACCGGCGGCTGGATGGTCAGGTCAATCGCCGTCTGCGTGACCGTGCCCGGCGGCGTGCTCGACCCGCTAATCCCGGTGTCGGTGACGCTGAGCGTCAACTGGAACAGCATCGGCGCGCCCATGGGCGCAATCCCGATGTTGGGGGCGCCGGAAACGGTGATCTGGCAACTGTTGGCCGTGAAGGTCCCGCCCACCGCCATCATCCCCGCCGGCAGCCCGCCCAGCGTGCACATGGTGATGGGGCCGTTGCCGTTCTCGGCCACTTGGTTGAAATCATTAGGCCCGGTCACGGTATCGGTCGTAACCGTAAAGACAAAGTTGTAGGCCGTGTCCTCGACCCCGTCGGGCAACGGGTCGGGCGCCATGCCGGTGATAGTGAACTCGTCGCGGATGGCCATGGTGTAATCCTGAGTGTCCGCGATGTTGTTGCTGTCTTCCGCTCGTACGGTGAAGGTAAAGCTGCCGGCCATCGTCGGGGTCCCCGAGATAATGCAGTCGCTCCCGCTCGGGGCGGGGTTCAGCCCCGGCGGGGGGGTGCCCGCCGTAAACGTGCAACTGACCAGCGGCGGCGTTCCGCCCGTTGTGTTCAGGGTCTTGCTGTAGGAGCGCATAAAGACGCCGTCTTCCATCGCCGTCGTCGTAATGCTGAGCACGCTGCCGCCCACAGGCGGGGGCAGATCCGACGGCAAGGCTTCCGAGCCGGCGCCGCAGCCGCTCAGCGCGGTGGTCAGGGCCGCTACGCCCAGCAATGCCAGGACGATCCTGGTGGACGCTCCCGGGATGAATCCGAAGACTCGAGCAGTGGTTCGCATGGTGGAAGTACCTCTCGTGTGCCCCCGACTCAGACCCCCGCCAGCCGGTCTAGCCCTCCAGCGAGGCGAACCGGCGTGCTCGGCTGTCCTGTCGCGTTTTGCAAGAACCCTCTCCGCGTCCAGTGACTTGGAGTTCGACCGAGTGGCGGCTGGCATTAAGTACTATGAGCGTTTGGCCAAAGTCAAGCGCAATTCTTCGACCCGGGCCGGAACCCCCCTTCCGGCCCCCGGTGCAAGATTCGCTTGACACCCTAGAGCGGATTTTGTTAACTACGGGCGCAAGTGTGGGGTCTTGTACCCCTCAGCGCGGCCGCCACCCGCTTGACACTTGAGGGCCGCGAGGGCTCCTCGGAGAGGGGTTCGCCATGCTGCAAGGGCTCATCACCAGTCAAACTCGCAACGGGGGAGGAATCTCCATGCGCCGCCTGTGCTCGCTCAGGTTCTGGTTGGGGATCATCGGAATCGCCGCGGTTGTCCTGGGCGCGTCGTCCAGCCTGCGAGCGCAGACCATCAGCGGCATCATCGCCGGCACGGTGCGCGATCCCCAGGGCGCCGCCCTGGCCACCGTCAGCATCACCATCAGCAACCCCGCCACCGGCCGCGTCTACCAGGCCAGCACCGACGCCAACGGTTACTACCGCGTCCCCGAAGTCCCTCCGGGTCTGTATGTGGTCGAAGCCGAGCTGGGCGGTTACCAGACCGAGCGCCACACCGACGTGCGCGTCAGCGTCAACCGCGTCACCGTCGAGGATTTCTCCCTGCAGATCCCGCCCCAGACTGAGGTCACCGAGGTCGGCTCCACCGCTCCGGTCACCGACCCCACCGGGCCCACCCTGGGCGCCACCTTCCCCGAGCGGCAACTGGCCGAGCTGCCCATCCTCACCCGCGACGTCAACAACCTCGGCTTGCTCGCCCCCGGCGTTTCCAGCGTGCGTAGCTTCAGCTTCGCCAGCACCCTGGTGCCCTTTGCCACCAACGGCTCCCGCGGCCGTGACAACAACTTCATCATCGACAGCGTGGACAACAACGAGCCGCTCTACGGCGGCGCCGCCACCCAGTTCACCAACACCGACATCTTCGCCGAGTACACCATCCTCACCCACCAGATGAAGGCCGAGTTCGGCCGCAACTCCGGCGCCACCGTCAACTTCATCACCAAGAGCGGCTCCAACCTCACCCACGGCTCGCTGTTCTGGTTCTTCCAGTCCGATGAGCTCAACGCCCGCACCAGCGTGGAAAAGACCGCCTTCCTCGATGAGCCTGACCGCTCTTACGAGAACTACTTCGGCGGCACCCTGGGCGGCGCCCTGAAAAAGGACAAAACCTTCTACTTCCTCTCCTATCAGTGGGACCGCGGCGTCAACAATCTCACGAATGCCACCCCGGTACTGGCCACCATGCCCACGGCCGCCGGCCTGGCCCTTCTGTCCGGCCTACCGAGCACGCCGACTCTGGATGCCTTCCTGGCCACCGCTTCGGTGAATCAGGTGCCCTTTACCCCGGTGGCCTGCTTCGAGGATCCGCCCCCCGCCGGCTTCAGCAGCACCAATCCGTGCTTGGTTACCGACACCTTAGTCGGAATCGACACCAATGGCGACTTTATCTTCGATACCTTTGTCCCCTTCAATGTCTTCCGTGTACAAAACGCCAACCTTTTCACCAACATTGACCACCAGTTCTCCCTCCGCCTCGACCACCGCCTCGGCCGCGCCGACGACATCTACGGCCGTTACCTCTTCGACGACCTGGAGACGCCCCGCGTTCCCCTCTCCCCCGCCGGGGACACTGCTTTCGCCGACATCGGCCTCTACCCGGATTGGCTCAACATCAGCCGCACTCGCACGCAGAGCCTGGTGCTGAACGAGCGTCACTACTGGGTGAACGCCCTCAACGAGTTCCGCCTGTCCTTCAGCCGCATTTCCCAGGGCATCGGGCCCTTCAAGGTGGATGAAGCCGTTCGGGAAACCCAGCCTGCTGCCCTCGTGGAAGACCTCTTCGGTGGCTTCGGCTCCTTCAGCGTCCTCTTCCCCGCCGCCGGCCGCCGCTTCACCCTCGGCCGCGACAGCCGCCCCAGCCTGGTCAGCAGCAACATCTTCCAGGTGCAGGACAACTTCTCCTGGAACCGCGGCCGGCATGCCCTCAAGTTCGGCGCCAACTTCGTTCGCGTTCAGAGCAACATCCGCAGCCTCACCTCCGACCTCGGGCAGTACATCTACGGCATCGACTTCTTCGGTTTCATCGTCCCCGGTCTGGACTCCTTCGTGAACGAAACCCCCTTCTTCGCGTTCCAGCGCCTGCCCAACGTGCTCACCGACGGCGCCGGCAACATCATCGGGCAGGGGCAGGACTCGCTGCCCTTGCGCGAAACCGACATGTTCTATTTCATCCAGGATGACTTCCGCATCCGCCCCAACTTCACCCTCAGCTACGGCCTGCGCTACGAGTACTTCAGCCAGCCCGTCAACAGCATCCGCAACGTCAACCCCAACGGCCCCTTCGTGAATCACGACAAAAACAACCTGGCCCCGCGCATCGGTTTTGCCTGGTCGCCCTGGAAGCGCACCGTCATCCGCGGCGGCTACGGAATCTTCTACAACCCCATGGTGCTCAACATCCCGCTGCTGGTCTGGCAGAGCGGGCCCATCTCCCCCTTCGTGTTGACCGACTCCGTTTTCTTCGGCGTAGCCCAGCCCAGTGGTAACTTCCCGGAGAAGCCCTTCACCGCTTCCGACATTGACGTCGGCGTGTTCAGTTGCCACGACTTCTTTGAGCGCGCTTCCCCCGGCCCCGTGCCGCTCATCAACTGCTCAGCTCAAAACACGGTGGCCTCCAACCTGCAGAACCCCTATATTCAACACTATTCCTTCGGCGTCCAGCAGGAGTTGGCTTCCAACCTCCTCTTCGAGATCAACTGGGTCGGCAGCAAGGGCACCAAGCTCTACCAGCGCGTGGATGAGAACCCCTTCTTGGGTTGGAACCCGGTCTGCGTCGTAAACAATTTTGGCCTTATCGGTGTCGCCACCCCCCCTTCCATCTGTCTCAACTCCCGTCTGGACGACACGCACGGTGGCATCACTCGCGTGTCCAACGGCGGCCGCTCCACCTACCACGGCTTGCAGTTGAGCCTCCAGCGCCGCCTCAGTCGCACCCGCTTTGGCGATGTCGCCTTCACCTCCTCCTATGTGTGGAGCCATATGATTGACAACGCCAGTGAAATCTTCGGTCCTAGCGTCCGACTGATCCCAGGCACGGGCGTAGGCGGGGGCAATTTCGGCACCCTCATCTTCGAAGCCGAGGCCGGCGAGACGATCGAGGCCATTACCCCCCTGGCCGCCGATCCCACCAACCTTGCCGCCGAAAAGGGCGACTCCTCCTTCGACCGTCGCCACCGCTTCACCTTCAGCGGGCTCTGGGAGCCTTGGCCCGACAAGGGTTTCTGGCTGGGCGGTCTCCAGCTCAACACCATCATCACCTTGCAGTCCGGCCAGCCCTTCTCGCCGCTCAACAGCTCCCCCTTCGGCCGCTGCCGCGACTACAACGGCGACGGTCGCCCCACCAACGACCGGCCCGCCATCGGCAACCCCAATGCGCCCAAGAACACGGTGGCGCTGCTGGCCGACCCCTTCTGTCTGGATCCCACCGCGGGCTTCGTCGACCTTGCCGGGAACGCGGTTGACCCCACCACGGTGCGCTTCGTGCAGGTGCCGATCGGCGTGCAGCCGGGCGACGCCTACACTTGCGGCACCGGCACCTGCGTGGCCGGCAGCGCCGGCCGCAACACCCTCACCGGCCCCGGCCTGGCCAACGTCGATTTTGCCGTCTTCAAGAACTTCCGCTGGGGCGAGCGCTACAACCTCCAGTTCCGGTGGGAGATTTACAACCTCTTCAACCGCGCCAACCCGGGCAACGCCATCGGCAACGTTTATGCCACCGACGCCCAGGCGGCTCCCTCGTTTGCTTTCGGCGCCACCCGCACGGGCGCTGCCGTAACCGGCGTGATCCCCGAGAACGCCATCGACGCCCTCGATGACTTCGGCCGCCGCACCTTCCTGAGCGAAGGCTCGATGAACACCGGCAACCGCCGCATGCAGTTCGGCTTCAAGTTCATCTTCTAACTCCGGCCTGCTGCCAGGCTCCGTGCCCGTCCCGGGACACCCGGGACGGGCACTCTCTTTTTGGGAGGACTCAGGGGCAGGATGAAGCGGAACCCGGGACGGCTTAGAACCGCACGGTCACAGTGTTCCCGGTCTTGACTGAAGTGCCGCGAATCTTCGGGGCCGGGTGCTGCCAGCCCTGCTGGGCGGCGTTGATGATTTCCTGGCCGATGCCGGGATCGCCCTGGAGCACCTTGCCGCCAGTCACGCGGCCGTTCTCATCAACGTCCAAGCGGATCATCACGCTGGAGCCGGCGGCAGCTCGCTGCACCAGGTCGTTCGGCAGCGGGGTGCTGGTGAAGCGCACCGGGCAGCCGTCCAGGAAACGCTCGCTCATGGGCGAGCCGGCGCTCACCGGGCGGTCGTAGGCGGCGCAGTTCACCGGCACCGGGCTGACCTCGGCCCGGCGCGTGGCCGCCTGACGCGCCCGCTCTTCTTCGGCGTCGATCTCCTGGATGGCCTGGGGGATGCGGTTCTCGGCGTAGTCCGACGCCGAACGCGCCGCCTGGCCGCCGGACTCCACCAGCTTGCGGAAGTCGTCGGTGAGCCCGCGCAGGGCCCGCTTGTCCTTCTGGCTGCGCGCGGAGTTGAACTGGTTCTCGAGCTGCTGCAGGCGCGAGCGCTCGGCGGCGTCAATCTCGCCCAGCACGCCCCCCGGGTCGCCCTGCAGGCGGCGCATCTGCTCGGCCTTCTGCCGCGCCGCCAGGAAGTTGCCGCGCCGCAGCTCGGCCCGCGCCTCGTTCTCCGCCGCCGCAATCTGCTGCTGGCGCTGGGCCTCGGTCTTCTCTCCCGCCAACTCGTTCAGGCGGCCCTTGACCTGGTTCTGGAGCTGCACCGCCTCCGGCCGGCGCGGGCCGTTGAGCGCGATGACGCGCGTCAGCAACTGGTCGGCCTCCTGGAGCTTGCCTTCGTCGTTGCGCTGCTGCGCCGCCGCCTGCGCCTGGCTGAAGAACCGCTCCTCATCCTTCCGCTGCGGGATGACTTCGCGGACCATCCGGTCGGCGTCGGCGCGCCGGCGCCCGCCCTGGGGCAGGGCCAGGATCTTGCGGAAGCTGCGCTCGGCCTGGTCGAAGCGGTTGGCGGTGAGGTGGCCCTCGGCCTCGGTCCAGATTTCCGATTCCTGCTGCACGATTTGCCGCAGCCCGGTGTCCTGTTCCTCCTTCTGCATCTGCTGGCGGAGTTGGGCGATGCGGTTGCCGTGCGGGCCGCCGGTGACGCGCTCGGCCTCGTCAAGCTTGGCGCGGGCCCCGTTGTAGTTGCCGGCGTCGGCCAGCTTCTGGGCCGCGTCGATCAGGGCCTGCTGCTGGTCGGCGGCGGAGACGGGCGGCGGGCCGGTCGTGGTGTCCGGGGTGATTTGGGTCTGTTCCCCGGTGTCGGTGGCGGGTTCGGGTCCCCGGCGCATCATCAGCACCACGCCCACGATCAGCACCAGCAGCAGCACGCCCCCAATGGCCATTCCGGCCGGCTTCTTCCAGATGGGAACGGCGGCTTCGGCCGGCAGGGCGAAGGAGGGCTCGGCCGGGCGCGGCGGCGGCGGCGCGGGCTTGGGCGGAGGCTCGACGGCCGGCGTCGGCTTGGCTTCCGGCCTGGGCGGCGGGGCGGGCTCGGGTTTTGGCGGCGGCGCGGGGGCCGGCTTGGCCTCCACCTTCGGCTTCTTCGGCGGCTTCGCTTCCGGTTTCGGAGGAGGCGGCGGGGGCGGCGGGGCCGCTTCCGGCTTGGGCGGCGAGGGCGGCGCGCTCTCCGGCGGCTTGGCCGGCGGAGGAACCATGGGCGGGCCGATGGTCGTGCCCGGTGACGGCGCGGCCGCCGACGCCTTCGGCGCGGCCGCGGGCTTGTCCATCACATAGACGGAGCCGGAATCGGCCGCCGGCCCTTCCGGGATAAGGGGGCCGCCGACGATGGTGGCCGAGCTGGGCGGGGTCTGGTGCGCTTGGGCGGCGTTGAGCAGCTCCTTGACCTGCGGGTCGAAGGGGAACTCCTGCGCAATGTTCTTCAGCATCACCGTGGCGCCGTCGAAGTCTTTCTGCTCCAGGTGCGCCACGGCCTCCTTGAGCTGCTCTTCCTTTTCACGCTTCTTCGCACGGGCTTCGTACTCGCGCTCGGCGAAGCGGAGGAGCTGGTTGACGTCGGTGTCGTTGGGATGATTGGCCAGGGCTTGCTTGCTGAGGTCGATGGCGCTGGTCAATTCCTCGTGGTCGATGGCAGCCTTGATGGCGCGGATGCGGCGCTCGAGGTCGGCCTTCTTGGCGCGGTCGTCCCGGGCCTTCTGGGCGGCCTGGAGCAGGGCGATGAGCTCGGGGGCGTCGGGGAACTTCTTGAGCGCCGTCTCGGCCTCGCGCTGGGCCTGGTCCACCTTGCCCGAGTCCAGCAGCTCCTGGATGGATTTCTGCAAGGTCTCGACCTGCTTGCGCCGCTCTCCAGTAAGCTTTTCCGAGCGCGCGGCAGCGAGCAGGCGGCTGATTTCCGGATCCTCCGGGAATTGTCTCAGCAGGCGCTCGCCCTGGGAGATGGCGCGGGCGAAATCCTTCTTCTCCACCAGCTCGCGCAGGCCCGCTCGTTCTTGCTCCAGCCGCTGCTGCTCCTCGCGTTCCTTCTTCTCCTGCTCGACCAGTTGCCGCAGCGTGACCGCGCCGGTTTCGTTGGGGTAGGCCTCCAGCAGCGAGCCCAGCACCGCCAGTGACTTGTCGTACTGCTGCTGGCCGAGCAGAGTGCGCGCCTCGGCCATCTTGCTGGTGACCGCCTGCTCACGCTTCTCGTCGTCGAAGCTCTCCCGGGCCGTCTGCAGGAGCTTTTTGGCCGCCGTCTCGTCCGGGTACTCCTTGAGCAGAGTCTCCAGGCTCGTGATGGCTTTTTCGTACTGCCGCTTGCTGATGAGCCGGCGCGCTTCGTCCATCTGGCCGGCCACCGCTTGGCGACGCCGGAAGAGCTCGTGCTCCTCGCGGGCGGTTTCGAGCAGTCGGGCGGCGGCGTGCTCCTTGGGGTAGGTCTTGAGGAGCGCTTCCAGGACCCCGATGGCCTTCTCGTACTGCTGCTGGCTGACGAGGTCGCGGGCCTCGTCCATCTTGGCGTTGACCAGCTTCTCGCGCTTCTGCTCCTCGAAGCCGTCGCGGGCGGTCTGCAGGAGCTGCTCCAGCTCCGCCTCGCCGGCGAACTCCTTCGTCAGCCCTTCGAGCAGCTGGATGCAGCTCTCGTAGCTCTGCTGGATGAGCAGGTTGCGGGCCTGGCGCAGGTTTTCCAGCAGGCGGGCGCGGCGCTCGCGGCCGGCGCGCTCCGAGTGCACCTGCCCCAGCATGGCCTTGGCCTTGACGTTCTCAGCATCGACCTCGAAGACCTTCTGCAGCTCGGACTCGGCCAGCGTCAGGTCGCCCTCGGAGATGGCGCGCTGGCTGATCTCGATGCCCTGGCGGACCTTCTGAGCGCGGGTCAGCTCGCGCCGGGCCCGCTCCAGCAGCTCCTGCGCCTGGCCGTGCTGCGAGTCCAGGCGCAGCACTTCCTCGAACTTCTGGCTGGCCTCCTGGTACTTGCCGTCGCGGAGGGCGCCCTCGCCGTTGACCATCAGCTCCTGAATCTTGGGATAGGTCTCCAGGCGCTTGAGCTCGGCGGTGACCTGGCCCATCAGGGTCTTGGCCGTGCCGTGGCTGCTGTCCACCATCAGCGCATTGCGCAGGACTTCGCGCGCCTTGGTGAACTCCTTCTTCTGAACCAGATCCTGACCCTGCCGCACCAGGTCTTCCACCATGTCGCGCTGCAGGGCGCGGGCGATGGGCTCGAGCTCGATGACGACTTCTTCCAGCGACTGGAAGCGCTCGTCGGACTTCTTGCGCAGGCAGCGGTGGACGATCTCGGCCAGGTTCTCCGGCACCTGGGGGGCCAGCTCGGTGACGGGCACCGGCTCCTCGTTGATGATCTTGAGCAGGACGGAAGTGACGTTGGGGCCGGCGAAGGGTTTCTTGTAGGTGAGCAGCTCGTAGGCCACCACGCCCACCGAGAAGAGGTCGGAGCGAGCGTCCACGTGCTCGCCGTGGATCTGCTCGGGCGACATGTAGCCGACCGTGCCGATGACCATGCCGGTCGAGGTCATGGAGGTGGAGGTCAGGCGCACGATGCCGAAGTCCACCACCTTCACCGTGCCGTCGTGCAGGGCGATGATGTTGCCGGGCTTGATGTCGCGGTGGACGATGCCGCGCTTGTGGGCGTAGTCGAGCCCGCGGCAGAGCTGCATGAGGATGCTGAGCTTCTGCGCCAGCGGCATGGTGGGGGCGCGGGCGATGGTCTTCTCCAGGCTCTCGCCCTCCAAGAACTCCATGGCGATGTAGGGGAGGCCGTCGGCTTCGCCCAGGTCGTAGATGATGACGATGTTGGGGTGCTGGAGGCCGCCGGCGGCCTGGGCCTCGCGGTAGAAGCGCTTGAGCAGCTCGGGGTTGTCCAGCAGGCCCGGGGAGATGGTCTTGAGCGCCACCAGGCGGCCGATGAAGGGGTCGCGGGCCTTGTAGACCACGCCCATGGCCCCGCGGCCCAGCTCTTCAATGATCTCGTACTTGCCGACTTTTTTCTTGGCTTCGGCCACGGGGCGCTACTCTCCGCTCTCCGCGACCTGACAGAGGATGACGGTGATGTTGTCGGGCCCGCCGGCGTTGTTGGCGCGCTCGATGAGCATGTCAGCCTTGTGCTTGAAGCTGCCCTCGCCTTTCAGGACTTCGGCCATTTCTTCGTTGCTGACCACCTTGTAGAGGCCGTCGCTGCAGAACAGCAGCAGGTCGCCGGGGCGCAACTGGATGTCGATGGTGATGACCTCCAGCTTGGCCATGGCGCCCACCGCCTGCAGCAGCATGTTTTCGAACGGGGTGTCGCGCAAGGCGGCGCGCTCTTCTTCGCCCAGGGTGTTGAACACGGTCTGGTCCTGGGTCAACTGGGTCAAGTTGCCGCCGCGGAGGAGATAGCAGCGGGAATCACCCACTTGGGCGATGCGCGCCTGGCGGCCGAGGAAAAGGGCGGCGGTGAGCGTGGTGCCCATGCCCTCGTACTCGCGGTTGCCCTTGGCGGTATTGAGCAGGGCTTCGTTGGTGGCGTGCACGGCCTGGGCCAGCAACGCGTCCCAGTCGGTGTCGCCGCTGGGTTTCTCGGGAAGCAGCTTCACAAACTGCGCCGGCAGGGTCTCGACGCACATCTGGCTGGCCACCTGGCCGGAGCTGTGGCCGCCCATGCCGTCGGCCACGCCCACCAGAAGCCCGGGCGAGGCGAAGGAGTAACGCACTTCTTTGCCCGCCTCCAGCGTGGAGCACTGGCGGACATCGAAGATGATGAAGTTGTCCTCGTTGTGCGAGCGGCTGCGGCCCACGTCGGTGCACACCACCAGCGTGCCCGCCAGGTGGGCGGACTGCTGCGGCGAGCCTTCAACTGACGCAGGTTGGGATTGCTGGGCCATTCAATTGAGCCACACTGGCCGGGCCACCGACTTCCCGGCGCCCTACCCCCCTTCGTGAATGCTAACAACCGCGCCCGCGAGAGTCAAACGCTCATTTTACCATCGGCAGCAATGGATTTCATTCACACCAGTTGACGCAACAGGTGGCCGACCCCGTAGGCTGCCGCGGCCGCCACCGAGCCTATCCCCAGCATCTCCAGGCCGCTGACGAACCAGCGCGCTTGCGTGACCACCGTCCGCAGGCTGCCCACGACGAACAGGGTGGCGCCGGTGGCCAGGCAGGAGACGGCGAACATCCACTCGGCGGGCGCGAAGAGGAAGGGCAGCAGGGGCACGCTGCCGGCGAGGAGGAAGGCCAGGAAGATGGCGGCGCCGTGGCCCAGGGCATGGGTGTGGCCCTCGCGCGGCGTCCCTCCGATGCTGCGCTGGTAGTCCTGCTCGGAGCGCATGCCGAGGTAGTTGCCCGCCCCCATGGCGAAGCCGTCGGCCAGCAGGTTGGCCAGGCCAAGCACGATGGCGATGTGCGGGCTCAAGGCGGCGCCGCTGACCCCGCTGACCACGGCGAAGGTGGTGACGATGCCGTCGTTGGCGCCGAAGACCAGGTCGCCGATGTGGTGCGCCCAGGAGGGCCAGAAGCCCAGGTACTCGGGGTTGTGCGGTTTCTCCATCGCCCTCGCTCCCTCGCCTCAGGTTTTGCCACGGAAGCCTGCTGGAGTATACGTCAGAGTCCTGCAAACCGAGATGGAGCCAGGGGACGCGGCCTTCTTCCCCTGAAAACAACTCGGGCCCGGCCAAGTGGCCGGGCCCGAGGCTGGTGGCCTCTAGCTGGTGGCTAGGGGCAGAGTAGGTCGTTGTTGTAC
>Ga0137796_10000175_pt1 | contig 40195 bp, 43 predicted proteins | sample OV2TP3_FD_97704 | JGI IMG/M metagenome (GOLD analysis project Ga0137796, IMG submission 97704) | reverse complement strand
ACCCCCGGCGGTCGCGCCGCCAGCCGCGCCGCCGACCCCCGCCGCCCCGGGCGCGCCGCCGCCGGTAGCGGCGGTCCCCCCGGCGGCGCTGCCGGCTCCGGTCCGGGCGGTGCTCCGCGACATCCACTTCGAGTTCGATCGCTACGATCTCACCCCCGAGGCGCGCCGGACGCTCGAAGACGTGGCCCAAGCGCTCAAGCCGAGCCCCGGGCTCACGCTCCTCATCGAGGGGCACGCCGACGAGCGCGGCACGACGGAGTACAACCTCGCCCTGGGCGAGCGCCGCGCCCAGGCCGTTCGGGAGTACTTGGCTTCCCTCGGGATCGAGGCCCGCCGGATCGAGACGATCTCGTTCGGCGAGGAGCGCCCGCTCGACCCGGGTCACGACGAGCTGGCCTGGGCGCTCAACCGCCGCGCGCACTTTGTCGTGAGGATCCGCCCATGACGAATCACGTGAGGACCGTCGCGCTCGCGCTCCTCGTTGCCGCCGCCGCGCCCGCCGCGGCGGCCACCGCCCCGGGCCCGGCCGTCGGCGCGTGGGCGACGTACCAGTGGACCTCCTCGCTCAGCCGCCAGGTCCCCGTCGTCGTCCGCGAGGAGCGGCCCGGCGGCCAGGTCGCGTGGTCGGTCACGCAGGAATCGACCCCGCCGCCGCCGATCTTCGTGACCTACGCGATCGTCCGCGGCGACGCCCGGACCTACACGCTCCAGATCGTGACCCACGTGAGCCTGGAGAGCGCGCCGCTCTCGGTCACCCAGGTCACGATCGACCGCGCGTCGGGCAAGGCCGTCCGGAGCGTGATCCGGCGCCCGAAGGGCGTAATCGCGACGCCGGAAAGCGGCCTTCGTCCGTTCCGCCAGAGCGCCGTCAAGGGGACGGAGGAGCCCGTGGCCGTCCCCGCCGGGCGGTTCAGCGCGGTGCGGGCGTCGTACCGCGACGGCACGGTCTGGGTCTCCGACCAGGCGCCTGCGCTGGGCCTGGTGAAGGCCACGTTCGCGACGGGCACGCTCGAGCTGGTCCGAAGCGGCAGCTCCGGTGCCAAGGACCTCCTCCGCTCGTAGCCCATCTCGTACCCCGATGCAGCTCGCCCTCGTCCTCCTGACGCTCCTCCTCCTCCTCGCCGTCGCGGTCTTCGCCCTGCAGAACGCTCAGGCCGTTACCGTCAGGTTCCTCCACTGGCAGATCGAGTCGTCGGTGGCCACCCTCACCCTCGCCGCCATGACCGCCGGCGCGCTCGCCGCTGGCCTCCTCGGCCTCGCCACGCGCTTCCGGCGCTGGACTCGGTCCCGCCCGCCGGCCGATCCGGCCGCGCCGGGTCCGGAGGCCGGCATGCCGGTGGGGCCCCCGATGCGCCCGATGCCGTGATGGAACCGATCGAGGCCGAGGAGACGACCGGCCTCGCGGAGGAGCTGCGGGGCCACCTTGCCGAGCCGGAGGCCGGACGCCTGCGCGAGCGGCTGGCCGCGATCCACCCCGCCGACCTCGCACGCGCGCTCCGCGAACTGGCCGTCGCCGAGCAGGTGACGCTCTTCCGCCACCTCCCGCGCGACCAGGCGGGCGCGGTCCTCGCGGAGATGGACGACCAGAGCCTGCTCACGCTCGTCCAGGCGCTGGACCAGGGCGAGGTGTCGGAGATCCTGGACCGGATGCCGCCCGACGAGGCGGCCGACGTCGTCGAGACGCTGCCCGAGGAGCAGGCCGAGCAGATCCTCGACCGGCTGCCGGAGGCGGAGTCGGAGGAGATCCAGGGGCTGCTCCAGTACGGCGAGTCCACGGCCGGCGGCATCATGACCCCGGACTTCGTGGCTGTGCACGAGGACATGACGGTCGGCCAGGCTCTGGAGCACCTCCGCAAGTCCGCCTCGGGCGAGGGCGCGTTCTACGTCTACGTCGTGGACGACCACGAGCACCTCGTCGGCGTCGCCCCGCTCCGCCGGCTCATCACCGCGGATCCGGCCACGCCGGTCCACGCGATCCGGCGGCCGGACGTCATCAGCGTCACCGCCGACACCGACCAGGAGGAAGTCGCGCGGCTCGTCACGAAGCACAACCTCCTCGCCGTGCCGGTGGTCAGTCGGGAGAACCGCCTCCTCGGGACCATCACGGTGGACGACGTGATCGACGTCATCCACGAGGAGGCGACCGAGGACATCCACAAGCTGGGCGGCGTCGCGGGCGACGAGACGGTCTTCGACGCCCCGGCCCGGTCCGTGCGCCGCCGCCTGGTCTGGCTCCTCATCAACCTGCCGACCGCCCTGGTCGCGGCCACCGTCGTGGGCCTGTTCGAGGAGTCGATCCGGGCGATGGCCGTGCTGGCCGCCTTCATGCCCGTCGTCGCGGGGATCGGCGGAAACGCGGGGATCCAGACCTTCACCGTCATCGTCCGTGCCATCGCCCTGGGCGATCTCACGCGCGCCAACACCCGCAAGGTGCTGCGGCGGGAGGTGCTGATCGGGCTGATCAACGGCGCCGGGATCGGAGCGGTCGCAGGCCTCGTCGCCTTCCTCTGGAAGGGCAACGCGCTCCTCGGCGTTGTCCTCGGGCTCGCGATGGTCACGAACATGGTCATCGCAGCGCTGGCCGGGACGCTCGTGCCGATGGCCCTGCGCCTGCTCAAGCTGGATCCCGCCGTGGGCACCGGCGTGATCGTGACCGCGTGTACGGACTCCTTCGGCTTCCTCTCGTTCCTGGGCCTGGCGACGCTGCTCCTGCGCTTCCTCCAGTGACCCGGAGGATTGGCGCTTGGCAGAACGGGACGGGCGTGGTAGAACTACGGTGCCCCCCCCGGCTCCCCTTGCGCGAGGAGGAGGCGACTTGGACGTCCCCCTGGAAGAGCGGCAGGTCAGGCGGGCCTACGACTTCTACTCCCCGATCTACGACTTTCTGTTCAAGAAGATTTTCGAGCCCGGCCGCATCGCGGCAGTGCGGCTCCTGGGTCAGCCGCCCCGCGGCCACGTGCTCGAGGTCGGGATCGGGACCGGCCTGAACCTCCCCTTCTACCCGGCCACCATCGACCTCGTCGGGATCGACCTCTCGGAGGCCATGCTCCGCAAGGCCCAGGAGAAGGTCCACGACCTGCACATGGAGAAGGTGACGCTGAAGGTCATGGATGCCTCGGCGATGGACTTCGGCGACGACGAGTTCGATTCGGCGCTCGCGACCTACGTGATCAGCGCCGTCCCCGATCCCGTCACGGTGCTCCGGGAGATGCGCCGCGTCACGAAGCCCGGGGGAAGCATCGTCATCCTGAATCACTTCCGGAGCGAGAATTCCGTGATGCGGCGGATCGAGGACGTGCTCGCGCCGGTCTGCGCCCACCTCGGCTGGAAGACGAACCTCGCCCTCACGCCCCTGCTCGAGACGGTCGGCCTCACCCCGGAGGTCGTGCGGCGCGTGAACCTCCTCCGGGGTTGGCACCTCGTCAAGTGCGTGAATAGGAAGTAGGCGACCCCCCTCGCCCTACCCTCTCCCCCCAGGGGGAGAGGGGCCGTCAGCGGTTCTACCGGGAGTCGTGCCCAGCGAGCCCGCCGCGACCCGGCCCGTCGTCCGGCTCCTCGCCGCCGGGGCGGTGTGCCTCGTCCTCCTCGGCCTCGCCGTGCCGGTCGGGCTGCGCGCGACCACCGCCGTCACCGCCGCGCGGTTCCTCGCGGAGTTCCTCACCGAGGGCCAGCGCCCGTGGCTCTCATCCGTGACACCGGCCCCGTCGCGCGAGCCGGTCACCCTCGCGCCGCCCGGCCGCGCCGATTTCTGGCGCCCCGGCGCGCCGCCACCGCACCGCGGCCTGGTCCTCGTCCACGGCCTGACGCCGGAGGGGAAGGACGACCCGCGGCTCGCCCGGGCCGCCGGGCTCCTCGCGCGCGCGGGCCTCGCCGTCCTGGTGCCCGACCTGCCCGCGATGCGGAGCCAGCGCCTCCGGCCGGACGATGCCGCGGTCGTCGCCGCCGCGATCGCCCGCCTCGCCGCCGACCCGCGGATCCACCCGGACGGGCTGGCCGTCGTCGCGGTCAGCGTGGGCGCGGCGCCTGCCCTCGCCGCCGCAGGCGAGGCCGCGGTGGCACGCCACGTGCGACTGGTCGTCGCGCTCGGCGGGTACGCGGATGCGCGGGAGCTCGTCCGCTACTTCACCACAGGCCACTACGCGTTCGGCGAGGTCTCGAGGCGCGTGCGCCACGACCCCGCCCTCGCCCAGGCCTTCGTCGCCGCCAACCTGGACCTGGTCCGTGACCCTGCCGACCGCGCGGCCGTGGCGGCGGCGCTGGCCGGCCGCCCGCTCTCGCCCTCCGCGGGGCGGGAGGCCCGCGCCGTCCTCGCCGTGCTCGGAAACCGCGACCCGGCACGCGTGGACGCGCTCCTCGCGGCGCTCCCGCCCGAGACCCAGGCGCTGCTCGACGCGCTGTCGCCGGCCCGCCACGTCCGCCGCGTCCCCGGCCGGCTCCTCCTGGTGCACGGCCGCGGCGACCCGGCGATCCCGCACACCGAGAGCCTCCGCCTCGCGGCGGCAGCCGACTCGCCGCGCACGCGCCTCGTCCTCGTGGACCTCGTCGCCCACGTCGAGGGGCGCACCCCCGCCTGGCGGCAGGCGTGGGAGCTCCTGCGGCTGACGGGCGTGGCCTACGAGCTCTTGCGGGGCTGAGGCGGCGCGGGCTCAGCGCGCCGCGGAACCGGGCGGCTCCGTGGGCCGGAGCCCGAGCTGGGCCATCTTGGCCAGGAGCGTATTCCGGTGGAGGCCGAGGAAGCGGGCCGCCACCGTCTGGTTCCCGTCGGCGCGATCGAGGGCCCGGAGGATGAGCTGGCGCTCGAGCTCCTGGCGCGCCTCCCGGAGGCTCAGGCCGTCGTCCCACACGCTGCGAGTGGGCGCGAGGGCGAGGTCGAGCGGCAGGTCGGCGAGCTGGATCTCCTCGGCCGTCGCCAGGGCGACCGAGCGCTCGATGATGTTCTCGAGCTCGCGGACGTTGCCGGGCCAGGGATACTCCTCGAGGAGTCCGAGCGCGCCGGCCGACAGCCCGCTCACCGGCTTGGCGAACCGCTTCGCGTACTTCGCGAGGAAGTGCTCCACGAGGAGCGGGATGTCCTCGCGCCGCTCGCGGAGCGGGGGCACGGCGATCGGGACGACGTTCAGGCGGTAGAAGAGGTCCTCGCGGAACTCGCCCGCGGCGATCGCCCGGCGGAGGTCGCGGTTCGTCGCGGCGATGAAGCGCACGTCCACCTGGATGCCGCGCCCCCCGCCCACCCGCTCGATCTCCCGCTCCTGCAGCGCGCGGAGGAGCTTCGGCTGGAGGTCCAGGCGCAGCGCCCCGATCTCGTCCAGAAAGAGCGACCCGCTGTGGGCGACCTCGAACTTGCCGAGCTTCCGCGCGTGGGCCCCCGTGAAGGCGCCACGCTCGTGGCCGAACAGCTCCGATTCCATGAGCTCGGGCGGGAGGGCCCCGCAGTTCACCGCGACGAACGGCCGGTCGCGCCGCGGACCCTGCCGGTGGATGGCCCGCGCGATCAGCTCCTTGCCGGTCCCGGACTCCCCGGTGATCAGGACGGTGGCGCTCGTCGCCGCCACCTGGCGGATCAGCTCGTAGACCCGCCGCATCGCCGCCGACCGCCCCACGAGCTGGTCGAACCCCTCGTGGCGCGCCAGCTCGTCGCGGAGGTAGCGGACCTCCCGCTGGAGCGCCCGCCGCTCGAGCGCGCGGCCGACGACGCCCCGCAGGTCCTCCACCGCGAACGGCTTCGTGAGGTAGTCGTACGCGCCGAGCTTCATCGCCTCTACCGCGGTCCGGACCGTCCGGACGGCGGTCACGAGGACGACCTCGAGCCCGCCGTCCAGGCGCTTGACCCGCTCGAGGACTTCGATCCCCTCCATCCCGGGGAGGCGGACGTCGAGCAGGCAGACGTCCACGTCGCGGCTCTTGACGGTCTCGATGGCGGCGGGCCCGTCCTCGGCCTCGAGGACCTCGCACTCCCTCTCGAGGATCACCTTCACCGAGGCGCGGACGCTCGGCTCGTCGTCGACGATGAGGACGACGGGACGCACCTCGGGCCGAGCCATCGGCGCTCAGGCCTCCGACGCGCGCGACACGGCGGCCGTCCCGACCCCGGCCGGGACCGTCGCCCCGCGGTGCGCGCGCTCAACGGGGAACGTGAGTCTCACAACGTCCTGCCTCAACGCATCAGGCATTCTACGTGCATCTCGCCGGAGATTCGAGGGTGCCGGCCGCACGCGCCGTTTCCTGGGGGGAGGCAGGCCCGATGTGTTCGCCGAAGGGCGAACGGCCTAGCTTGGCCAGGAGGGCCGCCCAGCGCAGCCGCGCCGGTCTGAACGGAGGGGGGCGGAGCCCCCCTCCGAGGAATCAGCGGGGCTCGGGTTTCATGACGAGGTACATCGAGCGGCCCTCCCGCCGGACGAACAGCAGGGCGTCCTGGTCCGTCCGCCCGAGCGCCTCCTCGAAGCTCCGCAGGTCCTTGACCCGGCGGCGGTTGACCTCGAGGATCGCGTCACCCTGGCGGATCCCCGCGCGGGCTGCGGGGCTGTTCTCCTCCACCTCGGAGACCAGGACACCCTCGTCGGCAGTGAGGTTGAGCTGCCGCGCGAGGTCGGGGGTGATGGGCTGGACGGTGAGCCCCCACCGCTCGACGCCCCGCGAGGCGAGGACGGGCTCGTCGGACGGCATCTCGCCGATCTTGACCCAGAGGGTCTCGGACCGCCCCTCGCGCAGGACCGAAACCCGCGCGGTCTTCCCGGGGGGCGTGTCGGCCACGGCGCGCTGGAGATCCGGGACCTCGGGGGTCTTCTGCCCCTCGAACTCGAGGACCACGTCGCCCGGCTTGAAGCCCGCCGCCTCCGCCGGGCTGCCGGGCATCACGTCCGCGACGAGGACGCCGTCACCCTCCTTGGTGCCGAACGAGCGCGCCAGGTCCTCGGTGAGCGGCTGGATCCGGACGCCCAGCCAGCCCCGCGTGACCCGGCCCGTGGCCAGGAGCTGGGGGAGGACGCGGCGGGCCATGTTGACCGGGATCGCGAAGCCGATCCCCTGCCCCACCGAGACGATGGCCGTGTTGATCCCGATGACCTTGCCGTCGAGGTTGACGAGGGGCCCGCCGGAGTTGCCGGGGTTGATGGCCGCGTCGGTCTGGATGAAGCTCTCGTAGGTCGCGACCCCCACGCCCTGGCGGCCGGTGGCCGAAATGATCCCGACGGTGACCGTGCGGTCGAGGCCGAACGGGTTGCCGACCGCGACCGCCCACTGACCGATCCGGAGCCTGTCCGAGTCGCCGAGCTCGGCGACCGGGAACTCCGCGTCGCCCTCGATCTTGAGGACGGCGAGGTCGCTCTTCGGGTCGCGCCCGACGACCTTCGCCTTGAACTTCCGCTTGTCGCTGAGCCGGACCTCGATGTCGTCCGCCCGCTCGATCAGGTGGTTGTTCGTGAGGATGACGCCCGACTTGTCCACGATGACCCCGGAGCCCTGGCTCCGGTTCTCGCGGCGCTCCGGCGGGCGCTGGCGGAAGAAGCGCTCGAACTCCTCGCCGAAGTACTCGCGGAAGCGCCGCTCGAACTCGCGGCGCTCCGGCGCCGGCATCCGCTCGCGGGGATCGCGCCCCTCCCGCTCGCGGGGCTGCTCCTTCTGGGTCGCGTTGATGTGGACGACCGCCGGCATGACGCGCTCCGCGACCGAGACGAAGGCGCGCTCGAGGCTCTCGAGGATCGCCTTCGGGTCCAGCGCGGCGGGAGCGGGCCCCTGGCCGTCGGCGGAGGGCGCCGCCAGCGCGATGAGCGTCAGGGCGAGGACGACTCGGCTCAGCAGCATTCGAGTCACAGTACTTCCTCCTTCGGCATCCCGACCGGCTCGGGCACGGCCCGGATCCGGAGCATCACGCGGGTGTCGGCCGTGACCGGCGCGGTCCGACCACGGCGCACGCCGATCACCCACAGCACCTCTTCCCCCGCCCCCTCGCCGGCGACCAGGAGCGGCCAGGCTTCGCGAGCCACCCGGGCGGCGCCGGCGGCCGCGAGGAGGCGCGACACGCGGACCGGCCCGTCGCCCCCGAACGGGACGATGCGGTCACCCAGCCGCCGGGGGCGCACGGCCAGCCCGGCCGGCAGGCGCTCCCCGTCGAACCACGCCTCCCACGCGGGATCGGCGGGGCGTCCGCCGACGGGTGGGACGACGGCGGCGTGCAGGGTGAGCCGCGCGGCAGGGAGCGGGGTCTCGCCCGGCACGGCGAGCGGCGCGGTCCGAGCCGGCGGCCGGGCCGGCGCGACCCAGAGCGCCTCCCGCGCCCGCTCGACCACGAGCCCCCGGGGCAGGCGGACGCGCGCCCCGACGCGCGCCTCGCGCAGCGCCACGAGCCCCTGGAGGTGATGGGCTCGGAGGCCCGCCGGCGCGACCTCGCGGAGCGCGAGACGCAGCAGCGCCTTGACGGCGCCCGGCGGCAGTCCGTCGAGGGCCGCGAGCGCGATGGCCCAGCCCCCGGCGCCCGGCCGGACGAGCCCGGCGGCCCGCGGGGCGAGCAGCGCGTCGAGCGCCTCGACGGTCTCGCGCGAGGCGAGGGCGAGCCGCCGGAGGGCCGCGCGGATCCCCGGCCAGCCGTGCGCGGCGAGGAGCGGCAGGAGCTCGTGGCGGAGCCGGTTCCGGAGAAGCTTCGGATCGCGGTTCGTCGCGTCCTCGACCCGCGGGAGGTCGTACGCGGCGAGATGGGCGAGGACCGACCCGCGGTCCACGTCGAGGAGCGGCCGGATGAGCCGGCCGCGCCGCGGCGGGATGCCGGCGAGGCCGCGCGACCCGGCGCCCTGGAGAACCCGCATGAGCACCGTCTCGGCCTGGTCGTCGGCGGTGTGGCCGAGGGCGATCCGCGTGACGGCCCTCGCGCGCGCGACCCGGTCCAGCGCCCGGTAGCGCGCGACGCGCGCCGCCTCCTCGGGGGAGCGCCCCTCGCCCCGGGGCACCGTCACGCGTTCGACCACGACCGGGCAGTCGAGCCGCCCGGCGAGGTCCCGGACGAGCGCCGCGTCCCGGTCGGCCTCGGCCCGGAGCCCGTGGTGGACGTGGCAGGCGACGAGCGCGAGGCGGTACTCGGGTCGGAGGAGGGTGAGCGCGTGGAGGAGGGCGACCGAGTCGGGGCCGCCGGAGACCGCTACGAGGACCCGGTCGCCGGGCTCGAGCAGACCGTGGCGGCCGATCGCCGCCCGCACGGCCGCGAGGAGCGGCGTCCCTTCCGCGGACGGCGAGTCGCCGGCGGGCGCCATGGCCGCGCCCCCACCAGGCGCTACCCTGCCGGGGGGGACTCGCCCTGGAGTCCCACCCAGACCGCGCCGTCCTCGAAGATCTCCCGCTTCCAGATCGGCACGGTCTCCTTCAGGCGGTCGATGGCGAACTGGCACGCCTCGAACGCGTCGGCCCGGTGCGCGGCCGAGACCGCGATGACGACGCTCGCCTCGCCGATCCCGAGCCGGCCGATCCGGTGGGCCATCGCCACCTGCTTGACGCCGGGCCAGCGCCGGTAGACGACCTCGCCGATCTCCTTCAGCTTCGCCTCGGCCATGGGCGCGTGCGCCTCGTACTCGAGGGCGACGACCCGGCGGCCCGCGCTCCGGGCTCGGACGACGCCGAGGAACACGGAGACGCCGCCCGCTTCCGGGACGGTCACCGCTTCGGCCAGGGCGTCGGCCGACAGGGGCTCGGTCGTCACGCGGTACACGGGCTCCCTCCGCTCACGGGCGGGAAGCACGCGACCTCCTCGCCGGGCTGGACGGGGTGGTCGGCGCCGACGTACTCGTTGCCGACGGCGAAGAGCGTGTGCGGGCGGTAGCGGGCGAGCGCGGGATGGACGGCGGTCAGCGCGGACCAGACTTCGGCGACCGTGGCGCCGTCCGGGACCTCGACCTCCACCCGGTCCCGGCCGGCCGCTTCGCGGAAGCGAGCGAAGAGCCGGACCGGCACCCGCACCGCCATTCGAGAGAACCGTCCGGGGGGGTGGGGCCGGTCAGGCCTGGAAGGAGTGCCCGCAGCCGCAGGTCCCCTTCGCGTTCGGGTTCTTGACGGAGAACCCGGACCCGTAGAGGCTGTCGACGTAGTCGATCTCGACCCCGGCGAGGTACGGGGCGCTCTGGGGGTCCACGTAGAGCTTGACCCCGTAGGACTCGAGGACCTGGTCGTCCTGCGCGGCGGTATCCTCCCAGCCCAGCTCGTACGAGAAGCCCGAGCACCCGCCGCCGACGACCCGGAGCCGCATGCCCCAGTCCGGCTTCCCCTCCTCCAGCCGCAGATCCTGGACCTTCTTCGCAGCCGCCTCACTCAGCGTGACCATCGACACCCCTCCTGAACCCGTTATCGGGATTCACCCGCCCGGACAGACCGAACGCCCGCTGGGCCGAAGTCGCGATCGATTATACCAGATTCCCACCCCGTGGTCAGATGAGCGGCCCGCGGCTCTTGATCAGCTCGAGAAACTCGGCGCGCGTGGCGGGGCGGTCGCGGAAGCCGCCCAGCATGGCGGAGGTCACCGCCTTCGAGTTCTGCTTCTCGACTCCGCGCATCAGCATGCAGAGGTGGATCGCCTCGACGACGACCCCGACGCCCCGGGGGCTGAGCGCGTCGTAGAGGCTCTTGGCGATCTGGCTCGTCATCCGCTCCTGAACCTGGAGCCGGCGGCTGTAGACCTCGACCAGCCGCGCGATCTTCGAGAGCCCGAGGATCTTTCGGTCGGGGATGTAGGCGACGTGCGCCTTGCCAAAAAATGGGAGGAGGTGGTGCTCACACATCGAGGCGAAGTCGATGTCCTTGACGAGGACCATCTCGTCGTACTTGTCCTCGGCGTAGACGGCGCCGGCCAGGATCTCCCGCGGGTCCTCGCGGTACCCCGAGGTGAGGAACCGGAAGGCGGCCTCCACCCGCTCGGGCGTCCGCTCGAGCCCCTCGCGGCCCGGATCCTCGCCGAGCTCCCGGAGCAGCCGCTCGATCAGCTCGCGCATCTCACCACTACCGGCCCTTGAACGTCGGCCGGCGCTTCTCGAGGAACGCCTGGGTCCCCTCGCGGTAGTCCTCGCTGTCGAAGGTCGCGAGCTGCATCCGGTCGATCTCGCCCTTCTGCGCCACGCCCCCGTCCTCGACGATCGCCTCGACGACGAACTTCGCCCCCTGGACGGAGAGCGGCGCGTTCTCGGCGACCCTGGCGAGGTACTCGTAGGTGTGCCCCTCGAGCTCCGCCACCGGGAGGACGCGGCTCACGAAGCCGAGCGCCAGGGCCTCCGGCGCGTCGAAAGTCCGCGCGGAGAAGAGGATGTCCTTGGCCGCCGCCGGGCCGACCAGGCTCACGAGGCGCTTGACCGAGTGCAGGCCGTAGACGATGCCCAGGCGCGCCGCGGGGATCCCGAACCGGCCGGTGTCGGCGGCGAACCGGAGGTCGCATCCCATGGCGATGGCGATCGCGCCGCCCATGCAGTAGCCGTAGATCATCGCCACGGTCGGCTTCGGGCAGGCCTCGATCGCGTGATAGGCGGCCTCGGTGCGGGCATTGTACGCCTCGGCCGTGGCCCGGTCCTTCCGCACCTCCCTGAACTCGGAAATGTCGGCGCCGGAGGCGAAGGCCTCCTGCCCCGCCCCGCGGAAGACGATGCCGCGGACTGCGGGGTCGCGCGTCAGCTCCTCCATGATCCCCGGCATGGCCGTCCACATGGCCAGGTTGAAGGCGTTCCGCATCTGGGGGCGGTTGAAGACAACCGTGGCGATGTGATCGCGGCGCTCGACCAGGATCTCGTCACTCATTCGTGACCCCCCGCACCCCCGACCCCTCCCGCCCTTCGGGGGGAGGGGAGGGCGCACTGGCCTGGGCCCTCCGACTCCAGGAGTCGCATTTGTGGCCCCTCAGGGCCGGGACTCGGCCACGACGCCCTCGGCGAAGAGGCCCTCGATCGCCGCCGCGTCGTAGCCGGCGCCCCGCAGTACCTCGCGGGTGTGCTGGCCGGGCAGGGGCGAGGGCGCCGTCACCTTCGCCGGGGTCCGGTGGAGGAACACGGGCTGGCCCATGACGCGCATCGGGCCGTGCACCGGGTGGTGCACCTCCTCGATGAGACCCAGCGCCTTCACCTGCGGGTCCGCGAACACCTGCCCGACGTCGTAGATGGGGCCGCAGGCGACCCCCGCCGCGTTCAGGCGCTCGACCCACTCGGTCATCGAGGCCCCGGCGAACACCTGCTCGATGATCGCGTTCAGGACCGGCCGGTTGTCGATCCGGAGCTGGTTCGTCGCGAAACGCGGGTCCGCCGCGAGCTCCGGCCGTCCGATCGCTTCGCAGAAGCGGCGCCACATGACCTCGGAGCCGACCGCCAGGTTCAGGTGGCCGTCGCGCGCCCGGTAGACGCCCATCGGTGAGGTCAGCGGGTGGTGGTTCCCGACCGGCGGTGGGACCTGGCCGGTGTTCAGGAACTTCCCCGCCTGGAACGAGAGGCTCCCGGCGAGGGCCGCCAGCAGCGAGGTGTCGAGCCACTGGCCGCGCCCGGAGCGCTCGCGCTCCACGAGCGCCACGAGGATCCCGATTGCCGCGAAGTACCCTCCGAGCAGGTCGCCGATCGGGATCCCGATCCGGAGGGGCCCCGTCTCGCCGGTTCCCGTGACCGACATGAGGCCCGACATCCCCTGGATGATCTGGTCGTAGCCCGGCCGGTCAGCGTAGGGGCCCGACTGCCCGAACCCGGAGATGCTCGCGTAGACGAGCCGCGGGTTGACGGCCGACAGGCGCTCGTAGTCCACCCCGAGGCGGTGCTTGACGCCCGGCCGGAAGTTCTCGGCGACGACGTCGACGGTCGGCACCAGGCGCAGAAACACCTCGAGGCCCGCCGGCTTCTGGAGATCCAGGAGGACGCTCTTCTTGCCGCGGTGGAGGTCCACGGCGTCGAAGGGCTCCCGCGCCCGGTCCACCTCCCCCGGGCGCTCGATGCGGACGACCTCTGCCCCGAAGTCGGCGAGGATGCGGGTGCAGGTGGGGCCGGCGCGGACCAGGGTCAGGTCGAGGACGCGGACGTGGGAGAGGGGCATGCGGGTTGCTCGACGGACGGACCGCCGCGCTACTCCTCGTCCTTCTCGCCCTCGTCTCCGCCGAGGTCTTCGCCCTCGTCGTCCTCGTCGTCCTCGAAGTCCTCGTCGTCCTCGAACTCCTCATCGTCGAGGTCGTCGTCCTCGACGTCTTCGTCGTCTTCGTCGAGCTCCTCGTCCTCCTCCTCGTCGTCGTCGTTCGAGTAGTAGGGGTTCTGCTCGTCCTCGACGTCGGGGTGCTTCCGCAACGACATAGCTCCTCCAGCGCGGACGGCCGCGGTTGGAAATGATCGGCCCGATTATAACAAGAAGGTCGAAGCTGTCCAGCCGTCAACCACCGCGTCACCCGATCGCCGGGCTTTCCCCCATCGCCGCCGGTCCCTCGCCCACCCCGCCGCCTCGTCAGGCCGCCAGGGCACGCCCACGCTGGTCGTGTCGATGTCCGAGCCGAGCGACGGTGAAGCCTCCCCGCCCCTCGTGGGGCGTATCCCCCTCGCCCTGGAACCGGCCCGCTGAGATCTGAGCCGAGCGGAACAGGTCGCCGCGCGGCGCCAGGGAGACCCCGTCCGTTGCGCCCGGCGGTGCGCTCCGGCGTTGAGAGCCCGCCCCGAATCGTTTATGATCTTCGTGGACTTTGGCGGTGTAGCTCAGAGGCAGAGCAGGGGTCTCATAAGCCCTTTGTCGCAGGTTCGAGTCCTGCCACCGCCACCACGCTTCATCGCATCGCCCGATCCCCCGACCCGCTCACGACCGGGCCACCGCCTCCCGGATGGTCCGTCCACGGAGGAAGGCGAGGATCACGACGAAGGGAGCGGCGGACAGCACAAACATCACGCTCAGCACGACTCCGAACAAGAGACCGGGACCGCCCGCGCCCGCCTTCGACGCGAAGCTGGTCACCATCCAGAGCCACCCCAATCCGACGAGGCCCACCTGGGCTAGGCCAACCCAGGCGACAACCTCGAGCGCGGTCCTCGCCCAGGCACGAAGCCTGAGAAACTGGATGCCCGCGACCAGCGCGAGAACCGCGATGGCCATCTGCACCGACATCCAGATTCCGGCGTACCGGAGCACGGACAGCACGAAGGTGAACTCCCAGGGCAACCCCTCGGGCGGCGCTTCCTTCAGATCGGCTTCCATGGCGTCCAGCGCCTCTGTCATCTGAGGCAGCGCGAGAAGATTCATCGCACCGCTCAGAATCAAGAGCGCCGCCACGACGATGAACATCCAGCCGATGACGACGACGGACGTCGGCGCCCGGCCCTGCCCTCGGCTGGGGTGGGCCGCTGGCGCGCGTCCCGGCGCCCCAAGCCTGGGAACCCCCGCGCTCGCCTGCTCCGCCTTCCACCGCTCATACTCCTCGCGGTCCTTGAAGTGTGGCATGTCCCACGCCTCCTCCCCTTCGAGCCGTGTGGCGGCGCCAGGCGTCACCGGCGCGCCAGCTACGCTGCTTGCCGACCGGTGTAGTCCGGACCAGGTGGCGTGTCAAGGGCCGGGCCGCGGCGCGGCACGAACGCCCGGCAGGCTTTCGGGCGGTTGACAGCCGCGATCGGAATCGTGTGTAATCATGACGACTTCGGAGCCTTTCACGACACCTGACCTCGGCGAAACGTCCCGTGAGGAACCTCGCGCCGCAGCCGACACGCCCGTAGGCGAACAGGGGGGAGGAGTCTATGCAGCTACAGAGTTACGACGGGTGGCTGTTCCTGCTCCGCTGGATCCACTTCATGTCCGGGATCGTGTGGATCGGCATCCTCTACTACTTCAACCTCGTCCAGACGCCGTTCTTCGCCGAGACCGACCCGCCCGTGCGGAGCGGCGCGGTCCAGAAGCTCGTGCCGCGCGCCCTCTGGTGGTTCCGGTGGGGGGCGATGATCACGTTCCTCTCCGGCTGGCTGATCATCCTCCACAAGCTCGGCCGGGACTACGGCTGGGCCGGGTGGTGGGGCAGCTCGTACGGCTGGACGATCACGCTGGGCGGGATCCTGGGCAGCATCATGTGGGCCAACGTCTGGTTCGTGATCTGGCCGAAGCAGAAGATCGTCATCGCCAACGCGATCCAGACGGCCAAGGGCGGGGCCGCGATCCCCGAGGCGGCCGCCGCCGGGCGGCGGGCCGCGCTCGCCTCGCGGACCAACGTGGTCCTCTCGATCCCGATGCTCTTCTACATGGGGGCGGCGAGCCACCTCAGCCTGGTCCGGCCGACCGCGGGCGGCAAGGCCTGGATGGTCATCCTCTCGGTGATCGTCATCGCCCTCGTGGAGATCAACGCCGTCGTCGGGACGCAGGGGGCGACCAAGAAGCCGCTCGACACGATCCCCGGCACGCTGACGGCCGGGTTCGTCCTCGCGCTGGTCTTCTACCTGATGTTCGAGATCTTCCTGCGGGCGATGTAGCGCGGCTCCCCACCCTCACCTCAGCCCTCTCCCTCCCGTGGGAGGGAGAGGGAGTCTCAGCGCAGGTAGGCGGCGAGGTCGCCGATGCTGGGCGCCACGTCCGGCATCGGCTGCATGACGGCGGTCGGGCGCTTGGGGGCGTAGCCCGGCGGGTACGTCCCCCGCACGACCCGCGCCTCGAGCAGTTCCCGCGACGCCCCCTTGACCGCGGGCCCGACCGGGCCGTCCCGGGCCGGGTCGCTCCCGTGGCAGACCAGGCACTGAGCGAGGTAGACCACGCGGCCGCGCTCGGGATCGCCGTCGACCGTTTCCGCCGGCCGCCGGTCCTCCGAGCACGCTCCGAGGGCCAGAGCCGCGCCGAGCGCCGCGAGAAGCTGCGTCTGCCAGCAGCTCACGAGAGTCTTCGCTGCGCTAACCGCCGTCGGCCCGTCCTCCCTCCGCCACGCTCTGCTGGCGCTTGCTGAAGCGCTTGGCCTGCGACTTCGCCGCCTTCGCGAGGGTCTCGAACCAGTCCGCCAGCTCCCGGAAGCCCTCCTCCCGCGCGGTGTTGGCCATCGCCGGGTACATCTCCGTAGACGCGTAGGTCTCGCTCTCGATTGCCGACCGGAGCGCCAGTTCGGTGCGACCAATGGGCACACCCGTCGCTGGATCGCCGACCTCCTTCAGGGCATCCAGGTGCCCGAAGGCGTGGCCTGTCTCGGCCTCCGCGGTGTCACGGAACAGGCCGCCGATGTCCGGGTGCCCTTCGATGTCCGCGACCCGCGCGAAGTAGAGATAGCGGCGGTTCGCCTGCGCCGAATATGCGAACGCCGCCTTGAGGTTCTCATGGCTCTTCGTCCCCCTAAGCGGGTCGGCCATGCCGCTCCTCCCTTGGTCCGCGAGAACTACTCCGCTCTGCGGAGAAAGAGAAACTCGTAAACGAACCCTGCGAGGACGCCGCCTACGAGAGGCCCGACCCAGAAGATCCAGTGGTTGTCCCAGGCCCCGGCGGCCACCGCGGGACCGAAACTGCGCGCTGGATTCATCGAAGCCCCCGTCACGGGCACGCCCATCAGATGGTCCACCAGCACGGTCAGGCCGATCGCCGGCGGCGCGAGATGGCCCAGGCCTTTGGGATCCACGGCCGTCGCGAAGACGACGAACACCAGCGCAAAGGTCAGGACGACCTCGGCGAGCAGCCCACCCCCGACCGTGATCCCCGGGCCCAGACCGTGAGCGCCCAGGTTCCCCCTGGCTAAAGCCGGGATCACCCCCTTCAGCAGCAACGCGCCGACGGTCGCACCGACGAACTGGGCCACCAGATACATGAACGCTCTCGGCGGGGTCATTCGGCCGGTAGCCAACATCGCGAAGGTGACGGCTGGATTGATGTGCGCGCCGGAGATCTTGGCGGTCGCGGCGACCAGAAAACCGATCGCCAGCCCGTGAGCGAGGGCGATCGCGACCAGCCGTGCCGAGTTGAGGTCGTCCTTGAGAAGCCCGCCCGTGACCACGACCGTCCCGGCGCCGAGAAAGACGAAGAGCAACGTGGCGATGAATTCGGCTGCGGCAGCGCGCAGCACCTGCGGTGAAGAGAGATCCTCACTTCGAGCGGTAGGCGCCATTGAATCCTCCCTTCGGGCTGTTTTCCTGGCCCTGCCCGTTTCCTAGGGCCGGATTATCGCACGGCCCGCATGAACCTCGATAGCGAGCGCGCGGCCCGTGGCCCTTGCCCGGTCGGAGGAACCCGTCTATGCTGCACCCGGTGCCGCCACGACCTTCTTGCCACAGCGGCCCACCGGGCGGAATGAGCCAAGTTCACCACGGGGATGGGCCCGACGGCGCGACCGCTCTCCTCCTGACCGCTCCGACGCCCCGGCCGGACCTGCGCGCGGTGGGGGCTCCTCCGCGGCGTCCGGGGCGCCGCCCGGGACCGGATCGCCCGACGGCGGGCCCGAGTCGGCGTTTGAGGCCGCGGGGACGGGCGTGAGCGACCTCCTCGCCGCACGCGTCCAGATGGGGATCTCGCTCGGCTTCCACATCGTCTTCGCCGTCGTCGGGATCGGGATGCCCCTCCTCATGACGATCGCCGAGTGGCGCTGGCAGCGCACGGGCGACCCGACCTACCTCGAGCTGGCCCGGCGCTGGGCGAAGGGGACGGCGATCCTCTTCGCCGTCGGTGCGGTGTCGGGGACGGTGCTCTCCTTCGAGCTGGGGCTCCTCTGGCCGGCTTTCATGGCGTATGCGGGGGCGATCATCGGGATGCCGTTCTCGCTGGAGGGGTTCGCGTTCTTCACGGAGGCGATCTTCCTCGGGGTCTACCTCTACGGCTGGGACCGCGTCTCGCCGCGCGCCCACCTCGCCGCCGGCGTCCTGGTCACCCTGAGCGGGGCGCTCTCGGGGATCTTCGTCGTGATCGCGAACGCCTGGATGAACACCCCGACGGGGTTCGCCCTCGGGCCGGACGGCCGTCCGACCGACGTGGACCCGATCCGGGCGATGCTGAACCCCGCGGCGTTCACCCAGACGCTCCACATGACGCTCGCGGCGTACGCCTCGACCGGGTTCGGTGTCGCGGGGATCCACGCGGCCATGCTCCGCCGTGATCCCGGCAACCTCTTCCATCGCCACGCGCTCGCCATCGCGCTCGCCGTCGGCGTGCCCGCGGCGCTCCTCCAGCCCCTCTCGGGTGACCTCTCCGCGCGCTACGTGGCGCGCTGGCAGCCCGCGAAGCTCGCGGCCATGGAGGCGCAGTTCCGGACCGAGCGGGGCGCGCCCCTCCGGATCGGCGGCTGGCCGGACGTCGCGGCGCGCGAGACCCGCTGGGCGCTCGAGATCCCGCGCGCGCTCTCGCTCCTCGCCTTCCACGACCCGGATGCCGAGGTGCAGGGGCTCGACGCCTACCCGGAGGCGGACTGGCCGCCGGTCGCCGTCGTCCACCTCGCGTTCCAGGTCATGGTGGGGCTCGGCACGGCCATGGCACTCGTCTCCGCCTGGGTCTGCTGGCAGGTGGCGCGGCGCCGCGACCTGGCGGCCAACCCGTGGCTCCTGCGGGCGATCCTCGTCACGGCGCCGATGGGGTTCGTCGCGACCGAGGCCGGGTGGACCGTCACCGAGGTCGGGCGCCAGCCGTGGATCGTCTACGGCATCCTCCGCACGGCCGACGCGGTCACGCCGATGCCGGGGCTCGTCGTGCCGCTCGTGGTGATCTCCGCCCTCTACGTCCTCCTCGGGGTCATCGTCGCCTGGCTCCTGTACCGCCAGGTCGTGCGGAGTCCCGGGACGACGGCGGCCGCCCCGGCGCGATCGGCCGCGCTGCGGGAGGCGTGAGTGGCCGACCTCCCCACGCTCCCGAACGCCCTCGCGGCAATCACGGTGCTGGCGCTCAACGGCTACGTCCTCCTCGGCGGCGCCGACTTCGGCGGGGGCGTCTGGGACCTCTTCGCCTCGGGCCCCCGCCGGGCCGCCCAGCGCGCGCTGATCGCCCACGCCATCGGGCCGATCTGGGAGGCGAACCACGTGTGGCTGATCGTCGTCATCGTTCTCCTGTTCACCTGCTTCCCGCCGGCGTTCGCGGCGCTCGCCACGACGCTCCACATCCCGCTCACGCTCATGCTCCTCGGGATCGTGCTCCGGGGCTCGGCCTTCACGTTCCGGGCGTACGGGGGCGAGGGCGACCTCGTCCAGGCCCGCTGGGGGGTCGTCTTCGCGGTGGCGAGCACGGCGACGCCGGTCGTGCTCGGGATGTGCCTCGGGCCCCTCGCCGCGGGGGCGGTGGTGCTGCCCGGGCAGGGGCGCGGCTTCGTCGAGGTCTTCGTCGCGCCATGGCTCACGCCCTTCGCCCTCGGCGTCGGCTTCCTCACCCTCGCCCTCTTCGCGTTCCTGGCGGCTGTCTACCTCACGCTCGAGAGCGACGACCCGGCGCTCCGCGAGGATTTCCGTCGGCGCGCCCTCGGCGCGGCCGCGGCGGTGTTCGTCACGGCGTTCGGCACCCTCGGCCTCGCGGTGGCCGGGGCGCCGCGGATGGCGGCGGGGCTCGTGCGCTCGGTCTGGTCCCTTCCGCTCCACGTGGCGGCGGGCGTCGCCGCCCTCACGGCGATCGGGGCACTCTGGACACGGCACTTCGGGACCGCGCGGGTCGCGGCCGCCGCCCAGGTCTCGCTGATCCTCTGGGGGTGGGCCTTCGCCCAGTACCCCTACCTCGTGCCGGAGACGATCACGATCCAGGCCGCGGCCGCGCCTCCGGTCACCCTCCGGCTCGTCGCCTGGGTGCTCCTGGCCGGGGCGGTCGTCCTCTTCCCCTCGCTGTTCTATCTCTTCCGCGTCTTCAAGGGATCCGGCGCCGTCGCGCCCGGCGCGGCCCGAGGCGGCGAGCATGTCTGAGCGACCGCGCGAGCCCGTCGGCGCAGCACCACCGATCCCCGAGCATCCGACGCTCGAGGGCCTCCGCGAGGCGGCCCGGGGCTGCCGGGCGTGCGACCTCTGGCGGCTCGGGACCCAGACCGTCTTCGGCGAGGGTCCGACCCGCGCGGAGCTGATGCTCGTCGGCGAGGTGCCGGGGGACCAGGAGGACCGGCAGGGCCGCCCGTTCGTCGGTCCCGCCGGGCAGCTCCTCGACGCGTGCCTCCAGGAGGCCGGGATCGAGCGCGAGGATCTCCGGCGCGCCGCGGCCTACCTCGCCGGGCGCGCGGGCGCCTGAGATGAACCGGAGGGGGCCTCGACGGCCCCCTCCGGGACCTCCCCCGAGGAGCGTTGCGGCGGCCAAGCCGCCGCTCGGAGCGGAACACCTAGCGCTGGGAGGTCATGCACGGGCTGGAGGCGACAAGCAGCCGTGAGGCAATTCTTTCACACGCCCTGAGCCGCGCCGCGGGCCCGGGGTCCGCGCCCGGCTGTCGCGGGGGAGCGCCGCGGGGTACAATTCCGCCTCAGGGGGTTCAGCCGGATGGAGCACACCCACTGGCTCCGGCTCCACGGGGTCAGGCAGAACAACCTGAAGAACGTCTCCCTCGCCCTGCCGCACGACCGGGTGACGGTCGTCACGGGCGTCTCCGGCTCGGGCAAGTCGTCGCTCGCCTTCGACACCCTGTTCGCCGAGGGGCAGTGGCGCTTCATCGAGTCGCTCTCGAGCTACGCGCGGATGTTCCTCGAGCGCATCGACCGGCCCGACGTGGACCACATCGAGCACATCCGGCCGGCCATCGCGCTGGAGCAGAAGAACCCGGTCCGGACGGCCCGCTCGACGGTCGGGACGGCCACGGAGCTGGCCGACTACCTGCGCCTCACCTACGCGCGGATCGGCCTCGTCCACTGCCCGCGCTGCGGCCGGGAGGCGCGCGCGGACGCGCCGGATCGCGTCGCCGCCGAGCTCGTCCGCGACCTGGCCGGCGGGCGCGCCCTCGTCATGTTCCCCCTGCCGGTCCCGGCGAAGGAGCCGGCCAGCGAGTTCCTCGGCCGGCTGGTCGTGCGCGGCTTCGCGCGCGTCAAGGTGGGAGACGCCGTGCTGCCGCTCACGCCGCTGCCCGAGGTGGACCTGGCCGGCCGGGTCGAGCTCCTGGTCGTCCTCGACCGCCTGACGCTCCGCGCCGAGGGGCAGAGCCGCCTCGCCGGCTCCCTCGAGCAGGCGTTCCGGGAGGGCGGCGGGCGCGCCGTCGTCGAGGTGGCGCGCGACGGCGGCCCGCCTCAAGAGGGGAGCAGTGTCCCGGAGGCCGAACGCCGGAGGCACCGCGACCAGATGGTCATCACGCGCCGCTATGGCGACCGGTTCGGGTGCCACGCCTGCGGGGTCCCGCTCGAGCGCCCCCGGCCGCTCCTCTTCTCGTTCAACCACCCGCTCGGCGCCTGCCCGGAATGCCGGGGGTTCGGCAACCTCCTGCGCTACGACGAGGCGCGCGTCATCCCCGACCCCACGCGCTCGCTCGCCGAGGGCGCGGTCCAGCCGTGGCGGCACCCGTCCGGGAAGTGGTATCAGAAGGAGCTGCTCCGCCACGCGAAGCGGCGCCGGATCGACGTCCACACGCCCTACCGCGACCTGCCGGAGGCGGCCCGCCGCTGGGTCGTCGAGGGCGACGACGACTTCGACGGCGTCCGCGGGTTCTTCGAGGAGGTCGAGAACTACCGCTACAAGCTCCACGTCCGCGTCTTCCTCTCGCGCTATCGCAGCCAGGCCCTCTGCCCGGCCTGTGGAGGGGCCCGGCTCAAGCCCGAGGCGCTCGCGGTCACGGTGGACGGGCTCCACCTCGCCGCCCTCTACCGCCTCACCATCGACGACCTCCTGCGCTGGCTCGACCGGCTCCCGCTCTCCGCGTGGGAGGCGGAGGTCGCCCGCGACGTGCTCGCGCAGGTCCGGGCCAAGGTCTCGTTCCTCCAGCGCGTGGGGCTGGGCTACCTCACGCTGGACCGCCAGACCCGGACGCTCTCCGGCGGCGAGGCCCAGCGGATCGCGCTCGCCACCCAGCTCGGCGCCCAGCTCGTCGGGACGCTCTACGTCCTCGACGAGCCCTCGATCGGGCTCCACGCCCGCGACGTCTCCCGGCTCGCGGAGCTCACGCGGGAGCTCGCGCACGCGGGGAACACGGTCGTGATCGTCGAGCACGACCGGAGCTTCATCGAGGCCGCCGACTACGTGGTAGAGCTGGGGCCGGGGTCCGGGGAGCGCGGCGGCGAGGTCGTCTTTGCAGGCCCGCGGGAGGAGTTCCTCCGCGACGCGCGGTCCCTCACGGCCCGCTACCTCACCGGGCGCGAGACGATCCCGCTCCCGGCCGAGCGCCGCGACGGGAGCGGGCGCTGGCTCACGCTCGTCGGGGCGCGCGAGCACAACCTCAAGCACCTGACCGTCCGGATCCCGCTCCAGACGTTCACCTGCGTCACCGGTGTCTCGGGCTCGGGCAAGTCCACGCTCGTCCACGACACGCTCTACCGCGCGGTCGCCCGCGCCTTCAAGAGTCAGTTCGAGCCGTCCGGCGCCTACGACGCGCTGACCGGGCTCGAGCACCTCCGCGGCGTGCGCCTCATCGACCAGGAGCCGATCGGCCGCACCCCGCGCTCGAACCCCGTCACCTACATCAAGGCATTCGACGAGATCCGGAAGCTCTACGCCAGGCTCCCGCGCGCGAAGGCGCTCGGGCTGAGCCCCGGCCACTTCTCCTTCAACGTCCCGGGCGGGCGCTGCGAACGCTGCGAGGGGGACGGCTTCGAGAAGCTCGAGATGTACTTTTTCGAGGACGTGTACGTGAGCTGCCAGGAGTGCGGCGGCCGCCGCTACCGCCCGGAGATCCGCGAGGTCACCTACCGCGGCAAGGACGTGAGCCAGGTCCTCCAGCTCACCGTGGACGAGGCCGTCGAATTCTTCACCGCGGCGCCGGCGCTCGGCCGGCGGCTCCAGGTCCTCCGGGACGTCGGCCTCGGCTACCTCCGGCTCGGCCAGCCCGCCACGACGCTCTCCGGGGGCGAGGCGCAGCGGCTGAAGGTGGCCACGGAGCTCGGGCCGCGCCTCGGCGCCGACGTCCTCTACGTCCTCGACGAGCCCACGACCGGGCTCCACCTCGACGACGTCCGGCGGCTCCTCGGCGTCCTCCAGCGGCTCGTGGACGCCGGGAACACCGTCCTCGTGGTCGAACACCACCTCGACGTGATCAAGTGCGCGGACTGGGTCCTCGACCTCGGGCCGGAGGGGGGCGAGGCCGGCGGCGAACTGGTCGCGGAGGGGCCGCCCGAGGCCGTGGCCCAGGTCGCCGCGTCGTACACGGGCAAGTACCTCCGGGACGTCCTGCCGCGGAACGGCGGCCGGCGCGCGAACGCGCGTAGCCGCACGGCGGGGAGCTGACGGTCGTCGGCGTCGACCGACCCGGGGCGACGGACATCGCCCCGGGGCTCTTCTATGGATGGGTCGTCGTCGGCGCCGCCTTCACCGTCCTCTTCCTCGCCTACGGTGTCCAGTACGCGTTCGGCCTGTTCTTCACCGCGCTGACGGCCGAGTTCGGCTGGAGCCGCGCGAGCCTGTCCGGCGTGTTCTCGCTGTACGCCGGGACCTACTCGTTCCTCGGCATGGTCTCCGGTCGCCTGACCGACCGCTGGGGCCCGCGGCGCGTCGTCGCCCTCGGCGGGCTGCTCCTCGGCACGGGGCTGGCCCTCTCCGGCGCGGTGGGCTCGCTCGCGCCGCTCTACGCGACGTACTTCGTCGCCGCCGCAGGGATGAGCACGGCCTACGTACCCTGCACGTCGACGGTGGTCCGCTGGTTCACGGCGCGCCGCGGGCTCGCCGTCGGCCTCGCGATGAGCGGGGCGGGGCTCGGGATCTTCGCGTGCCCCCCGCTCGTGGCGCTGCTCCTCGCGCGGGTCGGCTGGCGCGCCGCGTATGTGGTCCTCGGGGCCGGGCTCGGCCTCGCCCTCGGCGCCCTGGCCCTCCTCTTCGTCCGGGACCCCGCGGCTCGCGGCCTCGAGCCCTACGGCGGCGTCCCGCCCGAGGGGCGGGCGGGCGAGCCCGCGGCGGCCGCCTGGCCGGTCCGCCGGGTCCTGCGTCACCCCTCGTTCGCCGCGCTGGCGGGGGTCTACCTGACCACGTGGATCCCGGTCTTCATGCCGCTCGTCCACCTGGTCCCGCTCGCCCGCGACCTCGGGCTCGCCCCCGTCGTGGGCGCGACCGCCCTGTCAGCCCTCGGCATGGGCTCCCTCGCTGGCCGCTTCGGGATGGGGGTCGTCTCGGACCTGATCGGCCGGCGCGCGGCGATCGGCGTGGCCCTGGCCCTCCAGGCCGGCGCCTTCGCCGGGCTCGCGCTGGTCCGCGGCGCCCCCGGGCTCCTCGCGGCCGCCGCGGTCTGGGGGTTCGGCTACGGCGCGGTCACGGCCCTGATGCCGGCGGTCGTCAGCGACTTCTTCGGCCCCGTGCACGCGGGGACGCTCGTCGGGGTCATATTCGGGATCGCGGGCCCGACCTCGGCCGTGGGCCCGGTTCTCGGCGGGTGGGTCTTCGACGCGACCGGCAGCTACGCCTGGGCCTTCGGCGCCGCGGCGGTGCTGAACCTGGTCGCGCTCGCGCTGCTCTCGCTCGCCCGGCCGCCCGCCGCCGCGCGGGCGGCGGTGTACACTAGGGCGCCGTGAGCAAGGGTGCGTCCATCCGCGACCGCTACTGCATCGTCGGCGTCGGCGAGACCGAGTACAGCCGCGCCTCGGGCCGCTCGACGCGGGCGCTCGGCGTCGAGGCCGTCCGGAAGGCGATCGCGGACGCCGGGCTCCGGCCGGACGAGGTGGACGGGATGCTCTCCTACCACGGGAACGACTCCACCCCCGCGACGGCGATCGCCGCCGACCTCGGCCTCCGGCTGAACACCTTCGCCGACGTGATCGGCGGGGGGAGCTCGACCGAGGGCCTCGTCGCCTACGCCATGGGGCTCATCGAGGTCGGGCTCTGCCGCGCCGTGGCGATCTTCCGCGCGATGAACGGCTACAGCGAGGTGCGGATCGGCGGGACGGGGGTGCGGGCCGCGGCTCCCGTCCGGGGGCTCGAGCTGGCCGACCGCCCCTTCGGCATGGTGAGCGCGGGGCAGCGCTTCGCGCCCGTCTTCATGCGGCACATGTGCGAGTACGGCACGACCTCGGCGCAGGTCGCCCACGTCCGCGTCGCGCACTCGAAGCACGCCGCGGCGAACCCGAAGGCCCTACTGAAGACGCCGGTCACCGTCGCGGAGGTCCTCGCCTCGCGCTGGATCGTCAAGCCCCTCCACCTCCTCGACTGCTGCCTCGAGACCGACAACGCCACGGCGCTCGTGGTGACCTCCGCCGAGCGCGCGCGCGACTGCCGGCAGCGCCCCGTCCACATCATGGCCGCCGCCGGCCGCGTCTCGAAGCCGCGCGCCGATTACCTCTACAACGGCCGGACCACGCGCGTGGCGGGCCACCACACCCGCGACCTGGTCTTCCCCGCCGCCGGGATCGGGCCGGAGCACGTGGATGTGACCGGCGCCTACGACGCCTTCACCTTCACGGCGATGCTCCAGCTCGAGGAGTTCGGGTTCTGCCAGAAGGGAGAGGGCGGGGCTTACGTCTCGAGCGGGGCGATCGAGCTGGGTGGCCGGCGGCCGAACAACACGAGCGGGGGGCACCTCTGCGAGGGCTACACGCACGGGATGAGCATGGTCATCGAGAACGTCCGGCAGCTCCGCGGGACCGTGGACGACTACTGCCCGCGGGCGGCGGAGGGCGTCCACGGCTACGACTACCGTCCGGGCGGCTGCCGCCAGGTCCGCGACGCCGAGATCGCGATGAACCTGGGCTGGGCGACGCCGGTGACGGGCAGCGCGATGATCCTGAGACGCTGAGGGGCCGGCCGTGGGCGAGCTGCCGACACGCGTCGAGTACCGGGGGATGGCGCTCATCGTCCCGGAGACCGACTCGGAGTGGCGCGGCTACTTCGAGGCCGCGCGCGCGGGCCGGCTCGTCGTCCGCCGCTGCGCGGAGTGCGGGCTCCTCCGCTACCCGCCCGGCGCCGGCTGCCCGTGGTGCGGGTCGCTCGCCTGGGGCTGGCAGGAGGTCTCGGGCCGCGGGACCATCTACTCCTACGAGGTCGTCGTCCAGGCGATCCAGCCCGGCTTCCGCGACTGGGCGCCCTACGCCGTGGTCGTCGTCGAGCTGGACGAGCAGCGGGGCGTCCCCACGCCCGACGACGGCGTGCGGCTCGTGGCGAACCTGCTCAAGCCGGACTTCACCACCGAGGCCGAAGCGCGGGTCGCCATCGGGGCGCGCGTGGACGTCCTCTTCCAGCCCATCGCGCCCGACTTCGTCCTGCCGCAGTTCCGCCTCGCCGACGAGCCGCCGGCCGGACCCCTCTGGCGGCTCCCCGGCTGACCCGCGAGTGGCGCGCGGGCGGATGACGCGGCGGCGGCGACGGCCGCTAGCCCGGCCGTTCTACTTCCGCCCCGCCCGCGTGGTGGCGCGCGACCTCCTGGGCTGCCTCCTCGTCTCTCGCCTGGGCGGCACCCTGACCGCCGGGCGCATCGTGGAGACCGAGGCCTACCTGGGCCCGGAGGACGCCGCCTCGCACGCGGCGTTTCGGCCCTCCAGTCACGCGCTCTTCTACGGTGAGGGCGGGCGCGCCTACGTCTTCGTGAACTACGGGATGCACTACTGCCTCAACGCCATCACCGGCCGCGCCAGCGCGCCCGGCTGCGTCCTCCTCCGCGCGCTGGAGCCGGTGGCCGGGCGCCGGACGATGGCCCGGCGGCGCGGCGTGCCGGCGGACTCCCCACGCCTCGCCACCGGGCCGGGGAACCTCACGCGGGCCCTGGGCATCACCACCCGCGCGAACGGTGCCGACCTCACCCGGGGGCCGCTGACCATCGAGCCGGCCGACGCCGCCCGCGACTGCCGCATCGCCCGCGGGCCCCGGGTCGGGATCACGCGGGCCCGGGACCTCCGCCTGCGCTTCTGGATCGCCGGCAACCGCTATGTGTCGACGCCGCGCTGAACTGGACGGAACGCGGATCCTAGCGGGTCAGCCGCGCGCGGATCTCCTCCCAGGCCTTGTCGGCCAGGAGGCGCACCTCGTCCCGGAGGAGCGGCTGGATCGGGTGCGGGATGACGACGGGGCGGTAGTCCGGGAGCCCGAGCGCCCGGGCCTGGGCGTCGGCCGCCCGGGCGAACTCGGTCGTGATCACGGTCGCGGTCGGCTTGCCCTGATCCTCGAAGAAGACGCCGTCGTGCACACTGCACGTGGTGCACGACCCTCAGTCGGCCAGGGCCTCGACGACCGCGTCGGCCGACGCGAGCACCTCCTGGCGGAGCGCGTCCGGGGCCGGCTTCGCGAACGTCGGCTTCGCGACGCGGAGGACCGCCCTCGGGCGCCCCTCGGCCCGGAGCAGCTCCTCGATCCGGTCGAGGAAGAAGTTCCCCTTGGGCTTCGAGATGTCGAGCAGGGCGACGACCTTGCCCTCGAGGCTCGACAGCCGGGGGGCGTGCCGCCGGGGTGCGGCAGCGGAATCGGTGGGGTCGAGGAATTCGGCCATGCGGCTGCTCCTTCCTATGGCGTGATCTTCTCGATGACGAGCTGGCTCCCGCCGGAAAACGTGAAGCCGGGGATGACCGCGGAGAACCGCCCCGCCGTCCCGCCGGCCACCAGCACGATCAGGTTCTCGGGGCCCCGGAACTTCGGGACCCGCGTCGCCTCGCGGGCGGGGTCGGCGAACTTCGCCCGGACCGACTCGGGCAGGCCCTCGCCCCACTCGTCGTCGGGGATCAGCTCGCGGACCGGGAGCTGGCAGCGCTCCCAGAGGTACTGGCGGATCCGCGGCTTGTCCCAGCCGTCGTCGGCGAGCGTCCGGGCGTGCTCGGGCGAGAGGACGACGAGCGTGTCGCCGTAGCCCGTGAGCTTGCAGTGCCAGGCCGTCATGAGGCTCGCCGCGATCGAGTTGAGGATCTGGTGGCCCCGGCGGCTCCGGTGGTCGTAGACCTGGTGAGGCGCCTCCCCGGCAAAAGCGGCGACCGTGCTGTCCTCGGGCGCGAACCCACGCTCGACGTGGAGCGGGGGCCAGGGGCTCGCCTCCTCGTGCTCGCCGATGCAGTAGGTGTAGCGGCCCGGGTGGCCGAAGGTAGACATCGAGACCACCCCGGGGCGCGACCCGCCGAGGTTCCACATGACGAGCCGCACGGCGCGCCCGATGGTCGCGTTCGCGCGCCAGCCGGGGCCGAAGACGCCCACGCCGGAGTTCAGATCGAGATCCTTCCGGATGGGCCCGTTGACGATCAGGAGGGGTGAGGCGGCGTTCGTGGTCGCTCCGACGCCGTGGAGCGCGAAGGGCTCGGCGCAGATCGCGCGGACCGCCGCGAGGATCACCGGCATGTACTCGGGGCGGCCGCCGGCCAGGACCGCATTGACCGCGATCTTCTCGACGGTCCCCCGCCCCAGGTTCGGCGGGACGACCGCGACCAGCTCGTCGGCCGGCCGGCCGGTCGCCGCGACGCACCGGCGAACGAGCTCGGGCGTCGGCGGGATGACCGGCAGGCCGTCCGTCACGCCGCGCGCGTAGAGCTGCTCGAAGGCCTCGAACGCGTCCATCGCCCTCAGCGGAAGCGCGGCATGACCTTCTCGGCGAACCGGCGCATCGAGCCGCGCACCGCCGCGTCGGCGAGGCCGCCGACGTTCATCCAGCAGATGATGTAGGTGAGCCCGAGCGCCTCGCGGAGGAGGGCGAGCCGCTCCGTCACGCGCTCGGCGTCCCCGAAGAGCAGGACCTCCTCGGCCAGGTACTCGTACGTCACCGCCTCGAGGTTGCCCTTCGCGCGGGCGTAGAACCGGTAGGCCTCAGGGACCTTCGCCGGGTCCGTGGACTCGGCGACGACGCGGGCGAACGTCCTGAAGTACCACATCGCGCCGCGTCGCGGCCGCGTCCTCGCCGACGTGGGTGAAGTAGAGCGCGGGGATCTCGAGCTCGGCGGCCGGATGACCGCTCTCGCGCCAGACCCGCGCGTAGGCCTCGTAGGCCCCCTGCATGAGGTGGACGGGCGTGATGGAGGGCGCGGACAGGAACTTCTCTCCCTGGCGGGCGACGCGCTCGAAGGTGTCCGGGCTCACGCACGCGATCCGGATCGGCGGGTGCGGCTTCTGCACGGGCTTCGGCAGCACCTCGACGTCCCGGACGCGGTAGTGCTTCCCTTCGAAGCTCACCCGCTCCCGCGTCCACGCCTGCTTGATGATCGCGAGCGCCTCGTCGAACCGCTCCCGGCTCTCGCTCATGGGGAGGTCGAAGCCCGCGTACTCGGCGGGCTGGTAGCCGCGCCCGACGCCGAAGTCGACCCGCCCGCCCGAGAGCAGATCCACCATGGCCCACTCCTCGGCGATACGCAGCGGGTGGTTGAACGGGAGGATCGTGACGGCGGTGCCGAGACGCACCCGGCGGGTGCGCTGCGCCAGGGCGCCGGCCAGGACGGCCATCGAGGGACAGATCCCGTACTCGGAGAAGTGGTGCTCGGCGAGCCAGACCGCGTCGAACCCGAGCTCCTCGGCGTAGGCCGCCTGGCCGAGGGCGTCCGCGTAGACGCGCTCCTGCGGCTTCCCGGGCGGCTGCTCGAGGAGGAAGAAGACGCCGAACTTCATCGGTCACCTCCGACCCGTCGGATGCCGACATACTACACCCGCCGCGAGTGTCTTGACCGCCCCCGGCCCGCGGCCTAAGCTGACGGCACCGCGAAGCAAAGGAGCGGGGCCATGGACAAGTGGAACGTCGGGATCCTGATCTTCGACGGCGTGGAGGTGCTGGACTTCGCCGGCCCCTTCGAGGTCTTCTCGCGCACGCGGCTCGTCCCCGGCGTGGACTCGCGCCGCTCGGAGGAGACTGCGCCGTTCAAGGTCTTCACCGTCGCCAAGGTCCGCGCCTTCGTGACCGCCACCGGGGGCCTCCAGCTCGTCCCGCACCACGAGTTCGCGGACGCCCCGCGGATCGACCTCCTCGTCGTCCCCGGCGGCTTGGGCACGCGCGCCCTGCTCCAGGACACCGCGACGCTCGACTGGATCAAGAGGGTCGCCGCGAGCGCCCGCAAGGTCACCTCCGTCTGCACCGGCTCGCTCCTCTACGCGAAGGCCGGACTCCTCCGGGGCCGCCGCGCGACGACCCACTGGGGGGCGCTCGACCTCCTCGCCTCGCTCGACGCCTCGATGACGGTCGAGCGGGAGCCCCGGGTCGTGGACGACGGGATCATCACGTCGGCGGGCGTCGCCTCCGGGATCGACATGGCCTTCTACGTCGTCGAGTCGCTCTTCGGGCGCGAGGTGGCCGACGAGACCGCCCGCTACATCGAGTACCGGCGGGTCGCGACCGCGCAGCCGGCGTGAGGGCGCCGCCATGTCCACCAAGCGGACCCAGGGGACGCAGCCCGGCGAGGACCGCCAGCCCCGGGACATCCTGCGGACGTGCAAGGCCCAAGACATCCAGCTCGTCCGCTTCCTCTACTGCGGGAACGACGGCCTGATCCGCGGCAAGTCCTGCCACACCAGGTTCCTCAACTCCTACCTCCGATCCGGCATCGGGCTGACCGTGGCCATGCAGTCCTTCAACATGCTCGACCAGCTCGTCCCGGAGGGCTCCTTCGGTCCGGTCGGCGAGGTCCGGCTCGCGCCCGACCCGGAGACCTTCACCGTCCTCCCCTACACCCCGAAGTCGGCGCGCCTCCTCTGCGACATGGTGACGCTCGAGGGCGCGCCGTGGGGCGCGTGCACCCGGAGCTTCCTCAAGCGGATGATCGTGCGGGCGCGCCAGGCCGGGCTCGTGCTCCGCGCGGCCTTCGAGAACGAGTTCAGCCTGGCCCGGCGGGAGGGGGACCGCTACGTCCCGCTGGACCGCAGCCCGTGCTTTTCGACGATCGGCATGGACTCGGCCGCCCCCGTCATGATCGAGCTGATCGAGGCCCTCCAGGCCCAGGGGGTCTACCCCGAGCAGTACTACGCCGAGCTGGGGCCGGGGCAGCAGGAGCTGCCCGTCCGCTTCGCCGACGCCCTCCGCGCGGCCGACAACCAGATCACGGTCCGGGAGACGGCGCGGGGCGTCGCCCTCAAGCACGGCCTCCTCGCCTCGTTCGCCCCGAAGCCCTTCCCCGACCAGGCCGGCAACGGGAGCCACATCCACGGGAGCCTCTGGCGAATCAAGGATGGGAAGAACCACTTCCACGACGAGCGGGGCCGCTATGGCCTCTCCGCGGCCGGCTACGCGTTCATCGGCGGGGTGCTGGCCCATCTCCCCGCGCTCGTCGCGCTGACGGCGCCGAGCGTCAACTCCTACCGGCGGCTCCAGCCGCGCTTCTGGGCGAGCGCCTACACCGCCTGGGGACCGGACAACCGCGAGGCGGCCATCCGCATTCCGTCGAAGCGCCGCGGCCTCGAGATGGAGTCCACGAACCTCGAGCTGAAGCCCTGCGACCCGTCGAACAACCCGTACCTGGCCCTCGGCGGCCTGCTCGCCGCCGGCCTGGACGGGATCGAGCGAAAGCTCGACCCGGGCGAGCCGGCGCTGGGGGACCCGGACACGATCCCGGAGGCGGAGCGGCAGCGGCGCGGGATCCGCCGGCTCCCGGCCTCGCTGGGCGAGGCGCTGGACGCCCTGGAGCGGGACGAGGTGCTGATGGCCGCGCTGGGCGCGACGCTGGCCAAGGAATACCTCGCCGTCAAGCGCTCCGAGGTCCGCGGATTCGAGGGGAAGGACGTCGCCTTCGAGATCGAGCACCATTTCTACAAGTATTGATGCTCCGCAACCGAGGGGGGCAGGATGACCGCGCATCCGATCCGTGACTTCCAGCCGGTGCCGACTCGGCCCGGGACGCGGGCCCGCGACCTGATCGCGACCGAGCACGGCGTGACGTCGTTCTTCGTCTCGGAGCTCCTGATGGAGGAGGGAGCGTCGGTGCCGCTGCACACCCATCCGATCGAGGAGGCCTGGGTCGTCACCGAGGGCGCCCTGACGGTCCGGATGGGCGACGAAACGCTCGTCATCCCCGCCGAGTCGGTCGTCCGGATCCCCCCGGGGGTGCCCCACGCCGTCCGGAACGCCGGGCCTGTTCAGGCCCGGGCGCTGGCGGCGGCACCCTGGAATCGCGCCACCTTCTTCAAGGAGGCCACCACCTACCTGGAAGGCCAGCCGCGGGAGTGACGCCGCCCCCGGACCTGTCGGCCATGCCCGTCGTGGACGGGCACTGTCACCCGCTCCTCCCCGACCCCTGGAGCATCTCGCCCGAGACGTTCCTGGGCCTCTTCACCGAGGCCCGCTCCGGCACCATGGCCGCCCACGTCCCGCACACGGGCTACTACCGGCGCGCGCTCCGTGCCCTGGCGAGCCTCGTCGGCACCGAGCCGCGAGTCGAGGACGTCCTCGCTCGGCGCGCGGCGGTCGGCGCGAACGTCGCGCGACGGGCGCTCGAGGAGATGCGGGTCGCAGCGCTCCTCGTCGATACCGGGCACCCGCCGGAGGCGATGGGGCTCGACGAGATGCGCCGGCTTCTCCCGTGCCCGATCCACGAGGTCTTCCGGATCGAGATGGCGGCCGAGCGCCTCCTCGGGCGAGGACTCTCCTGCGACGAGTTCCTGGAGGCGTTCCGGGGCGACCTGGGCCGGGCCGCCGAGCGCTGCGTCGCGCTCAAGACGATCGTCGCCTACCGCTCGGGGCTCGCCGTCCGCGAGTGGCCGCGGGAGGACGTCGCCGCGGCGTACGTCCGCGCCCTGGGGCGGGTTCGGGACGGGGGGCCGGCGCGCCTGACCGACAAGCCGCTCCTCGACACGCTGGTCCACGCGGCGCTGGAGGCCGCGCGCGCGACGGGTCGCCCGCTCCAGGTCCACACGGGCCTCGGCGACCCCGACATCGATCTCCTCCACGCGAACCCGCTCCTGCTCCGCCCGCTTCTCGAGGATCCCCGGTGGCGCGAGGTGCGCCTGGTGCTCCTCCACATGGCCTACCCCTACGTCCGCGAGGCGGCGTTCATGGCGGCCGTCTGGCCCCAGGTCTACGTCGATCTCTCGGTCGTGCCCGCGTTCCTCGGACCCGGGAGCATCCCGCCGCTGGTCGAGGCGCTGGCCCTCGCGCCCGCCAGCAAGCTCCTCTACGGCTCGGACGTGGGCGGGCTCCCCGAGCTGTTCGCGCTCGCGGCCGGCTGGACGCGGGCCGCGCTCGGCGAGGCGCTCGGCTGGCTGGTCGAGCGCGGCGGGCTGACCGGCGAGGAGGCGGGATCCGCCGGTCGCCAGATCCTGGCGGGAAACGCCGAGGCCCTGTACGGCCTGCGACCTCCCTGACGGGCTTCCGCGTATCCGTCCGGATCCGCCCCGTATCCGCGCGGCGGCCCGCTGAGTCTCGCCGGCCCGGAAACCCACGGCGCGGCTCCGTTGCCGCCGTGGCCCGAATCTCGCATCACTCCGGGTCGAGGCCGCTCGACAGGGAGGTGCGAACGCCGATGCGATGGATCGTGGTCGTGGGGGCGCTCCTGGTCACGACGGCGGTCTCGGCCGAAGGACGCTGGACCCGGGCGTACCTCCGCGCGCTCCCGGACGACGCCTTCGCCGTCGTCGAGATGCGGCCGGACGGCCGGCGCGCACGCCGCCTCCCCCACCACGACGCCGAGGGGTGCGTGGATCGGCCCCACCTGAGAAGCGCCCTCGGCCGTCTGCGCCAGGTGCAGTGGCTCGACCCAGCGCAGGGGCCGCGGGCGCGCGAGCACATCGAGGAGCACCTCCGGGAGCTGCGGACGATTTCCGGCCCGCCGTCGGCGGGGTGCCGCGGCCGCCACATCGCGCCGGCACCGGAGGGGTGACGCCGGGGGAGGTTTCGGAAGCGGGGCGCAGCGCCCCTCCGAGGATCTCTAGGGCCTAAAGGGCAGGAGATCCAGCCGAGCGATCACGCGGTAGTGTCGTACGTTGGCCGTCGCGAGGAAGCCGCCCGCTTCGACCGCCGTGGCGGCGATGAGCGCATCGACGACCCTGAGGCCTCGCGAGGGGGCGTGCTCCTCCAAGAGGTCGATCGCCCTGCGCGCGATGGCCTCATCGGGGTGAAGAAGGACCGGGACGTTCTCTCCAGCGAAGGCCTTCACGTCTCGCGCTTCCGCCCGGTCGCGACACCCCTGGAGTAGCTCCATCAACGTCAGCGAAGAGATCGCCCGGCGCTGGTGCGGGACACGCGACAGAAACCGCCGGGCCTTCTCGCTGCCGCGAAAGTACCAGATCAAGACGTCGGTGTCGAAGATTACCGTCGGTGCCGTGGCGCCCGCAGGTCCCTCAGCCACCTTGCCACGTTCCGCATCTCCCGTCGGCCTCGCCACATCCCGAAGCCGATCGGACTCAGGGTCTTGCGCGAGGCCTTCTCCAGAGGCACGAGCGCCGCTACGGACCGTCCCCGATAGGTAATGATCAGCTTCTGGCCCCTTCGGACCGCGTCGAGCACGGAAGCCGTCCTGTGCCTGAGGTCCTTCGCCGTAGCCGTCTTCATCGCCGCCCGGAAATCAGTGTACACTCTTGAGTGCACACTTTCAACAGGCCCGAGCCGTCAGCGGACGGCGCCGCGACGGCGCCACCAGCCCAGGACGAGGCCGTCCACGACCTCGGCGAGCTGCGCGAGGGTCCGGCACTCCCGGACCACGTCGCAGTGCGGGGTGTAGAGCGGCATCACGGAGTCGCCGACCCCCCAGCCCCACTTCCCCTCGGGGTTCAGCCAGATGATCCCCTTGACGCGCTCACGCATGAGGCGGAGCGTCCAGGCCTGCGGGTCGTTGTAGTTGTTCCGGGCGTCCCCGAGGATGAGCAGGGTCGTCTTGCGGTCCAGCCGCTCGAGCGACTCCCGGCAGAAGCGCGCGAACGCGTAGCCGAAGTCCGACCGGCTGTGGTAGTCCACGCGGGCCTGGCCGAGCGCGTGCTCGAGGGCGCGCTCGACCGGCAGCGCGCGGAAGGCGGCGGAGACCTCCGCGATCTCGGACACGAAGACGAAGCTCTGGACCTTCGAGAAGCACTCCTGGAGGTTCCAGACGAGCTGGAGCATGAAGCGGGAGGCGTTCCGCACCGAGTCCGACACGTCGCAGAGCGTCACGAGCCGGGGCTTCTCGCGGTGCCGCCGCCGCCAGCGGACGTCGATGGGGACGCCCCCGTACTGGAGGTTCGCCCGGAACGTGCGCTTCGGGTCGAGCTTGCCCCGCTGCTCCCGGCGCTGGCGGAGGGCGAGCGCGTCCTTGATCCGGCGGGCGAGCCGCGCCACGACCGCCTTCATCTGGGCGACCTCGTCCGCCGAGAGCGTGAAGAGCGGCTTGTCGGCGAGCATCTCCCGCTGGAGGCGCTCCTTGTGCTGGTAGCCGCGGCGGTTGAGCTCGCGCTCGACGTGCTGCCGGATCAGGCGACGGAACGCCTCCAGACGCAGCTCCATGTACGTGCGCAGGCGCGCGAGGGCCCCGGGGTCCATCCCCTGGGCCTCGGCCTGGGCCAGGAGCGCCTCGAGGTCGGCCTCGATCTCGGCCCACGGGAACTGGTCCCAGATCCGGCGCGAGAAGTAACCGATCTGGAGGAAGTAGAAGAGCCGCTCGAGGCCGACGCCCCGGCCCCCCCGCCGGATCGCCAGCTCGAGCTCGGAGGCGTCGGCGAGGAGCAGCATCTCGCTCAGCGGGTCGAGATCGAGGTGGCCGTCGGCGAGGAGCCGCTCGAGGAGCGCCCGCGCCCACGCGTCCTCCCGGCCGAGCGCCTTCGCGGTCTCGGCCCCGAGCGCCTTCAGGTCGAAGAAGTAGAGGTCGAAGAGCCGGTTGAACGCCGGGAGGTCGCGGGCCTCCTTCACGAGCGTGGCGGCGAGGGCGCTGCGGAAGTCCTCGCGGTCGGCCAGCCCGACTGACGCGGTCGCGTGGAGGGCGTCGAGGGCCTCCATCGTCGACACGCGGATCTCCGCGCGCCGGAGGTCGCCGATGAATTCGAGGATCCGCTCGTCCATGGGGAAAAAGGTAGCAGATACGAGCCTCCGTCAAAAGCCGCGCCAGGCGATGGCTCGGGGGGAGGAGGGCCCATCCGTTCGCTGAAGTGCGTCCAACGCGATCCTGGAGGCGCTGAGGCTCTCGCCCTCCGGGTTCTCACCCGCCGGACCCGGCTTGCGGCCCCAGAGACGAGCCTCCCGCGGCGCACTCGGTCCGGGCCGCCCGGCGCCGCGGAAGCCCCGGCCGAATTCCCGCAACCCCAGAAAGGAGCCCCTATGCTCGCCCACGCCACCGTCGACACGATGACCGCGATGCACCTGACCGCCATGGCCGAGGCCTTCCAGCGGCAACTCGCCTCGCCCCAGTTCGCCGACCTCAGCTTCGAGGAGCGGGTCGGCATGCTCATCGACCACGAATGGACCGCCCGCGAACAGCGCAAGCTCCAGCGGCGCCTGCAGGGCGCCAACCTCCGCCATCAGGCCTCCCTCGAAGACATCGACTGGCAGGCCCCCCGGCGCGGGCTCGACAAGGCCCTCGTCGGGTCCCTCGCCACCTGTGCCTGGATCCAGCAGCACCAGAATCTGGTCATCATCGGCCCGACCGGGATCGGCAAGTCGTGGCTGGCGGACGCCTTTGCCGAGCGCGCGTGTCGCGCCGGCTACTCGGCCTACCGCGTGCGGGCCCCCCGCCTGCTCCACGACCTCGCCGTCGCCCGCGGAGATGGCTCCTACACCCGGCTGCTGGGCAAGCTGGCGAAGACCGCCCTGCTCGTCCTCGACGACTGGGGCCTGGTCCCGCTCACCGGCCCCCAACGCCACGATGTCCTCGAGGTGCTCGAGGACCGGACCGAGCGCACCTCGACGCTCCTGACCACCCAGCTCCCGATCAAGGCGTGGCACGACGCCATCGGGGATCCCACGCTGGCTGACGCGATCTGCGACGGCCTCGTCCATACCGCGCACGTCCTCGACCTCCAGGGTCCCTCGATGCGGGACCCCAAGACCCGCGCCCGCCGCGACCCACCCGAGCCCGGGCCGGCGGCGCCCAACCGCACCCCGACCCCATCGGTCAGTCCGGCCAGAAAGGAGGCGAAGCGACCCGATCCCAAACACGGGTCTTGACGGAGGCGAAGAAACAGCGACAATCACGGGCGTCGCACCGCTCCGATGAGCGTTCACGATCGCCGGACCGCGTGTTCACGATCCTCCGGACCGGCTGTTCAGGATCACCGGAATACGCACTGAAGAGCGAACCGTCTGGCTTTGCCAGAAGGGCGGTCGCCCCCCCCAAGAAATTACGGCTCTTCCGGAGATCGTGTGGGTTCGACGAGGTAGACTGGCCGACGCTCCAATCGCCGCAGTCCCCGGAGGCCCGAAGGAGGCCGGCGCGGTCCGCTCAGGGCCCCCGGCCGCATTTTTCGCTTGACAGGATTTTCGACGGCGGTCTGACCGCGGCCGCGGTGTCGACCGCCAGCCCCGCCCAGCGGCCCGCCCCGGTCCGTCGCGCCGCGCGCGGCGAGCGCCGAACCGAAAATGACTCCCGCCTTCACGATCTGCGGTCCTGCGGCCTTCCACGTGGCCCGAGATTCGCGTGATAGAGTCCGCCCAGGAGGAGACCCGCTATGTCACCCGCCACCGCGCCCGCGCCCTCGCCCCCCGCGGCTGACCTCGACCGGCTCGGCGACGAGATCGCCGTGCTCTCGGCTCACCTCGATGCCGCCACCGCCCGGCTCCTCGCCCTGATCCGCGAGTTCGACGCGGGGGGCGGCTGGGGGAACGGCTTCCGCTCCTGCGCGGAGTGGCTCAGCTGGCGGGTCGGGCTCGACCCCGGGGCGGCCCGGGAGCGAGTGCGGGTGGCCCGGGCGCTGGGGGCCCTGCCGCAGCTCGCCGGGGCCCTGGCTCGGGGGGAGCTGTCCTACGCGAAGGTCCGCGCCCTCACGCGGGTGGCCACCCCGGAGACGGAAGCCCGGCTGCTGGCGGTGGGCCGGGCGGGGACGGCGGCCCACGTGGAGCGGATCGTGCGGGCATGGCGGCGGGTGGACCGCCAGGTGGAGCAGCAGGAGACGGCGGCGCGCCACGCAGGCCGGTCGCTCCAGGTGTATCCGGATGAGGACGGGATGGTGGTGGTACGGGGGCGGCTCGAGCCGGAGGCGGGGGCGGTGCTCGTGCGAGCGCTTGAGGCGGCGCGGGAGGCGCTGTATGCGCAGGCGCGGGCCGCCGCCGCGGAGGGGCAGGCGGAGGCCGACCCGCCGACCCACGGCCAGCGGCAGGCCGACGCCCTTGCGCTGGTGGCGGAGACGGCCCTCGCGCACGGGCTCGATCCCGGCCCGGGGAGCGAGCGGTACCAGGTGGTCGTCCACGTGGACGCCGCGGTGCTGGCCGACCCCGCCCAGCCCGGCCAGTCCGCCCTCGAGGACGGGGTGGGCGTTTCCGGGGAAACGTCCCGGCGCCTGGCCTGTGACGCGACCCGGGTGGTGCTGCGGGAGGCGGGGGACGGGCAGGTCCTCGACGTGGGGCGGCGGACGCGGACGATCCCGCCGGCGCTCCGGCGGGCGCTCCAGGCGCGGGACCGCGGGTGCCGCTTCCCGGGCTGCGGGGTGCGCCACGCCCAGGGGCATCACCTCCACCACTGGGCGAACGGCGGCCCGACCCGGCTCGAGAACCTCGCCCTGCTCTGTCGGCGCCATCACCGGGCCGTCCACGAGGAGGGGTACCAGGTCGAGCGCGACGCCGACGGCACGCTGCGCTTCAGAACGCCGAGCGGTCGGCCGATGCCGGATGTCCCGGCCCCGCCGGCAGTTCCGCGAGACGCGGCGCAGGCGCTCGTGGTGGCCCATCGGGGGCGCGGTCTCGCGATCGACGCGCGGACGGGGTGCCCGAGCTGGCTCGGCGAGCGCCTCGACCTCGCCTGGGCGATCGGGGTCCTGCACCCCGCGGCCCAATCGGTAGCGTCCTGGCCTGCCGGCCGCTCCCCCTGAGCACCCCGTCTGCGGGACCGCGGCAGGGTTCTCCCCGGCCATGGCCCCCACCCTGGACGGAGCGTCAGCCGAATGCTGGCCCGGAAGCGCTCGAGGTTCCGCCTGGCTCCGACCCTCGCCTCGGCGGGTCGGAGCAGAGCTCGAGCCGCTGCCTATCCCAAACGATTCCCGGAAGAGCGAAAATCACAAATTCGAAGGCCTCAACTCCGCTGATCCGTTGTAAGGCGGAAGCGTTGGAGTCTATAACGGAGCTGCCTGAACGTCAGGTGAAGAAGGCGCGCGGCTTGCATCTGATTCCCGCTCGTCCGCTCCAGGGCCTGCTGAATAAGGCTCACCTCAGCTGTCTCCAAGTAGCGACACAGATCGATACCTGGCGACGGCAACCGCGGCGTCACAGGGTCACTTTGCCGGGCCGATTCGAGCGTGATTTCCGACTGTCCCAAAGCAACGGACCGCTCGAGCCGCGCTTCCAACTCCCGCAGATTGCCAGGCCAGTTATGGTCAACAAAGGCATGCATGACTTCTTCCGATACCTGGGGTCGAGCTTTCCCGTCACGTTCGCAGAGGGTGGTGAGGAAATAGTCTATCAACGCCGGGATGTCTTCTCGCCGCAGACGCAACGGCGGCAAATAGATTCGCCCGACACTCAGACGATAGAACAGCTCTTCAGACAATTCGCCCTTGGCAACTGCCGTCTCCACGTCCACGGTCGCCGTGGCCACAATCCTGACATCGACCTTGGCGAACATAGAGTCACCAAGCCGGCGGAACTCGCCGTATCGCAGGTAATGCACAAGCTTGACCTGTAGCGACTTTGGCAACTGGACGATCTCCTCAAGCAACAAAGAGCCACCCCTAGCCATCTCAAGCAAACCCTTCTTGCCGGTGGCGGCGCCAAGTCCCTTGCCGGAACCGAAGAGCTCCACCTCAGCCATCTCGTCACGCGAGGTCACGCAAGGGAAAGAGAGGATAGGATGAGCGCTTCGGTAGCTAGTGTGGTGGACTACATGAGCAACGGTTGTTTTCCCAGTGCCACTCTCGCCAGTGAGTAACACTGGAGTTGTGCTATTAGCAAGGCGTTGGATCAGATCGCAGACTGCGCGCGTAGAGTCGGCCTTTGCGACAAAGCCGTCGAACGCGAGATGACGTCGATGATCCGGGATAAGAGCCGGGGTGGCGCAACTCATCGTGACCCCCTGACAAAGAACGTGTTACGGCATGCCTCGCTCTGGTAACCGTAACCCATGCAAGAACCGTATGACGGGATACCCATGAGCGTCAAGGTGTCGCACTGGAACAAATCTTCCAAAGCCTAGTCGGCATAAAGCGCCATGTTGCTTATCCGGTTGACTCCACATCATACAACTGGCGGTAGGTGGTCGGCGCCCGCTGGGCGCCGAGGCCCAGCAGCGTCTGAAAG